>Ga0181520_10001385_pt1 | contig 49392 bp, 37 predicted proteins | sample PEATcosm2014_Bin_29_FD_132451 | JGI IMG/M metagenome (GOLD analysis project Ga0181520, IMG submission 132451) | Peatland microbial communities from MTU Mesocosm Facility, Houghton, MI, USA - PEATcosm2014_Bin02_30_metaG | ecosystem: Environmental > Terrestrial > Soil > Wetlands > Peat | place... | reverse complement strand
GCGGATGGTCATGGCACGATTGTCGTTGGTGCTCGATCCCGTAGCGACTACCAAGCCCGTGTTGGTTGGCCGGACTACGTCGGGTTTGAAGCGGATCACGTTAAACGAAGCGATCGTGCCGTCCCCGGTGAACTCGATGGCCGTGCGGCCGGTCAAGTAGATGTAGTTGTCGCGGATGACAATGCCTTTGCGGAAGCCGTGCGGATAGGTCTCCGGAGTTCCCTTGGGGTCCTCGCCTCCTCCGCCCCCGATCCCGTACGCATTGACGCAGATTGCAGCCCGGTTGTCGTAGTCGAACCAGACGTCGTCCTTGAGTTCGAGGATTCCCTTGCCGCGCCGTGGCGTGTCTTTCAGCTTGTAGTTCGGCATAAGGAAGCTGTCGGTCGACGGGATGAAACGGTTGTTGGCCACCAGGGCGTTCTCACCCGTATAGACATGGATCGCAGCCTGGTGCCACTTGGTATAGCGCTGCCAGGCGTGTTGGCCCGAAGCGGCGTCGGGCACTTGCTCGTCGATCAAAGCGGCGTTTTGCAGGATGCAGCCGAAGACGATGCGATTCCGTCCGGCACGGTGCTCGGAGTCATCACCGAAGTGGATATGCCCCCGATTGATCGACACGTTGACCACACCGCAGTTACTCGCGGCAGCCGGGTCGGCCAAGTGGATGCCCTTGAACGACGTCTCGTTGGGCGTGCCGCTGCCGCTGAACTTGGGTACGTAGCGGGGGAACTCCAGTCGCGTGCCGAGCGAGTACTTGGCATCCCGCGCGTCGGTCGAACCTGTTGGATCGGCCCCGCGAATCACCACTCCACCCACTAAGTTCAGGTGATCGTGAAAGACGTACTCGCCGGCCGGAAAGTAGACCACGCCCCCGTACTCGTCCAGCTTCTTCTGGGCAGCCTCAAAGCGCTCATCGGCCGTGGTCCCGGGCATTGTGGAGATGTCGACCACTTTAGTCCAGGCAATGTCCTCGATCCATTTCAGATCGTATTTCTTCAGCGGATTATCGGTCGGCACGGCGGCGTCTGCCAACGACAGGCACGGCAACCCGGTCAAACTGCAAAAGACGGCCAGGGCTACCGCCGCCCAGGTAATACGATACGAACACTGCATCATCGACTCGCCCGAAACTGTTGGTTCTTCGCAAGGGCGAACTCGATCCAAGTAATTCCCCGGCATATAGGAAGTCGCCGCAGGCCGAACGGTCCAGCGGCTTGCCATCGGCCGAGGTCCGGATTGCCTTTCCCACTTGCCATTATTCATGATCTGTCCCTGACGACCTACCTCTCGCAACCGTGACCTTGAGATCGTCGATGAACACTGCCCCTTCCTCCATCAGATTCATATTATCCATGAACTGGATCACGTTCCTGCCACGTTGATCGGCATCAAGTTTTCCACACGGCACGGGATCTGCCCGCCAGTAAAGCTTGACAACCACAGTGTCCTTGCTGTCGCCCTTCCAGAAATCCTGCCCATTGATCGGCCCGTGGGTTACCCGTTGCTGTGTGTTCGTCACTCGCTGAAAACGACCCCGTCTTGTATCCTAATCCAGCCTCTCACTGGTCCCGGAACTTCCAATTCCAGACGAAGACGGGCTCTTCGCCGGCCTCGATGGTCACGGCATCACCGCGGGGATACTTCTGGGCCTTCACGGTCTTGCTGGTCCGCAGGTACATGTCTTGCACGGTGACTTCGCTGTCGGCCGCGCATGGCAGTTGGATCGGCACGGGGGCGAGCCAGTTCGTCCAGCCGTCGCTGAAGGGGTGTTTGGGATTGGTGTGCTCGGCCCAAACCACCACGACCTGCTTGCCGCCCGGCTTGCCGATGCGGTAGGCCAATCCACCGATGTCGTCGGCACCACCCACGGCGTTGACACCCAGCGGCACCACGTAATGGAAATCGACCTGCTCCAGCACGCTACCCAGCGTGGTGTTGGAGACCCAGGGCAGGATCAACGCGCGGTCGAGACTGAACCAGTTGGGATGAAAGAAGAACCGCCGTTCCACGCCGTGCCCCAGCATGGCGACGGTGCCCGAGACCACGCGGGCCGCCATCCGCCGTTCGCTCGATGGCGGCCAGAGAGCCCAAGGCTCCTGAGGGCTGAAGTCCGGCCGGGCGTGAAGCTGCCGGAGCATTTCCTCCTGTGTGGCCATCCGTCCTCCTGGCCGCGGGCCGCCGTTGGCACCTTCGTAGCCCATGCCCGACTCCGTGTCCCAGATCGGCAGGCAACGCCGCTCGCGGACCATCGGCAAGCGCAGCATATCGACGTGCAATTCAAGGTTGTTCCGCGGATTGTAACGGCCGAGGCTGTTTTGCTCCTCGTAGAAATGGCCGGAAACAATGTCGCAATACTTCAGCACGCCCCGTTCGGTCAGGTCCTCAACGTAGCCGACGTGATGCCCGGGGCTGATCGCAATGCCGACCGTCTTGATGCGCCCGTTGGTAGCCCGGGTTTCTTCGTAGGTCGCCTTGTGCATCTCGACAAGTTTGTCCGAGTTATCTTGCCAGCGAAGATTGGCGTTGTACTCGTTCCATACCTCGATCGCTCCCAGCACCCCGCTGCCGTCGTCATAGCGGCGAATCAGTGCGCGAAGGAAGTTGCGGTAATCGTCCATGTTATCCGGAGCAAAACGGCTGTCGGATTGCTTTGCCGCCATCGCCCGTGCGCTGGACCAGGCCGGCGCGCCCTCCAAGGCCAAGAGCAGTTTGCCGCCGATCGCCTTCATGTCGGCGATGGTGGCATCCATGCCTTTCCAGTCGAACTGGCCCCGCTTGGGCTCCATATAGGACCACGAGTTGAAGAAGCGATACCATTTGAAACCCGCCATGGGAGCCTTGAGGATCGGACTGGGATTGGAGTGATGGGCACCCAGGGGCCAGTCCTCAGGCAATTCGCGGGCCATGCGGGCCGGGCCGAAGGCAAAGACGAGATCGCTGGACGCGAACCCGGTCTGGCTCGCGTCTTTCCCGACCGACGACCGGATCGTCAGGCGAAAGACGCCATAGGGGAGTTTCGGCTGGTAGGTGATCTCGGTTTTTCCGGTGCCTTCGATCCGGCAGTCAACAAAGTCAGGTGTGGTCTTCTCGGTCAACATATCGCAGCAATCGATCCGAACCTGACCGGTGAACGCGGTCCTGGCGGCATTCACGGCTGCGATGCAGAGCTTCGGCGGATTGGCGATCGTAAACGCGTGGTCAATGGCGTCAGCGCCCACGCTGACTGCCACGGAATCCTGCGGCCTGTCGATCTTCTGCAGCCAGCAGGCGGGGATGATGTCGATCTGTTCGCTGCCCATGGCCAAGGCCAGCGTGGAATGGGTGTCCAGCCACAGCGGCTGGGTCGCCACGGCGAAACCTCGCCACGCTGCCCAATCCTTGCCAACCTCGTCCGGTTTGCGCTGTGGCTTCAGGCCGGGATCCGCCGGCGGCGCCAGAGACACCACGACCGCCTTGGCCGCGGCCTCACTTGCGCCACCCTCGACGGTCACACGATAGTTGCCGAGCCATTCGTACGGGCTGTTGCGCTGCATGCCAGTGCCCACAACGAAGCCGACCCGGTAGGCGCCCGGTTCAATTCCGGTGAACTTGAACCGTCGCGTGTTGACGCCATTGATCGGGATGGGGTTAATCTTGGCGCGGGCTTCCGGAGTCAGCACTTTGCCAGCCATGTTGCGCCACTGGCCGCCGGCAGGCACGGCCACGGCGGGATAGTCCGCTGCACGCGCGCTCGCGCTCAACAGAACGATACACACAATCTGCATCAAGACTCTTTTCACAACAACTAACAGGTGACGTTTCATTAGGGTCTTTCGGACTGAAGGGGTGATAATTAAGGCGCAGTACAAGGTATTGGGCTGCTGCGCAGGGTCAGAAGTTCATCAGGCTCCAGGGTAACGGTGGTGACGCCGTGCCGGAAAACGACGTCGGCGGCGGGCTCGTTGTTCTTGCCGTTGCCGCTGTGAGTAGCCTTCATGACCAACTGGGCAGCGGCGGCCAGTTCCTCCACGGCAAGCTGGACTGTGACGGTAGTTCCGCCGTTGACGGGCGTCAGGTTCACGACGGCCATTGCCCAGGAACCGTCGGCGGTCCGGCCGCCACAGGCCGTGTACTTCGTTGCCGAGCCGGGATAGCGCATATCTTGTGTCTCGTTGCTCGAAGCTTGCCGCAGCACCGTCCCGGCCGGCAGGGCCGATGAAAGCTGCTTGTAATAGTGATACTTCGGCGGCACGATCAGCCACGAGGCGTCGGACGCCTTGAAATCGTAGCCCACCAGGTTGGCCGGGTTGTCGGGCGAGCAGTTCAAGGCGATCTCGTGATACATCCAGCAAGTGACGCCGTGGTTCAGGTCGTTGATCATGTGTCCGGCAAGGTCCTTGCCGCAATCGACCGGTTTCGGCCCGGAGCACTCGGTCTCGGTGATCCAGAACTCCCTGGGCTGCTTCAGGCAGAACTGTCGATAAAAGTCCTCCGTGGCGGGCATGGCATAGGAATGGGTCGAGATGGCGTCGAGGCTCGGCCAGGCGGCCGGGTCGTTCTGGATCGAGCGGATCCGATCGAATGCCCAGCCGTCGTTGTTGGGCCACTCAACCGCGGTGATCTTGACCGAGCGCAGCCCGTAGGCGTCGAGGTCCTTGCGCAACTCGCGTATCACTCGCGGCCATTGGGGAATTGTAATGGCACAGCATTCGTTGGCGATACCTGTCATGTGGAAGTCGACGTTGTGCTTCAGCTTGAGTTCGTGCAGGATGCCAGCGATCAAGGCGGCATACTGTTTGATCCCGTCATCGGTGAGCGGGCGCTGCCCGGCGGCGGCCGGCGACGGGTCCTTGGCCAGCATGTATTGGGGAATGCCGCCAGGGGCCAAGAGGAGCCTTTTCATGCCGGTGTCCCGAGCGTACTTGATAAAACCCGATTTGACATAGCCGTTGACGAAGCGCGAGACATCGACTTCGCCCGCCTTGCGACTGATCGATTCAAGGCTCGCCCAGACGCGGAGGGTGTCGATGTGCGCATCGCTGTAGAGCAGCGCGGCGAGGCGGGCCTTTCGGGCCTCGCTGAGCGATCCGAAGTTCTGACCCGGGCCGTTATCTTCGCCCGCCCCGGCGCCCCAACCGCTGATCGTTTGCCGCGATCCCTTGCGGAAGACGATAGTCGGCCGCTTGAGATCGATCGCCTCGCCGAAGCCCTGCTTGCCGTCTCCCGCGCGAACATTGCCGTCCGCAGCATGCTCGGCTTTGCGGCGATGGAGATCTTCAGCCAGAGCAAATCGTGACTGGTCGGCGACGATGCGGCGGGGTTTGCCGGCGGTGTCTACCACAAGGCCCTCGCCTTCGTGAAGGGTCTGGCGGTCGTCGGCCTGCTGGCTCAGTTCCACCTGGCCCTTGAAAACGTCGACTTCGGAACCCTGTGTGGTCACATCCAGCCCGAACGCCGTGCCCAGATCCTTGACGGTTAACTGCGGTGTGCTCACTTGGAATCCGCGGGCCGGCGGCGGCACTTCGGCGCTCAGCCGGCCGGAGGAGCAGAACGCGGCGTCGGCCGAGATCAGTTGCAACTCGGCGGGCCCCTCGACAATGACCGTAGCGCCGTCGTGGAAAGTGACTTGCGCCAGCCCGGAGCGAATTTTCAGCCAACCCGGCAAAATCGGGCTGCCCTGACCACGGGCCTCGGCCCGACTGGCCCATTGGACGTCGACGGTCTGCGACAGCACGGCAATGGCTGCCAAGGTGGACTCCTTGGGCTGCACGGTCCGGCCATGCCAAACGCTTATTCCTATTCCCACGGCGACCAGAAGGACAACCGCGACGATTGCCACCAGTCCGCCGATCGATGAGCTTGAACTCCACAAGCGGCGCAGAACCGAGGGCGGTAGGGCGGATGGCGACACCGTGTTGCCAGGCTCGGCACTGGACTGCTCGGCGATCGATCGCAAGGCGGCGGAAAGGTGCATCGTGCGCAAGTAATAGCGGCGGGCCTCCGCCGAATCTCTCAAGAATTGTCGGAGCCGATCGCACTCGGTCGGCGAGAGCCACCCGTCGATGGCTCCGTTGATCAATTCATGGAGTTCCAAGATCTCTTTATCGCCCAGCGTCATTAGGCTTCCTCCTCGGCCATGCGGTGGGTAATGCAATCCAACAGCAGCCTGCGGATGCGGCTTAGCGACTTGTAAGCCGCCACCAGCGAACGCCCGCAGCGCTCGGCGACCTGTTGCACTCCGTTGCCCGCCTCGTAGCGGGCCAGAATCATCTCGCGATCCCGCGGCTGGAGCCGCTGGAGGCAATTCGACAAGGCATCTCGCCGCGCGTTGGCCGCTTCATCGCCGGCCTCCTCCGATTGCGCGAGAAGTTTAAGCACTTCGTCGTCCAGCACTTGTAGACGGCCGCGGGCGAACTTTTGCCGTGCCGCGCGAACTTCCCACCAGGCAATCTGCCGTGCCCAGGCAACAAAATCCGTTTGGGGATCGAACTCGTCGAATTTCTCGCAGATGACCAGGCACGTTTGCTGCAAGATGTCCCACGCGGAGTGTGGGTCAGGCACTAGCACGTGGATGTAAGCGAAAATCCGCTGCTGGTGTTGCGTCAGCAGGCCAACCATCAGCTTGCGATTGTCGCCTTCAGAATTCCCCATAGGACTTATTTCCATCACTTTGTCTTCCGCCCATTAACTAAACAGCACAGGAACGGCGTTTTAGGACAACGCTTTTCAAAAAACCTCGAACTCCAGGATAATTGGCGAAAATAGTCCTTGGGATCGCTTCTGGCCACGGAACCACGAAAAGGCACGCGAACCCCCACGCATAGTGGGTAGAAGGTCGCTGCATGGCAACAAGGTACTAGCTACGGCCTGCTTGTCGGCCAAGCCCAAACAGGCCGTTGGACTTCCACTTGAAAGTCGCCAAGACCGTCCGATCCCACTCGTTGGATGCGCGCAAATTCTGCGACTAGATCCCCCGTAGCCGGCCGGGGCATCATGGAAGCGGCCTCTCAAGCATCACCGGCCCGACATTCCGGCCGAATTCTGGCCGGCAAGCGTGACCCGTGCTGTCAGCTACCCTGCATTTCGACCCAACTTCTCGACTTTGGTACGGCCTCCGGCGGACGAATTTCGTTGCCAGGCCCAGATTCAGCGCGTGCTATGCCATCATGCTGCCACTCTGCATGCAAAAACATGAGGTTGGAGTGCTGGACGAACGTGCCCTTGGATTTCGGACTTGGCGACCAGGCTCACCGCCGCTGTGCGGCCGGTTGCACGCCCGCCGGCCCAACCTCGGATTGTGCTTCAACAACCCGCGAAGGCTTCTGCATGGGCATCTTGCCTCGATGCCGTGTAATCCCGGCATCGTCGAGGCAGATGAAGTTCACCTTGGCCCCTTGCATGGCCATGAGCCGGCCGCTTGGGTCTGGGACACCTCGACGCTGGTCGGTCATTCGAAGCTGACATTTTGCTCAGCTAAACAAAAACAGTTTCGGATAGCGGCATCCCTCGTTCTCGCCTCAAGTTTTTGCCGCAGGCAAGAATCTTCCGCCGGGCTGCCGACCTGACGCTCTCGTTCAGCCTGGCCCAATGTCTTCCAGGCCCAGCTCTGCAATTCCTGCCTGCTTCCATGACCCTGTTGCTAGCGGCGCCATCAACCGCATCGCCCGGTTCTTCCCAGCGGGCCTCAACGGTCACTCGCCTCGATTCCGCGTTGTGACCGAGGAGGACGAGGTTGTGCTGCCCCCTGGGTGACCCGCAAGCCCGAGCCGCACATGCCGGCCAGGCCGTGGCTGCCGCTTGGCAGCATGCCTTGCGGGGCGTAGACTGGCACGTTGGGTGAGCGACGACGCAGGAATCGAGACGATGGACGAGCCGAACCCGAGTGAATCTCCGAACGCAGATGCGACGCCGCCAGACGCAGACGTACTCGAAGCCATCGCATATGCAGACTCCCTGCTTCCGGGTATACCCGCGTCGAGAGATCAAAAAGACAATCGCTGGCAAGCGATCCTCCATGTCGAAAACTACGTTGAGACCAACCCCGAAGAAGTTTGGCAATTCGTTCGCCGGTGGGGTAGCTATCCGCAGGAGGATCTACGAGACGCAATCGCCTGTTGTCTCTTGGAACATTTGCTGGAGGTTCATTTCCAGCTCGTGTTTCCTCGCGTGGAACAGGCGGTACGGGATGACCCTATCTTTGCGGATACGTGGTGCCGGTGCTGGAAGCTCGGGCAGGCGGAAGCCGTTGGGCATTCAGAAGCCTTCGACAATTTGCGGGCCTGGTGCAAGGAAGCACAAAGGAAATAAGCCGCGGTCAATGCCGCCCACCGTGCCTGGGCACAGGCCCGCAAGTGACCTGGGCGTGAAGAGGCAGAAGGCCGTGGATGGGCTTGTCGAGGAAGAAACGCCACAGAAGTTGATGATAAGATGAAAATGCAGTCGCGTGAGATTGGCGACCGATAAACGAGCATGAGGGATTTATGGACTGGATCACTGACGAAATTGCGGTGGGCAACTATCTCGAAGCCCTGGATGTCGAACTGCTCCAACGCGAGAAGTTCGCATCGGCCCTGAGCTTGGATGGCACGCTCCATGGCAAAGCCCCCGCCGATGTTGGTCTGCGGCGAATTGAAGTAGTGCCGCTCGAAGATGCTCCTGGAAACGAACCTCGCTTGTACAAGCTCGCCGTGGACTATCTCAGCGAGTTGGTCCAGGAGGCTCCGCCTGTTCTCGTCCAATGCCATGCCGGTAGGAGCCGATCAGCCGTCGTAGTGGCTGGCTACTTGGTAACGGCCCGCGGAATTGACCCCGAAGAGGCACTGCGATTTGTTGCTGGCAAGCGGCAGATCGCGGTAACGCCCGGTCTGGAGCGGCTGCTGGACTACCTGTGATGTGACATCGGCCGCAAGGCTGTCCGTGTCCGCCACCCGCTGGCTCGACCTCGGGGCCGCGGGTAGAATAGCTGGAAGTTCTTCGTGAAAGCAGGGGCTTGCGGCGAAGGCCGCTTGAAGGAAACATGCCGACTCGGAAAATCAAGGTCATTCCGACATCCTACCAAGAGGTCATGGCTCTTTTGAATTCCGACGCACTCCATGCGGTTGAGGACAGCGTCGCTCCGCAGGTTGGCCTGAGCATCATCCGTGACTATTCCACTTCTTCGACCCAGGACACGCAGGCGGAGATAAGCGTTTCGGGAATGACTGCGAACGAAATCGAGAAGTTCCTTGCCAATAACCGCGAAATGCTCGTTGCGTTTGGAGTTCGGTTTCTGACCGACCAGGAAGCCACCAAGGACGAAGAGGAGTTTCCCGATGGCGAGGAACAGGACGAAGACGGTGAGTCCCGAGTGCTTGGCATTGGCTCGGGCTTCGGTATCAAGCTCGCCATCTATCTCAACTTCCTTGCCAATCGAACGCCCGCTGAGTTCCGCGACTATCTCCAGAACCGAAGGATCCCGCACCATGCCAAGCTCGCCATGGAATTGCGTCGAGTGTTTGAGAGCACACCGCCACCCGCTGGCTCGACCTCGGGGCCGCCGGTAGAATAGCTGGAGTTCTTCGTGAAAGCGGGAGGCTGCGGCGAAGACCGTGGCAATTGCTGGACAGGCCAAGAGAGGAAGACATGGGCGGAGACGAGCTGGAGACAGGCGACGCAGGGATCGACGATTCCTGGGCAGCATCGGAAGGCGTCCTTGACGGGAAGCCAATGCTAGTCCGAGTTCGCCAGCGAGTTCGCTCGATTGCGTTCCGCTCGCGTTTTCCGCAGCGGCTACGAGTCGTTTGGGAATATCAACCTGATAATGAATCGGGAATGCCTTGCCCAGCGGACTTGGAAGCAATCACGAATTGCGAAAACTTGCTAGCCGAAGCCCTTGAGCAAGGCAACCATGCGATCTTGACGCATACATTGATGTGCGATGGCCTACGGCAGTGGGTCTTTTATTCGTCGGATCTACAAGAGTCGGCCCGTCGCATAAACGATCTTCTTCCGCACGATCCACCGTACCCAATTGAGTTGACCGCTGAACCAGATGCAGATTGGCTGGAGTACCAGGAGACGCTAAAGAGGTTAGGGCTGTGAACCCAATGAGATGCCCAACCATGTCGGGAACAACGCAAGCCGCCACGCCGATGGCTCCCGCGGCCCGCCGCTGGTAAAATCGACAGGTCGGGTCTGGCTGGCGTCGGAGAAGACGGCAGCGGACAGGCGAACGGCTGGACCGACACGATTACGGCGGAGATTCAACCATGACCGCACGAAATGTCCCTCGACCAGTAGTCTATGGCAGTCTCGTCGGCGGGGTCTTGGGCTCGCTGCTGCTGGTCGCGACTTGGACCTCGCCAGATTGGGCGGCTTACGTCTTGCTTGGCGTTCTGATCATGGGCTGCGGGATCAGCGGTGGGTTGGTCATTGCCTACGGACCAAAAAGCATACTTGCAATGGCAGCGAGGGTGATTCGTCGTGGTCCCTCGACGGACGACCTTTGGACAAGGATACTCCCTGGTACGTTGATCGGTCTCGTGGTTGGCCCAATCGTCCTTGTCGTTTCGTTGTTCATCATCGCCGGCCTGGGAAGAATGTCAGCCCCTCACAGTGCCCCCGACCTATTCACCGGTGCAATCTTTTTTGTCTATCTATTCGGTCTGCGTGCCATCTTCACCGGAGCCGTCGTTGGTGCAATCGTGGCTGCGATTCTAAACCGACGGGCTTCGCTTGGGGTGATTGCTTTGGTTACGACGGCGGTCACGTTCGCGACTCTATTGACCTGGATCTTTGCCCACTGAACGCCCATCATCGAATGCTTGGCGATGTCCGAGAAGAGCACAGATTCCGTCCATCAAGCCGCAGACCCGCTCCGTGCCCGCCGCCCGCTGGCTCGACTTCGGGGCCACGGGTAGAATAACTGGAGTTCTTCGTGAAAGCGGGAGGCTGCTGCGGCGTGGCCCCCTCTTGGTGGTCACCGTTCGTTCGCTCCCATATTACGCAGGTCGAGGTCATGCAGATGGACCGACAGCCGAACATTTCCGACTTGGTAGATCAGCTTGACGACTTGGTGCCGTTGCAGAATGCGTCTCTTCGAGTCGAACGCGACGGTGAAGGGGGTGCCGTGTATGGCACGAAACATGGCTACGCACGCCTCGCACTCACCCTCATCAAGGCGGCGTTGAAACCCAGAGAAAACGCCATTGGGCCAGCAACTGCGGATGTCGATCTGGGCTCCTTACTTGCCGACGATACGGACCCTATCGATTTCACGCTATACGTTGTGGACGGACTGCCGCCCCGCACGCCAGTGAAACTGCCATTGGGAGGACGATTCGTTGGATGGTTGATGTTTGGCTGCCTTGCAGTCGTTGTCGCCTTGGCGACCGTTGGCTTTGTGGCCATTGTTCGTTGGTTCTGGTAAACGAACGAGTCAACCCGCAGCACCAGCCATGCCAGTTTCCCAGCCCGCCCGCTTGTGCATCCCGCCTCGGCGATGGATAATTGCAGGTGGCTCGACGCTAGTTGCCGGTGGGCACTTTGGCAGGAACTCGAACATGCAGTTCTCGCTTCGCAGGATGTTGCTGGCTGTCGCTGTTTTTGCTGCGATCCTCGGCACGTTCAGCCTCTACGCCAAAAGATTCGGGATGTTTCGCTCGGACCGTGACCCGACTTCGTGGTGGGTGGCCGTGGCCGCTATGGCGGTTGCGGTGAGCGGCATCCTGCTTGTGGGGCATCGGCGTGACCTCCCTCGCATCGTCAACGCTTGCGTGTGGACAAGTGCGGGGTTCATCGCGGCGGGAATGCCTAGTAGCAGTCATTGGCTCGATCATGCCATCTTCTTTCTCTCTGGGCGGATTCCCGGGCTGCTCGGCGACTGCATCCTGGGTGGGCTGCTTGGCTGGTTCATCGGCTGCATCTGTTCTCGTTGGCTGTATCCACTTTCGCCTTCCACGCCACCCGCTTGTGCAGCCCACCCTCGCGACGGATAATTGAGGGTGGCTCGACGCTGGGTGCCTTGGTAGGGGCGGTGTCGGGCGAGCAGACCGTTGGCTGAGCAGCGGAAATGGGCAACCAGAATCGAAAAGCGACAAAGGATGAAATGGCCCACGTGCGGCGGGTCATCGCCGAAGCCTACCCAGAGTTGGAACCGGTGTTCGGCGGCCATAGTGCGTATGGTGGGCACCGTGCTCCACGCGATCACACCATTTCCTTTCGCCTTCGTGACCAGCTCGGCAAGTTCCACTCAAACGTGGTCTGGTTGATGCCCGATTGCCTAGCGACGTTGACGGCCGACAATATTCGTGCTCTTGTGGCCGAAAGCCATGGGAAGCGGAAGTGACCCGGACTTCAGGTAGCCGGTAACGCCGCCTGCCAAGCCCGCCCGCCTTCGCCGCCCTGTTTGTGCAGCCCGCCCTCGCTGCGGATAATTGAAGCGGCTGGACGCTGGATGCCTTGGATTTCTTCGTTTCGCCGTCACGAGTAAGGTCATGAAGATCGCGTACTGGCAACGAATCGCCGCTGAGAATAACGGGCCTGAATGGCATGGCGACCTCGATGATGATTGCAGTGCGGACTGGGCAGGTCTTCTCCTTCGTGCAGAATGGATGGAAGACGATTACTGGTGGTGGGCGGTAACCGATAAGGAGTCGGGCGTGGAAATCGCATCGTCGAACAGATTTCCGGTTGCATTCACATCGGGCGAACAGAGCCGTCGAGAGGCTGAGAACGCTGCTCGCTTATACCTCAATGTCCCAATCCGGTAACGCGTGCAACCCCGCCCTCCCGCTAGCCACCATCGGGCATGCCCCTGGGCTGTGCAGGCGGGCGAAGTGGCGTAGAATAGGGGCGAAGCGACGCTGAAGGCTCTGGTAGGGCGGCGGACGGCATGCGAGCCGTTGGCCAGTGCGAGGATAATAATGGACAGTCAGGAACAGTGCTGGGACGACGTTTACAACGCTCGGGAGCGGTTCTACGCTGAGCGTTTCGGCCCCTTTCCCGACTTGGTACACAAGCTCATGAATCTCAGCGGCGTCTGGCCGGGTGGTTGCCTGATTCGTCTTGAAGCTACGAAGTTGAACGGCGTTTGGATTACTTCTTCGTTCGGCCTGACGAATCCCGACATGCCAGCGACTACACGTACCGACGAATTTGGGGTCGAGGACACGGAGGACGGGCGAACGTATACAATGCGTTGCGTCGCCCGTGAGCCCCGCGATGTACCTTCGGGTCTCGCGGGCTACGGCTACGAAATCCTCGTTGTAACGCGGCAACAAGAGGAATGGCCCCTCATGTTTCTGAACTGGGCGGTGCAGATGGAGATTCTCCGGGACGTGGAGTTCTTGGACCGTGTGCAGGAGATCGGAGCGGTCACGGTCGAAGATGTCCAACTTGGTGAAGACATGCGTTCGGATTTTATTATTGGGCCCGCTCTGCCTCCCTTTCCTGCCGGCGGCGACTTGCCGAATGGAAGAATGAATTTGCTCATTGCAACGGCCATCACGCGAGAAGGAATGGAAGCCGCGTTGCATTACGGTCAGGCTGAATATCTTCGACGCTTGATGTCTTCGGCCGCTCAACAAACGAGCACCTTGCGAACACACCACTGAACGCCACGCAGAGTTTCATCTCATCAACAGTATTGGCAGCAACCGCACGTTGCCGTTGCCTAAGGTGCCGCTCATCGTTAATCGTCAGATAATATCCATCGCCAAACCCGCCCGCATCCTTTTCGCCGCCCTTCGCCTCCGGCAGCCGCTGGTGCCGTGGCGGGTTGCGGAGAGCCGAGGACGGGGAGACGGCGGTGGATTCTCCATGCCCATCAGAATACCAGCCCGGCCCTAACCGCCCAGAGGCAAATTCGGCCGCTGCCTTAGTGGCGATGGTTTTAGGGATCGTGGTCATAGCTGAAGATGTGACACCCTATCAACGACTCGTGCAACCGTTCCGTGGCCGCATCCGTGATGTGGGTGTAGGCGAGGTCCAACCCTTGGAGCCGGGTCAACCGTGCAAGGTATGGCAGCCCTGCATTCGTGATATTGGTGTGCTCGAGTATTAGCGTTCTGAGTTGGGAGAACCTTGCGAGGTGGACTAGCCCTGCATCGGTGATATGGGTGTGACTGAGGTCCAACCGACCAATTTCGGATAGCTGTGTAAGGCGTGCCAGGCCGGCATCCGTGATCTGGCGGCTGTGGAGCGACAAGTCGCGGAGTTGAGTGAGCCCCGTAATACTGGTTAACCCTGCTTCCGTGATCTGGGCATTGCCGAGTTCCAACGATTGAAGTTGCACCATCCCTGCAATCCGTGCCAGCCCTGCATCCGTGATCTGAGTACCGTCCAGTTTCAATCGTTGGAGTTGAGTGAGCCCTACAATGTTGGCCAGTCCTGCGTCCGTGACTTCGGCGTAGAGTTCCAGCCACTGGAGCCGTGGTAGCACTTTCAAATGCTCCGTCTCACCGTCGGATAATACATGGGCTCCGACGACGTCATTGAAAAAGTCGTTCCCAAGCAGCCATCGCAGCCAAACAGGGCCGCTCGGTTGCCAATTTGGAACACCACCGAAATTGGGGAACGGGTCATCTTGGTAGTCATAGGTATACGCAGGAAAGTTGGTCACTGCCATCTTCTGGCCCTTGGCCTCTTTCATTTTCGCCGCCAGCCAACTGCACGGTAGAGCCACGACCAACGTCAGCACCAGCAGCGACCGGATTGAGAACTGGAACCGCCAGCGGAAAACCAGTGCCACGATGAACCAGCCGAGCATGAGCAGCATCGCCACGCCGACCACCGCCACCGCGATCAGCACCGTCCAGCCTTTATGCTCGTTGAACCAGAACCACCTATATCTTTCAGACAGCCACAGCAGCCCCTCCACGACCAGCAAGCCGAAAATCAGCCAGGAGGGCGTGAGGTGGGGGCGGCGTTGGGGCGTGGGGTCGGTCATGTCATCGGATTATCTTGCAGTTCGGCAACGCTTGTCACATCTTACTCATTCCGGCATCGGTACCCAGTAATCCGACTACAACTCAAAAACCGACGCTGATGATATCGACCTTGCATTTGGGTAGTGCCTCCTGAAACCGCTTTAAGCAGTCATTGGTCGTCTGCGGGTTGAAGAGATACAAGCCCTGCAAGTTGGACAAGAGCTTGAGCCGATTGAGTTCCGTATCCGTGAGATGAGTATCCGAAACGCTTAGGTATCGAAGCTGTGAACAAGATTTCAAGCCTTTCACCCCTGCATCTGTGAGCACGTTTGTGCCGAGGTCTAATGTTTGGAGTCGACGCAACACTTTGAGTTCTTCCAGTCCATTGCCTGTCACCCCGGTAGATCGAATCGATAAGCTCTTGATCTGCGTCAGGTGTTTGAGGTGTTTCAACCCGGCATCAGTCGCCTGAGTCTCGTTAAGGTTCAAGATTTCGAGTTGGGGGAAGGCTTTGAGGCGTTCCAGTCCTGCGTCCGTGATGTTCGTGCCCTGCAAATTCAGTTCTCGGAGTTGGTTCAATCGCAAAAGATGTTGCAACCCAGCGTCCGTGACGGACGTAGCGAGCAGGTTCAGCGTCTGGACGTTGGTCAATCCTTGGACGTGTGTCAATCCGACGTCGGTGACGTGCTTGTTCCATCCAAGATCCAGCGTTTGGAGTTTGGTCAACTTCGTGAGGTGTGCCAACCCAGCATCGCTTATCCCGGTTTCTGACCTAGCAACGCCTATCCCGGTTTCTGATAGGTTCAGCGTTTTGAGTTGGGCCAACCCTTCGACGTGAACCAATCCCACGTCGCTTATCCCAGTTTCCGATAGGTCCAGCGTTTCGAGTCGGGTCAATCCTCCAATGTGAACCATTCCAGCGTCGGTAAGCTTGGTTCTCGCCAAGTTCAACGATTGGAGCGTAGGCGAAGCCCCGAGATGCTTGAGCCCAGTGCCGCTGACGCTAGTCGACTCCAGGTTTAGAGACTGTAGAATGGTCAATCCCTTCAGGTTAGCCAGCCCAGCATCGGTGACCTCGGTTGCCCCCAGGTCAAGTGATTTGAGGTTGGGCAATCCTTTGAGATACTCCAGCCCGGCATCGGTGACCTGGGTGGTGTTCAGGTTAAGCGATTGGAGTTGGGTCAACCCTTTGAGGTGGATCAACTCGGCATTGGTGATCGCGACTGCGTCAAAACTCACCGAAATCACTGGCTTCCCTGGACTCTTTTCATCCCGCGTGACCTTGCCGCCCAGCTTCTCGATCTCGGCAATCGCCTTGGCTTCATCCGCCTTCGGTTCTTCCGCCCAGCAGAGAACAGGGGCAAGCGACAAGCCCAGCGTCAGCAGCGTGATACGGTTCATGGAATTGCCTTTCTAAACGTAGGATCGCAGAAGCAGCCCACGGGCGGTCGCACCTCCGCTTGGACCAACGGCCTCCTTCATCTTCGCCGCCGACGTGGCCGCCGTCAACTGGCTATGCCGCTTATGGGTTGTTCGACGTGCCTTTTCGGCAGCAGTTTCATCGACGCCCATGCCGTCACCGCAGTCTCGCATCCGGCAGCCGCTGGTGCCCTGGCGGGTTGCGTGGGAGCCGGGGAGGAGGAGGCAAGACCGGGAGCAAGCCCGTGATAACCGACGACCGCGCTTCGCAGGCAGGCAAATTACTAGCGTATTTTGCAGTTCGGCAATGCCTGTTGGAGTTCCCTATAGCCATCGGCGGTGTATATGGCACCGTAGAGCGTCACCATGCCGAGTTGCTTCATTCTTGCGAGGTGTGCCAACCCGGCATCTGTGATTTTGGTGTTGCAGAGGCTTAACTCGTGGAGTTTGGTCAGTCCTGCAAGGTGTGCCAACCCTGCATCTGTGACCCCAGTGCCGTTGAGCGATAGCACTTGAAGGTCGCCAAGCTCGGCAAGGTGTGCCAGTCCTGCACCTGTGATCCCGGTGTAGTTAAGCGACAACACTTGGAGTCTTTTCAGCCGTGCAAGGTGGGCGACTCCAGCATCCGTGATTCGAGTGCTGTTGAGCGATAGCACTTGCAGCTCACCAAGCCCGGCAAGTTGTGCCAGTCCTGTGTCGGTGATCTGAGTATCGTCGAGGATCAGCCTGCGGAGCTGCTTTAGGCCCTGGAGGTGTTCCAGCCCGCGGTCTGTCACCGGAGTCGCTTCGAGGTTTAGCTCTTTGATCTGTGAAAAACCCTTGATATGTTCCAGGCTGGAGTCCGTGGTCTGCTTCGGGTCGATGTCCGACGCGTTGCCGAAGGGGTCGCCGCCCAAGGTCAGTCGATCTACATCGGAGAAGAAATCATCTCCCACGAGCTTCCGCACCGGGATCGGTTCTGGTGGTTGTGCGTTTGGCGAAGCACTGCCTTTCGCATCGTGCTGCCAATCATATCCCACGGACCGCTTTCCTATCTGATCGACGAGTTCCTTCTGCTGCCTCGCTTTCTTCGTCTCTGTTGCCAGCCAACCAAACGACAGAGCGACGATCAACACCAAGGTAAAGAGCGACCGGATGCTGAACTGAAATCGCCTGCGGCACAGCAGACTGCCGAGGAACCAAAGTAGCATGACCAGGAAGGCCACCCCCAAGGTCGCCACGCCGGTCAGCACGGCATAGCCCTTATGCCAAGTCGGACAGCCAAGCCTGTATGAGAGCCAGAGCAGACACTCGACTGCCAGCAGGGCCACAATGGCCCGATCCGGCGTGAGATGATACCACCGGCGTTTGGATTCAGCGGCGTTCATTTCTTTGGTTCTTGTACTTCTATGCTTCAGGACAAGGCCGATCCATGAAGTTGCCGATCAAAACCCATTAGCTCGCCTACATTCTCTATCGCTTCGACTGCCTCTCTTTATTCCCTCACATGTTTGACCTATCACCAGCCGGCCAAAGCAGGCACTCCACGACCAGCAAGCCAAGCAGAAGCCGGCCAGGCGCCAGCGTCGAGTTGGCTTGGCATCGGTCGTCCCCCATCGTATAGCCGAATTATGCACGCAACGAAGCCGGCCGGCACGAGAATGCACCCGGCTCTTGCCGCCGGTTCGACGGTCGCATCGTCAGGCCGATCGCCGAATGCAAGCCCGGAGAGCTAAGAGAAGAGCCCGGGGCCTGCCGCCCGAAGGCGGTTCGCCCTGATTGACGACCACCAGGAGCCGCCGATAAACTGGATGCAGCATGCCGGTTTCGGTTGTCTTGATTCCGAAAATAAGATCGCACTACACCGGCACGCATTTGCAGCCTGGTCCGCGGATGATCATTTGAGGTTCGCCAAGATCGCCGAGCGCGTCATGTAATGGTCGCAGTGCTCGCGGAATTCGGTGCGATCAAGGATCTTGGTGACGTACAACTCCGCCGTCACCGGATAAGCCAGGATGTAACTGGCACCATGGAACACTAGCCTTGGCGCGTCCGGCGAGTCCTGTTCCACATTCTTGCCCGCCTTGTCGAAAATTGTGGCCGATGGCGACCGGCCGAAATCGACCGTGACCGGCTTGCTTGCCCAGCCCAGGAATACCCACACCTTGGTCTTCTTTCGCTGGATGTCGTAGAACACGGGCACCATCATCCGCGAGTCCTGGCCGATGTCTAAGTCGCCAGCCAACCTGCCCCGCCAAGCAGCGAACACACCCACGTCGGCATCGTTCCCTTTGCCTGAGCCGATGTGGGGTGAGGTGGTCGGTACTGCCCCGAGTTGCCGGCAAACGCTCACGTGCGCTCCGTAGAAGATGCCCTCCATTGCCCGGAGCTCTTCGGCAAGGCTCGCCTGGACCGGGCCGGCCGCGGTCAGTCGGTGTATCTTCTCCAGGGCCGATGGGCCGAACGTCTCCTCCAGCACGGTCCGAATGAAATAGTAGGACCACGCGCGGCGGAAATAGTACGTTACCAACGGTTCAGCGTTGAGTTCCGGATAGATGCGTATGACGACTTCGTGCCGATGGGCCGCCGCTCCCACGCTGGAAACCTCAAGCTGCTTGACGTGCGTTTCGCGCGTCAGAGCCAGGATTCCTTTGAACAACTCGATCAACTGCTTGCGGTACGTGGTGTCAAAGAACAGGTGTTTGGCCTCGGGCATCTTCTCGGGAATGACCAACGGCTCCAAAGCCCAGGTCTGATAATCGTACCAGCCGGAGTCATCCGTCGGGAGCAGTTTTAACTCGCCTGTCTGGATCCGTTTGATCATTTCGTCGATCAGGCTGAAGCCTTCGGGAATGGGCCGGTTTCCGTAGAGCTTCTTCACGAGGTCGGTCTCGTAGGCGCGAGACGGCGGGAAGAAGTAGATGCCTTCCGCGGGCACGTTCAGCCTGCCGCGGTCCAAGGCTGCGAGTTGCTCGCGCAGATCGGGATAGGCCATCGGATTGGTGAGCCGGGAGACCAGGGCCAGGTAGGCTTCGTAGGTCGCTCGGGCCTTCCGGTCGCCGGACAGGGCTTTGACCATGGCCGCCGTGCCGGCCTTGTCTTTCAGCTCGGTCTGCAACATGCGGTCCTGTTGGAAGATCGCAGCCAACTCGTCCGTCCATGTATAGAAGGCAATCGGCTTGGAGCGGACGTCGTCCCGCAGGAATGCATCGATGGCTTTCTGGACGGGCTGACGTGCGACGGCGGGCAAGTCCATTGCGAGTCTGCCCAGTTTGCTGCCGGCAAACACCGTGACCACGGCCTGGCTGGGTGGCTGCTGATTCACGCTGCCGGCGATGCTCCGAAACAGCGACGCCTTGCCCGCGAAGTTGCCCGCGCCTCGTTGGGCGGCAAGCTCCACGGCGGCATACAGCCCATCGTCGAACTGCTTGGCCTTCTGAGCCAGCATCGAGGCGGAGACAAATCGGTCCGCGTCAAACTCGGCCAGCGTGGGCATGATAGCCGCCTCCACTTTGCCACGGGAGTTGTCGAGGGACCAGTCTCTGTCTTCAGGCACGCTAAGCCGCAACACCTGGTCGCTCAAGTCGAGTTGCACTCGAAATCCATCTTGGGTAATGCTGCGCATGGGTTCTATGCCTTGATGCTGGCCTGCGGGTTTGGACGCCGGCATGGCTGCCACGGGGACGGCGAGAACCGCCAAGATCACCAGAATCGTTCGTCGCACGGGAGGGTCTCCTCTTCCGCTGGGTTTCGGGAGTAAGGTCGGCGGCCACGTAGCCGCCCATAACCTGAACACAACTGCGGCCTTGAGTATTGTAATCTTCGGGGGCGGTAGGCATCCCGCACCGCGGGGCTGACGTTATTTGTAGCACGGCGGTGCAGGGTTGTCGATGGCGTCGTTCCCAGGAACACGTCGGCCCTCGGCTTGGGTACTACCAGGTGCCATTTTCAGACCGTGGTAATACCATTTTCTGCGACCTTCTGAAACTGCTTGACATTGGCAAAACATCGCGTGCGGATACCTAAGCCAAGGGCCCCAAATAATCTAGCTCCATTGCAATCCACCCCGCCCATGCCGCCGACCCCGCCGAAGCGAAAGGTCAACGGTGGACGGGGTGAGTCGAGCAGCTCGGGAGCGGCTTTAAGGCGGGGGCATCATCAATACCGATCTCGGCGTCGGTCCGCCCGCTCGAAGCCCTCGGCCGCATCGGACAGCGAGCAGATTACGGCGGCAACGACGACTACCGCGCTCCCGCCGATGCAGATTTTGCTCATCTGAGCAAAGTTTCTGCTTACTAGGCATCTGCGAACCCGGCAGATATGAGAAGTCGGATCCGCCAGCTTCGAGAGCTACCGGACCTCGACCATCGCGATCTTCATGGCCATGGCCGCCGCCACCGTGGTTCGACTCACTACCCAAGCACTGGCCTATGCCCTCCGTCCTTCAGGTTGGCAGGCTGACTTTTTGCCTGCGGCAAGAGACCTCCTCGACTTACTAAGCCAATACCCCTCTGAAGGGCCTCTAGCGGGCGTCTGGCGGGCTTTTTGGTCTCCCGACGTGTCGGGAGCCACCCAAGCTCGATCGGCCGCGTACGAGCGTCCACGAAGCCTACGGAGGAAATCGGCTGAAAATGGTGGTAACGGTCTTGGATGGCGACGGGCCGCGGCTCGATGTACCTGGCTGCCGACGATGGAAACCAAGTGAACCCATGTCATGCTTCGAGTTGCGGGATAGTCGCCAGGATGTCGGGCAACTGCGATCGAAGGGTTGTCGGGTAATCGAGGCTATGAGCCCGGTCGAGATCTGATCGACGCCTTGTGCCGGTAGCTCGACTGCCTCAATGAGCGCACAGAGCCTGACGAGACCGTCTGCTCGATCGTCGTGATGCCAAAGATGTTCGAGAGTGTCGAACCGTCAAGCTGAAGCTCGTGGGGTTAGTCGGTGAACAGAGCAAGGCTGTGATCGATGGGTACGTGATGGTCATGTCGCTCGATGTACGTGGTTTGGTCGAGCTGACAGCATCACAGCATGGATCGAGGATGCTGGGTATTGAGGGTAACGGCATGAGGGGCGGTGGCCGTAGGCCACCGACAGAGAAAAGGACGGAACGAAGTGACGTACTCGTAGAATCTTCGTGGAGTCTCCGTTGAAGATTTCCAGACCCCGTTTTCCCCGAGGAATAAGGCACTTTTTGATGGTCATTACCGGAGGTAAGGTGAAAAAAGGAGGCCATTAAATTTGCAAAGGTGAAAAAAGGTAGGCCATTGCGTTTGATAAGGTGAGGGAATTTTGCTAAGCTGCGGATGTCACAAGGGGGACATTCCTATGCTCAGCAACTCGAAAGAAGCCATCCGTACTCGGCTCGACCAACTGCCCGACCACATCCTCTGGACCAAGGCACAGGTCCGGTATCTGCCCTTGCGGCCTCGCGGATGGAAGCCTCCATACGTCAGGTACGCGAAGCATTGGCTGACCGCGATCTATGCCATCGAGAACTGCACGCCGTACCCGGAGTTCCCGAAGAGCCTGGTGCGGGACGTTGTTGAACGAGCGAGAAAGCCCAGCCGGCGAGATCACAAGAGACGATCGAGTTGCAATAAGCCAATTCCTGAAGGCCGTCGCCACGCTCGAACGCGACTTTCAGGTCAAGCTGACAGCCAAGCAGCCGGATAGCAAGTTGCTCGACCTGGCCGGCGTGAAGAAGCTGGTCAGCAGCACGAGGGGCCGCACATGCGATAGTGGCCATAAATCGTTGAAGGCCGTCGCGGACCTCGTGGTGTACTTCGAGGCGCCCAAGGATTACCTGAAGATCTGGCGTGAGGTGTTCTACAAGGACCGAAGACTTTGCTCCGCTGAGCAAAAAGAAGGAACCTGAAACGGTTGGCAAGAGGTTCCCGGGCGCGAAATAGCCCTGGCATCGGTCGGAGTTCGAGCTAATGGATAGGGCCGCGGGCCCGGCCGGCATGAAGCCGTGTTCGCGACCCAGCATGCTCCGGCCCTCCCTCGCCCGTGGCTGCCTGGCCTTATCTTGCCGCCGGCAAGATTCCTGCCGTCCGCAGGCAGCCGACGCTATCTTGCCGGCCGGCAAGGTCTCTCCATTCGGCCTAAACCCTTGCCGGAAAAGGCCTTTCGCCTCGAATCATCTGACGCACTGCTCTGCCAGTTAATTTTTGGTTGGGCCACTTGTATCCCCCGTATTGCGGAATAAACTGGATAGCTGGGACTGGCCCTCGTGAAACCACGTTGGCCAGGCCCGTTCGAAGATTCGATCTGCGATGGAGACCTATGCAGAAATAAACGCGGCCGCTCGACGGCCATTGAAATCAATTTGATCGACGCGTAAGCGTCAAGTTCTGCTTTCAGGAAAACGACCAACCTGAGCCCCTCTGCTGCCGAAAGGCGCTGAGAGGCTCTTGAACAAGTGAAGCAGTGCTTGGCCCGATCGCTCCGTAAGGAGCGTCGGGACCAGGTGCTGTTCACTTGTGCCCCTTGGTCGGGGCTCCTGGAGCGGCCTTGGTTTCCGGCGCTCCTTTTTTATTTGTCCATTAAGCAACAACGCGATTCGAGTATACCAGGCTGAAACTATCCAGAAGCGAAAGGAGAACTGGAAGATGCGAAACATTCGTCCAATTTGTGGTGCTGTGATGTTCGTTATCTTGGCCTTGGCAGGCTGGGCCAAGGCTGATGACGCGTTCCAACAAGGGGAGCTTGCCTATAAGAAAGGCGATCTCGATTTGGCCATCACGTGCTTCACCGAGGCAATCCGGCTCAAACCGGATTCCGCCAAGGCGTACTGCGCCCGGGGCTGTGCCTACAGCTCCAAGCGGGACCGAGACAAGGCCCTTGCAGATTTCACTGAGGCTATCAAACTCGAACCCGATTATGGCAGAGCATATCTCAACCGGGGCGTCGCCTACGTCGAGAAGAGAGAACTGGACAAGGCCATTGCCGACTACACTGAGGCCATCCGCCTCAATCCGAAACTCGCCGACGTTGCCTACTTCAGACGAGCCCATACCTACGAGAAGAAAGACGACTACGACAAGGCTATCACGGACTACACCGAGTCCATCCGGCTCGACCCGAAACACGCCAACGGGTATCTCGACCGCGGCATGGCCTACCAGCACAAAGGCGAACTGGACAAGGCTGTTGCTGACTGTACTAGAGCCATCGAACTAGACCCTGATCGTGCCGATGCCTACTTCTACCGCGGCCTAGTCTACACGGCCAAGCGTGACTGGGATAAGGCCATCGCGGATTTTACCGCAGCCATTCGGTTCAACCCCGATAACTTCTATTCGTACTGCGCCCGCGGTGATGCGTACGCAAGCAAGGGCGAGCCGGACAAGGCCATCGCAGATTTTACGACAGTCATCCTGCTCAAGCCCGATGAAGCCAAGGCGTACTGTGGCCGGGGCGGTGCTTACGCGGACAAGGAGGACTTGGATCAGGCCATTGCAGACCTCAACAAAGCGATCAAGCTTGATTCCCATGACGCCGATGCCTACTTATGCCGTGGCGGAGTATTCACGGCCAAGGGCGAGCCGGACAAAGCTATCGCGGACTTTACCGTGACCATTCGGCTCAGACCCGATGATGCTAAGGCATGCTTTGGCCGGGGTTTGGCTTACCTGAACAAAGAGGGCTGGGACAGCGCCATTGCCGACTTTACCGAAGCAATTCGCCTCAAACCTAGTTACGGCTATGCCTACTGGCATCGCGGCTTGGCCTACTTGAACAAACGCAACTGGGACAAAACCATTGCGGATTCCAGTGAGGCCATCCGGCTCGGCACGAAAGACGCCAGAGTCTACAACAACCGCGGTCTTGCCTACGGGAACAAGGGTGACCAGGACAAGGCGATCGCGGACTATAACGAGGCCATCCGTCTCGATCCAAAACTTGCCGTGGCGTACTTCAATCGCGGCAAAGCCTATGAGAAGAAAGGCGAGAAGGCAAAAGCAGCAGAAGACTTTGCGATGGCCGAGAAACTGGGCGGGAAGCCGAAGTAGGCGTGGCTCTTGATAGCCATGGCTAAGAACTAGCTCGCCAAGGACCCCGCAATGGGAATCAACGAAGAAAAGGACGCCTTGTTCGACGAGGCGAGCCGACTTGAGAAGTGTGGTGAGTGGGACGAATCCATTGCCTTGTACGAACAGGCACGCGTCAAATGGGCTGGCCGGCCTGAAGAGGCCCATGCCGAGCGGCAGATCTCGCGCATAAGAAAGCGTCTGAAGAAACGCCGCCAGCGAGAAAGGAAAGGCAACGCCGGCCCACACGAGCAGACCGCGTCTCCGACCGCTCCGCCAGCCGAACTAGCCGCGGCACCAGAAGCCCAGAAGGAGCCATCGCCTCGAAAGCCGCTGTCCCCTCGCACGGTGCTCTTCGTTTTCGTCGCGGTCTTCGTGCTCCTGAGTATTGTCACCGCGTGGAGAGATGAACAGAGTCTGGCCGCCCAGCTCGTTCCTTTGGCTTCCGTATTGGTTCTTCATAGCATCGCGGCGGCGAAGTACGCCAAGTCCAGGGGGCGATCTTGGGCTTGGGGACTTCTGCCGATCGTGTCGTTCGTCATCATCTGGGCATTGACACACCTTGATTCGGATGCGGCAGAGGCACGTTGGGCGGGCAAAGCGAAGGCCCTTCTGCCAGCAGGCAGTTCGACAGACTCCTGGGCGAAAATAGCCGGCGGGTCGGGCTTCGTTCTCATCCTCTTGTTCTCGTGGCTATGCACCTTCTTCCGCAATCTGGATAATCCGCCCCTACCTCCGCCCGAAAACTCGGCTGGCGACGACGCAGCGGCTGAGCAACCTGACGCCAAGCGGTATCTGGCGCTGGGGCAGGCATGTCTGGACAAGAAGGACTACGCGACAGCGATCACAGACTTTACGAAAGCGATCGAACTCAAGTCGGACTTCGAGGAAGCCCTCAGTGCTCGGGGTTTTGCCTATCGCAAGCTGCACCGCCTGGACGCAGCCATTGCCGACCTCGATGAGGCCATCCGTCTGAACCCGAAAGATCCTCATGCGCACTTTCGCCTAGCCGTCGCCCTTGCGGAGAAAAAACAGGTTCGCAAGGCCGCCAGCGAAGTCATTAAGGCCCTGAAAGTCAAACCTGACGACGGGTTGAGCCATTGCACCGCCTGGACGTTTCACGATGTGAAGAGCGCGCTCAACGCGAAAGCTCCTGGCGATAAGATAGAGTACAGCACGCTGAGGAACGAGGTCGGCGGCGATTACGTCAATGCCCCTGGCGGCTTCGACAAAGCCATCGAGCTTGCCCAGGCCCACCTGCATGATCCAGGAAGGGACAAGGGATTTTCGAGCTGGAAGCCGACGGATGTGGATAGGCCAGTCCCGATCATCACGCCGAAGCACTGGCCTAGCCCAGAACTGCTTGCCGCTACCTCGAACATGCCGGGAGGCAAGGTCAAGGACAACGACAGAGGTATAACCCTCAAGACCACTCTCGGCGACAAGATCGTCTTCCTCAACAAGGATGCGCCGAAAGCGAGCCAGCCGGGGGCACGAAAGCACGAGATGACTCACGCCACCATCGGCAGCGCCCTCAGTGCCACCGATCCACCAATCCTCGACGCAGAGCATGCCGACAGGCATAGGACGCTCCAGGGCACCTACGAGGGTAAGCCCTGGGCGCCTGAGGTCGAGATCGACGCACCCTTCTGGAACTATGCCACCTCGCACAGCGAACTCGACCCCAGGATCGCTCACGTAAAGAGGGAGTACGTAAAGGCCACAGGCCATCATGTTGATACGAAGGACGAAGCCGAGAAGGCCATCCAGTGGTTTCAGAAGACGCACGGCCCCGCGAATGCAGGCCCTTATGAGGAGACAGAGGGCGACGTTATCGATGCAAAGGAGCCGAGCCTGAGAGACGCGATCAAGCAGAGAATGCTTGAGTTGGTGATAGGCGAGAGCAAGATCAAGGGACAATCGGTATCGCCGTTTGAGGAGAAGCTCGCTGCCTGACGAAGGCAAGGACTTGGGCCAACGGTTAAAGAAAAAGCCTGGTAACCTGCCGCCCTTCGCAGGGCGGCAGGCATTACGCGTAATCGCTCACGGCCCGGTACGGCGATCATGCCGCCGGCTCCAGAACGGCCTTGATGTCGATCTCACCGGCCTTAATACTCTTGAGTGTGTCGATCAGTCCCGAAGCGTCCAAAGTCGTGAGCGCCACGATCTGTTTACCAAGCATCTTTTCAGCCAGGCTTTCCAGGCGACGGATGCCGAGGCCCTGGATGCCCTTGGCGAGTTGCCGGGCGTAAGCGAGTTGTTTTTCGGATGCGGTCGAAGCAGCGTGACCGTTGCGGCCGTTACCATTGGTGGCGTTGCCGTTGGTCGCGGCATGGCCGTTGCCGCTCTGGGCGGGCTGGCCATTGGTAGTACCGTTCGTCGCGTGGCCTGCCGTGTTGTTGCCCTGCTGCCGGTTCAACTCTTCGTCGATGGCCTGCTGGGCAAGCCGGAAGACTTGCCGGATACGATCATGGAAGCGTTCGGGGTCCTGAATCAAAGTTGAGTCGAGTTCGAGTTCCAGATTGACGCTCGCACCGCGGCTCCCATAGTTGTTGTCGGCGACCTTACGGCTCACGCCGACGTTCGTTTTGAGGGGCATGTTGCCCTCCTTTTCCTTGTTGAAAGTGACGGTTGATGGATGCCTACGGCTTCTTTTCGATCGAGGCTTTGGGGATAGGGGTGGCAGCCTCAGCACCCGGCGTCCCTTCCCAGACGACCTTCACCTCCCAGCCGAATTGCTCGAAGAACGCTCCGATGATCACTTCGGCGGCCCGCTTGGCATTATCGATGTTCTCCTTCGACCCGGCGGCCTGGCTCACGAGGCGCTGGGCCTGAAGGTAAACGGCGTCTCGAACCCGGTCTTGGTCGGAGTGCCAGGGAATAAACGTCAAGCTGCGAATCTCAAACACACGGCTGTGCTCGTGATCAACGCGGGGCTGAAGGATCGTGGGTTGTGGCAGCAGGATGGTTGCCTTCCGGGTCTCCTCGTTCTTTTCGGTGATCTGGGCACGATCGAGGTCTATCGCAAGCAGCGCGTCCCCTCGGATCAACCACACTCCACGACATTTATCGGTCTCACCGACCAGGACATCGACGATCTGGGCGCGACTTGCGACAAGCCTCGCGAGCCGTTCCAGCCGAGCAACGGTAGGACCTTGGCTGGTTACGACCACCGGTTGTGAAGGCGGCTCGAAGCGGTGATAGAAGCCGAAGAGGGCAATGCCGGCAAGCAACACCAGCAGGCCGAGCCCAAAGGCGGTTGTTCTCATTGTCCCTCCTCATGGTTGGCCTTGCTGGCGTTGTCGGACTCGATGGCCGTCGTGCTCTTGAAGCCGGTCTCCGGAGCTCTCCAGCGGATCTGGCGCTGCGGAGGAGCTTGGCCATGCTTCGGGGAGCAGCCGATGCAGGCCGCCAGAACAGCGAAGAACTCGGCGGCGAGCGTAAGGATGCGGTTGAAAGCTCGTTTCATAGATGTCTCCAAAACGGATGCGGCCGCCTGTCGAGGGCAGCCGGCTTACGGCAAGATCGCAGGCAGGAACGGTCCTGCGTTGCATCTCGCCTTTGGTTGACAAGGCGGCGGGATCGGGCCCGCCGTACACGATGTTCGCGATGCCGACAGAGTAGACTGTCTCGATCGGGGTCGCGATTTGGCAGAGAGGGTTTACCTGGAACCCGTCGATCAAGATTTTGCTCCGCTGAGCAAAGTCCTGAATAATCGAGCAGAAATTCTAAGATTTTCCTTATGGCCTGAGCTAGTCTATCTATCACTTAGATAGATTCTGATGGCCTTCAGCCATCGAGACGATCAATTTCTTTACTTTGTGACACCCTAACCTCACAAGGCATCGCCGCTCGAACCACGTCGTCTATTTCGATCGACGAACCAGAAGCTGGGTTCTGAGACATCCGGGCCGATACCCCACCGTCGAGCGGTCCCAGACGTCGCTAGACGCTCCAGGAGGCCCGATTGGCTCTCGGTCGATCCAAACGCCACCCCACTGGAGAAGGGCTAGAATGCCCTCTCAGGAATTCGGCCCGGCCGGGCTTGGCCCGCCCGATCATTCGGGATCTTCAGGAGACGTGGGATCGCCCTCTCGTTCCTGCCGCTTCTGCCATTTGCGGAAGTGTTGCTGGTCGCGTTCGTACTTGGCGATCGCACTCTGCGAGCAGGCCCACCACAGCAAGGTGGCGATGATGCCGCCGGCGATGATGGCCAGGGTTGAGCAAGACATGGTGGGGATCCTGGGTGGATAAGAGAGCCCAGCCCTGGCAAGCTCGGAGGAAAGGAAGCTGCCGGGGATGGGCTGCATGGGCGTGGCGAGAATGCCCGCCAGAGATTCAGGCGCAGACGGCCGCAGCGGCGTCACCGGGCTCTTCACCGATAAACTTCCGCCAGTTCGTGGCGAACTCGCGTCGAAGCTGTGAAATCCTGCCTTGGCTGACGCCGAATTTGCGCGCGGCGTCGGCGGTACGGTGACCGAGGCTGAGGTAGCGGGCCACTTTGCGGTCACGCGGGTGCAGGTTCTTCAGCCAGTCCTTGAAGTCCACGCGGAACGCGACGGTCGCCGGCACAGGGGCATTGCGGGTGTCAACGACGACGGCCTCTTCCCAGCAGTCCTCCAACTCGTTGAACCTGTCCAATCGCTCGGCTTTGACGCCCTTGTTCTCTTGGCAGTACTTGCTGAGGACGTCCTTCACGTTCAGCGACGAGCCGGTCTTGCGATGGTCGAGGGTCTGCCGGATTCCGAACTTGGCAAGCACGGTCGGGTACGCGAGGTCGAGCTTGCCACGCTTGGCCAGGCCGGCGACAGCGGCGGTCGTGTTGGCGACGACATTCTGCACCGCCTCTTGCCTGGATTCCGGGTCGTAATTGCGAAAGGCCCGCTTGGCGTAGCGGATGATCGTGGGGAGCATGGCGAGCAGCTTTGCATGCCATGCGGGGACTTTGCGACGTGGGTCATTACGTCGTACACTCATCGGCGATCTCCTTGGGGATTGGGACCGCCGTTCAGGGCGGCCCGTGTTGGGGAAACACGAAACCGCCCGCGAACGCCGCGAGCAGCACAGGGGGCCTACAAGCGACCAGAATGGCCGGATTGCGGGCGGAGAGGGCAGAAGAAGCCGTTTCGGCACAGCTAACCAATTGCCCAGTTAACATGCCTCGAAAATGCAGTGGATTTCAGGGCCATGAGAGCTGAAAGGTTGGGTCGCTGACAATCCCCTCGCCAGCGGCTAAAATAGACCCCAATCCAGTCGATCGGGCCAAGATTGCCCTGTCGCCGGAGTCATTTGCTTGTGGGAGGATGCCTTGCCCGTCGAAGCCAAACCGCTGTTCCGTCCCGATGCCTTACGGCCCCACCTGAAGGCGTTTCAACTGCCACGGCCGCTGGAGAGCTACCAGGCCCTTCTCGCCAAGTGGGCCGAGATGCTCGCGTCCGGCAAGGCCGACCGCTTCAAAGAGCAGGAGATCCTGGGCGACTTCCTCAACGACGTGTTCTGCGGCGTGCTGGACTACGCCCGTCCGGCCGACGATCCCGACCGCCACACTATCTCCCGTGAGAAGCACGTCCAGGTCGACGGCAAGTTCGCCGACGCCGTGCTGGGTGACTTCCGTGAGGGCAATGAGCAGTTCGTCGTGGCGCTGGAGGGCAAGGGACCGCTTGATCCGCTCGACCGCCCCTTCGCTGGCCGGCATATGTCGGCCGTGGATCAAGGCTATCGCTACGCCATCAACCTGCCCTGCGACTGGATCATCGTCACGTCGATTCGGCAGACTCGGCTCTACTACAAGGGCTGCGACCAGCAGACCTACGAGCGGTTCGATACCGAAGAAGTGGCCCGTAACGAAACGCTGCTCAAAAAGTTGGTCTTCCTTCTCGCGGCCTCGCGTGTCGTGCCCACGCATGGCCGCTGCCATCTATACGATCTGCTCGCCGCCTCCGAGAAGGTTGGCAAGCAACTGACCAAGGATTTCTACGTCGGCTATGCGAACATGCGGCAGGAAGCCTTTGAGGCGTTGTGCGAGGTCAACGCCAGCGAGTCCCGCCACGCGGTTCTTACTGCCACGCAGAAGGTCTTGGACCGCGTGCTATTCACCGCATTCTGCGAAGACCGTGGCCTGCTTCCCGATGCCGTCTTACGCAGGGCCTTCGAGCATCGCGACCCGTTCAACCCGCGGCCGGTTTGGGAGAACTTCCGTGGCCTCTTCCGCTCGATCAACGCCGGCAACGAAACCTTGCAGATTCCCGCCTACAACGGAGGGCTGTTCGCTGACGATCCCCTGATCGACCGGCTCAACGTGCCCGATGATGTCTGCGCCTACTTCCGCGACCTGGGCGAATACGAGTACCGCAGTGCCCATGAAGTTGCCGCTGCCGTAGACGAAACCACCGATGCCCACGTGATCGACGTAGATATTCTGGGCCACATCTTCGAGCAGTCGATCATCGACCTGGAGCAGTTGCGGAACGAGCTTGACGGGTTGGTCGCTCCGCTGGGCAAGGAGAAGCACAAGACCCGCCGGAAGAAGGAAGGGGCTTTTTACACGCCGGCGTTCATCACCCGCTACATCGTGGAACAGAGCCTTGGTGCGGTGCTGGTGGAACGGTTTGAGAAGCTCCGCAAGATCCATGCAGCCGAGGCAGCCGGCACGGCAGCCAAAGCGCTGGCCGATCCACGGGTGTATGGACCTGGAGAGCTTAAACAGGCCGCAGCGTGACGCCCTGATTCGGTTCTGGGAGGCATGGCAGGAAACACTGGTCTCGATCCGATTGCTCGACCCAGCCTGTGGCTCCGGGGCCTTCCTGATCGAAGCCTTCGACCAGATGCACACTGCCTTGCAGCAATCGAATGACCGGCTTGTCGAATTGCGAGGGCACCAGACGCTGTTCGATCTGGACAGGCAAATTTTGCAAAACAACCTCTACGGCGTGGATCTCAACGAAGAGGCGATCGAAATCTGTCGGCTCAGCCTTTGGATCAAGACGGCCTCGCGTGGCAAGATGTTGACGAGCCTCGACCATAACATTCGGGTCGGCAACAGCGTCGTCGATGACTGCCAGGTCCATCCCAAGGCGTTCGACTGGCGGGTAGCGTTCCCCGAGGTCTTTGCCAGCGGTGGGTTTGACGTGGTCGTGGCCAATCCGCCCTACATTCGCCAGGAGTGGTTAAAGCCGTACAAGGAGTTCTGGGCGAAGCGATTCCCGTGCGTATACGCTGGAACGGCCGACATCTACGTCTACTTCTACGCACTGGGATTAGAACTGCTGAACCCCGGAGCGAGACTGGCCTTCATTTCGAGCAATGCGTTCGCTCGTGCAGCGTACGCGGAGCAACTCCGGGAGCACTTGCGGCCTAACTTGGAGCAATTCATCGATTTCGGTGACACGCAGGTCTTCTCCGACGCCAAGGATGTGTACCCTGCGATTGTCGTACTATCGAAGCCGAACGGACCAGGAACTCGTGAATCGCATCGTGTGCGAACAGTCCGCTTGCGTCGGAAGGATGATCCGTCTCGAATTGGAGAGCTGGTTGAAAGCGCGGGCTGGGACATCCCCAATAGCCGATTGAGTGCGGAGGGGTGGCAGTTTGATGAGCCGGCAGTGACGGCATTGCGGGAAAAACTGCATGGCAACAGCAAGGCTTTGCGCGAATACATCGACGGCAAGATTTATCTAGGGCTGAAAACTGGACTAAATGACGCCTTCATTATTGACACTCCGACGAGGGACCGGCTGGTCCGTGTACATGCCGCATCGGCCGAGATGATCAAGCCGTTCGTTGGCGGGCAAGACCTTCGACGATGGTATAGCGAACACTCGGGGCGGTGGCTGATCCTTTTCCCCAACGGGATAACCACTGCGAGGTGCGCCCCTGCAAGTGAGGAGCAAGCAGACCACTGGCTCCGTGCGACGTATCCTGCGATCGCCGATTACCTGGGGCCCTTTGAAGCAAGGGCCCGAAGCCGCGGCGACAAGGGGCAATTTTGGTGGGAGTTGCGACCATGTGACTACTACGATGCGTTCGAGCGTCCCAAAATCTTGTACCCGGACATTGCAAAGTCGAACCGTTTCCACCTGGATACCACCGGCCTGTTTAGCAGTAACACGACCTACTTTCTGCCGGTCGGCGACTGGTACTTGCTGGGCATCCTCAACAGCAAGATGACTTGGTTCGCCCTTGGCGGAATCAGCATCCCATTCGGCGAACGTGCCGGCGAGTACCGTTATCGGCTATTCTCGCAGTACATCGACCGCTTGCCGGTTCCCATCGCGAACGACGCGGATCGTCAGGGATTGGCAACCGTGGCTGAGAGGTGCAATTCGATGGGGCAGAACCTTTACGGCGCACAAGAGAGCTTCCGGCGTCGCATCCTAACCACGCTCGGTGTCGCTGCTGACGGCACACCGCTTGGCGACCTTAACCAGAAGGCCGACGAATGGTGGGAGTTGTCCTTGCCCCAGCTTGGGGCCGCCCTGAAGGCCAGCTTCAAGTTGTCAGGCGATCCTTTTAAGAATCCCCGGACTGCTGACGAATGGGAACCCTACCTGGCCGAGAAGCAGGCGTTGGTCCATCGGCTTGTTCGCGAACTGGCCGACGCCGAAGCTGAGTTGAACGACCGTGTTTACCTGCTGTTCAACCTGACTCCCGACGAGATCAAGCTCCTTCAGCGGGAAGTCGAGCACTAGACGGCAGGGTTTGTACGATTCAGTTTCTGGGTACGTCGAACAACTGTGTTGTGATGAGGATCTCGCGGTCAGGGTCGTCCGCCTTGACGAAGATGTACTGTGAATCACCCAGTAAGTCATGCGCGAGAGTCTGCCTGTGTTCCGTGCGGGCCTGCATGATCTCGTGTATCTTCTGGGCAACCGCGGTCGTGTCTTTGTTGCGGTTGAAAATAAGCAAGGCACACTTGCAATCTCGCCAAGTGAGATAGCTTAGGAGTTGGTCGATAGCCTCACCGAACTTCTCTTGGCCGTACCAGAATTTGCACTCGGCGATAAAGATGTTGCGATCCCGCACACGGATCAGGATGTCCGTCTTCCCGGCACCATTGACGGTTTCGCCGGTCGCCCCGCCCTTGAATTGGCCGTTTAACTGGAGTAGGAAGTGGTTTCGGATGCCTTCTTCGTCTAAGGCAGCAAAGGTGGAAGGATTGCGTTCGATGTGGACGGACATGCTGCGAAGAATCTCAAGGATTCGCTGGTAGTCGTCCTGCTTGAGGACGGGTTCCGATTCCGAATAAGGCGGGAGTGACGAATCCGTCCCGCCGTTCCCTTCGCTTGCTACCCGTGTGACGGCTGGCGGCCCGTTGCTCGTCATCGGTTTGCCGTAGCGCAGTTGAAGTGCGACCTGTTGTAGAGTCACCTTGGCATCTTTCCACTTTGTCCTGACGGTTGAAGGCCCGTTGTCTGGATCCTCAACGTCAAGAGCTAGTCGCAATACCACGGATGAATCGAAGGCGTGTCGTACCAAAGCGTCGGCTAGAGCCGGCCCATTTTTGCGCAGCCATAACCCTTCTCTTGTCCTTCGCACTTCGTAGTCGGCCGACGTTGCCCCAAAGTCCCCAAGCAATACCCCTTCAAGCGTGCCTGCCTGGTGTGGGGGCGATTTCAGATTCTCCCACAGGAGATAGCTATCGACGTGTCGAATGAAGTCATCACAAAGTGCGGCGATTTCACCAGCCGAAGAAAGGCCGCCAGAAGCGTTACCGGTCGCCTGATTCGATGCTGGCGTCGCCGGGGCGTGGCGCGGTTCCACTTGGTCGCACCATCGCAACAGAACATCGGCCGCAACGAGGGCCTCTTGCAGATCGCTACACGGTTGCGGAAACGGCGGCGGCATGGGTGGGACCGCGGGGGCCCCTTTAATCAGTCGGGCACTGTTCCACCATTCGACAACGTCCAAATGAGCAATCTTCCGGTAAAGGGAATCCGCCTCGATCCATGACCTTTGGCATTGCGCAATAGCCACCCGAATGGCGGCAATCGTTTTCAGTCGCGGTATGTAGCTTGGCCGTGATGGTATCGAAAAGTCCATTTGCAGTTGGACGAGCGCCCGCTTTAGTGGAAACAACTGCTTGTCCAATGCGACATCCAGTTCTTCGCACTTTGCCCTTTCCGCTTCCGACAACTCGTCCCAGTATCGCCCCTCGAAAATGGCCCGATCTTGCTTGTCTTGCTCGATTGCCTTTTGCCCTTCGGCAGTTATTCGGGTCCACTCCGGGTCTTTCACTAGCGCCTGCCAACCCGGGTGTGATTCAAGATCGGCCAGCCACTCAGCGGTGTCAATGCGTTGCTCTTGGCCAAGCGATTCCAAATACCGCAAGACTTCGCGGCGCCGGTAAGCTTCTGACTCTTCACTCATCATTTTGCCTTCCTAAGCGGGCCTGCCCGACCCGGTCACGTGAAAGGCGAATAACCCGTCGAAGCCGGCCCGAGCCGCTTGGCCACAGCGTTGCAATCGCTGGCGGCTGTCCCGAGGGCCTCATTTTACCATTTCCCCGCCTTGGTGGAGAGCGGGCACCTGGCTGGTCTCGCGGCCCAGGTTCGGCCGAGAAAGGACGCCGGCCACGGCCAGGAGCCGGCTGGCCGTCGCCAGCACGCCTTGTGCGATTCTTGCCGCCCCGCTGGCGACCTGGGCGGGCGGGGGCAGCTTTGGATTAGGATACACATCAACGGCTTCGCCAATGCTCTTGGCGACCCGTGGCGGTCCTGGCGGACACAGACTGTGGGCGCTATAATCTCCGCTAGCACCCTGGAAGTTAACCATACGTTTTATCCATTTGGCTGGATGAGAAGGAACACTCGATGACCCTGCATATCCCCCGTTCGTTGTTCGCCGTTGCGATCTGCCTCGTGCTCCCGGCCGTTTCCGTCGGCCAGGAACTGCTTGTCGCCCCGGACAGCGCCAACGGTATCTACCAACCCGGCCAAACTATTCGTTGGAAAGTCCAGGTAAAGGGCACCGACGTCTCCGAGGCCGCCTTCGTCCTCAAAAAAGGTGGCTTAACGGAATTGACCAAGGGCAAGGTCTCGCTCTCTGATGGCCAGGGACAGATCGAAGCCAAACTTGAGGAGCCAGGCTGGCTCTTGGTGGAAGTAAGCATCAAGTCCGGCAAGGATAAGAAGATCACGGCGTTGGGCGGCGCCCTAGTCTCGCCGCAGAAGATTCAGCCTGCCTTGCCCCGCCCAGAAGACTTCGGCGCCTTTTGGGACGGCAAACTCAAGGAGCTTGCGGCCGTGGCGACGAACCCGAAACTCGAACCCGCCGACAGCGGCAAGCCCAACGTCGATTACCTCAAGATCACGATGGATAACATTCGCGGCTCCCACATCCGCGGCCAGCTCGCTCGCCCAAGGCGCGGCGATAAGCTCCCGGCAATGCTCATCGTCCAATGGGCCGGCGTCTATCCCCTGTACAAGGGCTGGGTCATCGATCGGGCCGCCGAAGGCTGGCTCGTGGTGAACATCAACGCCCACGACCTGCCCATCGATGAGCCCCGGCAGTTCTACGCGGCCCAGGGTGCCGGGCCGCTGAATGAATATGCGGCCATTGGCAACGACGACCGCGAGACCAGCTACTTCCTGCGGATGTATCTGTCATGCTTCCGCGCTGCGCAGTACCTGACTGAACGCTCCGACTGGGATGGCCATACGCTGGTCGTCGCAGGCGGCAGCCAGGGCGGCTTGCTGTCGATCATTACGGCTGGGCTGCACCCGAGAATCTCGGCGGTCCTGGCCGAGGTGCCCGCCGGCTGCGATCTGAACGGTCCAGTGGCCGGTCGCGCACCTGGCTGGCCGATGTGGTACTGGAAGACCCAGGGTAAGAACAATGCCAAGGTCCGACGCGCCGCGGGCTACTACGATGTCGTCAACTTCGCCTCGCGGGTGAAGTGCCCAGTTCTTATCGGGGTTGGCCTGATCGACACGACATGCCCTCCGCCGGGCGTGTTTGCCGCCTACAACCAATTTCAGGGTCCCAAGGAAATCGTTGTGCTGCCCTTGGGTGAACATGGCGAGACGAAGGGCTCGCATGGCCCTTATCATGCCCGGTCTAACGCCTGGAGCCAGGCCCTGGTCCATGGCAAACCTGCACCGGCGAAATAATCTGCACCTGATGCCCGGCAACCACAGCACGAGGGCGGCTCATCCGGTTCAGCACTCCTGCTGGATGATGGATGTAAGACGGCTTGGTGATGTTGCTCACGTGAGCAAAAAGTCAGCCACTTGGATTGACCAGCAGGATGCAGAGGGCGAGGATGGCCGTGAAAGTATTGACAACGCCAAGTGCTGCAACAAAACTGAATTCCCTCGCGACACAGTTGTGGGGACCCGGTGGCCACGACAAAGTTAAGGACCCTGTGAATCGGAACTCAAAATCTCCATTAGTAAGCAGGAACTCTCCATGAAACCCGTCTGCAAGCGATCGCATGTGCTGTTTCTCGCCTTGTTTGTGATAGCCATGGCCGCCTGTTTTCAGTCCCCGCCCAACAGCGTACATGCTGCGGATCAGTCCACCTCGCCGGATCGTGGCGTCACGGTCAAGCCGCTCGACTGGCTCAAGGCCCAGACGCCCCCTGACTTCGCTCCCAATTCCACGCTTCCGCCGCTCGGCCGCTGGGGCTGGGCCATGTCCTTTGAAGTGGCCAAAGAGCTTGCCGACCGCTGGGGCTATGCTGTGGAGTTCTTTGGCTACGTGAGCGAGCAGGTCGCCGATGAGGCGCTGGCCAATCCCAAGGGCCGCAACGGCCAGTGCCTGGCACTGGTCGCCAGCAACCCGAAAAAGTACAAGCTAGGTGTCCTGCTTGATCGCCAGTTTCCCAAGGACATGCCGCCGGAGGCATATCTCCGCGACGCCCAGGGCAACTTCATTTCCGACAAGGGGGAACCGAAGATGCTGAGTCCAGAGATGCCGGCGGACTGCCTGAAGCAGGCTGGGCACCTCAGCGCCGTAGGGCTTTCCAAGCTCCATACCCGCTGTCCGGTTGCCATCATCCAGAACGGCGGCGAGTACGGGCTGAATGTCCCAGGCTGGGCCCAGAAGTACTGGGAGAAGGACCCCAGGGTAGTCGCCGCCAAGGGCGACATGAACTGGTACCAGTACATCTCCCACCAAAAGGCCCGCGAGCAAAAGGCCGTCGCGGATGCCGTGAGCGCCGCGACGCCCGACCGCCTGCTCTATGTCTTTTACACCTGCGGCGGCGACACGCACCGGTATGGCACTATCAAGACTTTCCACGATGACTGGGCTTGGGACTATTCAGATATGCGAGCCTGCGCGGACATCGCCACCAACGAGTATTACTATCACGACTTCAACTCGGGCTGGGTCGGCAAAGACGATATGCTCACCCAGGCCCTTGGCGCCAAAGGCTATGAATTGAGATTCGGCATGAAGAACAGCTATGACTACCTGTGCCCCGGGTACAAACAGGTCGACAAAGCCCCGACTGCGCCGCTGTGGGACGCGATGGGGCCGATCGACAACGACGCCAAACCCTTCGGCGACCTGCGCCTTTACGAGGGCTTCCTCAAGTGCCTGTACACGGAGGGCATGATCGGCGGAGTGGCCGGCTACTTCTCGTATCCCAAGGGTGGATTCGATGCCGCTTTCTCGCCAGACAAGCCGCCGCAATACCTGATACAGATGGTCATTCTCGGGCGCGTGCATGCGATCTTCTCCCACCAGGAGGCATTCCTGCGCCAGGGCGACCTGCTGCCCGGCCCGAACAAACATGTCAAGGTCACGGACCAACCGGCCTATGAGTTCCCAACCGGCAAACCACACCTGCGCATACTGGCCCGAAAAATGCCCAACCAGCCGAAGTGGCTGATCACCGCCTGGGCCTCAGATGGCATCGAGGGGCCGGCGACGGTCGAGATCCCTGTGCTGGGGTCGGTCACGTTGCAGGCGCGGGCCATCGGCAGCGTCTACACCGTGATGCTCCAGGATGGCAAACCGGTTCTCCAGCAGGTGGATGCTCGATGATTGCCAGCGCGGGAGCCGACGATCGCGACGGCACGGCCAAGACCTGGGCCGGCAAGGGGCTTCTCGGTGGGTCTACAGCGACCAGCCCGGACGATAGTCGCTGTGAACGAAGCGGTCGAGTTCCGGGGCGTTTGTAACCTTCATCTTCGCGCTGTCCCATTCCAACCGCCGTCCCGGCGCACGGAGGGCGAGCACGCCCAAGAGCAGGATCTCCGTCAACGGGCCGGCGTAGTCGAAGTTCGAGACCGGCTTGGGGCCGCCTTTGCACGCCAGCAGCCACTCCTCGTAGTGCCCGCAAGAGCGTTTCATCTTCTTGGGGACTTTGGCGGCCTCTTCGTGGAGTTCGGCCGGCAAGAGTTCCGGCATCCCGCCATGAGACCCGTGGTGCATTTTGCCTTTGCTGCCGATGTACAAAGCGCCGTTCTCGTGCAATCGTCGCCAGTGCTTGCCGCGGATCATTTCCACCGGGGTCGGCGGCATCAATCCTCCTTCGTACCAGGTCATTGTGACGGGTGGAAGGCTGCCGCGCGCGGGAAATTCAAAGGTGATGATCGATGCGATAGGATACGTCTCGAAGTTCCGCTTGTTGCCCTCCAGCACCGTGCCGTCGATCGTTGAACGGGCCTCAACGGCCGTGGGCGACCCGAGCCCGAGAGCCCAGACCGGGTGGTCGATGATGTGGGCGCCCATGTCGCCCAGCGCCCCGCTACCAAAATCCCACCACCCTTTCCAAGTAGCCGGCACGTAGATCGGATGATAAGGCCGCTCACGAGCCGGGCCGAGCCAGAGGTTCCAATCGAGCGTTTTGGGCACGGGAGGTGCGTCCGTGGGACGGTCGATCCCTTGTTTCCACCACCGTCCGGCACGGTCGGACCAGACATGCACTTCGCGCACCTCGCCGATGATGCCGGCCTGGATCCACTCATTAGTCAGGCGAGCACCTTCGGTGGCATGCCCCTGGTTACCCATTTGCGTTATCAGGCCGGCGGCTCGGGCAGCCTCTGAAAGCGTCCGGCATTCGACGAGTGTGTGTGTCAGAGGCTTTTGGCAGTAGACGTGTTTTCCTGCCCGGATTGCCGCCATGGAGGCAACGGCGTGAATGTGATCGGGAGTTCCGACGGTGACCGCATCGATTCGCTTCGCTTCCTTGTCGAGCATGACGCGGAAATCCTTATAGCGGGATGCCTTCGGAAACACCTTGTATGAGCCGGCGGCACGTTGCTCGTCGACATCACATAGGGCAACGATATTCGCCCCGTTGTTGGCGTGAATGGCGATGTCATTCCCGCCTTGTCCGCCGGCGCCGATCCCGGCCACGTTCACTCGCTCGCTCGGCGGCAGGTTGCCGGGGCCGCCCAGAACATGGCGGGGCACGATGATAATTGCTGCCGCGGTGGCTCCTGCGGCGAGTGCTTGGCGGCGGGTGATTTGGTCGTTGGGTTTCATCAGCGAAGCTCCTGAAGAGGGCGGGAACGAAGCTCTGACGACCCTGAGTCTATGTTGACGTAAGAAGGGCGTCAAGCATCGAGCTGGCGAGAAGCGGCCAAGACAGTTCCGTATGAGTGCCGTCGCGGACGTACCCAACGAGCGATCGGAGCGGCCGGTACAGGCTGCCGGCCAGTAGATTTTGTTCAGCGGAGCAAAATGTAGGGCAGGTCCGGTCGGCAGGATGTAGGGGCCGAAGAACGTGGAAACGCAGGTCTATACCCCCTCGACGATTACTCCGCGATAGTCGGCGCCCCTGAAACGATGCTGGCGTACCTCGCGATAGGCGGGGCTATCGTACCACGCCTTCGCCGCCTCGAAGGACGGAAATTCCAGGATGACCACGCCCTCGACTTCCGGTCCTTCGACCACCTCCTGGCGACCGTAGGCAGCGAGCACCTTGATCGGGTGTCCGCTTAGGGTGTCGCCAACCTTTTGCATGTAGGCCTGAAGCTCTGATGGGTCACGGGTCCTTTCACGGGTGAAGACCATGTACGTTGCCATTTTTCCTCCGGATTCGTTGCAAGTGTGGATCGGCCATGCCGAAATTCGTCCGCGTATTGTACCATCGCCATGAGGTCAAGGCGAGTCCGAGCCCAAAGTCAACCGAAGTTTTGTAGCCGCCGAGCAGCTTGACGCTAGACGGCATAGCCAAGTGGACTACATGCCGGGATCATCCTGGGTCTCGACTTCCAAACATTTTGCCGGTTGACCGCCGGCTAGTTTGCCGCCGCGGGCTCAACTTGGTTGCGTACGCCGCGGTCGGCAAACATAATTGGTTCTCCTACCAACCGCTCACCCCCGTTCCCCTTACGCCCCTCGCAAATGGTTGGGGCTCCGCTTTGCAAGAGCCCCTTTCAGCCACCTGCTAGAAGAGCCAATCCATGAGAACTATTTCCAAACATTTCCTTTTCCGAGTGATCCGTGCCGGTACGGCAATGCTGGCGGCACTAGGCGTGTCGAGCGCCTTGGCGGAGCAGATTTTCGTCGCCCGCAGCGACCCCAGGGCCGCCGACAAGAACCCCGGTACCGAGGCGCTGCCCTTCCAGACGATCCAGGCGGCCGTGGACAAGGTCCAGGCCGGCGACACAATCTGGGTCAAACAGGGCGTCTACGAGGAGGAACTCCTGCCCAAGAGTTCCGGCAACATGGAAACCCCGATTACGCTCTCCGCGTGGAAGGACGACCGCGTGCGGATCGGCTCGATGCTGCACGACGCACCGGCAGCGGACCAATGGAAGCCCATCGAGAAATCCAAGAGCTACGGCGTGAAGCTTCCCGGCGGCCAGCCCAAGGACCTCACGGTGGTCCTCGACGGCAAGCCGATCGTCACGGAACCAAAAGACATCCCGCCGCCGGATAACAAGGCCCGGTGGGCCACGTACCGCGCCTCCGACTGCACGCTGATGCTCAACCTGGGCGGTGCAGGTCCGGCTGGGCACAGGATCCAGCTTTCGCGAGACATGGTCTGCTTCTACCAGCCTCCCAAATTCGGCTACTGGGCGTTCAAGAAGCTCGAATTCGCCTGGGCGCACCTGGCCCTGTACCTGGACGGCAACTGCAATCTGGTCGAAGACTGCTACTTTCACGACCTGTATCATGGTTCCGTCAGCATTCGCGGTGGGCTGAGTACGGTGCGGCGGTGCAACTTCTACCGCGCGTGTAGCTCCGTCAATCCCGGCGGAAACGCCAACATCGTGGAGGACTGCCTGGTCGTCAAGTGCGGTGCGGACTGGCAGGACATCATCGCCCACCGGCGTGGGAACATCGAGGGCGAATCCTTCAGTGGCGTCGAGTCCAAGGGCGGGCGGCTGAACATCTTCCGTTACAACATCATCGCCGACAACGACAGCGAGCTATGGTACGACTGCCACATGGTCGGCGCGCGTGTCATCGGCAACGCCTTCTGGGACAACCACGGAAACGGCTTCTACAACGAGTACGGCGCCAACGACACGCTATGCATCGGAAACTACTTCCTCAACAACGGGCTGTCCAGCAGTTGGTGCACGCGGCTGAGCGTGATCGATAACTTCTTCAGTGGCTGCCAGGTGACCTGGCACAACCACGACCGCTGGCCGATGCGCAACAGCTTCATGATCATGCGCGGAAACGCCTTGATCGACCTGGCGCAGCCGTACCTCATGCACTTCTCCGCAGGCTGGGGACGCACGCAGTTCCCCGAGAACTTCCGCAACTGCCTGGTGGACTTCAACCACGTGCGAATGCGAAAGGACGTACCGCTGGTCGATGACGCCTGCACGAAGGTCCGCACACTCGATGAAGTGCGCAAGCAGTACGGCTGGGAGCTGCACGGCGACTTCGCCACGTACGATGAGAACAAGAACGACCTGACGCCCGAGTCGATGGGCGGCAGCGCCGTGACCTTCCGCGTGCCCTGGGGCGAGAAGTCGCACCTGGCCCGCCCGATGCTCTCCGACGCGGGCATCAACGGAAAGTGGCCCTCAACCGCGGAGATGGCCAACAACATCTCCGTGCCCAGCTTTTTCTGGCGGTTCTCGGACGGCAACTACAACGACCGCACTTTCAGCGACGGCTTCGCCTTCAACTGGCCGTGGTACCACAACGACGTGTCCTGGCAGCCCGAGGGTGGCGACCTACTCACCGGCGACAAAGGCCAGCGACTCGGCTGCCAGTGGTATATTGGGGCCGAGAAAGACTTCGGAAAGGATGCCGACGGAAAGCCGGTGAAGGTCGAAGGCATCCAGAGTACGGGTGAACTGAGCATGGGCAATCGCTGGCTGGTGGTCAAGGCCATCGCGCCCGAGAACGTCCCGGCGCAGGGCGTGGGATATTGGACGCCCTGGCTGTCCACCGTCGAAGGCGCGAAGATGACCGTGTCGCTGAGAATTCGCGGCAAGAACATTGCTTCGACCGCCAAGGGCAGCCCGGCAGTGTACCTGCAGTTCATCGACGCCACCGGACAGAACCGCCGGCGAGCGTTCGTGGTGGGAAATGAACCCGGTCAGAAACTCGTGCGTCCCGAGCTGACTACGGAAACCTATGACTGGACCGAGGTCAAACAGGAAATCACGGCCCCTGCGGGTGCGATCCGCGTGGCTTTGTTCATGGGAGTCCTGCCCTGCAAGGGCGAGGTGGATTTTGATGACATCAACCTCACGACGGAGTCTGTTGCAGCGCCCGTGCAGAAATAGGAAATCTCGCAGGAGGCTGTCTGGGCCAGTCCGATTGCCAAGGGCTCCAACGACGTCCTGGTGGCCACCCCGCCCCGATCAACAAGCGCGATCGGGGCGGCCGGCGCTGGGTGCTGGCCGGCTTTGGGATTCTATGTTCACCTGAGCAAGAAGTTGAGTGGAGCGATCAGAGAGATGTTCAGGGCGAGAATGGCTGCGTGACGTCGAAGCTTGCGGTTCGCGTACATCGTAATTACTATGGGAGCAGCTTATGGTCCGGAGCGTGTCCTGGGTAGGCATCCGATGAGAAACGTCGGTTCGCGTCGTGTATGAATATGCGCTTCGGTACAAGGAAATCGAACATGAAACCTCCTGTCTTTGGATACTCCCTTCTGCTGCTTCTTGCCGCCACAGCCACCGCCGAACCGCTTCTCCGGCCCGATGACCGGGTGGCGATCTGCGGCGGTGGTTATGCCGTCTACCTCGAAGACTACCTCCTCGCGTGCCAATCTGTCCCAGGGCTCGATGTTGCCGAATTTGAGTGGAGCGCACAAGATCCATCGGGCTTTCGTGCGCGGCTCGACACGGATCTGCTTCCCTTCAAGCCGACGGTCGTCCTGGCTTGCTTCGGCAACCTCTCGACCGACGCGTACGCGGCGAGTATTTATGGCAGGGCCCAGACCGATCTGGTAGAAGCCTTGAAGAAGGCCGGCGTTCGCACCATTGTCATCGGTTCGCCTAAATGCGTCGATTCGTTCGCTTACCAACACGATCCCCTCAAGGCCGCTGGCGAAAATAACCGGCGCGCCGCCCTGGCCGACATCGCCAAGCACGTCGCGGCGAAGGAAGGCGTGCTTTACGCCGATGTCTTTGGCGCCACGCTGGCCGCCATGATCAAGGCGAAAATGGCGCGTGGCGAGAGCTATGTGTTCGAGAACGAGGCGGGCGAAGCCTGCAGCCTTGTCGTTGCTTCCGCATTTCTCAAGGCGCTCGGTTGCGATGGCGCCATCGGCACAATCACCGTAGACTTTGCCGCGGGCAAGGCCGAAGGAAGCCCGGGGCAAAAAATTCTCTCCTTCCAGGGCAACACGCTGGCGGTCGAAAGCGCACATTGTCCCTTCTGGTTTCCCGGCCATGGGGTCGGTGCCACGGATCCTCAGCCGTGGCCCATCCTGAAATGCCTGACGTTTGACCAGGAATTGAATCGTTACACGCTGATCGTGAAGAATCTCCCCACCGCGCAGACCAAGATCTACTGGGGAGACCAGCAGATCGACTTCGCTTCCCGGGAACTGGCCAAGGGTGTCAATCTTGCGGCAGCCATGCCAGGATGGGGGAACCCTTTTGGCGGACGTTTCTCGGACGTCGACAACGGCGTGCGGACGCAGCAACAACAGGAGGGCATATCCGGCTCCCTGCTGCTCCAGGGCAAGCCCGATCCCCGGGCTGATACGAAGCGGGAAGCCGCGTTGCAAGTTGCGAAGGGCCGCGTCGTCCCGGTCAGGACCAAGATCGTCATCCAGCCTTTGGCCCCGCTGGAAAAAAAGCCAAAGGGTCCCATCCCCGTCATCATCGATACCGATCTGGACGGCGACGTGGACGACGTGGGAGCCGTCGCGCTTCTCAATTCATTCATGGTCCGCGGCGAAGCCAGGCTGCTCGCCTGCATCCACAATACCGGCAATGTGCAATTGTCGTCGTGTGCGACAATCCAGGCCATCAACGCCTACTACGGCCATCCCTCGATTCCCATCGGGCAATATCACGGAGAGCCGCGTCCCAAGACCCGCATGACTTCCGTGCTCTTGCCGGCGCCGCCGCAGGCCTACCACGGACCGGCGATCGCTTGCGGGAGCAGCTACACGCTGCAGATCCACCGGCGTTTCAATCCCGATTTTCCCAATGACGACAGGCTTCCGGCGGGGGTCGATGTCTACCGCAAGGCGCTGGCGTCAGCCGCCGACGACACGGTCGTGATTGCCAGCGTCGGCATGATGGAGAACTTGCAAGACCTGGTACAATCCCAACCTGATTCGGTCAGCAATCTTAGCGGTCTCGATCTGGTGCGTAAGAAAGTGAGGCAACTGGTCGTCATGGCCAATACCCAGCCGCAAGACGCCTATGTCCTGGGCAAATGGCCGACGAAGATCCTGTGGACGACCTATGTCGGGAGCGGCATCGGCACCGGACCCTCACTCATCAACACGCCGGAGAACAACCCGGTTCGCGTGGCCTATGATCTGTTCGGTGTACTCCGCACCGGCCGCCAGAGTTGGGACTTGACCGCATCGTGGTTGGCCGTGCGCGGTCCCGGTGAGGTATGGGACGTCGTCGCCGGACGCCCGCAATTTGTCAACGACATCACACATTCCCCCGCCACGGCCTACCCGAACGAGAGCGAGGTTACGGTAAAGATGCCCTATGCCGACGTGGCAAAGCTCCTTGGCGACGAACTGGCGCGCCCGCCAAAGCGATGATTGCGCAAGGGGTGTATCAAATTAGCACGTATAGTTGTCACCTCGGGGTCGGCGGGTGGGAACGGCTGTTAGGCCATCTTGGTCAACAACGGTGGTAGCGGTCATCGAATCGACCACTATCTGTGACTCAGCGTGTTCGGCCCCTAGAATACTCCAAACGACCGATCATTTCACCTACCCAGAAGGCCCGTGTTCATGCCGATCGCTGCGAGGCCCATTTTTCGTTGGCTCCTGATCCCGTATTCACCGCGGCCAGACGCGCGGGAATTCTTGGACGCGGCCGCCACCCAGCAGCGAGACAACCTCCAAGTCCGCGTGGCGGTGCTGGATGACGCGGGGAGTCGGAAGTTCTTTGGCGTCCCAATGGCTCGACGGGGCATTCAGCCGGTTTGGGTTCACGTCCTCAACCGTACCAACCAACAATGCCGCCTTCAGTTCGTGGCGCTCGACCCGAACCATTTCTCTCCGCTGGAAGCCGCAGCCCTCAACCATTACTCGGGTGGAAAGCGGCTGCTTGGGTTCGGCCTCCTGGCGTGGCTGTTTTTTCTGCCGCTGCTGATCCTGCTGCCGATCAAGCTATTCGCCGTTCGTCGCGCAAACAGGAAGATGGATGCATTCTTCCTGGAGCACGCTTTTCGTATGCGGCCGATTCCATCTGGTGGGGAACAGTGTGGTTTCGTCTTCACCAACCTGTCGGAAGGGAACAAGATCGTTCTCGTGCGACTGCTTGGCCCAGACGGATTTCATGACTTCGAGTTCTCGGTACAGGTCGAGGGGCTCCGCACCGATTACTTGCGAAGCGAGTTCGACGCCATTCATGCAGCCGACGAGTTGACCGAAGTGGACATTCCGGCACTTCGTCAGTATTTGGTTGCCGCACCGCAGGCTACCACCAACCGCCGCGGGCGGCGGACCGGTGATCCGGTCAACCTCGTCGTCGTCGGTGATTTTCCCGTAGTACTCGCGGCCTTCGGTGCCCGCTGGGACGAGACGGAAGTGATCAGTCTGGCGACGTGCTGGAAAACCACTCGGGCGTTTCTCATTGGTGCCGAGTACCGTTACTCCCCTGTTAGCGGACTGTTTCTGTTCGATCGTTGCCAGGACTTCGCTTTACAGCGGATTCGCAGCTCGATCAACGAACGCCTGCACTTGCGATTATGGGCCACGCCGTTGCAATTCCAGGGGCAGAGGGTATGGATTGGGCAAGTCAGCCGCGACATCGGCGTCCGGCTCACTTGGCGGACCTGGAATCTGACGACTCATCGAATCGATCCCGACGTGGACGAAGCACGGGATTATGTCGTCGAGGATCTGATGCACGTCGAGCGATTGGAGATGACCGGGTACGTCGATGGCGTCGGCCCGTGCGACCACGCGAAACCGCGGCACAACTTGACCGGCGACCCGTATTACACCGATGGCAAGCGGGCCGTGGTATTCCTTTCGAAGTCTCGGACCACACCGAAGTACATCGCCTTCTCCTGAAGCAACAGGAACCATCCGACGTGATCCAGGGGCCGCTGCGAATTAGAACAAGGAGCAATCGGAGCGGCCGGTACTGGATGCCGGCCGACTTGGATTTTGCTCAGCGGAGCAAAAAGAGGGGGTCGGGGACCAGCCAGCGGGTTGCCCAGGACGGGATTGTCCGCCAGGCTACCTGGTGCAGCCGAGCCAGAGCTACTTGCCGCGGATCACCAGAACTGGGCCACGAGACTCTTTGGATCGATCCTGGGCCGGGCGGTCCGCCTGCTGGGAGCGGGCGGCCAGATCGGCAAGTTGAAGTTGCAGGGCCGTCAGGTTGGCAGGCTTTTCAGTCGGGGCTGCTGGCGTGCTAGCCATCGATATGGTTCCTCGGTACAATCTGACAGTCGGGCAATCGGCCAGAAGGGACGGCGGGTTTGGCCTGTGGGTGGCTACCGCTAAAGTTTCGCAGGCTTGCCAAGTTTTAGCCGTTGGAGCTACTGGCTACTGGACTATGGGTGGCGAGACGGCCTCTCCGACTTGCTGCCTTTGCCGTTGCCGGCCCTGGTCGTACGTTCCATAGAACGGCGCGTTGCCGTCGAGCCAGATGCAAAGCCGCTGGCGATCCTCGGGCGGCAACGCCAGTTTCCGCCGGTGCGTGGCATCGACCAGGACGGCCGAGAGGCGGCTTTCGTCCGCCCCGATCTGCGTGGGGTGGGTCACGGCGCCAGCAATGCTCGCGCCGCCCCATTCGTACCAGCGGACATACGGCTTGAGGCTATTGTAGGAACGCGTGAAAGGGCCGTCTGGACTGCCCGTCAGCACCAGCGGACTCTTGTCGTTCCCCGTGGTCCCGTCATGGCAGCGGATACAGTGACGATCGAGTACGGGCTGAACCAGCCGCGGGTAACAAAAGGGGCGTGTACCATCCGGCCCTGGTGCGATCACCGAAGGTGCTCGCGCCAGCGCCGTTACAGTGCGCCTCGGGGCTGGAGAGCCCTTCTGCTCGTGGCAACCGACGCACGAGCGGCGCTCACCCGGCTGGAGATAGACAATGCTCCGCATGCTCTGTACGGCGCGGCCCTCGGCGTCCACCGCTTGAAAATAGAGCGGCTTACGGGCTGGCACGCGGAAATAGGCCGACCCGTCCGCCTCGACTGGCACGCTGCCCAGCAACATTCGGGCCCCCTCCGCATTGGCATATCCGAGACGTGGCTCGTTCGCCACCGGAGTGGTCTTGGGCAACACCTGGAAGATCCTCAAGGAACAGGCGGAGCGGCCTTCGGGCAAGGGAAAATGGCTCCGTGACACGTCGGTCAGCACTAACTCCCCTTCGTCGCCCAGCATGGCATCCCGCGTGCTCGCCACAACCGGGGCCGCAGGCCGGGGCGTCAAGAGGATCGGATAGGTGCACGGCATGGCCTCGTCGCGGTAGAGGAGTTCCAGGTTGCCGAATCGATCGAAGTAGTAGATTCCCGTCATGTCGCACTGGCCGCCGCTGCCCATGCCGGGAACCGGACCATAACCGAAACCGACGAGGAAGTAGTTCTCCGAGAGCGGTTGAGGAGCATGAAAGTAGCTTTGCGACCAGCCTCCGTCCCCCTCATCGCCCTCGGGAAAGCGGATTTCGGGCGTCAGCACTTCGAGAGCTTCGAAACGGTCGTGGCCGGTATCCCGGTCGAAGGCCGCACGCGACGGATCGAGCAGAACCAGGCAGCCGCCGACATCCGCATGATGTGCCCCGGCAACGAACAGGATGCGCTGCGACCCGGGGATGGCATACGGTTGGAAGCAGGCGCTGATCCGACTGGTGTAATTGCCGAACAAGGCCACGGGGTCGCTCCCGTCCGGATTAGTCACCCAAAGGCCATGGTAGTTGGCCGCTGAACGGTCTACGTAGTCCCAGCGGCAATACGCGATGCGGCCGTCGTGCAAGACGCTCGGATGCCACTCGTTCGTCTCATGGAAGGAAAGGGCGCGGACGTTCTTGCCATCGGCGTCCATGCGGTGCAGCGTATAGACGGCGATGGGTTCCCAGGGGTTGTTGCAACGCGTATAGCCGCCGCGCCGCGTGGAAACGAAGGCCAGCCCGCCATCGGGCAACGGACACGGATCGGTGTCGTCGTAGGGGCCCTCGGTCAATTGGTGCGTTTGGCCGCCGGCCAGGTCCAGGGCGTAGATGTGGTAGTAGCGCTGATCCACAGAGCCGAAGGCAGGCTTCTTCCCCGTCCACTCGGCAAAGGCGAAGTAAACCGTCCGCGCATCGTTCGACACGGCCAACGACGTGTAACAACCCGCCGGCAATCGGGCAACGGTCAAGTCGCGGATCTTCAGGGAGCGGCCCGGCTCCTCCAGGACGAACACACCTCCGCCAGACTGGCCGCTGTATGGCTCATCCGAATAAATCTGCAACACAGCAACGATAGAACAGACCTCGCACCAAATGTGGGTTGTTAGCCATGCCGTTTAGCTTTTGGTTTGTTAGTTCTGTTAGTTCATCCTTAGTCT
>Ga0181520_10001384_pt1 | contig 49459 bp, 39 predicted proteins | sample PEATcosm2014_Bin_29_FD_132451 | JGI IMG/M metagenome (GOLD analysis project Ga0181520, IMG submission 132451) | Peatland microbial communities from MTU Mesocosm Facility, Houghton, MI, USA - PEATcosm2014_Bin02_30_metaG | ecosystem: Environmental > Terrestrial > Soil > Wetlands > Peat | place... | reverse complement strand
AGTAAGCGACGACCAACTGCGACAACTACGCCTCAAACGACATGAATTCCATGGCGACTGGAACTACACCCTATCGCCACGGAAATAATATTTGTACAACTAATTTTGACGCACACTCTTAGCATGCACTTAGCGGATTTTCACCTCTTCAGTTCCCACGATATCGCCCGGTCGGTGGCATGGCAATGAAAGACGATAAGCCATGTAGTTTGTCCGTGGTTGAGACGATAAACGGTCGTCTCAAGCCGTTGGGCGTATTTCGGGTCCACCCGCTTGCCCAGCGCATCGACAATGTAGGGCGGCCAATCTTCGGCCTGAAACCGCCTCAGAACCTCCATTTGGTTCGGCGCTTCGCGGCGGAAGAGTCGCGCCACGACGCCGCCCAGCCGAAGCTCATAGCCTTCGTGATCGTAGCACGGCTTGCGAGGCCCAATCGGACAGGCGAGGCCGCGGGCAATGAAACAAGAGAGGTCGTGGTCGTTGAAAGCCTTAACGGCCACGCGACGCAGCACGGTGGCCGCGCCGGCCGGCTTGCGATTGAGCGCGGAAAGTGCCTTGGACACCTTGAACCCCAACCGCAGCGCGCGAAGCACGCATCGATTGCGATCGGTTCCCATGCAGGGAGCAAGCCGTGATTCGTACCGGTCCGCCATAATAGCCCCCGTGATCGAACTGTCGTTCCGCCTGTGATTGCTAGAGTTCAAGTTGGCAATTTTGAGGGAAGCAGTAATCCGGTGCTTTCACACATCGTTTCGAGTCTTACTCACACCCATCTTAACGTGTAGCAAGCATCTACCCATAAGCGTCGATTGCCTGGTCCCGAAGGCTGTTTCGTATTCGCCTCCATCTGTCTAGTTGCGAAACGAACGTGAAAACCGGCGCGAATAATTTCGTTTGTTCCGAAATTTTTACGCAACCACCTAGCGGATGCATAAGACAGAGTTGCGACCCCACATAGAGCGTACTAAACCGCTCGTACAAGTCAGGGATCTGCTCTAAGTCGGTGGACTGGGCCAGCGTGCGACGGATTCCGGCCAATACGATCATGTCGCTCAAGCGTGAGGTAACGGCCGTTTCCTTATATTTCAAATATCCATTTATTCGAATTGCTATTGAAAGGGGCGGTCTGCGGGTACAGTCCACTTCCTTTGGGTGGACGGCCTCGGTCCGTGACCGTCTGTGGTTACCCTCCTTCTATCTCTAGTCGCGGTTTGACCATCAAAACCGGCGCGACCGAGGGGTCGGACCGAGGGGTCGGAGGGGTCGGAGGGGTCGACCGAGGGGTCGGTCGACCGAGGGGTCAGACCGGCACTTACCACTTGGACCGACCGCGGCCTCGGCGGAGAGGATCTCCTGCGATGTTACCACCGCCGGCGCATGACTCAGGGGTTAAAACGGTTCGCTGCTCCTTTTCTATGCGGCTCTTTCATCCGCGACTCCTTGCCGGCTTTAATCGGCGCTTTCTCTGACCCCGATGTCGCTTCGCGTCAGAATTAAGGGCGTGGGGGACGAAAATTCCTATTGAGATTTCTTGAACTTAAGCAGCGGCGGGCTTGAAATCGACCAGCACCCGCGTCAGAATCAAGGGCGTGTGGGACCAAAGTTCCTATCAGTCAGCGAAACGAAATCGAGCAGATCATGAAATGGTTCCTTCGCGTTCTGATCGCACTGCTTGTGCTGATGATCTTGGTTCCGGCGGGATGGTTTGCTTGGCTTTTGACGATCCGATCCGCGCGGGCACGGCAAGCCATGGCCCGCGGCACGCTCGTCACCGTGGCCGAAGACACGACCGTCATCACGCAGCCCCTGCGGAAAGACGGCTATGTGAATTACCTCGCCGCGTTGAATAATCGTGCGGCGGAAGGCGTGACGCCGGAGAACAACGCAGCCGTGCCCTTCTGGCAGGCGATGGGGCCTAGCGGCATCAAGCCTGAGATGCGATCGCGTTATTTTCAGATGTTGAAAATGACGCCGCCGCCGGAAAAGGGCGACTATTACATCTCGTTTGACGAATTCTTGAAAAAACGGCGCGACGCTCAGGACCCACACGTGCTCAAGCTCGATGAAGCCGGCCCGGAAGCCGAGTCGGATTACCAACGTTCGGCCATGCGACAACCGTGGTCGCAAGAAGAACTCCCACTGGTTGCCGATTGGCTGGCCGCCAACGAAAAGCCGCTGGCACTGCTCGTTGAAGCATCGAAACGGCCGCGGCGCTTTGAGCCGATGCTGTGCGGAGACAGCGACGAAGGCAAGGTATTCGATGCGTCGCTGGGATCTTTCGCTTTGTCGCGCGACGTTGGCCGCGCCCTTGCTGCACACGCCATGTTGCGGCTGAAGCTCGGCAAAACGGACGCGTGCTGGGAGGACCTGCTGGCCTGTCACCGCTTCGGCCGCTTGACCGGCCAGGAGCCGAACACGATCCAAGGCCTGGTCGCCATCGCCATCGATACCATGGCCTGCGAGGGCGACCAGGCCATGCTCCAACACGCACCGCTCACGTCAGCCCAAGCGGTGAAGATGCGAGATGATCTCGCCGCGCTGCCGCCGCTTCCCAATATGGTGGAGAAAATCGACACGTCGGAACGATTCCTGTTTCTCGATTTGGTAGCAGGCATGGCACGCGACGGCTTCGATTCCATGAGCGGCAGCCCGTCGGAGAGTCCCGTTCCCAAAGATGCCTACGTGCGGGCGACCCTCGACTGGGATCAGATACTTCGCATGGGCAATTCCTGGTACGACCGCATGGTTGTCGCAGGCCGCAAGCCCGCGCGTGCCGACCGAGAAGCCGAGTTTGTCAAAATCGATAAGGATCTGAACGAGGAATTGAAACGTCATCGCGATTGGATGGCGATGGCCACAACCATTCTATTCGACAAACGGTCGGAACAAATCGGCTACATTTTCATATCCCTCATGTTGCCTGCGACTCGCGCGGCCGTGAACGCCCAAAACCGCGGAGAGATGCAGGCCGATTTGATCCGCTTGGGCTTCGCCTTGGCCGCATATCGCGCCGATCACGGCAGCTATCCGCAGAAACTGGGTGAGTTGACCGCGCAGTACATCGCCAAAGTGCCGGTCGACGTCTTCGCCAACGACGGCCCCTTGCATTACGCACTCGAAGGAAAGGGGTATCTGCTTTACAGCGTCGGTCCCAACGGCGTGGACGACGGCGGCCGCGACCGCGAAGAAGGCGGGAAGGCCGGTGAAAGCTGGGACGACTTGCCGATCCGCGTGAAGTAAAGCAGCGCGGGGTCAGGCCGGCCCTATGCACTTTGCATGGCAAAGTGCATAGTGCCGGCCCCCGAGTTCGAATGCCCGGGACCATCCTACCCGGCGCCGTTCGACTCGCCGACGCTGAACAGCCACCAGCGGGACTTGTTCTTCCGCGACCTCGGCTGCCGCTCGAAGTAGATCCTCATCGTCTCGCCGGAGTCGGCGAGCACCTCGTACCAGTGCTTGCGCACGTACCGCTCGCCGCTGCCATGCCGACAAGGACCGGTCTCCCGCCAGTTCTTCAGCACCTGAACGATGCGGACGGTCCGCGGCCCCCAACGGAACTCCCGCGGAAGCCCCGGCTCCCCCGTGCCCATGCGGGAGGCGTCGAATGTCTCAGCGACCGGCTGGATCGCTGCGCCTATGAACCGCTCGGCCATGTGGTCGCCTCTTGCACGCTGACTCGGCTCCTGGCCCGGTTTTCCATGTTCAACACGGGCTCGTTTAGGACCGGCGAATCAATAACTGTCGTATAGTCGCCTTTCGCTCCGCGAAAGTTGCGCTACTTTCGCGGAGCGAAAGGCGACACTTATTTCTGCGTCAGTCCTTACCAATAATACCTTCTCACCAGTGTCCACCAGGTGCATCCGGCGGCCAGGGCCGCGATCGAAATCGCGGCCACGGGCAAAACGGCCTGTGCGAATCGGCTGGAAACCCATTTCGGACCGCCGCGCAGGGGCAAGAGCAGGAGTGGAATGATCGGCAGAAAATAGCGGGGCTGCATTCCCGGAACGCCCTTGGTGCCGACCGCGTCCCAGGAAAGATGCAGGAAGGTCGCCACGACCGCGGCCGTGAAGACATAGGTCGCCAACGCCGCCGTCTTGACCGCAAGGCCCAGCGACGGCGGCTTGCCGGCGTCCAACACAGCCGTCGTTCCCAGAGCCGCCCAATAGCTCCAGCAGATCCACTTCGGCAGACTCACTTTTGCCCAGCCGAAGTACCCGATCAGCCGCCCGTAGGTCTCCAAGCGATAAAGTGCCTTGCCCAAACCGGATGCGTAGCTCCACGGATGGTCCCACATCCAGCGGAGCTGGGCCGCCGGGTCGATGTCGGCGCGCATCGGCACGTACAACCCCCGCAGCGAATACATCCACGCCACGTCGACGGCCAACGGCACGCCGATCAGCGCCGCGATCGTCAGCCAGCGTCGCACCGGGCTGGAAAACTTCTTGCCCGGCGTGGCCAGCAGCAGCAGGGCCACGCCCAGGTAGGCCTGCTTCGACAAGCCCAAGGCCGCCAGCAGCAATCCCAGGACCAACAACCCACGGCGGCTCGGCGTCTGGCTGCCTAGAATCAATTTCAGGATCAGGGCGACGATCAGCAGGGCGAGGCCGATCGCCGCAGTGTCGGCCGAACACGAGGCCGCAAGGTAGACGGACATCGGCATCAGTGCCACCAGGGCCAGCGTCCATTTGAGGACGGGCGCGAAGCGGACCGCCAGCGCGGCCGACAGCAGGTAAACCGCCAGACCCGCCATCCGCGCCAGATAGAGCATCGCAAGCGGCGGCGGCTGCCAGAAACCCGCGGCCCAGATGGCCGCGGCCTGTGGCACATACGGCACCGGACTGTAGAGCGCCGTGTTGGAAAAGGCTGTGAACTGCCGCCGCTTCGGATCGAGCGGAATGTCCCATGCCCGCTTGATCTTGGCCCACGAAATGCTGAACTCGGCGTCCTCGTGCGCCTCCCCCATGATGGCCTGAGAGGTCTCGGTCAACGACGAAGGCAGGTCGTCGCCCGTCCTGCCATCGCGCTTGCAGGCATAGAGCTTTCCCAACGAGCAGTGATAGGCACGGTAGAAGTGTTCACGCTCGTCCGGCACACTGTAGGGCGGCGAGAGGAAGACCAGACTGCCCCCCAGCAGCAGGCCAAAGACTAAGACGAACCGGCAGGGCAATCCCTCATCCATAGCTTCAGTTTATTGCATGGAACCGTAACGTCAAGGGAGGGGGAAGACCAGAGGGCCGGATGTTCTATTGTATGCATGTCCGGATCCGTGGAATCAGGGTGGGCAACCGCCCAGGGCTACCCGGCCCCTGGACGAAGGAGACCACGGACGAAGGAGCCTGGAGGAAGGTTTCCGCGGTCGTGGCATCACTACTCATTCTGATCGCCATTCCCGTTGTGGCCATCGTGGTTCGCTCGGCAGTCGTGACGGATTATCCGTGGATTAGGACGCCACTTGCCGCAGTTCGAAAGCAGGGTAACACTTCCGCGGGCCGAAATCCGGTCGCGATGTTCTAGTGAGAAAGGCATTCACTAACTAGGTGCTAGGAAAGGCTTTATGCAATCTTGCAGGTGGTCCCTTCTCGTCTTGCCTCATTTGCCCCTCTTCGGTAGACTACGCCGCGGTGAAGGATCACCGGGAGAAATGGAATGGCGCATCCGCTAGAAGCGCAGTACGGCCTGACGGCTTATGAGTTGCTCGCCGCCGTGGACAAGCGTTTCCGGCTGAAAGTCGCCCTGGAAGGGGCCGTGGCCGAGGTTCAAATGGAGAAGAGAATCTACCCGCTGGTTGGTAACGTCATCGAGCGCTACGAAGCCCACGACCTGGACGGTCACCCCGACTTCAGCATTTGGATTCCGGGACGAATAAAGCCCCTCCGGGCCGAGTGCAAGAACGTCCGCGACCAGGACCAAGCATACCGCGAAAAGGGGCAGGTCGTCGCCTACATGGTCGAGACGCAAAAAACTCGGGCGTCGAAGGGCGACCCCACGAGCCGATATTACGGCTCGGACCACTTTGACATTCTCGGCGTCTGCCTGGGCAAGAAAACCGGCAACTGGTCGGACTTCCTGTTCGTTCGCGTCGTGGACCTGTTGTGCCACGCAAAACATAAAGGTAAGCTGGCTGTCATGCAGCGCGTGCCCCTCCCCGATGCAGAAAAACTCGCACCCTGGTATAATGATTTAGGTGAGCTACTGAGGAACATCGACGCCCAACCATGCAGCTAAAGCCGGCCTACAAGACGAAGCTAGGAAAGGCGTACTGTGCTGATAGTCTGGACTTCATGCGGGGATTGCCGGACGGCGGCATTGACTTGGTGGTCACATCCCCGCCCTACGCGCTGCACTTCAAGAAGGAATACGGCAACGCGGATCAGAAACAATACGTTGGGTGGTTCCTTCCCTTCGCCCGTGAGATACGACGAATCCTGAAGCCTGAAGGTAGCTTCGTCCTGAACGTCGGCGGGGCCTGGACGCCTGGGGCACCCCTACGGTCGCTCTATCACTACCGGCTGTTGCTTGCGCTTTGCGACGATGTGGGCTTCAACCTCTGCCAAGAGTTCTTTTGGCACAACCCCGCGAAGATGCCGGCCCCGGCCGAATGGGTGAACGTACGGCGAATCCGGGTCAAGGATTCGGTCGAGTATATCTTCTGGCTGTCGGCATCGGCCTTCCCAAGGGCCGACAACTCGAAAGTCTTGCAAGCCTATAGCAAGGACATGGAACGGCTCATTAAGCGCGGCGTGAAGCAAACGAAGCGGCCGTCGGGCCACAATATCAAGCCGACGTTCTCGCAAGACCGGGGGGGCTCAATTCCGGCGAACATCATCACATGCGGGAACAACGAGAGCAACAGCAACTACATTAAGCAATCGAAGGAACTTGGGCAGAAGGTCCATCCCGCGCGATTCCCGGCCGAGTTGCCTCGGTTTTTCATCGAGTTTCTGACACAGCCCGACGATCTGGTTCTGGACCCCTTCGCTGGATCGAACACCACTGGGGCGGTTGCGGAACAACTCGGGCGGCGCTGGCTGGCCATCGAGAAGGATGAGACCTACGCCAAGGATTCGGAACTTCGTTTCAAAGTTCCCGAAGGCAGTGGGAATGGCAGGGCCAACGGACAGGCGTTGTTGTTTGAACAGAACTCAATCTGATCACCATTCCGGTGGTGGCCATCGTGGTTCGCCCGGCAGTCGTGACGGATTATCCGTGGATTAGGACGCCACTTGCCGCAGTTCGGACAAATATATGCCTTGCACCTCAGGCAACAATCGGCGGCATTGCGGCATGATTCAATTTTGCGGGCTGGTTGGGTAACACTGTAGGAAACGCCCTCCGTGGCGTTCCGGCGGCCTGGAACGCCACGGAGGGCGTTACCTACAGAATACAGGACAGCCAGAACGTTACCCTGTTCTGAACCATGTCGGCATTGCCAATTGGGTTCCGACAGCCGAAGCCTGCCTGCTAGCCGACACTATACGATTTGCTTGTTGGTCAGCTCGCGGGCTATCTGCCGCAGCACCTCGTCTTCGTGTTCGGTCAAGGATCGAATCCCCGCACGGCCCAGGCCCACGACGAGGTGCCGACGATACCGCCCATTCTCTGCCTCCCTAAAACAAGCGCGCACCGGAACGAATAGTCATGGACCGGCCAGCGTACTGTATAGTATAAAGCGCGCTGAGCAGAATTCACCCGACTTCGAATACTCTACGCGTGCATTTGTTGTTTGACAATTTACCCAGCCCCCGGCGTAGCGAACCGGGGGCCATTAGTAGTGCGCGGCGCCGATCCGCCCGAGTCGGCGTCCGCGCTGGCGGCTGCGCGGAAGCAGAGGCGCGTGGGTCTCGTGCATTGACCCACCCTGCGGCCCAGGCAACGGTCGCGAACCGCCGCACTTGCCGCGGCAGCAATTAATTATTTTTCTGACTCTGCAAGTAAATAGCCGCAAGAGAACGCCATGTGTCCTACACCTAGATACTATACAAGTGAACACGTAGCAAAAAAATGGCACAAAATGGCACAAAATGGTAACATTTGCCAAAAAAATGGATACAAATTGGATACAATTTGCCTACGGCCTTCGGCTGAGCCAAAACAATCATTAGAGTGTCAAGCGATGGTCTTACCGCAGTTTCCGCTGTGCGAGCAACTACCTTTAGGTGAAGCCGAATACGCCCATGGACGTAGAAAATCGACGCAAGAACGCCAAAGGGCCCTTTTTGCGACTAGGTCACACAACTGCCTAACTCGATACGGCGGGTTGATCGCGGCGGCCAAGCCAGGAGAAATACCGTTGGAAGCACTTTTTTCTGACTCGTCTTTGCCGCCGGCCAACTGGATGAGACTGGCTGCCTCGCTGACTAGCGCAATGCCACGAAAAGATGCTTGACACCGGCCCTTGGGCAAGCAAGAATCAGACCATCGCAATCTGGGCGGTCACAATTGCGATAGGTCCCGACCCTCCCCACCGCACCCCTGCCACTCCCCACCATGCACCACCCGCAGCAGGGCGTCCTCTTGATTCTGAGCAAACGCTGACTTGTAAATGTCCAGCGGAGGCATCCATTCACTTCCTCATACCAGGAGAAGTAAGCATGAAAGAAGGCAAACGAAGGATTTCCCGGCGAAACTTTTTGCAGGGATCGGCCGCAGCGGCGGCCGCAGCAACCATCGTGCCACGACACGTCCTCGGCAAGTCCCCCAACCAACCGCCTCCCAGTGAGACGCTGGGCGGTGCCCTGATCGGCTGCGGAGGACGCGGCGGCAGCACCTTCGAAGGACTGGGCCGCAACGTCCGCCGGCTCGCCAGTTGCGACGTGCGGTTCAAAGACAAGGCCGACGACAAGCAGATCTATACCGATTACCGGAAGGTGCTGGAACGCAAGGACATCGACGTGGTGGCCATCGCCACCCACCCCGGCTGGCACGCCCTGATCTCGATCGCCGCGATGGAAGCCGGCAAGGACGTGCTCTGCGAGAAGCCGATGTGCCGCTTCATTGCCGAAGGCGTCGCCGTGGCCGAGGCCGAACGACGTTACGGCCGCATCTTCCAGATCGGCACCTACGGGCGATTCGGGGCGAACCAGAAGATCCGCAAGATCTTCGAGAGCGGCCTCTTGACCAAGTGCGACACGGTGCTGGTCGAGCACGGCGGCGTCAAAGTCAAGGAATGGAGCGGCATGGTCAAGTACAAGGTGGAGAAGGTCCCCGCCAACCTCGACTGGGACATGTACTGCGGCCCGGCGCCCCTGCGGCCGTTCCAACCGCATCGCAACGGCGGCACGCATCGCGGCTACTGGGACTACGAGGGCGGCGGCCTGTCGGACATGGCCCACCATCACCTCGACGGGCCGGCCTACCAGTATGCCCGCGACCTCACCTCGCCCGTGGAAATCACGCCTTATGCCCCGCCCTTGCACCCGGAATGCTGCATGGTCTGGGGCTGGGTGGAAATGAAGTATGCCGACGGCTTCAGGCTGGTTTTCGAGAGCCAGGAATGGGGGCCGGGCTACAATCGCCTGCAAGCGAAAAACAGCGGCGAGAACGACCTCCGCATGATGCTCAGCGAAGCGGATCGCAAGAAGCTCGACGCCTTGCCCGACCTGCCGCGACTGGTCGGCTTCGAAGAGGCCGTCAAGACCCGCAAACGGGCGGGCGGAAACGCCGCCGCGTCGCTGCGCGTGGCCACGATCTACCACCTCATGAACGCCGCCATGCGCTGCGGGCGGACGCTGCACTACGACCCCGTCAAGAACGAGGTCGTCGGCGACGAGGAAGCCAATCGCCTCGTCTGCCAGCCCATGCGTGCCCCCTGGCGTTTGTAGAAGCATCCCCAGCAACCGAACACTTGACCCTGATAGGAGCGATATACTATGGCCATATCCGAACAACTTAGAACGTTGGTCGAGCAGATGCCCAACGCCGATGGGCGCGGCATGTTCTGCACCGACATCGACAAAGACAAGATTGAAAAGGCAATCGCCGAGATCCACAAGGGCGGCAAAGAAAACACCCTTGGCCTGATCGAAATGCTGGACCAGCCCGGCAGCGACAAGGACGTCAAGCCGCACTACGCCTTGCAATGCCTGGCGAACTACGTGCTGCAAAGCCGCGACGAGCAGGCCCGCGGCGACTTCGCCGAGGTGCTGGCCGGGCAACTCGGCAGCGACCGATCGAAGTACATCCGCGGCTACTTGTGCCAGGAATTGCAGTGGGCGGGCCGCCGCGAGGCATGCCCGGCGCTGGGCAAGTTGCTTTGCGACGAAGACCTGTCGGCGCCGGCCTCGATGGCGCTGGTGGCCATTGGCGACGGCGCAGGCGAGCAGTTTCGCGCGGCGCTTGCCGCCGCCAAGGGGTCATGCAAGCTGAATGTCGTGCAGGGACTGGGGGCGGTGAGCGACAAGCAGTCGGCGCCCGCGCTCTCGGCTCTGTTGACCGACGAGGATCGCGAAATCCGCTTGGCCGCCGGCTGGGGCTTGGCACGGATGGGCGAGGCCAGCGCCGTCGATGCCCTGATCAAAGCCGCCGGAGTGCCCGATGGCTGGGAGCGGATCCAAGCCACGAAGCACTGCCTGGTGCTGGCTGAGAAGCTCACGGCCGCGGGTAACAGAGCCGAGGCCGGCAAGATTTATACGTATCTTCGCGACTCGCGCAAAGACACGCACGAAAAGTATGTCCGCGACCTGGCCGAAAAAGCCCTCGCCGCGGGATAGTGTAGTGTCTGAATTGCTGTATCTGTTGGAGTTCCGGCTTTAGCCGGGAAATGCCGCCTAAAGGCGGGACTCCAGCGCAGACCATAAGCATCAATCTGCATGAGACACTAGACTAGAGACCTACCCGAAAATTCACCATTTCCTTCAACTTTTTTCTTGGGAGACCAACATGTTTCGCAAAGTTCTGATTGTGACCGCATGCACGTTCTCGGCCCTGGCGTTTGCCGCTACGGCCCTGACGGCAACCCCGTCGCACGGGGCCGAACCGGCCTTGGACCCGATCATGGGCGAGTTCGGGGGCACGCTGACCCTCGACGGTGCGACCGTGAAGGCCGAGGCCAAAGTCATCGCCGACGAAGACCACAAGTACCGCGTCGTCCTCCTTTATCCGCCCTGCGACGCCAAGGCCAAGCGGATTGAACTCAATGGTCTGGGCAAAGACGGCTCGGTTGCCGTCAGCGGCGACTGGACGGGCACGGTCACGAAAGACGCGCTCGAGCTTGCCTCCAAGCAAGGCGGCAAGGCGGAAATGAAACGCGTCGAGCGGAAGAGCCCCACGCTGGGCCAGAAGCCACCCGCCGGGGCCATCGTCCTCCTGCCCTTCGAAGAAGGCAAGCTGGCGAACCAGGACCACTGGAGCAATAAGCAATGGGTCGCCGAAGATGACGGCAGTATCCTCACCCGCGCGGGCGACACCAAGTCCGACAAGGATTACGGCAGCTACAAGCTGCACGTGGAGTTCCGCGTGCCCTTCATGCCGGCCGCGCGCGGCCAGGGCCGCGGCAACAGCGGCGTCTACCAACATGGCCGCTACGAGATCCAGGTGCTCGATTCCTTTGGTCTGACCGAGAACCCGGGCGAATGCGCCGCGATCTACGGCCAGAAGCCGGCCGACATCAATGTCTCGTTGCCGCCGGGCCAGTGGCAGACCTACGACATCGACTTCACCGCTCCCAAGTTCGACGCCTCCGGCAAGCTGGTCAAGGGCGCGATCATCACCGTGTTGCACAACGGCGTCAAGGTCCACGACGCTGTCGAGGTCAAGAACGTCACCGGCGGGGCCTGGGGCCAGCCGGCGAAGACCGGCCCGGTCCGCCTGCAGGACCACGGCAATCCGACCCGCTTCCGCAACATCTGGATTGTGCCCGTCGGCCCGTCGGCCCGGACGGCTACCATCCAGGACCAGCGGCATCACGTGCTAGCCCAACTCACCGCTGCGAAAAAAGCCATCGAGATCAATCCCGACATGCTCCAGCGGATCACCGCCGCCTTGCCCGACAAGGCCCCGGCCACGCCCGCCACGCCCCGCAAGCTGCTGGTTTTCACGCGGGCTAAGGGCTTCGTACACGGCAGTATTCCCGTCGCCGCCAAGACCTTTGAGTTGATGGGCAAGAAGACGGGGGCGTTCAAGGCGGTTGCCAGCGACGATCTGGCCGCCCTGGAGGCCGACAATCTCAAGCAGTTCGACGCGGTGATGATGGACAACACGACCGGTGCGATCTTTGGCCCGCCCCCCGCCAAGGGCCGAAAGCCCTCACCGGAAGAGGCCAAGGGCCAGGCCCTGCTGAAGAACCTCCTGGACTTCGTGGCCGGCGGCAAGGGGATCTGCGGCGTCCATTCCGCCACCGATTGGTCCGGCTGGGACGCTTACGGCAAGATGATGGGGGCCCAATTCGCCCAGCATCCTTATGGGAACATCGTCTGCAAGAACGAGGATCCCTCCAATCCGATCAACGCCGCCTTTGACGGCAAAGAGTTCCCGTTCTCCGATGAGATCTACGTTTTCAAGGACAACTACAACCGCAAGGACAAGCACATCCTGTTGAGCATCGACGTGGAAAAATCGAAGCTCGGCCAGCAAGCCCGCAAAGACCACGACTACTGGGTGAGCTGGGTGCGTCCCTACGGCCAGGGGCGGGTCTTCTACTGCTCGCTGGGGCATAACGATGGGACCTTTGCCGACAAGACCGTGCTCAAGCACCTTCTGGCCGGCATCCAGTATGCCATGGGCGACCTGAAAGCGAAGGACACGCCTTGAAGAAGATCATCTACATCGCCATCGTAGCGGCGGCGTGCGCCCTGTCGTCGGGAATTGCAACAGCCGTTTCGCCCAATGCCGAGGAATTGGCCAAGGCGCGAGAGTGGGCGGCGGCGAAGTTCGACGCCGCCGCCGAGCCGTTCTTCTCCTTCACTTACGGCAGCAAACGATCGACCGAATTGCTGAAATCGTGGGAAGTAAGGCGGGCGAGCCGGGCGCTGGACGAGCGGCGGATCGAACACAAGGCCGTCTATACGGACCCGAAGACCGGCCTCGTGCTGCGCTGCGTCGCCGTCGAATATCGCGATTACCCCACGCTGGAATGGACGCTGTATTTCCAGAACACCGGCAAACAAGACAGCCCGGTCCTGGCCGACATCAAACCGTTGGACGTGGCTGTTCGACGCGGGCACCAGGGCGAATTCCTCCTGCACCATCATGCCGGCAGCCAGGCAAACTCCGACGACTACCGGCCGCTGGAAATGGACCTTCGCCCCGGTGCCACCGCGCACTTCGCGCCCGCGGGCGGTTGGGCCTCCAGCGACGCTTGGCCCTATTACAATCTCCAGTGGCCGGACGAGGGCCTGATTATCGCCATTGGATGGCCGGGGCAGTGGGCCTCGAACTTCTCCCGGGACCAACAGGACGGTCTCCGCATCACAGCGGGCCAGGAGACGACGCACTTCAAGCTGCTGCCGGGCGAGGAGGTCCGTAGCCCGCTGATCGCCCTGCAATTCTGGCAGGGCGGCGACTGGATCCGCGCGCAGAACATCTGGCGGCGCTGGATGATCGCCCACAACATGCCGCGTCCGGGCGGAAAACTGCCGCCGCCGTTGCTTTCCGCCGGCTCTTCCGGCCAGTTCAACGAAATGACCGGCGCCAACGAAGAGAACCAGAAACTGTTCATCGACCGCTACCTCGATCACGGCGTCAAGCTCGACTTCTGGTGGATGGATGCCGGTTGGTACGAGAACAAAACCGGCTGGCCGAACGTGGGCACGTGGGAGGTCGATCGCAAGCGGTTTCCCCGCGGGCTGCGGGCAGTTACCGACCATGCCCACGCCCGAGGCGTCAATGCCCTGCTGTGGTTCGAGCCTGAGCGCGTCACGCCGGGGACCTGGCTTTACGAAAACAAACATGCGTGGCTGTTGGGCGGCGACGGCCGGCAGAAGCTCTTTTACTATGGCACGACCGCGGCCCAGCAATGGATGGCCGACCATGTGCTGAAGCTTATGCAGGACGAGGGCATCGACATCTACCGCCAGGACTTCAACTTCCCGCCGCTGGATTACTGGCGGAGCAACGACGCGCCCGACCGCCAAGGCATTACCGAGATCCGGCACTGTGTCGGATACCTGGCCTATTGGGATGCCCTCCGCCGCCGCAACCCGAACATGTTGACGGACGAGTGCGCATCGGGCGGACGCCGCAACGACCTGGAGTCGATGCGCCGCGCCGTGCCGTTGCACAAGAGCGACATGAACTACGGCGACCTGGAGGCCAAGCACACGCAGTTCTACGGCTTGGCGCTCTGGCATCCTTACTTTGCCACGGGCACCGGCCGCCTGGACGCCTATGCCGCACGAACCGCCTTCGCGCCCTTGCTGGGGCTGGGCTACGACGTCCGCCGCGACGACGTCGATTTCGCCCTGATGCGCAAGTTCGTCGGCGAGTGGCGGGAGGTCGCCCCGAATTACTACGGCGACTTCTACCCGTTGACATCTTGGACTTACGCGCTGGACACCTGGATGGCCTGGCAGTTCGACCGTCCCGAAGAAGGCCAGGGCGTGATCCAGGCCTTCCGCAGGCCGGCCAGTTATTACACGGCGGCACGCTTCAAGCTGCGGGGCCTCGATCCGGCGGCGACCTACGTGCTGAAGAACTTCGATCTACATGGCGCGGTGGAAACCAGCGGGCGCGAACTTCTGGAGCAGGGTCTTTCCGTGACCATCCCAGACCGCCCGGGCGCCGCGGTGATCGAGTACAAGAAGAAATCGCGGTAGTCATGGTCAATTCAAGCGGGCGAAGAGCTCCGCCAGGGCCTGTTCGTAGTGTTTCCACCTTCCCGCCGACGTGCGGAAGACCGGCTGCCGCACCTGGACGGCGCTGGCCGTGCTCACCGGCCGTTTTGACCGGTGGAAATCCAGGCACTGCGGTTCCCAGTCCAGGCCACACCAGGCCACGAGTTTGCGGGCCACGCCTTCCAGATCGGCCACGGTCTCCTCATAATCGACTTCCAGCAGGGGTGCGGGCAAGACCTTCCGCCAGTGCTCCATGACCCGCTGGTACTCGTGGAACCGTAAAGCGATGTGCTGCTGGTCGCTGGCCCAGCGGACTTCGCGGAAATTCGTCATCCAGCAGGAGACGGCCACGTCGCGCAAGTCGCGGCGGCAGTGAATGAACTTCGCCCGCGGAAAGATGGTCGCCAGGAGGCCCAGCAACAGGTAGTTCTCCGGCATCTTGTCCACGATGCGCAGGGCCGCGGGGGCCAACTCGCGGAGCCGCTCCAGGTGCCGCGCAGCGAGACGCTGAACCGTTTCGCGGTTCAGCCGGCGGAGGTTCTCGAAGGCCTCCGCGCTTTCTCCGCCCAGCGCGTCCATATTTTCATGGGCTAGCTTGATTTCGCCCGCGCCAAAGACCTGGCTGTGGCTGGCGAGGATCTGCTCGACCAGCGTTGTGCCAGACCGCGGCAGCCCCACGACGAACACCGGCAGTTCGCTTTCCAACCCGAAGCCGCCGACCCGCTCGAAGAAATCCAGCGTGCAGGCCGCGATCATTTGGCCGACGAGAAACTCGTAGGTTTTCGGATCGTAGTCCTGGCCGCGCTTGCGCAACTCGGACACTTGCAACGCGTTGGCCTGGGCGAGGTGCGCGGCGGCCTCGGCATACTCGCCCCGCCCGTCCAGGACCTGGGCCAGTCCGAAGTGCAGCAACAATTGCTGATCGGGCGGCAACCCGCTTTCCTCGAGCAAGCCGCGCTGCGCGGCCAGGTCCGCCTGCGGGAGCTTGCCGCCCACGAGCGTCGCCAGCTTGTACTGCACGAAAGACAGCCGCGGATTGAGCCGCAGGGCCGCCCGGAACTCATCCACGGCGGCCGGCAAATCGCCCATCTCCTCCCAGGTGCTGCCCAGGTTGCCGTGGGCCTCGGCAAAGTCGGGCTTGAGTTCCAGCGCGCGGCGGTAGGATGCGACCGCTTCGTTCAGCTTGCCCTGGTCTTTCAAGACGTTGCCCAGGTTGCTGTGGGCCTCGGCGTAGTCCGGTTTCAGGGCCAGTGCCCGACCGTACGAGGCTACCGCTTCGTCGAACCTGCCCTGTTCGCGCAAGGCATTGCCCAGGTTACTGTGGGCCTCGGCGTAGTCCGGTTTCAGCGTCAGTGCCTGGCGGCAACAGGCGGCCGCCTCATCGGCCTTGCCCAGGTCTTTCAGGACGATGCCCAGGTTGTTGTGCGCCTCGGCGAAATTCGGCTTCAGTTCCAGCGCGCGGCGGCAACAGGCGATCGACTCGTCGAGCTTGCCCTGCTCCTTCAGGGCGACGGCCAGGTTGTTGTGCGCCTCGGCAAAGTCCGGTTTCAGTTCCAGCGCACGGCGGCAACAGGCGATCGACTCGTCGAGCTTGCCCTGCTCCTTGAGAACGACGCCCAGGTTGCTATGCGCCTCGGCAAAGTTCGGACTCTGTTGCAGCGCCCGGCGGTAATTGGCGGCCGCTTCGTCGAAATGGCCCTGGTCCTTCAGCGCGTTGCCCAGGTTGTTGTGGGCCTCGGCATAGCCCGGTCTCAATTCCAGCGCACGGCGGTAACAGGCAATTGCTTCGTCGAGCCTGCCCTGTTCCCGCCGGGCGTTGCCCAGGTTGTTGCGGGCCTCGGCAAAGTCGGGCTTCAGCTCCAGCGCCCGCCGCCAGCAGGCGGCCGCCTCGTCCGGCTTGCCCTGGTCCTTAAGAACGACGCCCAGGTTGTTGTGCGCCTCGGCAAAACCGGGCTTCGCTTCCAGCGCGCGGCGGTAACAGGCGGCTGCCTCGTTCAGCTTGCCCTGGTCCTTCAGCGCGTTGCCCAGGTTGTTGTGGGCCTCGGCGTAGTCCGGTTTCAATTCCAGCGCCCGGCGGTAGCAAGCGATCGCCTCGTCCCGCTTGCCCTGCTCCGCCAGGGCGGCGCCCAAGTTGCTGTGTGCTTCGGCAAAGTCCGGTTTCAGCGCCAGTGCTCGCCGCCAGCAGGCGAGCGCTTCGTCGCCCTGGCCCTGGCCCTGCAAGGCATTGCCGAGGTTGTTGTAGGCGGCGGCCATGTCGGGTTTCAACTTCAGCGCCCGGCGGTAGCAGGCGATGGCTTCGGACATCCGGCCCATGGCACGATACGTTTCGCCCAGGTTGTTGTGGAAGAGGGCGGTGCCGCCCTGCAAGGCAATCGCCCTTCCAATGTATTGCAGGGCCGCCTCGTGCTTGCCCGCCTGGGAAGCGATCACGCCCAGCAGGTGCAGGGCGTCGGGATGGTTCGGCGCGACGGCGAGAATCTGCTGATAGATCTGCTCGGCAGCTTGGAAGCGGCCGCCTTGATGGTGCTGGACCGCAATTGTCAATGCCTCGGAAATTGTCGCCATAGAAGAAGATCGCGATAAAGGCCGCTGGGGGACAGTTTCCCAGTGCAGGCCGTCGGCCTGTATATACTTTAGGACGAAAAGAAAAACGATGCGCCACACCCGGCCACTTGTATTCTACGCATTTACGATCCAGTCGGAAGGGCAGATTCAATGCGGGAGAACTGCGAGGTCCTGCGTCGCACGGAATTTATTCCGCGCTGAAAAGCCATCTCTTCGCAAGGGTGAAAAAATCAGCGCGATTACGGGCACGTGCAATAATCAGCGCCTATCCGGCCATTATAATTGTAATAGAGTTCGTGCTGCCATCCGACCGAAGTTCGCATGCGATCGAAGAAGAATGGGTGGTGAGCATGCGCCGTGAGCCAGTACACATGGGGGCAGTGTCTCGGCCGAAACTTTCGGGCTGGAACGGTGTTTATAGAGGGGAACCGGGAATTGGCAATGTCCATAGCAGACGAATGTCCCAGTGATGCGGCAGGGGCCGTGAGGCCCGCGGTTCGGCTGATTTTTCCGCCGTGGGCGGTGGCGATTATCGCTGCAGTGATCGTTTTGCCCTGGTTGGCGATCGGCTTCTTGCTGGCGCCGGGCAGCAAGGTATTGCGTAACTCGAAATACTCCGAGGCACGGGGAAGCGGCGACCAAGCCGCCGCTTCCCCAGGGGCGGCAGCAACTATACCAGGTACGGTATCCGTCTCGGACGCGGCGCCCACCGAGCCGCCGCAGGTTTGGGTTGCGGGCAAGAAGGGGCCCTGGGGCCAGATCGAATCGATGCTCTTTGCCATCGACGTGCCGGACGAATCCGTTGCTGTCGTCACGCCCCCCGCCAACGAGCCGCCGATTCGCTGGAACTTTCCGGGCTATAGCAAGGAAAAGGTCCTGGCGACGTTGCGCGCGGCCGGCATGCCGGAAGATGAGGTCAAACGCTTGGACGGCAGCGGCAAGTGGAGCAGCGACGCGGGTTTGACTGCGGTTGAACCGGGCGACAAGCTGATCCTGGACCTTACGGCGGAGGTCCGTGCGAAGCTTTACTCCTCCCTTGTGGCTTTCCCGCAGAATGCTGGGCAGATCGATCCCGTTTACTTTCGGTCGGGCGACGTCGACTGGCGCTTGCAAGATAGCGGGCTGGCCCCCGCATCGATCGCGTTGCTGAAGCGGTTGCTCTATCCGCAAGGGAAGGACGCGCTGTTGTTCGCCGACTTGCAACCGGCGTTGCGGAGTTTGCCCAGCGACGCCGAACAGCGGCGCTTCATGAAGGTGATCGCGCGCAAGCGGGCAGTCATGGCCCGCCTACGGGTTGGTCCCGAGACCGATGTCGAGGAACTGGCGCAGTACTGGGGGCTGGGCGGCCGCCGCAAAGACATCGCCCCGTTTCTCGATGGCTTGCATCGCGTGGAGAAGGGCTGTACGATCAGCCTAGTCCAACTCTTGCCCAGTTTCGCGCGCGACCGCCTGTATCGTTATCCGGCCGCCGCGGACGACAAGGGCATACCGCAGGACTGTTTCTGGTCGGCGTTCAACTTCTTCAATGAGTCGCTCGACAATAATGCCGAAGACACGCACTCGCTCGCGGGACTGAACAAGGGCTACTATCGCCTATCGGCCCCCACGCAGTTGGGCGACATGCTGATTCTGACCACGCACGACGGCGTGCCCGTCCACGCCGCGGTCTTTCTGGCCGACGACATCTACTTCACGAAGAACGGGGTGAGTTCCAACCAGCCTTGGATCCTAACGCGTCTTGCCGATGTGCTGGAGTACTACAACGTCCAGCATCCCGGCAGCACGTTGAATACTTATTACTTTCGCCGCAAGGGGATTTAAGAGGCGATTCAGCGGGCTGGCAAGCTCCTGGGGGCGAACTTGCGGCTGAAATCCCGCACGGTCCGCGTGAAGGTGAACTCGCCCGAGTCGGGCACGCAGCGCGCGGGGGCGTCGATCCAGCTCTCAACGACATACTGTTCCGGCGTCCCTCCCACGGCGGCGTAGTCGTATCCCTGCTGCAGCGTCGAGACGTACCAGGTCGAATCATCGGCCAGTCCCCGCCGCTCCAACAGGGGATAACCGGAGGCCCAATAGATCAGGCTGAAGGCCAGCTTGCGGCCGCGGCAATACTGCTCCAGTTTCTTGACCTCGCGCCATGAGCCCTGGCCGTTGACCGTAAAGCATACCCAATCGACATCCAATCGGAAGAAGTCCAGCCCGCGCACGTGCATCTCGGCCAGGCGCTTCTCCAGGGCTTCGATCCACCGCATCAGGTCGGGCAAGGGCACAAACGGGTAAGGCTCGACGTCGCCGATCAACACCTGCGGATAGCGCTTGCGGACCAGGGCGATGTAGCGGGCAGTCTCCGCCACGGCGTAGTCGTCCGGCTTGTGGATCTCCTGGCGGGCGCAACACAGCGGCTCATCCATGGCAATCGCGTACAGGCTGCCCCCCAGGCGCTCGACGCGGTCCCACATGGGCCGCTCGATGTTGAACGTTTTCTCGCCCGTCTCGCCCCAGGGCTTCAAGGCGCCGACCTCCAAGGCAAACTTGATCCCCCAGTGGCGAAGCTGCGGAAACCATGCCCGCAGCTCCTCGTCGCTGAACTGCTTGTTGATGTTCAGGTCGGCGTAGCCGAGCACGTCGACGACCGAGCGCGTGTCCTTCCAGGCATCGGGCTGTTGAAACAGTTCGCGAAAGCACCTGCCGTCGCCATAGGCGGGCGGCATCATCCACACGGCCAGGTGCGGTCTATCGCCGGGCGCTTTGACCGGCGGCCCGGCAATCGACCGACCGGCCGCCGCGAACAACAGCGCCGCGGCAAGCGCCACGCGGAACGCAGTGGCGATCGACGGCCGGACCCGATCGAGTCCCGGTCCGCGGCACGGGCAGGCAACGGGCATGTTTTTTCCCCGCAGTGTGAATATTGCCAGTTCGCTGTTCGCGTATCTTAACCGCCGCCAAGGTCGTTGGCAACACGGCTATACCCTTCCGCGGCTATACCTTCCGCGGCGGCGAGTGACACTAGCGTTTCAGCTATAGACTCTTCCCCGCGTCAGATGGTCGACAACTTTGTCCAAGTAATGCTCGGTTGCAGCGGGAAGACGCCGTACAGGCCGCGCGTGAAGACCAGGTTGATGAAATCGTCGGCCTCCAGGATACGGCCCTTGGGCACGATGATCACGTCGCTGTCGGAGAGCCAGATTTCGCCCTTGGGACAGGGCTGTTTGCCGCGCAGCGCTCCTTGCAAGTCGATCATGGTGGCCAGCAATCGCCAATCGTCGCCGCGGCGGAAGACGACGACTTGCGAGATGTTCGCGCCCACGTTCCAACTGCCCGCCAGGGCCAGGGCTTGCAGGGCCGTGGTGGGACCCAGCATCTCATAGCGGCCCGGTATGTGGACCTCGCCCAGCACGTAGACGTAGCGCGGAGCTCGGGCGGTGAGCACCGGAATGATCTCCATGCCCTCGATCTTCGCGCGGTAGCGTTCATTGATTTCCTGCCGCAGTTCGTTGAGCGTGAGGCCCTGGGCATGGACATAGCCGATGGCCGTAAGCGAAATCGTGCCATCGGGCGCGACGCGCACGTTCGCCCCCTGGCCGCCGATGCCGTAACGGCGATCGACCACGGAACGGAGATCGTCCAGTTGCGTATTGACCTTCGTGGGTGTCACCGTGATTGAAGGCACCTTATAGTACTTCTTGTACTGTTCCTCCAGCGTGTCGCGCAATTGCGTGACCGTTTGCCCCGCGGCGTGAATCTGGCCCAGGAGTCGCAGGGTGACCATGCCGTCGGGCTGTACCATCAAGGCGCGATTGAGTTCCGGATCGGTGAACGATTCGACGCGGATCTCGTCGCCCACGTTCAGCTTGTAGGGCATGCGCGTTTCATCGCGGGTGATACGATAGAGCATGTCCAACTGGTCGTCGACGCGAAGGCGATAGTCGGTAACGTGTTCCGTCCGCGCATGCCCCACGTATTCCCCCTGGGCGTAGCACTGCCAGGCGACCAGACGGGCGTCTTCCCAGTGGCAATTGCGGCCCTGGCAACAGTTCGCTGCGCAATCCACGGCATAGATGGGAAACGGCGCCGCCGGCCCCAGATTTTGGCAGGGAGCAACGGCAGCCTGACCCGCCGGAATCGGCTGGATGATCGGATCGCCGCCCGTGACAACCGCTGTCGCGGTGCCCACGAGCACGGCAACTATCAGACTGGCCACTAACCAGCGGCGCTGGATAGACCCAAAGAGCGACAGTTTCAAGACTTCACGGGTTGCTTTCATGATCGAACTCCTACCAAGCACGAAATTCGAATATCGAAATCCGAAACAAATTCAAAATCGGAATTCTCAATGTTCTAAACAGCCGGACTTGCAACGATTTTCGGGTTTCGTTTTCGACTTTGACGTTTTCGATTTCCGCAATTTGAACTTCCGATTTGTTTCGGATTTCGAAATTCGGATTTCGGATTTCCAGTTTAGTTGTCGGCCCTTAACGCCTCACTGCGGGCCCTTGCTGGTTGGCGGTCGCCGCCGGCTTGGCGGAGGGATCGACCCACGGTTCCTGCGATTGGACCAGGTCGGCGGGGTTGACCCACTGCACCGAGCCGCCGGCCAAGAGGCTGGCGTTCCTTTGCCGGGCAGTTTCCGCCGCTTTGGCTGCCAGGGCCTTTTGGGTGGCAAGTTCCGCCAGTCGCTGCTGTCCGAGGCGGCGGTAGACGACGCTCAAGTTGTTGAAATTCTCCGAGCGGCGGTTGACCAGCACGCTGTGTTCCAGCATGCGGCGGGCGCCCATCAGATCGCCATTGCGCGCCAAGAGGACGCCCAGGTCGTTCGCCGCCATGTAGTTTCGCGGGCAGACCAAGATAGCCGCCTGAAAGAAGGTGACGGCCTTCGCTTCGGGAGCGACAATCTCGGGGTTCGGCTTGCCGGCCAGGGCCGCGTGCAACTTGCCCAGCGCTCCCAAGGCGATGGAGCCGGAGACTTCCCGCCCGGCAGCCAGGGCAAGTTGCTCCTGGGCAAAGGTGAAGTACTGCTTCAGGGCACGCATGGACTGCAACTGGTCCGCGGGCACAGTCTTCAGCACGGGCGTGCGATGGCCAGCAACGATCGGCGGCAAATCCAGTTCGCCTTCGAACTTCCCGGCGGCCGGGATAAAATCCTGGGCTTCTTTCATGGCCGTGAGTGCGGCAACCAGCGACTGGCTGTGGATTGCCGTGTTGCCGTCGTTGTCCAATCCCTGGGCAATCAATCGCAGTGCGGCGATGAACTCGGCCCGGGCAGCAAAGATGGCGCCGCGGCCCGCCAGTTCGAAGCCATGGCGGATCTGCTGGTCGGATTGCATCGCGATTTTTTCCATCGCTTCCGAACGTATTTGCGGCGGCGGAGGCAGTCGGCCCGGTGACGCAGGGATCGTCGGGGGCGAAAGTGTAGGCAAAGGCGCAGGGGCAGGTAAGGGCGCCGGAAGCCGAGAAACCGCGAGTTGCGGCAGCGTGTTTTGCGCCGGCGGTCGAGGTTGTGCCGCCGGCGCAAACAGTTCCGGCCCTGCCGGGATCGAAGGCGGGACGTCGATATCCGCCGCATCGTGCAAAACGGGGGGCGTCACGGTTTCGCCTGCTGACGCGGGCGACACCGCGCCAGCGGAAAGCGGGGGCAATTCGGGTAGATACTTGGGCCATTCCGGTCTCACGCGGTCCCACGAAGGCGAGTCGGTGAGCGTGGCGCGAACGAGGTCGTGCCGCTCGCCGCTGCCCCTGCTCCATGGGCCGCTGACGAGCCACGCCAGGCCGATCACAACCATACTCAGGGTGGCCAGCCCTGTGATAATGGACACACGCCGCGGCTGCGGACCGCGCACAAGGCGCTTGAGTAGATGCGCAAGCTGGAATCCGTTCATTGCATACCGCTCCGTCATCCGTTGACGATACTACCTGATGTTTCGAATCGACCGGATTTTCAGCAGGGGATAAGCGAAACCGGCCTTCCCGGCGGCAACGAGGCAACCACTCGTCGGAACAGGCGTTACAGGCGGTGCCCGCTGCTCGCACAATCGCGCAAGGCATTAGAACTGCCAGCAACGACAGAAGTTGACCGGGCGGTAGAGTTGACGCAGGAAGGACCGGCGAATCAATAACTGTCGCATGCCGACGCCGCAGGGGTGACTTTAGTCGCCCTATGCCGAAGAGGGCGACTTATTTGAAGGGATTGTCCTCGCCGGCATCAGCATCCTTCTTGCCCTTGGCGGCTGCCTTGGCCTTGGCCTTGGCTTTGCCTTTGGCGGGCTTGGCTGGTTTGTCCGCGGGCGCATCGTCATCGGCGGCCGCGTCGCCAGCGTCGTCCTTCTTCGCCGCAGCCTTCTTCTTGGGTGCGGGACGGTCGTGAGCTACCTTGGGCGCGCCGCTGTCGACGGGCTTGGGCTTGGGTTTGGGCGCCGCCTTGGGCGGCTCCTCGTCGGGCAACGGCTTGCGGCTTTCGTTGTAGACAACCACCTTGGGCTGGTCCAACTCGCGCAGACATTGGATGGCGCCATCTTCGGATCCCAGGTAGATCCGGTCCGTCTGGCCGTTGCTGATCTTGATCGGCAAGGTGCTTGTGGGCATGTTGTCGAGCGTGGCGCCGGTGCGGGCGTCGATGATCCGCAGGCGGTCCAGCTTGTCGGCGGCATACACCCGCCGCTTACCCGCCGCCACGAAGTGCAGCAAGTCCGGGGCCCACCAGATCTGCTTTCCGGTCTTGGCGTTCAGGCAGAACATGCCGCCCAGTTCCGTGGTCACATAGACGCGATTTTCAATGACCACCGGCGAATCGATGACCGGTTCCGAGGCGGCAAATTTCCACTGGAACTCGCCCGAGCGTTCCAACACCGCATAGACGTAACCATCGCTGGAACCGGCGAAAACGATACCCGAATCGCCCAGCACTTTGGGATCCGGCGGCAAGTAGGCGGGTGGATTGCTGAAGGTCCCCTTGGTGCCGAGTCGGTAGGTGGCGACAAACTTGTCTGCCGAGCGACGATCGACGCGGCCGACGTACAAATAGCCGCGATCGGTAACCCAGGTCACGTATTCCTCGTCGCGATTCTGCGTGGTTACCAGCGGCGGAACCAGGCCCCGTCCTGTCGAACTGCAAGCCAGCGGCGGCACGTATTCCTGGCGGATGCGAATGTTCTCGCGGCGTTCTTCCTCATCCTTCTTGGCCTGTTCTTTCTTTTCCTCGTCCGTCATGTCCGGGGCATGCACGTTGAGCTTGCCAAGTTCCTTGGCCGCGTCGACCACCGGCTCCAGGCGATAAGCGAGGATCATACCCGTGACCATCGGCACATAGGCCCGCTTGTTGCTCAGCCCCGGCCCGCCGCCGGGAGCGCCGTCGATCGTGGTCTGATAGAGGATATCGCCGGTGTAGCGGTTCAACACGAAGAGCGTGGAGCCGTTGATCGTGGCAACCAGGTCGCGCGACGCGCTGGGGGGCAGGCTGGGATGGTTGGGTTGCCCGACCAATTTCGCCCAGAGTTTCTGGCCCGTCTCCGCGTCGATTGCTTCCAGGGTCGCGCGGCTCGATTGGGCGTAGAGTACGCCGTCATACAGCACGACCGCCTGCAGGCGGCCTTGCCCCGAGTTGACCTGGGCCTGGGTAACCCATACGCGGGTCAGGCCATAGCGCTGGGCCATGGCTTCCGTTATAATTTCGTCGTTCAGGGCAGCCGACAACTGCCCCGTCCAGGACAACAACACGCCCAATACTGCGGCCAACGAGAAATATCGCATCGCCGTTCTCCCTCGTGCTTTGAACAAGAATCTGCTTCTATGATAGTCCAAGTTGGTGAAAAAAGCACGCGGAGAATCGGTAACAAGGGGGGGTTCTAACACATTTTCTCTCAGTTTCCTACAATTAAGGCCGGGACAAAGATAATACACAGGCTTGCGGTGCATGGAGCAAGCGACGGAGATCTTGCATGAAACAACTGGGCCAGAGGACCGATGCCGACAAGACGGGGCAGGAAATCCTCGGATATCTCAACTTTTCTTCCGGCACGCCAGATTCCCGGTTCCTGCTTAACATCAATCATCTCTTCGAGCTAATCGATGCGAACCCGGAACGGCTGGAACCGACTTGGAAGGCGATGCACCGCTTCCTGGCCAAAACCCTGCAGGATCTACACGGCCGCGGCGAGGCCTTCCGGCAAATCGATCAGGCCGAAGCCGTGCTGGGGCTGGTCTTCGACAAGACGCTGCCCGGCTACCGCCAGTTCCACGCTGATCTGCTCTTCCACCAGTCGGAGGAGACGCTCTTCCAGCCGCTATTCATCGGCCGCGTCTGCGAGGCCGTATTGCAGCAAGGGGGGCCATGGGACGTAAGCGATCGCATCGTCGGCGGCGCGATTGCCCAACTGAACGATTATCTCGGCCACCGGCCCGTCGCCGTGCTGCGCACGCAACAGAAAATTCAGCCCTACGCCCATGAATGGGTGCGGCCCATCCCGCTCTTCATCCGCGGGGTAGGCGTGGGCGTGGGTCGCTATCACGACTTGGTCGCCCGTGCCCTTACGATCCTCGAAGGCCTCGATCCTTCCATGCAATTCGAATCGATGTTCGACCCTGCCTTGCTGGAAGAGTTGGCGGTCGATCCCCGGGCCTACGACTTCGATCATCCGGTGAACAAGCGGCCGAATTATCTCTTTGGCCAATGGGACCTGGGCAAACTGGACAACGCGGGCCGCTGCCGCCGCTTCATCTTGCAGCAGGTATCGCTGGATGCCATGATGGAACGCATCGAGCACCGCGGCACCCTGCCTTACGATGAAATGCTGTTCGAGGCGGCCGCCGTTCTGGCCGGCACGATCCTGATGGGCTCGCGGATCAGCGGCAACCGGCCCGAAGCCCACGATTCGAGCGTGACGCTGTCGTGGCTGGTTCAGCAGATCGCCGTCTACCGCGACACCTTCTATGATCGCTTGCTCGCGCAGATGGAAGGACCGCATGCCGAGCGTTTGCAGGCCGAAGCCCTGGCGGTGCGGCAGCCGTTCGGCGGCGTACGACAGCACTTCAACCAACACCTGGCCCGTCGCCGTGCGGAGCAGTTGCAGCACGTCCACCTGGCCGAATTGTTTGCACGGATGGGCTACACGGCAGCGGCCCAGCGCCAGGCCCGCGTCGTGCCGGTGGCTTCGGCCCGGCTGAAGTGCGACATCCACTGCCGGCTGACGACCGCGCACCTGGCCATCGAGGAGGTCCATAGCGCGGCCGGGGCCAAGCGGCCCACGGACGATGATCCGGCCCCGCGGCTGGACTCGGCTGCCCGGCTGCTGGAAGAATCGGTCGATCTGCTGCATCGCGCGATCGAGTGCGGGGCCTTGGTCGATCCCTGGAACATACTGGGTTTCGGCGGACAGTACAGCCTTTTTCCCTCGCCCGAGAATAGCGTCTACGACCATCGCATCGACGAGTTGATCGGCTTGGTGGGCAGCATCTTCACGGTGGGCGTACAGATCCAGAAGGAGGCCGCCGCCGTGGGCGTCACCGACCTGGAAAGCCGCGTTTCGCAGCGGTTGGACGTTTTGGCCGACTGGTGGGACAAATTCGCCACCACGGAGGTCGGCTCGGTCGAGAGCTTTTCCGGCCGCGAGACCCGCGAGTCGGCCGATCACGTGGCGTCGGCCCTACGGGCCTGGCACGAGGCGGGAGCAGCCTCCGGCGACCTGGCCTTCTGGCGGCAGCGGGCCGAGCAGTTCCGCTCGCCCAAGGCCTACGCCCTGGTGGTCGACGCCCTGTTGGAGCAGCGCAGTCCCGTGGCCGCCATGGCCCTGCTGGTCCAGTGGCTCAGCCAGGCCGACCAGATTCCGCTGGTGGAAGAAGACTACTCGTTCCACAACCTGGCGATGGATTGGATGCAGGACCTGTGGGACGATTTCGAGGAGGGAGAGGCCAAGGACACGCTGACGCCGCAGCAGCGCTGGGCACTGACCCGCAAGTTCCTCGATTACCTGGAGGCCAACGCCGAGGAACATTGGACGGTCCCGCGGTTCGAATTGGCCACTGAGGAATCGGCCGGCGGCGAGAACGAGGATGACGACATCGACGATATCTACGGCGCCGCCTACGAAGGCGTGACTTTCCGCGGCAGCACCGAAGACGACATCGAAGGCGAAATGCTCGAAGGCGGCGATACGGGCGGCGAGGCCACCGACTTCGAACTGATGGGTGAAGCCGAGCGGATCGTGGGGCGGCTGACCTTTTTGGCCAACCTGGCCCAGCTTTGGAAGCTGGCGGCCGTTGATTCTTTCGGCAGCGACCTGCCGGCGGCCCAGCGCGAACCGGTCTTCGCCGCCTGGCTCGACCAGGCGATGAAGAACCGGCAGCAACTTCTCGAGCTGCTCGACACGGTCTATCGCTACCGCATTCCGCCGCCGCGCGGCACGCAAGAGGCCCTGGTGGAATACGAACGCCACCGCAGCGTCAAGGAGATGCTGCTGGAACAGATCATCGCCACCTGCGTGGAAACGGGCGACGCCGTGCGGCTGATTCGCGTGGTCATGGACCGTCGTACCCCCTTCGAAGGCCAGGAAGCCTGGGAAGAGCCGGCCGAGGCGGCGCTGAAGGCCGTCTTGCGCGGCGACCCGCAGGGCGTGCGGAGCGTCTGGCGGCGGCTGGTCTCGGCCTTCGGCCAACAAACGTTGCTGTACGTGGCCCTGGCCCGCAGCGGCCATCCGCAGCGGATCGTCGCTTCCCGGGGCCTGCAGACCGTGCTCCGCCGCTTGCTGGCTTATTTGCCGCGACTGGGGCTGCTGAAGGAAACCGTGCAACTGATCTCCACGATCCAGGAGATGGAGACCAATCACCCCGTCGGTCCCGGCGCCATCACCGAATTCGACCAGATGTTCAAGATCGGCTGCCGGGCCGTAGTCCGCAGCCTCGTGGCCGCCAGCGAAGGCTGGTCGGAACCGGACGGGACCTCGCCCAGCGACGACGGCGAGTTGATCGCCTTCCTCGAACAGGCCACCGAGTCCCTGCTCCGCGCTTGGCTCACCCACAGCCACGGCGTGCGACTGTCGGTGCTGGAGTCCGTCAATAGCCGCGGCCCTTGGCAAGAATTGAAACGCTTCATCGAGCAGTACGGCAGCGACCTGTTCACACAGCGATTCATGAACCACGGCAATCTCCGCGGCATTTTACACCAGGGTGTCGATGCCTGGCTGAATTCGATGGCCGAGGAACCCGATGAAGAGGACCACTTCCGCCTCCTGGACGACCTCGATAGCCGCATCCCCCGCGAAGAGGCCGTTCGCTGGCTCAGTATCGCCCTGGAAGCCGTCGTAGAGAACTACGCCGAATACGTCGACTACAACAGCACCACCACCCAATCCGACCGCGGCGACATGCTCTACACGCTCTTGGATTACCTGCGGTTGAGGGCCAGCTACGACCGCGTGGCCTGGAACCTTCAGCCCGTCGTGCTGGCCCACGAAGTCCTGGTCCGAAGCGGTCACGACGAGGCGGCCGACGTCTGGCGGGCAGCCGTGGCCGAGCGAACGGCCAGCATCGCCGAGGATCATCTCAAACGCTTCACCCGGCTGAACCGCAAGTACGGCATGCGGCTGCCGAGCATCGCCGACCGCTTGGGCGAGCGTTTCGTGCGGCCGCTAGTGGTCGATCGGCTTTGCGCCTTGATTGAACCGGCCATGAATGAAGCCCACGACAAGCCGCCGCCCGGCGAAGCGCTGCCCGATGACGAACCGAGCGCTTTCGTCCGCTTGGAGCAAGGCATAGGCGAGTTCACGCGCGACATTTCCGGCGCCGGCTTCGACGTGCCCGCCTGGCTGGACACCTTGGAGCAGGAGGTCGATCGCGTATTGTCCGACGGGCCGGAGGAAGAGGAGTTGCCCGATCCGCAGTTGCCCGTTTTGCAGGTCATGCTCACGCGTGAGGAAGTGCGGCGGCAGGTGAAGGCCCTAGGCAGTTCGAGTTGAACCTTTGGAGTGCGGCGACCTGTCGCCGCTTTGTTTTACTTTTGGAGTGCGGAAATTTATTGCCGCTTTCGTTTTCCCGCGGAGCGGCTTTTCAAGGGATTCACCATGCCCAAAACGATTTTCAAGCGCATCATCGATCGGGAGATTCCCGCTACGATTATCTACGAGGACGACCGCTGTCTGGCCTTCGAGGACGTCAATCCCCAAGCGCCGGTCCACATCCTGGTCATTCCCAAGCAAGAGATTCCATCGCTGGCCGAGCTGAGCGAAGACGACGCGGCCCTGGCAGGGCATCTGCTGATCGTCGTCCAGAAGCTGGCCGCGCAGCGAAATCTCAGCGACGGTTATCGGGTAGTTGTTAACTGTGGCCCGCACGCCGGCCAGACGGTGCCGCACTTGCACTACCACTTGCTGGGCGGCCGCAACTTCTCCTGGCCGCCGGGATAAATGAACCATGAAAGACAGCGTTCGCGCTTTTATTGCCGTGGAAACCAGCAGTGCCGTCCGGCAGCGGGCGGCGGAACTGATCGCGATCTACGCGGCCACCGGGGCCAAGGTCTCCTGGGTCAAACCGCACAACATGCACCTGACGCTGAAATTCCTGGACGACGTGCCGCTGAACTCGGTCCCGGAGATCAGTGCCGCCGTGCATCAAGCGGCCGCGGAATGCGAACCGTTCGAACTGGAAATCTGCACGGCGGGCGCGTTTCCCGGCCCTGGCCGGCCGCAGACATTGTGGCTGGGCACGGGCGATGGCAGCGAGCCGTTGGGCAGGCTGCACGCGGCCCTGGAGCGGGAGTTGAAGCCGCTCGGTTTTCCCAAGGAGCAGCGTCGTTTCGCCGCCCACCTGACCATCGGGCGGGTCCGCCGTTCGGAGGTAGGCGCGGCCGAACTCGGCGCGCTGATCAAGCAGCACGCCGTTTTCAGCGCCGGGCGATTTCCTGTCGATAAGTTAGTCATCTTCTCCAGCGAACTCACGCCGCAAGGTCCCATCTACGACGCGCTCAGCCGCGCCGCTTTGGGCTGCCGCGACTGAGTTTGTGATCCGCGTTTTGCGGTGCGGTGGCTTGCCACCGCTTTCAAAATGGCATTCTGGCTGCTGCGGGAAGTGTCTTCAGAGAGGCGATCGCTCTGCAAAGTGGTGGCAAAGCTACCGTACTCCAATAGGAATGCGAACGGGTTCGGCCTCTTCTTCCACTCCTTGCGTCGGCCGGCCATTGGTGTAAAATGAGAGATTCGTAACTCGGCCCCGAGGCTTAGCGGGAGCTTGAAAAGGGTGGAAATCTGGCCTGCAATCGACCTGCGTGGTGGCAAGTGCGTACGCCTCCAGCAGGGTGACTATAATCGTGAAACGGTCTTCGGCGACGATGCTGTCGCTATGGCCCGGCAATGGGCCGAGCAGGGGGCCAGCCGCCTGCACCTCGTCGACCTCGACGGCGCTCGGGACGGTCAGCCGCGGAACCTGGCCGTGGTGGCGTCGATCCTCAAAACCGTAAACCTGGCCTGTGAGTTGGGCGGCGGCATTCGCGACGAGCAGACGATCCGCACGCTGCTGGACCTGGGCATCTGCCGCCTGGTGATCGGTACGCTGGCCATCCGGCAGCCCGAGTGGTTTCGCAGTATGTGCCGGCAGTTTCCCCAGCGGCTGGTCCTGGGAATCGACGCCCGCGACGGGAAAGTGGCGACCCACGGCTGGCTGAAGACGAGCGACATGGCGGCCACGGAACTGGCCCGGCAGTTCAGCCGCGAACCGCTTTGTGCGATCGTATATACCGACATTGCCACCGACGGCATGCTGGCCGGACCGAACGTGGCGGCGATGGCCGAAATGCAAGCGGCGATCGACTTGCCCGTGGTGGCGTCCGGCGGCGTGACGACCGCTGCCGACGTGGCCCGTCTGGCCGCGGTGCCCCTGGCCGGATGTATCATCGGTCGGGCACTCTACGAAGGAACCATTACCCTGCCCGACGCGCTTGTCGCAGCCACCCCGACAACTGAAATGAAGGATTAGCCCGAAACATGCCTGCTCCGAGTACGGCGGAGGCATGCCACCCGATAACTGAACTTATAAAACCAATCCGAAACATGCCTGCGCCGAGGACGGCTTCAGGCATGCCACCCTGACACCCGACAACTGAACATAAGGACTACGCGCAATGGCAAAGATTCCAGTCGCAGACTATCGCAATGTGGCATTCGGCGGACACGGGGCCGCGGGAAAGACGGCCCTCTTGGACAAGATACTCTCCCTGACGGGCACGATCACGCGCCCGGCCAACGTCGACGACGGCACGAGCAATTGCGACTTCGACGAGGAAGAAAAGGCACACCGCCACTCGGTCGAGGCCCACGTCGTGCATTTCAACCATGACGGCAAGCGGTTCTATGCGATCGACACGCCGGGCTACCCGGACTTTGTGGGCCAGACGATCGGCGCGGTGCATGCCGTCGATACGGTGGTCGTCACGATCAACGCCCAGAGCGGCATCGGCGTGACCACGCGGCGGGTCTTCAACGAGGCGGGTAAGGCCGGCCTGGGCCGCTTCATCCTGATCAACAAGATGGACGTCGACAACATCGATTTCGCCAGGCTGCTGAAGAACATCCAGGACATGTTCGGCAAGGCCTGCCAACTCCTGAACGTGCCCTTGGGCCAGGGCGGCGATTTCCGCGGCGTGGCCAGCACGCTGACGGTCCCGCAAGACACGGCCGGTGCGCTGGTCGATCCCAGCGACATCCACACGTCGCTGATCGAGTCGATCATCGAAGTCGACGAGGACGTGATGACCCGCTACTTCGACGGGGTCGAGCCGACGACCGAGGAGATCGGCCGGCTGATCACGCAGGCCGTCGCCGGCGGCACGCTGATCCCCATCGTCTGCTGCTCGGCCAAGACGGGCGTGGGCGTGAAGGAACTCTTGGACGCCCTGGTCTTCTGCGGCCTGCCGCCCACCGCCGTCCGCCGCACGGCGGCGAACGCCGAGGGCCAGGAGGTTGAAGTGGCGGCCGATCCGGACGGCCCGCTAGTGGCCCAGATCTTCAAGACCCGCATCGACCCCTTCGTACAGAAGCTGAACTTCATCCGCATTTACTCGGGCTCGTTGAAGAACGGCGAGACGATTCGGGCCGAGGGAGTCCGCAAGGGCGTGAAGCTGGGCCAATTGTTCGAGGTCCAGGCCGACAAGACCGAACCGATCGAGTCGGCCAGCGCCGGCCAGATCGTGGCCGTGACCAAGATGGAGGACTTCAAGACGAACATGTCGCTGGGCGACCTTGTGCTGCCACACATCCATTTCCCCGCGCCCATGGTCGGCTTGGCGATTACGGCCAAGGGCCGCGGCGACGAGGCCAAGATCGCCACCGCCCTGCGGAAGGTCGAGATGGAAGATCCCACCTTCCGCCTGCACGCCGACCCGCAGACCAAGGAAATGGTGGCCTACGGCATGAGCGAGTTGCACCTGCAATTGCTCCGCGAACGCCTCAAGCGCCGCGACAAGGCCGAGATCGACACGAAGGAGCCCAAGGTGCCTTATCGGGAAACGATCCAAGCCAACGCCGAAGGCAGCTATCGCCACAAGAAGCAGTCGGGCGGGCGCGGCCAGTTCGGCGAAGTCCACATCCGCATGTTCCCCCTGCCCAAGGACGTGAAGATCGAAGAGTTCTGCACGAAGGACCGCTTCCCCTCGATGAAGGACTACCACTATGACGAAGAGAACAATTTTGTGTGGGTCAATTCGGTCGTGGGCGGCACGATTCCCAGCAACTTCCTGCCGGCCATCGAGAAGGGATTCAAGGAGCGCATGGAGCGCGGCGTGATCGCCGGCTTCAAGGTGCAGAACGTCGCCGTGGAGGTCCACTTCGGCAAGTACCACGATGTGGACAGTTCGGAACAGGCCTTCAAGACGGCCGGATCGATGGCCTTCCGCAACGTCTTCCAGCAGGCCCGACCGAGCTTGCTGGAGCCGATCGTGAAGATCGAGATCACGGTGCCCGGCAGCAAGGTGGGCGACATCACCAGCGACATGTCGGGCCGTCGCGGCCGCGTGTTGCGGATGGACTCGGCCGGCGGCGACATGCAGACCGTCATCGCCGAAGTGCCGTTGGCCGAAGTGATGACCTATGCCCGCGGGCTCTCGAGCATCACCGGCGGGCAGGGCAGCTACACGCTGGAGTACAGCCATCACGACGTCGTGCCCGGCAACGTGCAGGCGGAGATCATCGCCAAGGCGCAGTTGAAGGAGGAGGAAGAGGAGTAGGCCTTTGGAGTGCGGCGACGGTACCGTGTACTCATGGTCGGCCGCCGCTTTTCATAGCGACTTATGCAGGTGACCCCTTGCCGCAGATCAGCGTCTGTCGCTGAGATTGGATGTTGGTCACCAAAACGACGGGATAGAGATCTGAAAGCACTCGATGCCATACCAATCTGTTGACCAACTCCAAAGAGTCCTCACGCAAAAAGTGTTTCACTATGCCAAGGACGCCAAGAAAGCGGCTGGACGCGCTCTGGGTACGCTCGTTGAGATTATTACCTTCTACGCCCTGAAGTCTTGGGGTTTTGAACACAATATTGCAATCGAAAGACCGCTCCCCGAGTTCGCGAACGACGAAATCACTCACAACGTCGAGTATAGTTTGCATCCGTCCGTCCGCTCGGCCGTGATCCCGTTCACGCAGGACTCGCTTCCTCTTACGGCCCGTAAGATTCTCGGCGATAACTCCCTTTCGCACTTGGGAATTGCCAAAGAGGCTATCAAATCAAACTCCCTCTTGACCAAAGCTTCCATTCTTCGCAATTCATGCACCATCGGTGAGCTGCCGGACCAGTTCGTCAACGCATATCTTGACGAATTCACGAATGGCCATGGCAAATACGCGGTTGTCTTGCTGAAGCAACGTCCATTTGCGATTCTTGAATGCAAGCGCGTGGGCGTTGAGGAGGGAATGAAAAAAGGGCCACAGACAATCGAGAAGGCAAAACAAGGCGCATACGTCGCGAGGACCGTTTCGGCTCTTCAAAGGATGCGTTTTTCCAACGGACAAATGGGAGGACTGATTCAGAAGAAAGACGGCACAATCACGTTTGGAGACTACTACGACTTGATGGCGCAAATCATCGCCTCAAACGACCCAGAGTTGCTCTCGAGATTCATCCTTACGGTTGGCGTAGTAAGCAACCACGGCAATTGGTTTACCTCGGACAATCACAACAAGGAATTGAAAGTCCTTGCCCAATCATACGATTGGCTGTTGTTCTTGACCGATGCTGGCTTGAGCCAGTTCATTGACGAGTTGCTTTTCAATCCGACGAAGGCGTTAGCGCCGGCGAAAGACGCTTTTCTTGTCAGCTACACCGGACAGAAGGGCGTGAACCAATTCACCAAAGTGAAGATCGCACTCCCGCGGATGCGGCTCTTCAATCTTACTTTCAATCACACCTCAAAGTAATCGAAGGTTGGTTCAACGTCATCGCACCTGTGCGAAAGCCTCTCTCAGTGCTAAAGAAGGAACTTGAGACGTTGAAAAAGAAAGCATGGGAGGAAGTTCACGGATGACCGCCGGACGTACCCTCAACACACTAAGCCAGGAATGGGGAACACCTGAAAAATATGTCAATGCCGTTCGTGAATTCTTCGGCGGTGACATACAGCTTGACCCTTGCTCAAACGAGCATTCGATAGTCAAGGCGAGAACGGAGTATCGTCTTCCCGATCGAGACGGGCTTCGCGAGACGTGGAACTTTGCAACGATCTACGTCAATCCGCCTTACGGAATCGACAAGCAACGCGGCACGTCAATCAAGCATTGGTTGTCCAAGTGTTCAATGGCTCATGCGGACTACCGGTCGGAAGTCCTTGCTCTTGTGCCCGTGGCAACGAATACTGGCCATTGGAAGAAATTCGTGTTTGGCAACGCGTGCAGCGTCTGTTTCCTTTACGACACCCGACTTAAATTCCTCGTCAATGGCGAGAATGGCGGCAAGGGCGCACCGATGTCTTGTGCGATGATCTACTGGGGTGAGCGTTACGACAAGTTCTTGGCGGTATTTCGCAGGTTTGGCGCCGTTGTGGATCTGCGCCCGTTAAGAGGACAACGGTTCGGAGGTTCGCGAGACGATGGGCAACGCGAAATCACATTCGACGTGTAGAAATCCATCTTGCCCGCGTATCCCGGCTTACATTATGGAAGTTTTCCATTCATGGATTCCCGTAATTATAGGCTAATCCGCTTTTCCTTCGGGTGCATAGATAGCGGCCCGGAATTCCAGTAGAATAAGGGAGGAAAGGGGATTCCAGGGATGAAAACAAATCGCCAAACGCGACGCGGGAAGCCCGAGCCGGCCGTTTTGACGGAAGTTGTTCGGCAGGTCGTGGAGGCGGCCAGGCCGGAGAAAATCGTACTCTTCGGCTCGGCGGCGCGAGGCACGATGAGGCCCGACAGCGACATCGATCTTTTGGTCATCAAGAGCGGTCGATTCAGCCATGATCGGATCACGCAAGCAATTTATCGACATTTGTCCGGCCTGGCGGCCGTCGATGTGGTGATTGCTACTCCCGAGGAAGTCGAGCGTTATCGCGACGCGCATTGTCTGGTCATTTGTCCCGCCTTGCGCGAAGGAAAGACCATTTATGAAGCCTAAGGAATGCCACCCGGGGCAGTCGCCTAAGCGAGTTTCTGTAAACTTTCCCCCCTCTGGCGGCCGAAGTCTATACCAAGTCGCTTGATTTTGACGACTATTGCGCCTAGTATGAAACAGGCCAAGATCTACGATACGGAGCAATAACGTGGTAACCTTTGCCGGCGTGCGGACTGTCACGCCCTGCCATTGCGTGTGTACGGGTCCGGCTTGAAAGCCGGACTGTCCGCGTGCTTCTTTCGACTGCGTCCACGTTTTTTTCCGTTCAGTTTTTTCCCACGGCGACGACCGTCGCCTTGGGCTTTCTCTTCCAAGCAATTGGTTTTGGAGTTCCCCGCCATGGCGACTGACGTTCATATCAAAGAGACCCTGCCCGACCTGACGGACAAGATCGTCGAGACCTATTCCGAGTTGGGCACGATCACGCACCTGGGGCATTGCCCCCTGCCCAGCTATGAAACGATCGTGGAGATCCTGGAAAGCCTGAAAGACATCATCTTTCCGGGCTATCGACGCCGCGACGGGCTGCACCTGGGGAACATCACCTACCACGTGGGCGACCTGATTGACCGGCTGCACGATCAACTGACGGAGCAGATCGCTCGGGCACTAAGGCACGACGCCGGCGAGGCATTCACCTGCGGGCCGCAGCAGAAGGCCGACTTCGAGGCCCTCGGCCAGGCCAAAGCGGTGGCGTTTTTGCAGCGGATTCCGGCGGTGCGCGGGCTGCTGGCTACCGACGTGCAAGCGGCCTACGACGGCGATCCGGCCTGCAAGTCGCTGGACGAAGTGATCTTCTGCTACCCGGGACTGGAGGCGATCACCGTCTATCGCCTGGCGCATCTGCTCTACGAGTTGCAAGTGCCGCTCATCCCCCGCATCATGACGGAGTGGGCACACAGCCGCACCGGCATCGACATCCATCCCGGGGCCAGGATCGGCAAGTATTTCTTCATCGACCACGGCACGGGCGTGGTCGTCGGGCAGACGACCGAGATCGGCGACTGGGTCAAGCTCTACCAGGGCGTGACGCTCGGCGCCTTGAGCTTTGCCACCGACACGGAAGGGAACCTCGTGCGTGGGACCAAGCGGCATCCCACAATCGAGGACTACGTGGTAATCTATGCCAACGCCACGGTGCTGGGCGGCCAGACGGTCGTGGGACATCACGCCGTGATCGGCTCGAGCGTGTGGATCACCAGTTCGGTCACACCGCACGCGACGGTAACGATGGAGAAGCCGCGGTTGAACGTCCGCGACCCCCATTTCACGGCCGATACGTATTCCATTTGATTATTGCAATCCGGTGCCGCCTTCGCTTATTACGCCGGCGAGATAGTTGATCAATAGTAACCCGAAGCGTAAGCGAGGAATCCTCGCTTACGCTTCGGGTTACGATGAGGATATTTCGTGCCGGGTTAAACGAAAGGCCGACCCGCTTCCCTCGCGTCCGCCGCGCGGATATGCTGATGGTAAGTATTTCCATCGCGGAGGACCGGCATGGGAGCCACCGGGCGATTTTTGGGCAATCTACGGATCTGGCCGGGACCGGTTCTGGCCGTGGAAGTGATCACGGCGACCAGGCGGACGCGGCATTTCGTGCTGCGCACAGCCTATGCCGCCGCCTTGTTCATTGCGCTCGCGACCACCTACCTGGAAACCTTCCGATCGAGTTTCGCCGACACGAACTCCAGCGCGAGCTTCTGCGCAGCCTTCTTCGCGGCCTTCGGCGTAATGCAACTGGCGGCCGTTCTGCTCATCGGCCCGGCCCTGGCGGCAGGGGCCATCGCCCTGGAACGCGAGCGCCGAACCATCGAGTACCTGTATGCCACACCGCTGAGCAACCTGGAGATCATCATCGGCAAACTGGGCGGCCAGGTGCTGAAGATCGTCTTTTTTGTCCTTTCCGGCGTACCCGTGCTGGCGCTGGCCATGCTCATGGGCGGCATCGCGCCGCAGGCCGTCTTCTCGCTAGCGATCATCACTCTGAGCACGGTCTTTTTCGTGGCGACGGTTTCCATCGCCGTATCCGTCTGGGCAGCCAAGGTCCGCGGCGCGGTCGTGCTTGCCTATCTCGCGTTCTTTTGCCTCTGGGTGCTGCCCACGCCGATTTCGTTCCTCTTGGCCCGGCTCGGTTCCGCCGCGGTCTGGTTTCAACCCGTCATGGAGCAACTCAGCGCCACCAATCCGGTCGTGACGTTCATGGAGGTTCGCTCCGGCGGCGACTCCTGGCAGATGCTCCTCGCCATGATCCGCAATCAGTTGCTGGCGGGTGGGATCGCGCTGATTCCCGCGGTCCTTTTCATGCGCCGCATCCATCTCCGCGAAGCGGGCAAAGCGGCCCGCAAGCGCGGCCGGCGGAGACCGCTCTTCCAGTTCCGCGGCCAGATCGGCGATAATCCCATGTACTGGAAAGAACTGTATGCCGAGTCGGGATCCTGGCGGCTGGGCACGCTGGGCTTCCTCCTGCTGGCGCTGATTTTCATCGTGGTTTGCGGGACCACGATTTGTTTCTTCTTCACATCCTTGGGGCAACCCTCCACACAGAACGGGGAATCCTATTGTTACTACGCCATCGGCATGTCCACCTTCCTCTGCTGCTGCGGCCTGTTGCTCTTGATCGCGCGGGCGGCCGGTTCGATCACGAGCGAAAGGGAGCGGGACTGCTGGACCTCGCTGATCAGCACGCCGTTAGAATCTGGCGAGATAATCAAGGCCAAGATTCTGGGCAGCATCTGGTCGCTGCGCGGGCTGGCGCCGCTGCTGGTCGTGGTCTGGCTGCCGGCCATCCTCTTGCGGCCTTCCTATATCTTGGGCATCGCCTTTTCGCTGCTGGACCTGGCGATCCTGGCGGCGTTTGCGGCCGCGCTGGGCATTTACTGCTCGCAAACTGCCGCGACTACGCTCCGCGCCACGGGCGCGGCACTGGGAATCGCCGGTCTCTTGGGCGGCGTCTCGTCGTGCTGCTGCGGGCTGCTCATGCCGTTCTCCCCGGCGTTTCTGCTGGCCGGGCCCGGCATCGCCAGTCTGACGATCGGCTCGATGACAGATTATTCGTTTAGCCCGCTAATCCTAATGGGCCTGGGGGCCTACTTGATTGGCACGATCAGCTATGCGGTTGCCGCACGCGTTCTGATGGTCAAGGCGATTGGGCAATTCGACAAGAAGAACGGCAGGGTGCTGGGGCGATTCGCCGAATCGTGGTGGCGGCGAAAGGTGTCGTAGGATAGGTTTACAACCTGTCGCGAAATCGCACGAAGCCCGAGAGTCGTCGTTTTCACGGTCTGCCTGCGAAGTGACAGGTTACAAACCTATCCTACGCGGCTCGCCCGCTTCCCTCGCGTCGGCCGCGCGGATATGCTGAAAGCAAGTATTTCCATCGCGAGGGACTGGCATGGGAGCTATGGGGCGATTTTTGGGCAATCTGCGGATCTGGCCGGGACCAATCCTGGCCGTGGAAGTGGTCACCATCTCGCGGCGGACACGCTATTTTGTCCTCCGCGTCCTGTATGCCGCCGCGCTCGGGTTTGCGCTCTGGGTCGCCCACGAGAGAATGCGCGGCTCCCCGTCCGGCGATATCAACGCGGTCGCACGGTTTGCCTCGTCGTTCTTCTGGTTGGCGGCGGTTACATTCTGTGCTGCTGCCCGGTAGTTGCCATGGGGGCCCGGGGCGGTGGCGACGGGATGCAACTGGGCTTGGCACCCTGCATGCCGTTTCTGCTGGCCTGCCCGGGCGCGGCCAGCATGATGTTAGAGGAGAGTCGCAATTCGCCGGGCAGCGGTTTCGACACGTTCATGGCCGCTTATCTGCTGGGGACGCTGGGCTACGCGGGCGCAACCCTAGCGATCTTCGCTGCAAGAGTTGAGACCTTCGATGAGAAGAGCGGAAGGACTTGCCAGCGGACGCGCTATCCGGAAGAATGCGGCAAAACGCCGCTCTCTCCGTCGTCCGCGCCAGAGCTGGAATCGTGGGAGGATTCGTCGATTGCTCCGCCGGATGCATCCAAGTAAAATATACTGAACAGACACGCGGGAGATTGGCCAATGACAGCGGATAATTTCGAGCAAACCTTAGCGGCATTCAGGTCTCGCGACCCTTTTCGCCCCTTTGCCGTAGCCCTGGTCAACGGCGATCGTTTCGAGGTCGACCATCGCGACGCATTTTTTATGCGCGACGGCCTAGCCGTCTATATCGCGACGGGAGGCGTTCCTGTGATTTTCGACCACGAAGGCGTCAGCCAGTTTATCGGCGATCTGATGGGGCAGACGAACGAGTAGTTTACTAACCGGCTGTCGACCGATGAATCGCCCCATCTTGACCCAGAGGGTCATTTGAGAATAGCCCAGCGATTTATCGCTGGGTACATGGTGTCAAGTCTCGTGACAGTCCCGTAGGGACGGTTGAGGTGAACAGATTGCGACGCGTTCAATCGTCCCTACGGGACTGGTCAAGTTCTTATGCCACAATGGCCCAGCGATAAATCGCTGGGCTATTCTCACGTGCCCCTACGGGGCAAAGATGCCGGCAAGGATCTTATCTACGCATTTTCCCGGCGGGCGATGTGCAACTGGGCGCGGCCCTGGGCCACCGCCAATTCGCGGGCCGCCATAAGCTCGGGCGTGCGGGCCGGCTGACTGCGGGCGGTCTCTATCTGCCGCTCGGCAGCTTCCTCGTCGATCTTGTCGGCGGCAACGGCCCGCTTGGTCAAGAGCGAGACAACATTCTCCACCACCTCGACGAATCCGCCCTCGACGTAAAAACGCTCGATCTGGTTGCCGTTGCGGATCCGCATCTCGCCGCAACCCAGCCGTCCGATCAGCGGCGTGTGCCCCGGCCCGATACCGATCTCGCCGTCGAAGAGCGTTACGGCGACAAAATCGGCCGGCGTATCGCGGACGGTCTGTTCGGGTGTGACGACAATGCACGTTAGTTCGGCCATGGGTACTTCCTACTTCGCCGCGGCGGCGATCTTCTTCGCCTGCTCGTCGGCTTGCTCGATCGCTCCCACATACATGAAGGCTTCTTCGGGCAGATGGTCCCACTTGCCGTCGGCAATCTCCTCAAAACTGCGGACTGTCTCGGCCAGCGGCGTGATCTCGCCCGGCTTGCCGGTAAAGACCTGCGCCACCAGGAAGGGCTGCGAAAGGAACCGCTCCATCCGCCGGGCACGATGCACCACCAGCTTGTCCGATTCGCTCAACTCGTCAACGCCGAGAATGGCGATGATGTCTTGCAACTCGCGGTAGCGCTGCAAGGTGGTCTGCACCCGCCGGGCACAGTTGTAGTGCCGCTCGCCCACGTACTGCGGATCGAGCACGCGGCTGGAAGAAGCCAAGGGATCGACGGCCGGATAAATGCCCTTCTCGGAAATCGCGCGCTCCAAGTAAATAAAGGCGTCCAACTGGCCGAAGGCCGCGGCCGGGGCAGGGTCCGTCGGGTCGTCGGCCGGCACGTACACGGCCTGCACCGAGGTGATGGCCCCGCGGTTCGTGGAGGTGATCCGTTCCTGCAACTGGCCCATCTCTGTGGCCAAGGTGGGCTGGTAACCCACGGCCGAAGGCATGCGGCCCAAGAGGGCCGAGACCTCGCTGCCGGCCTGCGAGAAACGGAAGATGTTGTCGATGAACAAGAGCACGTCGGAGCCGGTCGAATCGCGGAAGTATTCGGCCATCGTGAGGGCCGAAAGCGCGACGCGCAGACGGGCGCCGGGCGGCTCGTTCATCTGGCCGAAGACCATGCATGTCTGGTCGATGACGGCGCGGCCCGTGTCGCCAATCTTGGCGTTCTGCATTTCCAGCCAGAGGTCGTTGCCCTCGCGAGTCCGCTCGCCCACGCCGGCAAACACGGAGAAACCGCCGTGGGCGGAGGCGATGCGGGCGATCAGTTCCTGCAGGATGACCGTCTTGCCCAACCCTGCCCCGCCGAACAAGCCGGCCTTGCCGCCGCGGACAAAGGGCGTGAGCAGATCGATGACCTTGATGCCCGTCTCGAAGATTTCCGTCTTCGTGGAGAGGTCGGTGACCGGCGGGGCGTCGCGGTGGATGGGCCACCACTCTTCGGCCTGGACGGGGCCGCGATTGTCGACCGGTTCGCCCAGCAGGTTGAAGACGCGCCCCAGCGTGGCCTTGCCCACGGGCACCCGCACCGGGGCGCCGGTATCGGTGCAGGCCATGCCGCGGACCATACCGTCGGTGCTGCCCAAGGCGACGCAGCGGACGCGCCCGCCGCCAAGCTGGGCCTGGATCTCGCCGGTGAGGCGGACTTTCACGCCCTTGAGCTCGGCCTCGATTTGCACGGCGTTATAAATCGGCGGCAAGCGGCCGTCGGGAAACTCCGCGTCGAAGGTCGAGCCGATGATCTGGGTCACGCGGCCCACGTGGGCTTGCGAAGGGGCAGAAGGGGTTACTGTAGTGGACATGTTTCGTTAACCAATTTCAAATTTGGAATCCAAAATCTCAGATTGTTCGCGGCAAGCGCATCCTTACTTATTGAGCGCCTCCGCTCCTCCAATAATCTCCAGCAGTTCTCCGGTGATCTGTCCCTGGCGGGCGCGGTTGTAGGCGATCGAGAGGCTGCCGATCATCGACTCGGCGTTCTCCGTGGCATTCTTCATGGCCACGCGACGCGCGATCTGCTCGCTCACGGCCGCGTCCAGGAAGCACTTGAAGAGCTTCACCTTGAAGCTGGCCGGCACGACCTCGTCGACAATGCTCGCCGCCGAAGGCAGGAATTCATATTGCACCTGGATGCCGTTGTGGTGTTCGCCTTCGCCGCTCAAGTCGGCCAGGGGCAGCAACGTTTCCGCCACGGCGTATTGCCGGCCGAGACTTTCGAACTTCGTGTAAATGATATCCAGGCGGTCAAGGCGGCCCGACTGGTACCATTCCAGGTAGCGATTGGCCAGCACTTCCACTTCCGCAAACGTCGGCTTATCGTCGAACTGCGTGAAACGCTCGGCAATATCGATCTTGCGGAAGCGGAAGGCTGAGATGCCGCGCTTACCGGAGACCTCCAAGCGGACGTCGGGCACCGTGGACTGAAGCTGTTTCAACTGGTTCATTCCCAGGCGCAAGACGCTGCCGTTGTATCCGCCGCATAGCCCGCGATTGGCCGAGAGCACCAGCAGCACGGCCTTCGACGTTTCCGCATGGGCCTCCAGCAGCGGGTGCTTGACCTCCAGCCCGGCCGTGGTGAGGTGGCCGACCAGGGCGATGATCCGCTTGGTGTACGAGGACGCCGCTACGGCGCGGTCCATGGCCTTGCGGAAGCGTGCCGTGGAGATCAACTCCATCGTCCGCGTGATCTTGCGAATGCTGCGGATCGATTTACGTCGTCGGTCTAGTGCTTTGGCTTTAGCCATGAGGGAAGGGGCAGGTGATGGTTATCGGTATGAATGAAGTAGCCGACCCCTGCCGGCTTGCCCGGCAGGTGAATAAGTCTTGTGAGCAAAGAAGAAACGTCCATTAACATTTCCCAGACCCCCGCCGGCTTGCTCGGCAGGTGAATGAGTATTGTGAGCGATGGCCGCAGCTCGCCGCGCTAACAAGACTTCTTCACCGGTCGGACAAGCCGGCAGGGGTCGAGGGGTTTCGAGGAGGTTACTTGTTTCGCTCATAAGACTTGTTCACCTGCCCGGCAAGCTGGCGGGGGTCCACTTCTCCCTATTTATTTTTTGTTGCAAACGTCTTCTGGAACTCCCCAATCGCGGCGTTGATCTCGGCAAATGCAGCGTCGTCCAACTTCTTGGTTTCATCCAGTTTCTTATAGAGCGCCTGCTTCTGCTCGCGCACGAATTGCAGGAATCCGCTCTCCCAGGCATGCACGTCCTTCAGGGGAACCTTATCGAGATGCCCGCGCGTGCCGGCATAAATGCTCAACACCTGGTCGATAACCGGCATAGGATTGTAAAGCCCTTGCTTGAGCAACTCCGTCATGCGGTAGCCGCGGTCCAAGCGGGCCTGAGTGGCGGCGTCGACGTCGGTGCCCAACTGAGCGAAAGCCTCTAGCTCGCGGAAGGCGGCCAAGTCCAACCGCAGGCCGCCCGCCACCTTCTTCATGGCCGGCACCTGGGCGTTGCCGCCCACGCGGGACACGGAAATGCCCACGTTCATGGCGGGCCGCTGCCCGGCGAAAAACAGGTCCGGTTGCAAGTAGATCTGCCCGTCGGTGATGGAGATCACGTTCGTGGGAATATAGGCCGAGACCTCCCCTTCGAGCGTCTCCACGATAGGCAGGGCGGTGAGCGAGCCGCCACCGAGTTCCTTGCTGAGCCGGGCGGCACGCTCCAAGAGCCGGCTGTGGGCGTAGAAAATGTCGCCCGGGTAGGCCTCGCGTCCCGGCGGACGCCGCATCAGCAGCGAGATCTGCCGGTATGCCTGGGCTTGCTTCGAGAGGTCGTCGTAAATGATCAAGGCGTCCTGGCCCTTGTACATGAAGTACTCGGCCATGGCGCAGCCGGCGTAGGGAGCCACGTACTGCAGCGGGGCCGGATCGCTGGCGCCGGCCACGATCACCGTCGTGTAATCCATCGCGCCCTGGCGGCGGAGCATCTCGACCAGCGCGGCGATGTTCGATTCCTTCTGGCCGATGGCCACGTAGAAGCACTTCACCCCGGTGTTCTTCTGATTGATGATCGTATCGATGCAGATGGCCGTCTTGCCGGTACGGCGGTCGCCGATGATCAGTTCCCGCTGGCCGCGGCCGATGGGCGTCATGGCGTCGATAGCCTTGATGCCGGTTTGCAACGGCACGTTCACCGGCTGGCGGCCGGCCACGCCGGGAGCGGTCGTCTCCACCGGGCGCCGCTCGGAGGTGACTAGCGGGGGACCGCCGTCCAATGGAGTGCCCAGTGGATCGAGCACGCGGCCCAATACGGCATCGCCCACCGGTACGCTCAGCAAGCGGCCGGTGCTGCAAACCTCGTCGCCCTCTTCGATCTTCAGGTAGTCGCCCAGGATGATGACGCCCACCGAATTCTCTTCGAGGTTGAAGGCCAGGCCGTAGACATCGCCGGGGAACTGGACCATCTCGTTGGCCATGACGTTCGACAGGCCGTAGACGCGGGCGATGCCGTCGCCTACCTCGATGACACGGCCGACCTCACGGACGTCGATGCGGGACTCGAACTGCTCAACTTCCTGTTGAATTACGGAAGCGATCTCGTCGGCTTTGAATCTCATGAACACTCCTATCGATCATCTGCTGGCGAATGGTTTGCAATTGATTGGCGACGGAACCGTCGTAGATGGTGTCGCCAATACGGAGGACGGCCCCGCCGATCAACGCCGGATCGACGATGGCCTCCAAGATCGGCTGCTTGCCCAGCGACGCGGCCAACACGGCGGCGATCTCGTCGACTTGTTTCGGAGCGACGGCGGTGGCGGTAGTCAGGCGGACGCGGACCGCGCCGTGCATCTCCTCGTATAATCTGCGGGCTTCGTCCCGGATTGCCCGCAGGCAATCCAGGCGGCCGTGCCGCGCCACGACCTTGAGGAAATTCAGCAGCAGGCGGGAAACCTGCGCTGCGAAAACGCGATCAAGGACGACTGCTTTCTCCTCGTGGCTGACCAGAAGTGAGCCCAGCATCGTTTCCAGCTTGGGAAAGCGGGTCAAGACCTCATCGACGATGGCGTCGAGCTCGTCGAGCACCGCGGCGGATTGCCCCGCATTCTCCGTGGCGCCCAACAAGGCGCGGGCATAGATCTCGCCGACCTTCTCCCGACCCACGTCGGGCGAATGCCGGACCGCGTTCTGGGCATCGCGGGCAATAATGTCAGCCGATTCGGCCATGGGACCTTGTTACCTACCCTGGGAATGTCTTCCAATTTGTAGCCACGGATGAAACACGGATGGAACACGGATGAAAAAAGAAAGTCGACACGATTGATCTTCTGAACATTCCGTGTTTGATCCGTGTTTCATCTGTGGCTGAATGACTTGTGCCCGTCGTCTTCTTTCCCGTGAAGGCCTTCGCCTATCCGTGGGATTTTCCGTTAATCTTGGCCGGCCGTGAGCGGGAAAACTCCGAGACGGCCTGCTCGATCAGCCGGCTGTGATCGGCGGCTTTCAGCCGCGCGCCGACAATCTTGCCGGCCAAGTCCACGGCCAGCGTGGCGCTGCGGTCGGCCAATTCCTTCAAGGCGGCCAACGTGGCCGACTCGATTTGCTGCACGGCCCGCTGCCGCTCGACGCCGGCTTCCTCGCGGGCCTTCTCCAACATTTGCTGGCCGATCTTTTCCGCATCGCGACGGCCCTGCTCGACCATGCCGCGGACTTCGTCCTGGGCGGCGGCAAGCTTCTTTTCGTAGTCGGCCAGAAGCTGCCGGGCTTCCTCGTTCTTTCGCTGGGCCTCGGCGATCTGGCTGGCAATCTCGCTTTCGCGTTTTTGCAGGCCTTCGGAGATCGGCCCCCAGGCGGCCTTATAGAGGATAGCCAACACCACCAGGAAGACCACGGCGGTCCAAATCGACAGATCGCCACGGAAATTATAGCCGTCGGCGTTCACCGGGTTGAGCGCGTCCGTGCCGCCTCCGCCACCCTCGGCAGCCAAAACAGGCGAGGCAACGCACAGCAGCGCCACCAAGATCAGAACCGCTGCGGCGGCAAGTCGTGTGAGCATGATCACTCCTCGATAACCCATAACCAAAACCCTGCCGGAAATCGGCTTCCCGGACCATGGCCCCAGGCCGGCGCTTGCGCGCTCGGCCCCAGGTACTTGAATCACGTCTTAATCAGCAAGCAGACGATCAAGGCGAAGAAAGTCACGCCTTCGATGAGCGCCGCGGAAATGATCATTGCGGTCTGGATATTGCCGGCCACTTCGGGCTGCCGGGCCATGCTCTCCACAGCCGCGGAACCGATCTTGCCGATGCCATACCCGGCGCCGAGAATGACAAGCCCGGCACCCGCCGAGGCACCAGCCAACACGGCAAAGTTGGAGGGACCGGCAGCATGTACGGTCGCCGCCTCGCCAGCGGAATTTTCAGCCTTCTTCTCGTCTGCCGCGAACGCGGGGAGCGCCATGGCGCAGACAACGAGAACCAACAGCGTAATCTTGGCTAACTTGAACACGGAACTCATCTCCTCTGAAATGGTTTTTCCGGCTGCACAGTTCCGCCCTAGTGCGGATGAACTGCCATGCCGATGAATAGTGCCGACAAAAACGTGAATATGTAGGCCTGAAGAAAGGCCACGAACAACTCCAATAAGGTGAGCGCGGCCGAACCTAGCACGCTCACCGTGGTAATGCCCAACCAAGCGAACAAAACGCCGTTTGCCGCAGCGGCGATGAATCCCAACAGGACCGCCAGCACGAGGTGGCCGGCAAACATGTTCGCCAGCAGACGAACGGCCAGCACCACGTGGCGAATCAGCAGGCCCGCAAGTTCAATCACGAAGATCATGGGAATCAACAAGATGGCCACCGCCTTAGGCAATTCCATGTGCGGTACAATGCTCTTGAAGAAACCGCCCACACCGAATTTATACATGCCCGTTCCCACCACGGCGCAGAGCGTGATGGCCGCCAGCGCGGCAGTCACTGTCAGGGCGCCGGTGGCCGAACCGGCCCACGGCAAGATGCCCAGCAAATTGCAGAACAGAATGAAAAAGAACATGTTCCACAAAAAGGGCAGGAACTTGTCCGCGTCATGCTTGCCGATCGACGGCCGTGCGACCTCGTCGCGGATGAATACCAACATCACCTCGAAAAAGTTCCAGAACAACCCTTTCGGCGGGCCGCCGCCGCGAATGCGACGAGCCAATGTCAAAAAAATCAGGAGCATGAGCGCAGCCACGATCAATTCCAAGACCATGAACTTGGTCAATTGGAAACCGAACACCTTCGGAAGCGCCCACGTCGTTTCGAAGGGAAAGTGAAAACTTTTCGAATCGCGTACGTGGTTGGCTAGCTCAGTAAGATCAAGATCCATAACTCACCCGACCAAATCTTGCGCCGGGGAAACACGCTTTTCGTGCGAACAACGCTTCGGCAAAAGAAGAAACGTCTCCGCAGTCAGCGTAACCGGGTAAAACAGAACAAGGTAATACAGAAAACCCGCGTCGGCTAGGGGGCCTCCACGTAAAAATACCAGTAAAGCAGCCGCCAAGGGAATTCCCATGCGAATCAACATCGCCAAGAGGACCCCGGCAAGCGCGTATTGGGGCCTGCGGAGCGATTCACCGACGATCAGCGCAATCCACGCTGCCAACAGGCAGACGCCGCCGGCCGCCGCACCAGCCCAGATTCCCATTCGATTGCCAGATATAGCCCATCCTGCCGACAAGATAATGGCGGCGGCGGCGATTACCACAATACCCACAACGGCTATACGAAATAGCAGTGTTTGCCGAAAGTGGTGCAGAAACCCAAATAGCGATGTGCTCACGAGTTCATACTTGTCTGAAAGACTTAGCATCATGCAAATGGGTTTTCGCAAGACAACCTTGCAAAATCATAGAGGACACAAGCCCCAAGGAGCGGCTTAACTAATAAACATAGCACGTTGGACGCGCCGTGTAGAACGGAATTTATTTGGTTGACCGACTCTTGTTGTGGCCATGTAGGGTATAGGTTTCTAGGTCATGGGTTTCAGAAATAATATCACAGATAGGACTGTAGGGTAGCCAGTCTCACCCGGTTCGCCCGCGTCAAAGACGGTATAAGTCGCGCACACCAGCCCGATGCGCAAACGAGGGAGTCAGAAAAAAGTGCTTCCGGCGGCGTTTCTCCGGCCTCGGCCGCCGCGACCAACCCGCCGTTTCGAGGCAGGCAGTGACCTGGCCACATCGAAAAAAGGGGCCTCGTGGAGTTTCGGAGGCAATTTTGTCCGTCCATGTGTGTGTTCTGCTTTCGCTAAAGGTGTTGCTCGCACGGGGGAAAACTGCGGGAATACGATCGCTTGACACTCTAACGATAGTTTCGGCACAGCCAAAGGCCGTTGCCATTTTCGTGCCATTCTGTACCATTTTTTAGCTAGTTTGTAGCATTCTGTGCCATTTTGTACCATTTTGTGCCAAGCGTGTTCATGTGTACAGTATTTCGGAGTAGGGCACATGGCGCTTTCTTGCGGCTATTTGAGTGCAGAGTCATAAAAATAATTAATTGCTGTCGCGGCGGGTGCGGCGGTTCGCGACCGTTACCGGGGCCGTAGGGCGGGTCGAGGCACGAGACCCACGCGTCACAGTTTCCGCGCAGCCGCCGGCGCGGACGCCGACTTGGGCAGGTCGGCGCCGCGCATTGCGAATGGCCCTCGGTTCGCTACGCCGGGGGCCGGTCCGGATTGTCAAAGAACAAATACACGCGCAGAGTATTCAGGCCTGGCTGAATCTTCTTCAGCGCGCTTTCTACCCACATAATACGCACGGAATCTGGCCACCATTTGCGCGCGGCGCGAACTTGCCCTGCAAGTCCAATCGCTCGTTGCGCTTTCGGCATCTGTTGTCCGGTCCGTTTCCAACACGCGCTCCCCTTCTCCCCTTCTCCCCTTCTCCCCTTCTCCCCTTCTCCCCTTCTCCCCCTCTCCCCTTCTCCCCTTCTCCCCATCGCCCT
>Ga0181520_10001383_pt1 | contig 49528 bp, 43 predicted proteins | sample PEATcosm2014_Bin_29_FD_132451 | JGI IMG/M metagenome (GOLD analysis project Ga0181520, IMG submission 132451) | Peatland microbial communities from MTU Mesocosm Facility, Houghton, MI, USA - PEATcosm2014_Bin02_30_metaG | ecosystem: Environmental > Terrestrial > Soil > Wetlands > Peat | place... | reverse complement strand
TACCTCGGCTTCGTCGCCGTAGGACTCTTTTATGTGTGGAAGAAGGGCATCCTGACCTGGGCCGAAGACAAGGGAGACTTGTAATGTACGACCCCGCGTCCGCTCTGGTGGGCAAAGCCGCCGTCTTCGAGGCGATGCCCGACAACCCCGCCGTCAAGGCGCTCGCCAATCTCGCAACCGATGCCAAGTTCGACCGCAAAGAGCTGACCATCACCGTAGCGCAGGAGTCGATCGTCGCCGCCGCAGCCGCAGTGCAGGCCGCCGGATATAACTTCTTCGAGGACCTCACGGCAGTAGACTGGTATCCGCAGGAACCGCGCTTTCAGCTCTCCTACCACATCGTCTCGCACAGCCTGAAAGAACGCGTGCGCCTCGCCGTCCGGCTCAACTCCGCCGACCTTACCCTTGATTCCATCACCTCAGTCTGGCCATCGTCGAACTTTTACGAGCGCGAGGTCTTCGACCTATTCGGCATCCACTTTGCCGGACACCCGCGCCTAACGCGCATCATGATGCCCGAAAACTGGGAGGGCCATCCTCTGCGCAAGGATTATCCCGTCGAAGGCTACAGGTAACCCAGGTACAAGGTTCGAGGTTCGAGGGTAAAGGCAAACATCGATATGGCACCTATCGCCGCTCCAGACATGATCACCCCGGGCATCGAAGATGTTGTCGCCAATGCGAAGCTGCATGGCAACGCCGGTACGGGCGAGCATTCGATGGTGCTCAACATGGGCCCGCAGCATCCGTCGACCCACGGAGTGCTGCGCCTGGTGCTGGAGATCGACGGCGAGACCATCGTCGCGCTGGCGCCCGACATCGGCTATCTGCACACCGGCATCGAAAAAACCTGCGAGGCCAAGTTCTATCAGCAGGTCATCCCGCTCACCGACCGCATCGACTATCTCTGTCCGATGACCAACAACCTGGCGTACTGCCTGGCGGTGGAGAAGCTGCTGGAACTGGAAATTCCCGAGCGCGCGCAGATCCTCCGCGTGCTGCTGAACGAAATCACGCGCATCCAATCGCACTTGGTCTGGTTGGGCACGCATGCCATGGACATCGGTGCACTGACGATGTTCCTCTATTGCTGGCGCGAGCGTGAAGACACCCTGCGCATCTTCGAGTCCATCTCCGGCCAGCGCATGATGACCAGCTACTTCCGCATCGGCGGACTGGCGCTGGAACCACCCATGGAGTTCCGCGAGCAGGTGCAGAACTTCCTCGACATCATGCCGGGGCGGATCGACCAGTACGAAGGTCTACTCACCGGTAACCCTATCTGGATCGGCCGCCTGCAAGGCGTCGGCACGCTCTCTGCCAAGGATGCGGTCGCGCTGGGCGTCACCGGGCCGCCGCTGCGAGCCTCCGGCGTGGACTGGGACCTGCGCCGCGACATGCCCTATTCCAGCTACGAGAAGTTCAAGTTCAATGTGCCCACCTCGACCGTCGGCGACGTGTGGGCGCGCTACACCGTCCGCCTGCTGGAGATGCGCGAGTCGGTCAAGATCTGCCAGCAGGCGATGGATATGCTGGCCGGCATGAGCGGCCCCATCGTCGCGGACGCGCCCAAGATTGTCCTGCCCAACCGCGAGCAGATGAAGACCCAGATGGAAGCCCTCATCCATCACTTCAAGATTGTCACCGAAGGCTTTGGTGTACCAGCAGGTGAGGTCTACCAGGCGGTCGAAAGCCCGCGCGGTGAGATGGGCTACTACGTCGTCTCCGACGGCACCGCCAAGCCTTACCGCGTCCACATGCGCAACCCTTCGTTCGCAACGCTTCAAGCGCTGGAGACCATGTGCAAAGGCAGGCTGCTGGCCGACGTAGTTGCCGTCATCGGGTCCATTGATATTGTGCTGGGGGAGATCGATCGATAACGTAGCCGTTCATCGCGAGCTTTGGATTTCGTGGGCTTCCCTGCTCCGCTTTTACGCAGCGGCCCACGGGCTAAACAGCCACCAGTTTGCAGTGATCGAATTTGGAGAAGAAGAGATAGTAGTACGCGCGGGCGGCAAGTGGGTTCGCTTCACGCACGCTGAACTGGAATCGAGCGAGGGCAGCAAAACTCCCTTCGCCCTGAACGAGAACGGAACGGTAACGCTGGACGGTAAGATGGATGAAATGGATTTTGCAGCAGAGCGAGTGACGCGGGAGTTAATGCAGTGAGCACGATTGCCAATTCGATCTTCTCGCCGGAGCTGGCCGCCCGCTTCGACAAGCTGGTGACCGTCTACCCGGTCAAACGCTCCGCGCTCATTCCTATGCTGCTCTACGCGCAGGACGAGGTTGGCTACATCTCTGAAGCCGTTATCCAGGAGATCGCCAAGCGGCTGGACCTCTTCGACCTCGACGTGCGCAGCGTTCTCAGCTACTACTCCATGCTTCGCACCAAGCCCGCCGGCAAATACAACATCCAGGTTTGTACCAACATTAGTTGCATGTTGCGCGGCGGGTACGAGATTCTGGACCACTGCAAAGCGAAGCTCGGCATCGGACACAAGCAGGTCACGCCTGACGGCAAGTTTTCCCTCGAAGAGGTCGAGTGCATCGGCGCCTGCTGCTGGGCCCCGGCCATGCAGGTCAACTACGACTTCCACGACGAGCTGACGCCCGCCAAAGTCGACGAAATCCTCGCCGATTACTCCGCCAAAGCCGCCGAAAAGGATGGGAAGTAATGCCGCGTCTTGTCTCCCATCCCGATGAAGTCCGCGTGCTTTCCCGGCGCTTCGGACAGGGCGCTGCCAGCATCGAGAAGTACATCGAACTGGACGGCTACAACGCCGCGCAGATGGCCATCGCCCAGGGCGATGAGATGCAGGCATGGATCATCAACACCATGAAGGCGAGCGGCCTGCGCGGACGTGGCGGCGCGGGCTTCCCCACCGGCATGAAGTGGTCGTTCGTGCCCAAGACCTCGCCCAGGCCGAAGTACGTTCTCGTCAATGGCGACGAGTCCGAACCCGGCACCTGCAAGGACCACGTTCTCTTCCGCGAAGATCCGCATGCGGTGATCGAAGGCGCGATGATTGCCGGCCTCGCGGTGGGCGCGAAGATGGGCTTCATCTACCTGCGCGGCGAGTATCGCTACCTGCTTAACATTATGGAGAAGGCCGTCGCCGACGCCTATGCCAAGGGCTTCCTGGGCAAGAACATCTTCGGCTCCGGTCTCGACTTCGACGTCGTCACCCAGACCGGCGCGGGCGCCTACGAGGTCGGCGAAGAGTCGGCGCTGATGGAGTCGCTCGAAGGCAAACGCGGCATTCCGCGCATCCGCCCGCCCTTCCCTGCTGTCGTTGGTCTGTATGGTGGGCCCACAATTATCAACAACGCCGAGACCATCGCCAACGCGCCCCACATTCTGCTGATGGGCGGCGAGGCCTATGCCGCGCTCGGCACCGAGCGCAACGGCGGAACGCGGTTATTCGGAATATCAGGCCACGTCGAACGCCCCGGCGTCTACGAGCTGTCCATGGGCTACCCGCTGCGCAAGGCCATCTACGAGGTCGCCGGCGGCATCAAGGGTGGCAAGCAGCTCAAAGCCGTAGTTCCGGGCGGTGCGTCCTGCCCCGTGCTGCGCGCCGATGAGATTGATGTGGGCCTCGACTTCGACCAGATGGCGAAGGCCGGCACCATGCTCGGCTCCGGCGGCATCGTCGTGCTCGACGAGACCGTCTCCATCGTGGAATTCGCCTTGCGCACCATCAAGTTCTACCAGCACGAGAGTTGCGGCTGGTGCATCCCCTGTCGCGAAGGCACCGACTGGATCAAGAAAACGCTGACCCGCGTGTACGAGGGCGGCGGCCAGAGGAAGGACATCGACAACGTCCAGTACCTCGCAGAAAACATGATGGGCCGGACGTTCTGCCCATTAGGTGACGCAGCAGCAATGCCCACGCTCGGCTTCGTCAAGAAGTTTCGCAAGGAGTTTGAAGACTATATCGACGGCAAGAAAGCAGGCACGCCGGTGATGACGACGGAGCATGACCTGGTAGGAGCAGGACACTGAGCAGCCGTGGGTTACTCGTCGCGGTCTGGCTCATGGTCGCATTTGCGGTAATTGTCCTCGGCGTTCTGATCAACACGAGGATGGTGCATCACCGAAGCGCAGATCAGAAGATTTTGATTCAGAAGTCGCACCAGAATTGAGCAGAGCGGGACAAGGATTTTGAATGGCTGACGTAACCATTACCGTAGACGGCAAGAAGATCACCGCACCGGCGGGCTCGTTACTGATTGAGGTCTGCAAGGGCGCGGGCATCGAGATTCCAGCCTTCTGCTACTACCCCGGCCTCTCGCTGCAGGCTGCCTGCCGCATGTGCGTCGTCCGCCAGGAGAAAGTCCCCAAGCTGCAAACCGCCTGCACCACTCAGATTTCCGAGGGTCAGGTCTTCTTCACGGACACACCCGAAGTCATCCAGGCGCGCAAGGCCACGCTGCAAATGCTGCTAGGCAACCATCCGCTCGACTGCCCGGTCTGCGATGCCGGCGGCGAGTGCGAGTTGCAGGACATGACCTTCAAGTACGGCGCGGCGGATAGCTTCTACGCCGAACCCAAGACCCATCGCGAAGAGCAGAAGTGGTCGCCTGTCGTCTACTTCGATCGCCCGCGCTGCATTCTCTGCTATCGCTGCGTACGTATGTGCGGCGAGGGCATGGACGTCTTCGCGCTGGGCGTGGAGAACCGCGGCGCCTCCTCCATCATCGCGCCCAATGTGCCCGCCCATCTCTCGCCGGACTCGCTCGCCCACGTGGACTGCGAGCAGTGCGGCATGTGCATCGACGCCTGCCCGGTGGGCGCGCTCACCAGCGGGACGTATCGCTACAAGACCCGGCCGTGGGAGATGAATCACGTAGCCACCGTTTGCACCCACTGCGGCGACGGCTGCAAGACGACCCTCGGCGTCCGCTCCACCTCGGACGGCTCCGAGATTGTGCGCGGCGACAATCGCGACAAGTCCGGCATCAACGGCGACTTTCTCTGTAACAAAGGCCGTTACGCATTCGACTTCGCGAACTCGACAGAGCGGATTACGCAGCCTCTCGTACGCCAAGCGACCGGAGAACTTAAGCCCGTCAGTTGGGACGAAGCCCTCACCCACGTCGGCAGGAAACTCGCTGAACTGCGCGACGCGCGTGGCGGCAAGAGCATCGCCGTCATCGGCGGCAACCGTCTGACCAACGAAGAGGCCTACGTGCTGCAGAAGTTCGCGCGCTCCATTCTTGGCACCAATAACATCGACCACCACCGCACCGCGGATTACGTCGCCTTCGCCCAGGCGCTCGCCGGAACCACGGACCGCACCGCCTCCCTGTGCGACACGCTCACCGCAAAACAGGTGCTGCTTGTCGGCGGCGATCCGACCAACCAGAACCCCGCCACCGCGTGGAACCTGCGAACCGCAGTACGCCTCAACGGTGCGAAACTCTACATCGCCAACACTGCTGAAATCAAGCTCCGCCGCCAGGCCAAGGCCTTCCTTCAGGTCGCGGAGTTCGGCTACGGCGCACTCGCCGCGTACCTCGCCGGCGACGACTCTTCCCTAAGCGCCGCCGCGGCCGATACCGCCGCGCTCGCCGCCTTCCGCGACACCGTCAAGTCCGCGGATGCCCTCCTGATCCTCATCGGCTCCGAACTGCGCGGCTCCGAGCTCAAGCGCCTCATCGACTTTGGTCTCACGCTTCCCGGCGCAAAGTTCGCGCTCCTCGCCGACTACGCCAACTCGCGCGGCGCGGCCGACATGGGGCTGCTGCCCGACATGCTTCCTGGCTATACACCCATTGGCCCCATCGACACGCAGGACCCCACCAGCAGAATCGCCATTGAATACAGTTCCCCCACCGTGCCCGGCCTCGATATGCTCCAGATCTTCGACGCTGCCGCGTTGGGAAACCTCGCCGCTCTCTATGTGGTCGGGGCGAACCCGGTCGCGCGCTATGGCGTCGACGCAAGGTCCCTCAAGAATACCTTCGTCGTGGTGCAGGATATGTTCCTCACCGAAACCGCCGGCCTCGCCGACGTAGTCCTGCCCGCCGCCAACCTCTACGAAAAGTCCGGCTCCGTGACCAACAGCTACGGCGATCTGCAGCAGGTGAAGAAGGCCGCAGACCGCGCCGGCGCACGTACCGACTTCGAGATGATCGTTCGCATCGCCGACAAGATGGGCGCGGATGTGCGGAGCCTGGTTTCCTTCGGCACGGGCGTTCGCGCCGACATGGGCCAAACCCGCGGCGCGCAGTCGGGCGAGGCAGACCGGCACGCTGTCTGGCTCACCGCCAACAATCTTGAACCCCGTCTCAGCCCCTTCGACCCCTACGCGATCCTCGACGAAATTCAGCGCCTGGTTCCGGGTTACAACCTCCTGCGGCTGCAACTGCTCTCGGGCAACGATCAGCACCTCTCCCCTGCCGCCGCGCCGATCAGGGACGCCGCCGGCCTGGTGCAAATCTCCAGCCGCCGCGACCTGGTGCTACCCGCACACGACACATTGTTTACCTCGGGAACGCTTGGCCGCTATTCCGCGATGCTGACCGACCTGCAACAGAATGAAGCCAGCCGCCATGTCGTCCAACCGGACCGGACAGCGGCCGACTAGATCCAGAGAGAGACCTTGACCCACCTAACCAACTTCGAAGCCTTCCTGCTCTTGAGCGTACTCAAGGTTGCCGTAGTGTTGGTCATCACGCTGATGTGTGTGGCTTATACCGTGCTGCTGGAGCGCAAACTCCTCGGCCGAATGCAGAACCGCTGGGGACCTAGCCGCGTAGGGCCGTTTGGGCTGCTCCAGCCGCTGGTCGACGGCGCCAAGCTCTTCCTCAAGGAAGACATGATGCCGACGGCAGTGGAACGCCCGCTGTTCCTGGTCGCGCCGGTCATCGCCCTGGGTTGTGCGCTGATTTCGGTCGGCGTGGTCCCGTTCGGCGCCGTCACGCGAATCAAAGGCGTCGACCTGTTTGAGATTGCCAACGTCAACATTGGGCTGCTCGTCATTCTCGGCATCACGTCCATCGGAGTGTACGGCATCGCGCTCTCGGGGTGGTCGTCGAACAACAAATACTCGCTGCTCGGCTCGCTGCGTTCCACCGCGCAGGTCGTCAGCTACGAGCTTGCGCTTGGCCTGTCGCTGGTCGGAGTGGTGCTGCGCGCGCAGTCGCTCAACCTGCGCACCATCGTCGACAGCCAATCGGCCCACGGCATCCTCTCCTGGAACATCTTCGGCGGCTTCCAGTTCGTCGCCTTCTTCATCTACATGATGGCTGCCTACGCCGAGACCAACCGCGCCCCCTTTGACCTGCCCGAGGCCGAAACCGAACTCGTCGCCGGCTACCACACCGAATACAGCTCCATGAAGTTCGCCATGTTCTTTATGGCCGAGTACGCCAACATGATCACCGTCGGCTGCGTCGCCACCCTGCTCTTCCTGGGCGGCGCATCCAGCCCCTTCGGACATCTCATCCCGGCCATCGGCGGCCGCTACGTGCAGGCAATCCTGCCCGTTTTCTGGTTTGTCGCCAAAGTCTTTGCATTTCTCGCCCTCTACATCTGGGTGCGGGCCACTCTGCCGCGCTTCCGCTATGACCAATTGATGAGCTTCGGCTGGAAGTTTCTGCTGCCGCTTGCCATGGCCAACATCATCGTCACCAGCTTCGTCCTCGCTCTACGGGGATAGCAGACTGCTGCTTTACAATCAGAAGATACGCTACGGTTTATCGACTGATTTCGACATCGTTTCCGCGCTGCAAAGGACCGACGGAACCCCATGCAACTCGCACTCTTCATCATCTTTGGCGCACTGGCTCTTGGCGGAGCACTGAATCTGCTCTTCCAGCGTCACCCCATCAACAGCGCGCTGTCGCTGGTCGTAGTGATGATGTCGCTCGCCGTGCTCTACTGGTCGCTCGGTGCGGAGTTCCTTGCCGCCGCCCAGGTCATCGTCTATTCCGGCGCCATCATGGTGCTCTTTGTCTTCGTCATCATGCTGCTGAACGCGGGCGAAGAAGAGCAGACCCATGGCAGCCGCGCGGCCTCGATCGTAGGCTTCCCCGGCGCCGCCGCCATCTTCTGCCTGCTCAGCTTTGTGTTCCTGTCGGAGCGGGACGCGCTCGGCAGGGCCAACGTCGGCGGCGATCTCGGCAATGGCCTGGACAACATCGCCGCGGTCAGTTCGATGCTGTTCACGCGGCAACTCCTGCCCTTCGAGGTCACCTCCATTCTGATTCTTGTGGCTATCCTCGGCGCAGTCGTGCTCGCGCGGAAGGAGCAATAGCATGGTGCCCATCGCTTACTACCTCGTGCTCGCCGCCCTGCTGTTTTCCATCGGCATTGCCGCGTTCCTCATCAAGCGTAATGTCATCACCATCTTTATTTCCATTGAGCTGATGCTCAATGCCGTCAATCTGACCTTCGTCGCTTTTGCGCACATGTGGCACCAGGTCGCGGGGCAAATCTTCGTTTTCTTCGTCATGGTGGTCGCAGCCGCCGAAGCCGCGGTCGGCCTCGCCATCATTATCTCCATCTTCCGCACGCGCCAGACATTGAATGTCGACGAGATCGACCTGATGAAATCATGAGCCCGATGCCCGCGAGTTATCTCTGGTACATTCCGCTGCTGCCGTTCGCCGGCTTCCTGATCAACGGGATGCTGGGGCGAAAACTGCCGCGGGCTCTCGTCAGCGCAGTGGCGCTGCTCTGCACAGCGCTGCCCGCGGGAATCGTTGCCTGGCTATGGATCACCATGCGTGCTCCCGGCGCAGCCGATGCAATCCAAATTAGCAGCGTGCCCTGGATTGCCATCACCGGCTTCACTGTCAACTTTGCCTTCGCTGTCGATCACCTCACCCTCATCATGCTCGGCGTAGTCACCGGCGTCGGCTTCCTCATCCACATCTACTCAGTCGGATACATGGCTCACGAAGAGGGTTACTGGCGATTCTTCGCCTACCTCAACCTCTTTATGTTTTTTATGTCGGTGCTGGTCCTCGCCGACAGCTTCCTGCTGCTCTTCGTCGGTTGGGAGGGCGTCGGCCTCGCCAGCTACCTGCTCATCGGCTTCTACTTCCGCAAAACCTCCGCCGCCAACGCCGGCAAGAAGGCCTTCGTAGTCAATCGCATCGGCGACTTCGGCTTCCTGCTGGCGATGTTTCTTCTGGTCGCTCACTTCGGCAGCCTCAATTTCAGCCAGGTCTTTCCGGCCATCGCGCAGCATCCTGAGTGGCAGGGCGCCCGCTTCCTCGCCGCTATCGCGCTCTTTCTCGTCCTCGGCGCGGCCGGCAAATCCGCCCAGATCCCTCTCTACATCTGGCTTCCCGACGCGATGGAAGGCCCCACGCCCGTCTCCGCGCTCATCCACGCCGCCACCATGGTTACCGCCGGCATATACATGGTCGCGCGCTGCCACACGCTCTTCGACCGCTCCCCACTCGCCCTCGCCGTAGTCGCCTGCATCGGCGCAGCCACCGCCATCTTCTCCGCATCCATCGGCATGGTGCAGCACGACATCAAGCGTGTGCTCGCGTACTCCACCGTCTCGCAGCTTGGATACATGTTCATGGCCTGCGGCGTCGGAGCCTACGCTGCCGGCATCTTCCACCTGGTCACCCACGCATTCTTCAAAGGCCTGCTCTTCCTCGCCGCCGGCTCGGTCATCCACGCGCTCTCCGGCGAGCAGGACATGCGTAACATGGGCGGCCTGCGCACACGCATTCCCATCACTTTCTGGACCATGACCGCAGGCGTCTTCGCCATCGCGGGCATTCCCCCGTTTGCCGGCTTCTTCTCGAAAGACGAAATCCTCTACCAGACCTTCAGTTCGCCCAACCCGCTCTTCAAGCTGCTCTGGTTCATCGGCCTCGTCACCGCCGGCATGACCTCGTTCTATATGTTCCGCCTCTGGTTCAAGACATTCTTCGGCGAGCCGCGCTTCGAGCCGCATGCACTGGAGCATCATGGCGCACCGGTCCACGCGCGATCGACCACCACGCTCACCATGGTCGCCGATCCCGGCGAAGATCAGGCCGCGCAGCCGCACGGCGTCCACGAATCACCCTGGATCATGCTCTTCCCACTGGTCGTACTCGCCCTCCTCTCGGTCATCGGCGGATGGGTCGGCGTTCCCGCCGCGCTCGGCGGCCACAACGAGATCGAGCACTTCCTCGATCCTGTATTCGGAAACGCGGCGACCGCGCAAGCAGTGGCAACTACAGCCGGTCATGGTCTTGAACTCATCCTGGCTGCCATCTCCGTCCTGACCGTAGCCCTCGGCTTCTACATCGCCTATCTCTGCTACTACAAGAAGCCCGGCATGGCAGCCGCACTCGCCGTCCGCAATCAGGCCGCGTACGCCCTGCTCGCAAACAAGTATTGGGTCGACGAGTTCTACGCCAGTTTTCTCGTCATGCCCTTGATGTTGTTTACCCGCGGCATCCTCGAAACCATCTTCGACAGCGGCATTGTCAGCGGCTCAGGCCGTGCGGCGGGCATGGCTACGCGAGGCTTTGCCTGGGCCACGCGATCGCAAATCTCCGGCAACATCCGCTCCTACGCAGGCTGGCTCGCACTGGGCGCCGCCGCCGTTATTGCCGCTATGATCTTTGGCCGCTCGCTGCTGGTGTACCTGTGAGGACACGATGAATATCGATCACGCCATCCTGACCCTCATCGTCTTCCTCCCACTCGCCGGTGCGCTGCTGCTCGCGCTTCTGCCCGACCGCGGCAAGATCATGCAATGGGCGGCGCTCGCGGTTACGCTCTGCACCTTTGTGCTGACGCTTCACCTGCCCTTCCATTACTCGTACTCCTCCCAGCCTGGCTCGTTCCAGTTCGAGCAGAACGTTCCCTGGATCGCCTCACCCCTGATCCATTACCACGTCGGGGTCGACGGACTCTCGATGTGGCTCATGGTGCTTACCGGCATCCTCGCGCCTCTCGGGGTGCTCATTTCCTGGCGCGCCATCGACAGCCGCAAGAAGCTCTTCTACATCCTCTTCCTGCTACAGCAGGTCGCCATGATGGGCATCTTCGCCTCGCTCGACTTGTTTCTCTACTACGCCTTCTGGGAGCTGTCGCTGGTGCCGATGACCCTTCTCATCGCGACCTTCGGCCGTAGCGAGAGGCGCCGTCGCGTTGCCATCAAGTACTTTCTCTACGCGTTTATCCCCTCCGCTTTGCTGCTGGTTGCCATGCTGTGGCTCTACGCGCAGACTCACACCTTCGACCTGCCCACGCTCGCCGGCCTCGCCGCGCACCACAGAATCTCTCCCAGCGCGGCCGCACTGGGGTTTGCCTCGCTCGGCTTTCTGCTGGCGTTCGCGGTCAAGGTCCCCGTCTTCCCGCTGCATGGCTGGCTCGTCGACGCAATTTCTGAAGCGCCCACCGCCGCCGTGATGGTGCTTGCCGGCAAGACCGCGCTCTACTCCATGCTGCGTTTTTCCTTTGCCATCTTCCCCGAACAGTCGCGCCACGTCGCGCCCCTGATGATCGCCCTCGGGGCCATCGGCATCGTCTATGGCGGCCTGCTCGCCCTGGTGCAGAACGACCTCAAAAAGCTCGCCGCCTACTCGACGCTCGGCCAACTTAGCTTCATCGTTCTCGGCATTTTTACCTTCACCATCGCCGGCATCGACGGAGGCATCTACCAAATTCTCAACGAAAGCCTCGCCGGAGCCACCCTCTTCATGCTTCTCGGGCTCCTCTATGAGCGCTACGGCACCAACGACATCCGCGAATACGGCGGTCTCGCCGCACAACTGCCTTGGATGGCTGCCATGTTCGTCGTCACCATCCTCTCCATCATCGGGCTGCCCATGCTGAACAGCTTTGTCGGCGAGTTCCTCATCCTCTCCGGCTCCATGCAGTCGGCCTACGCGCACCATCACTTCTGGACCACGCTCGCAACCACCGGCGTCATCCTCAGCGCCGCCTACATGCTCAGCATGATCCAGCGCGTTTTCTATTGCGATCTCGGCCGGAAGCCGCGGACCATCGCTCCGCGCGACCTCGACGCGCGCGAGCACCTCGCGCTCTGGCCCATGGTCGCGCTCTTCCTCGTCATGGGCGTCGCCTCGCCCATCTGGCTCAAGGCCATCGACGGTGCCGCAGTCGCCATGGCCGACCATCCCGCAGTCAATCAGGCTGCTCTACCCAATTCCGCACTCAAGCTCGAAGCTCAAGCCGCCGGGCCTGCCAGCACCACTGCGACTCAGGCGACTCCCGGAGGCGCGCGTTGATGCCTCTTCCCACTCAAGTCATTGCACTCCTCCCGGAGTACATCCTCACCGCCGCCGGCGTGCTCATCATGCTCATTGAGGCGGTGCTCAAACCTGCCTCCAGCCGCAAGCTGTTGGGTTGGCTCGCCATCGCGGGCGCCGTCGCGGCAGGCCTCGTCAGTTGGTACCAGCTTCACCTCGGCGTCCTTACCGCATTCAGCGGAAGCATTCAGGTCGATCCCTTCAGCATCTTCTTCCATTTGCTTATCGCCGCAGTCGTCGTCGCCACGCTGCTCGGCTCGCTCGATTATTTTGAAGGCAAAGCCGGTCACGCGGGTGAGTATTACGCGCTGGTCCTCTTCGGCTCCGTCGGCATGATGCTGATGACCTGCTCGGTCGAACTCCTGATGGTCTTCATCGGCCTCGAGATCTCGTCCATCTCCACCTACATCATGGCCGGCTTCCGCAAGACCGAGGTCGGGGCCTCCGAGTCCTCCATCAAGTACTTCCTGCTCGGCTCCTTTGCCACAGCGTTTTTCCTCTACGGCATTGCGCTCGCATTCGGAGCCACCGGTTCCACCAGCATCGCCGCCATTGCTGCCGGCCTGGGCAGCAGCACAACGCCGCGTATGGCCTTTCTCGCGCTCGCCATGATGATCGTCGGCCTCGGCTTCAAAGTCTCCGCCGCGCCCTTCCACGTGTGGACGCCCGACGTATACCAGGGCGCGCCCGCTCCGGTTGTCGGCCTCATGTCCACCGCGCCCAAAGCCGCCGCCTTCGCTGTCCTGCTCCGCATCACCTTCTCCGGATTCCCGCTGATGCAGCACCGCTGGGCCATCCTGCTGTGGGTGCTCGCGGCGCTCTCCATGACCATCGGCAACCTCGGCGCGCTCATGCAGAAGGACGTCAAGCGCATGCTCGCCTATTCCAGCATCGCCCACGCTGGCTACCTGCTCGTCGCCTTCACCGCATTTCCCCAGGATGGCATCGCCGCCGCATGCTTCTACACCGCGTCCTACGCCGCCATGAACGTCGGCGCCTTCGCCGTCGTCACCCAGGTCGGCGGCTACCACGAGACGCTGAGCACCATCGAGGATTACCAGGGCCTCGCCATGCGCCGTCCCATCCTCGCCGCCCTGCTCGCCTTCTTCCTGCTCTCGCTCATTGGGATTCCCTTCACCGGCGGCTTCTTCGGCAAGTTCTACGTCTTCACCGCCGCGCTCGGGGCCGGCCACGTCTGGCTCGCCATCATCGGCCTCATCAACAGCGGCGTCGCCTGCTTCTACTATCTCAAGCTGCTCGCGTCCGTCTACGCCAAGCCGTCGGATGCACCGTCCACGGACGCCGTCAGCCTTGCGCCAGCCACCGTCATTCTCACTCCAGCCACAGCAATCAGCGTGCCCGCAGGCATCGGCCTCACCCTGGCCGCCGCCGCTACGCTGATGTTGGGAATCCTCCCCACCCACATCCTCCACCTGGCCAACTACGCCAGCTCAAGCCTGGGAGCAGATCGCGCCAGAAACATCGCCGCCGCATCCCAGCCCGCCGCTCAAGCCAGCCCCACCCTCGCCGATCCCAAATAGCACCAACCCAGAGACGTACTGTGCGGGCAAACGTATCCTGCCCCTCGCCACAAGGAAGACCCTCTAGCAGCCTGGTTTCCAATCAACTAGACTTGATACCGCATTAGGTATCATGTCGCCCTATATCCGAGAATCAGCAGACGAAACCTCATCTCTCGTCGTGTCAAACGCTATGCTTTTTGCCCCGGATCGCATTTTGGCGAGGGACAACAACAACAAAACTAGGTCAACCAAGCGTAAATTGTAACTCCAAAGGCCATTAGATAGATTAGGATCAACACAGCCCAAAACTCCTTAGCTTGCCTCGCCTTTGTTTTTGCGCTGGTTGATCCTCCTTGGATTGCCCCGGCCCATCCTCGGGACATCATCCACCAGATTCCTGCTATAACAGGTGGAGCTACTAAATCAAGCAGTATTAGCTGTGGAACCGGTAACGCTCCTGGCCGCATTGTTCTTCACCTTTCTCTAATGAATGATCCCTGTCGCACATTGAAAGAAGCCCATGGCATAGGATCCTGTATCATAGGGAAATACGGCGACATGATACCTATACCTCATGCGGAATCAACTCTAACTGATCCGACACCAGGCTGCTAGCAGGTTTTCGTCCCGGAGCACGGCGGGCAATCTCCCTTCCCAACAGGCGCTCCAACCCGATCACAAAGTCCGGGGCGCCGACGGGGCGGCCGCTCCCCTCCGACCGCCGGAGTTCCGTAAAGTCTTCTCCTGGGTCCTCTCGCAACAAATCCACAAAACACAGCGCCCTCTCCAGCACCGGTTGGACCGTCACCAACTTATCGTCGACACCTGCCAAATGGGCTCGCACGCTCGACCACTTCCAATCCTCTACACGCGCGACCAGGCGCGCTCCCACAGGACCGAATTGATTTTTTGGGGTCTGCCGCAGCAGAAGAACTCATGGTGCGCCCGGAGCGATTCGAACGCCCGACCTACTGGTTCGTAGCCAGATCGAGGCGATTTTCTCAAATACCGTGAAATCTGTGACTTGCAACTCGTTTGGAATCAATGTGTCTGTTGATCTGCGTTGAAACCGCCTACATCCAGGAGGCTTTGACAGGTGTAATTTCGACTACATCTGTGCCTCGCTAAGCCATATCGGTCATAACATTCCATACCGACTGAATCTCGTGACTCCTAACTGTTAAAGATCTGTCGCTATTTTGGGCGGATTTGGCGAGGCACAGGCTGCAGACGCAAATACTTATCGCCTTCAAAAACACGTAGCACAGAAATTGCAGTCGCCCGAACCGATCGCCTTATTTAGCGCAGACCCCAAATTCTTGCGAACGGCTTATTGCTCGCAATAATCGCAGAGATTCCCTGTGGACTTGATTGCTTCTCGATTGCGCTAAACCCCATCTCGGTCAGAACTGATTCGACTTCTACACAACGAGCCTCGGAAGCGCACCCAAGTGCAATCGCGAGGGGTGAGTTCTTGCAGAGAAAGCCCCAGTCCACCGTGCCTTTCTTGTTGTGATCGCAGGGAGGATAGCAGATACCTTTCCTGAATGGACTGTCCAAGACTTTCTTCTCATCGAGAAGAATAACAGTCGGGCATTTTGCTGCAAGCAGAGCCCTCTTAAACAGCATGTTGTAATAAGACCCAACGTGAGGGCCATAGAATGGACTTTGTGGCGAGCGTTCTAAGCCCGATGCCGTCATAAATATCAGTCCTTGTTTTCGGTACTGTCCGGCGATCCACTCAGTGACCCTATTTACCTGACTTCTGGCTGCAGCCGTGAGAGGTCTCGGTTTGAGAGGCGGACGAAGCTCAGTCAAAGACGTAAGCGGACCAAATGTGGCACCGTACTTCTTCTCAGGAGGTCCGTACGGGAAAAGTTCAATTTGAATCCGTTCCGTTAAAGTGAAATCTATATAACTTAGTATGTTGTTTGTATGCAACTCTAGTTTCCCCAACTTGCCGCTAAGCCAAGCCTTTTCGCGGAGCAGCTTAATAAACTCTTGCGAGAGATAAGCTACAGAAGAACCCGATTCGAAGAAGAACTTGTGGAATCCGCGCTCAATCATCTCTCCCAGGTATTGCTCTAGGAAGAACTTGGCGATAGAGGTCTTGAGCTCAGTCTGCTGCTCTGTTCTATCACTAAGGACGTTGAACTTATTGAACTCTGATATGAACTTGACGAAGAAATGATTTGCGCTTACGGACCGTTCGAGAGCAACACGGCTTCTGAGATCGTCGTACGCCTTTCCCCTTACCCATCCGCCGCTCGGCAGCGCACTGATTACACCATCAAGATCCTGGTCAAACTCTTTGAGCAAGGCATTGTGATCTCCCCGCAAGCTGAATGTCCCAACTATCCTTCCAGTCCCATCGGCCAATTCGTGAACGCGTTCGCGAAAGGCTTTCAATTGAGTGTCGTAGTTTCGCTCCGGGTCCCCTTCCGAGAGTGATTCTCTTGCCGCGCGATATTCCTCAGCATTGAGCAGGTAAACGAGGATCGGCTTGTTGAGCCGCATCGCGATATCGTATTCGAGATCAATGAAGTGGGCATCTTGCTGTTTAACCTTGGATCCGTAGCGAGCCCCAACAAGAAGCACGAAGACGTCTGCGCTACGAATTCTCGCCTCGATAAGATCTACATCTCTCGCTCCTCTTGGAAAAAACTCCATGCCCGAAGCCAGGTTTCCGATCTTCGCGGTTTCCTCCATTAAGCTCTTTCTGATGTCCTTAAGATCCTCGTACGTGGAACTGAAGAACACCTCGTATCGCCTTTCGTAACAGTCGGGCAATTCGCGCATCCAAAATCCTCCTGGCTTCCGCCAACGCAGGCCTTAAGCTCCATCAACAAACTCGAATGGGGAGAAGGCATTCATCATACTCTTCGATTTTGAAAAAGTATCCGCTCCCGGGCATTTGGTGCTGTCCTAGGATTAGGACACTACCGGGCATTTGTGGCAGAGGTCAGTCGCGAAAGTGGATTGGTAATCCGACGCTTCGATCAGTTCTTCAGGTTGTGGAGAATGAGGATCTCACGAAGTTGGTCTCCGCTTTGCTGCCAGCCCGAGACCGATGCGCAATGACAACTGCTACGGAGGGCCGTCGCGGTTCATGCTGACCGCGATTGGCGACTCTCAGGGGTTTATCGCGGCGGTGAGTATGGAAAGGGTTCTCGATCGGGCTGTAGCTGCGGAAACCACAACTATCAACAGACTTCAAAATCGGACTGCATATAAGTCTTTTAGAATCAGATGCCGACCATCTGGTTCGTAGCCAGATCGAGGCGATTTTCTCAAATACCGTGAAATCTGTGGCTTGCAACTCGTTTGGAATCAATGTGCCTGTTGATCTGCGTTGAAACCGCCTACATCCTGGAGGCTCTCGCAGGTTGCAAATTCGACTACACGCGATTCCCTTCCGGTATGATCTCCGTTATGGCAGTCATCCACATCTCGCGCGCCGAGGCGGCCAATGACTTCGACGGCCTGATTGCTCGAGCCGACAGTGGCGACGAGGTCCTCATCGAATCCGATGAGCGGGTCGTCGCTCGACTGCTGCCCGGTGATAAAGTCCGCCCGCGACTGCTTTCCGAGACGCTCAGGATACTCCAGGAGCGCGGTTCCACAGTGACCCTCGATGACGAATTTGGACGTGATCTCGAAGAGGTCATCAAGAGCCACCCTGAGCCGTTGAACCCGCCGTCGTGGGACTGATCCTCGACTCCAGCGTCGCCGTCGCCGCCGAACGTCGCGGCGACACGCCATCGCAGCTCGTCGCACAGGTTGTTGCTCTCGCTGGCGACCAAGAAGCCGCTCTTTCCTCGGTTGGCCTCACTGAGCTCATCCACGGGATCTATCGGGCAGACTCGCCGCAGAGGCGGCTCCGTCGTGAGTCCTTCGTTGAGGAACTGCGAACTGGGCTGACGGTATACCCGTACACAGAGGCAGCCGCTTTGATCGCCGGGCGGATCAACGGCGAACAGATGAGTAAAGGAATTGCCATTCCTTTCGCCGATCTCCTGATCGGCGCGACTGCGCTTTCGCTCGGATACTCCGTGCTAACTGTCAATGTACGGCATTTCAATCTGATCTCCGGTCTCGGAGTCATTTCCCTGTGAGAGTCGCGTATTCGCACATAGCTTTGTGATGAGACTCCATCAAATCAAAGTCGAACTGGTCGGCGTCCGTCCCATGGTATGGAGAAGACTGGTTCTGTCGCCGGAAATCACGCTCGGCAAACTGCATCGAGTCCTGCAAGCCGTTATGGGCTGGGAAGACTCACACGCGCACTCATTTGCGCAGGGCGGCAGGACATATAGCGATCCGCGTCTCGAGTTGAACGGCAATGATATCAACGAGCGAAGGGTATCGCTCGGCGAGATACTGGCAGAGCCGGGCAGCCGCCTTATCTATGAGTACGATTTCGGCGATGACTGGAAGCATGAGCTGCTCTGCGAGGGGTTTGTAGAATCGGACGCCGAGGCACCCTATGCCATCTGCGCTGATGGAGCGAGGGCGTGTCCTCCCGAGGACTGTGGCGGACCCATTGGTTACGCCGATCTTCTGCAGGTTCTCAACAACCCGAAGCACAAGGGCTACCGGGAAATGCGTGACTGGCTCGGGACGGATTTCGATCCGGTAGCGTTTGACTGCGGCGAAGTGAATAAGCGCTTGACCCAGATGTTTCGGCGCAAGCGATAGTCCCTTGATTTCAGGAGTTGAGCCGAGGATTTGCACACGGCACAGCCTGATACAAAGGCGACATGCTCCGAACGTTGAGCTTGTTCTTCGGTCTGATCGTGTGTTCCTTTCGCCCCCGCCGGTCGCTCCTCTTGGAAATCCTCGCTCTGCGGCAGCAACTCGCCGTCTTGAAGGCGAAGCGACCGCAGCCGCGCCTTACTCCATCTGATCGGTTCTTCTGGACGGTTCTTCGGAAATGCTGGTCGGGCTGGAAGGAAGTTCTGGTGATCGTGCAGCCGGAGACCGTCGTCCGCTGGCACCGCGCCGGCTTCAAGCGCTATTGGGCTTGGCTCTCCTGCAGACGGAAGCGAGCGGGAAGAAAGCCGACAAGCAAAGGGTTGCGAGAATTGATCTTCCGCATGGTGGCGGAGAATCCGACCTGGGGAGCGCCGCGCATTCATGGCGAGCTCAGGATGCTCGGCTTCGACATTTCTGAACGTTCCGTGCTGCGCTGGATGCGCAAAGCCCCGAGAGACCCGGAGCCGACAAAACGATGGGCGGCGTTTCTGAGCAATCATCGTGAAGTCATCGCCGCGATGGACTTCTTCACGGTACCGACACTCACGTTTGGGATGCTCTACTGTTTCTTCGTGATCTCATGATCGAAGGCGGATTCCGCACTTCAGCGTCACAAGGCGTCCGACGAGCGCGTGGGTCTCGCAGCAACTGCGCGAGGCTTTCCCTTACGACTCTACAGCGAAGTATCTGATCTTCGACCGCGCCACGAACTTCGGCGAAGAGGTGGTCAACACGATCAAGAGCTTCGGCATCGAGCCCAAACGCACCAGCTTCCGCAGCCCGTGGCAGAACGGCGTTGCCGAACGCTTTGTGGGTAGTTGCCGCAGAGACCTGCTCGATCACGTCATCGTTCTCAACGAACGCCATCTCAAACGCCTCATGACCGAATATGTCCGCTACTACCACGACGACCGAACACATCTTGGGCTTGCAAAGCAGACGCCTGCGGGCACAACGGCTGCAAAGGGCACTGCGGTGGAGTCCAGGGTGGCTTGCATGCCAAGGCTCTGTGGCCTGCACCATCGTTACGATCTTGCCGCGTGAGTTCTTGATTCGCGCATCTTTCAACAGAGTTGACGAAATGCTACGGGAGAAGTGTGCCCGCTGGCTCACAGCATCGGTTCTAGCAGCTGCCTCAATGGTTCTGCCCGTCACCGATCAAGCTCTCTCCAGTCGAAAGTCATCGCAAATCTGGACTCAGCATTCATACATCAACCGCCGTTTCGCGCCCGGATCGAATTGTGGCGAGGGACAGTGTGCTCCGTTGCCCGAATCTAAGGAGCGGTATTTGCTCGCGAGTCAATGGGCACTACAGTAATAGGGTCTTTGCGCATCAAGTATGTAGCAAGACATAAAAGGATATCTGCGCGAAGGAGTTCGCCTTCCTGGCGGTGATCCTGGACGCCTTCTCGCGCCGGGTTATTGGCTGAGCGTTGGATTGGAACATCGAGGACGAGTTGACGTATGGCGGCACATATCTAGTTTATTGCTCGTAGAGCTGCGCACCACCGCTCGCCTCTGAAAGCCACGCGACAACTGTCCAGTAGGCAGAATCTGCAGGAGTTGATCCATTCGTAATGGGACGGGGTAAACTATCGCCTTGCACGCGCATGCCAATGAGCACATAGCCATCGGTATCGTTGCCCCCGAAGGCGCTGATGAAATATCCCTCACTTGCCAGGGTGGTCGCCTGGTTTGCGACATCGGTCGGTGTGGCAACAGCCGTTTTGGCTCCATAGACGGTGGTAGTGTCTCCCGACCAACCGTACGAGATCAGGATGGCATCTCCCAATGAGTCGTCGAAGGTTACGGCCGTGACGATGCGGCTTTCTGCGCCATCCGCCGCAACCGCGGCCTGAATCTGCGCCGGCGAAACGGCTTCCAGCCTGTAGTCGAATACGCCGGGTTGTGCTATCTGTATCCATGACACGCCTATGGCGCTGCAGGCAGGCTCTAAGTCCATGGAAGTGATCACCGCATTCGGGGCGGCAACCGATTGCAGATACGATGTATAAGGCGTGTAGTTCGTATTGGTCCATTGGTAGTACATATCCAGGCCCAGGCCGTTCATCGACACCGGCACAAACAAAACGCTGAACTCCCAGGTGCACTGATTAGTTCTGACCATGGTCGATCCAATTTCGAGGGGAGTGCCCAGAGCGTTCGTAATCGATTCCGACTGGTATCCAATGGAGCCTGCTTCGCCCCCGTTGGCCCACGGAACAGTCACCTGCTGCCAGAGCAGATAGCGCAGATCGCCTATTGCGGGCGCGCGCGCGCCGGCAATTAGGGTTGCAGTGTTGCTAGTGGCAGAACTGGAGGCGTTACTGACGGTAACTTGAAAGCTCGATCCGCTGTCGCTGAGCGCGACTGTCGGCGTGGTGTAGGAGGCGTTGGTGGCACCGGGAATCCCCGCACCATTCTTGCTCCACTGATAACTGATCGGGGTTGCTCCGGTGGCAACAACGGTAAAGGTCGCCGATCGGTCAATAGGAACGGTTTGGCTCGCCGGCTGAGTGGTGATAACGACTGCCTGGCTAGGTGGAGGTGGGGAGGAGCCTGAACCCGAACTTCCTCCGCAGCCCGTGAACAGAAGTTCAAAGCAGACGAGAAGTGCAGAGACTGAAACAATGCGATGGATAAATCTCGCAGGGGAGCACGACAAAACAAAGGAAGAAGAGCACACAAAGGGCAACGTCATAGAATCTCACATATTCAGTTTCCATTATAAGTAAGCATCCAAACTCACAAGCGCTCCATGGCGTTAAATGACGGGGCGGATTTACCTTGCTGGAGAATCCGCCCGCCGTTTAGATTCTCGTTGACTGAGGTAGCACTACCACTCTCCGCTCCTGCTCGGCTGTACTAATTACAACCCGTGATGTTGTTTGGGACCAGAAACACGAGAGTATGGTATACGGTATCCTCATAGATGCTGACCTCTTCGTTACAGGTAGCTGTCGATGACTTGAGGAGGACGGACATGGAGTTTGCGGTTCCATATGAGTTTCCCACACTCTGATTGTCCGTCCATGTCCATGTATTCTGTACCTTAAGATTGAATACCTTAGGCCCCCCTCCGGCCGCGAGCGTTAATGAATAACCCGTGCTTGAACCCGTGGTTTCAGCAGTGGTCGTGCCGTCCGTGATCGTAATGGCTGGCGCGGAAATCCCGCCTTGCATAAATTCAGTCTGCGGCACGGCGTTTGCCGTCGCGGTTTGAGGAGTGTTCGTGCCAAATTCCGGAACCACCACGTAACGGCAATTGGCGGGGGTCGAGATTGTATTCAGTCCGCAAGCGGTGGGACCCGATCCTGGCCCGGAAGAAGTAGGTAAGCTATCCGCATCTAGCGGACTTACTGTACCAGCATACGGACTGACCGGTCCTGGGAGAAGTGCCTGCCCGGTGTCGGCAGTCGGCCCAAACACAGTGGACCCAAAGGAGAACACGGCCTGGTTTGCGGCAGGTGTGGGCAGCGGGTTGCTCGCCCCAAGCGGAGACGGGGTAGCAGTGCCCAATGTCTGGCCGTTGAGAGCCGCATAACTGGTCAAGCCTGAAAAGGTATACCAGTTGGGCGTCGAATTGACTACAGGAGGTGTATTGCCGGAAAACGTGACAAGAACATAGTAATCAGGACTGCTCGTGCTTCCCCACGTTCCCCCTTGCACACTGGTAATAGTGAGCATGGTACTGTTGGAAAAAAGAAGTGGATTAGTCAGCAGAATGCCCACAAAATCGTTAGGAGTGCATCCACATTGATTCCCTTGTGTGCAATACGAGTCTGTTCTGTTTGTGCCCGCGGCTTCGGCGACTAAATCGGCGGCAAGCTCCTGTTGATAGAGTTGGTTGTTCGCACAGACCGCGCCCACGCCCGGCATGTAAGCATCCACGCCGCTGTTTTGCGCAATCCTTATCGGCGCCAAAAGGGTTTCCGGGACGGTGGTAATCCCGGCTACACCCGAAGGATTCAACGCTGTGACGCCTGCTGGCGCTGCCTCCATGGTGATCGCTGGCACACCTACTATATCTGCGAATGGCAACGGCACACCATTTACCGTGATGGGGGTAGAGTTTACGGTATAGGTCAAGGGCGTGCTCCCATTCGATTCAACCGTGACGAGCGGATTGAGCCAGATTTCGAATGTGTCCAGGTTGTGATTGACGGCATTCGAGGAATTAGGATTAAATGTGGTGCTGCTATTATCGCCGGTCGTCATAGCTGTGGTGTTGTTGAAGGTTTCGGTAAAAGCGGAACTGTTTGTGTATGTCTGTGAGTAGCCGACGGTTCCACCAAGACTGAAAATATCCGGAACCCCACTGCTATAACTAACCTGTGTATTAGACTGGAAGCTACTTCCCACCGTTGTCGTCGTGCCATTGGTGATGGCGGTGCCGTAACCCTGATTGCTTTGGTTACCGGGCGGCGAGTAGAGGATTGAGTCAACCTTATAAAGCGGTTCGAAAGTGCTTGTGGTAAGCTGCCCGCCAACAGTTCGGATGCGGTTGTTTAATAGATCCGCGATATAGATGTTCCCGCTCAGATCCATCGCCACTCCCGCCGTTCCATACTCATACGTATTGTTGTATTGTGAGTCTCCCCAGGCTTTTGTGTTTAGCTCAGCATTGATAGCCAACCCACCATCCCCGGAGTAGCCTTGTGTACCGTCTCCAGCAACTGTTGTGATGTTGCCGTTCGTCACTTGGCGAATGCGATTGTTTCGACTGTCAGCAATGTAGATGGTCGTCCCACTCGAATTCACCGCAATACCCTCGGGTATATTTAGCTGGGCGACAATAGCCAATTGATTGTCCCCGTTGTAGCCCTGTGCGCCGTATCCGGCCACTGTTGAGATCATGCCGGTCGAGGCAGTCACTTCGCGGACACGATTGTTATTGGTATCTGCAATGTAGATGTCCCCGTACCCGTCCACAGCAACGCCCATGGGACGGCTTAGCTCGGCGCTGGTAGCCAATTGATTGTCCCCGTTGTAGCAACAATTGCCGGTTCCGGCTACAGTGTAAATATCACCGACGATTGGATTGGAAACATTCGGGATGGTTCCCGAAGAATAGATCACACGGATGCGATTATTAAAATTGTCCGCGATGTAGAGGTTCCCGCTCGCATCCAGCGCCAAGCCCTGCGGCTCCGCTAGTTCAGCACTGGTAGCCGGTATGCCGTCGCCGTTGTACCCAGAATTCTCAGTTATTCCCGCAATCTTGTAAATATCACCGACAATTGGATTGGAAATATTCGGGATGGTTCCCGAAGAATAGACCACACGAACGCTTACGCATAAAGTATCCGCGATGTAGATGTTCCCATACCCGTCCACTGCAACGCCCTCGGGATAAAGCAATGAAGCATCGATAGCCGGGCCATTGTCGCCGCTGCAGTAATTGCCCGGAGGCTGTCCTCCTGGCCCATATCCAGCTCCCGCGCCATTTCCGGCTACGGTCGTGATGATGCCTGTTGAGGCTGCCACTTTGCGAATGCGGTTATTTGCGGTATCGGCAATGTAGATATTCCCGCCAGCATCTACCGCAACGGCCATGGGCCAATACAGCTCGGCGCTGATAGCGGCTATATTGTCTGTGAAGCCCGCGGTACCGTTTCCGGCCACCGTGTTGATGTAGTTGTAGGCGGGGAGCACCGTAGCGCCCATGGCATTAACCGTGACGGTTCCAGGCCAAGTGGCGGCGGAGGAGGTTGAGAAATTTCCGTCGCCGCTGTAAACGGCGATAATCGAATGCGAACCTGCCTCCAATGTGCTGCTGATACTTGCCTGCCCAGCTGAGACGGATCCCGAGCCAAGGAATATGCCGCTGTCGTAAAAGCTGATTGTCCCAGTCGCTGCATTGGATCCGGACGCATTCGTGCCGATGGAGCCGATCAGTTGCACGTATGTCCCGAAGGGCACGGTCATGCCGGGCGAGACAGTCAGAGTGAGGTGTGTACTGATTGTCACCGTGAAACTCTGGGGGGGGCCACTCACTGCGGAGTTGCCCGCGGTCGCCGTGGCGCTGGGGATTAGCGTACAGGTCCCTAGGCCCACGAAGTTCACTGTGTTGCCAGACACCGTGCATACTGAGGGTGTAGTTGACACGACCGACTCGGTCGGAAATCCGTTGCCCGTATAAATGTAGCTGACGTTGAAGCTTCCCCCGAGGGACGCACTTGATGGAATACCGCCGATAGACACAGTCAGAGCGTTTGGTGATCCCACGGCTCCGACGGCACGTACTCTTTCATTGGATACGTCGGCAAAATAGAGATTTCCTGCACTGTCAAGCGCAAGAAAGAAGGGCCCGCCAAGTTGCGCCATGGTTGCACTCCCACCATCACCTGAGTACCCGCCTGAGTCATTGCCCGCGATGGTGTTTATCACGCCGGTTGATGCGGCAACCTCTCGAATTCGTTCGTTACCACTGTCAGCAATAAAGAGATTTCCCAAAGAATCGACGGTTACCGCCAAAGGATAGTTCAGCCTGGCACTTGTGGCGGCTCCTCCGTCTCCGCCAAATCCATAGCCGGCACCTCCAGCTACGGTGCTAATGAGGCCAGACGCTGAAGCGACTTTCCGGATTCGATTGTTCTGATAGTCAACGATGTAGAGATTCCCGGAGCTATCTACCGCAACATCGGTAGGAGTATAGAGTTTTGCATTTGTGGCACTCCCTCCGTCACCGGAATATCCGCAGATTCCATTGCCCGCAACCGTACTAATCGTACCCGATGACGATATCTTCCGAATTCGGCAGTTATTGTAGTCCGCAAAATAGATGTTCCCCGACGCATCTATAGCGATGCCATAAGGCTGGTTGATCTTGGCACTTGTTGCGGCGCCTCCATCCCCGGAGAATCCGGCAGTGCCCGTTCCTGCAATCGTGGTAATCTCGCCTGTCGCCGCCGACACCTCGCGAATGCGGTTATTATCCAGATCGGCGATATAGAGATTTCCAGAAGTGTCGACGGACACACTCTCGGGATAATTGAGTTCGGCGCTAGTCGCGGCACCGCCATCTCCCGAAAAACCAGGAGTGCCATTTCCCGCGACAGTCGTGATGTCGCCGGTTGTTGCTCCTACCCTCCGGATCCGGTGATTGTTGTGATCCGCAATATACAGATTGCCATAAGAGTCGACAGCGACACCCGTTGGATAGTACATCTCACCAAGAAGCGCATTACCCCCGTCGCCTGAGTAGCTCGCGGTTCCATTGCCTGCTACAGTCATGATGTTGCCGGGCGCGGGTATCTGGATCGATCCGGGCTCATACATTATCTGGGTGATCGTCGGTGAATTAAGGGAGCTGACGCTCGCTGTGATCGCGTGTCCCCCCGTGGCCAAAGAACTCGTGATAAAGGTTGCGGTACCTCCACTTACTGACCCCGTACCGATCACACTACCCCAATCGTAGAAGGTGACTGTTCCGGTTACACCCCCATTGACGCTGGCTGTAAACGTAACAGAGGTACCAGTTGCAGCGGCCGGATTTGAAGACGAGATGCTGATAGAGGGAGTCACCTGCGCCGAAACAGACCATCCCCAATCGCCTCCATCCCAATTGCAACTGTAGCCATTGCCTGACGCGTCATAGCATTCTGAGTAGATCCCATTGAGCGTGTACCAGTCATTGATATTTGGGATGACCGATCCTGTAGCAGTCACGCTCGTCCCGCCATAGACCATTCCAGAGTCGTACACAAAGGTGCTGCCGTCGTATATCTGCGCATCGGAGCCGACCGCAGGGACGAAAAAGTCCCCTCCACCCCAATCCTCATATTCATCATCTTCGGTATAGACATAGGCATCAAGGCCGGTGTCGTCGCCGTAAAGGCATACCGACTGCTCGATGCTGTTTGAATAGTCAACGGTTCCACTTGTGCACACGTTGACCGACGGACCACTTGATTGAGCATACGCTGTGACCGAGAACGCACCGAAGGCGGACAGAATGAAAACGGCGACAGCACTGAAGACACAATGCCGATTCAGAGATTTTGCGGTATTCATTAGTGCACCCCCGCGGAAGTTACCTGTGGCTTTGCGGATCCTGGATGGGGTACCGCGTTAGTTGGGGCAAAAAATGTCGTCAAGAACGATTCGAGCCGTTGGACGCGGTCAGGCGGCAAAGCTTGCCGGACCGATGCAATCTCCGCATTGATATCGGCCTCACGCTGCTGTGTAAGGGCTGCCAGCTGGGCATAGCTCGCTGCAGTGATCTGCCCGGACTTAATGGCGGCCGCCCGCGTATCAAGCGCACTGATCTCGCCGGCAAGTCGGGCGGCAGAGATGTGGATGGGGGCAAACTCTGCATCTGAAAATCCCACCCCTTTCTTGAGGTGGTCGCGCAGGCCGCTGCTGTCTTGGCCGAGAGCTGCGTTGGCCGCAGCTCTCGTGTCCAGATGATTCTGGTACATGAGAAAATGCCAGTACAGGTGCGCTAAGGAGAGTGGCAGCCTCTGCGACTGGGCTAGACCACGGGTGTTCGCGCGCTGCTGAGAGATTGCCGCTTGGCTCTGCGTTTGGCATAACACAGTTGTCCCCAAGCAGTGGCTGAGAATGATCACAAGAGCAATTCGTCGACTGGACATGCAGCCTCCTTAGGCGCGCGCTTAAACCGTGATTGCGTGCCGGTTTTTCGGCGGAATCACCGTAGCGCGTAACAAGGGTGGCTCAAAGTCAATTTCAATTGTTTTTCTATGTTGTGTTTTAGTGATGGCCGTTGGGTAGGATATGTGAGACCGATCACTGGATCAGCGGGATGCTAGTCACAAATTTGCCCGAAATGATACCGTCCAAATACTCTTCCGTAAAGTAATGCACCCTTCTGTCAAAATAAACGCAGCGGAATACGGACTTTGGAGCGCGCCGCGGAGCGATGCTCATAAGCAACATGAGTCAGCGGCAGGCATTGCCGATAAGCAACAACTACGCACTGCTTTTGGGGTTGGGCTCCAAGGCGTGAGGTGACAGGCGTCGAGTTGATCGAACGCTTTCTGAAAACATGCGAAAGTCCGCCTACTCCGGAAATCTGAACTTGCCGAAACCCCGGTGGGCTCAACGAGCTTACGATCCCGCCACACCGATTATTTCTGGTTGGCGACAATCCACCCGACATCGCTCTGTATCCGTGGATCAGACGTACTCTGAGCAACAGAGAAGACAATTTGTCACCACGCTCGGCTAAGATCGCCGGGCTTGAAGGAGCGAGCAATCTGATCGTTCAGGGGGCGGTACTGGTCGGCCTGTTCGGCAGGATACTCGAAGGTGAAGGTATTCATCCCTGCGTTGCCTTTCTGCCATGCCGAGCTTCGGTCTCCAAAACGGAAGCCGTCGCACTACCCACAGCGGCTCAATACCTTAGGAGACCACATCCGCGGCCGCCGTCTAGACCTCGACCTCTTCCAATCGGACGTTGCGGAGCAAATCGGCGTCGATCCAACCACCATTTGCAACTGGGAAAATCAACGCATCCCTCCCTGCGATCCGCTACATTCCGTCCATTCTTAGCTTTCTGGGCTATGGCCCGTTTCCTCCGCGCCAGACACTTCCCGAGCGGCTCTCGCCAACGCAAGAAAGGTGCTGGGGTTGTCACAGCGGAGGCTGGCACTGTCGCTCGGTGTAAACCCCGGAACTTTGCAAAGCTGGGAAGCCGGACAGCACAAATTGGAATACCACAGCACTACATCCCAGGCCGCTGAATTGTGCAAGTACATGGAGAACTGTTTCTTGGCAACAAAGGTAGGGTTTGTAAACCAGTTCTATGACATCGCCCAAGTGATTGGAGTTGACTTCGATGAACTCAGAAGGCTCTGGCTGCTCGATAGCAGAATCAAACCTTCCCACACAAGAATGGAACCAACCAGGGGTTTTGGCGGCAAATGCCTACCTAAGGACTGGGCACCAATTGTGGGATGGATGAGGCCGTTCGGGGGAGCTCCATTACTAGAGGCACTGTTGGCCTACAACATTAGTTTGGAGTGACCTGCCCCCAAAATCCGCGCGGTTGATCCTACGAATTTATCTCGTAGTCGGAGCTGTGGCAAAGTGGGAAACGCCAGGGGCGTTTTCCAAGCAGGCGTAGCCTGCGTCTTTTCCATAGCTCGCCTTCTTGAGCGCCTCGGCGAACTCCCTGGGCGTTCTGTAGTCGAGGCTGCTGTGAGGCCGAAGTTCGTTGTACTCCTTTCTCCAGTCTGTGATTTTTGAGCGTGCGTCGAAGAGGTTGCTGAACCAGCTCGCCCGCAGGCACTCCTCGCGCAGCCGTCCGTGGAAACTCTCCACATGGCCGTTCTGCATGGGACGACCCGGCTGGATGTGGCGCAGCTCGATCTTCCACTCCAGGCCCCAGGCGAGAAAGTGCCGGCTGGTCAGCTCCGGGCCGTTGTCGCAGCGAATCGCTTGCGGCAGGCCGCGTTGACCGATCACTTCATCCAGCACGCGCGTCACCCGGCGGCTGGCAAACCCTGTATCCACTTCAAGAGCAAGGCACTCACGGGTGAAGGCATCGACCACGCTCAGCACCCGGATCGTACGTCCTGCCGCCACCACGTCATGAGCAAAGTCCAGCGCCCACTCCTGGTTGGCTGCGGTCAACTGCACACGCGGCGCTCCAACCCGGGCGCAGTGTTTACGCTTCTTCCGCTTCAGGCAAAGCCCCGCCTCGCGGTACACCCGATAGAGCCGCTTGTGGTTCACCCGCTCGCCTTCTCGTTCGATCAGCACCTGTAACCTCCGGTAGCCATAGCGCGGCTTCTCTCTGGCCAGCCGGGCCAGCTTCTCCTTCAGGTCTTCGTCCGACCGCCTGGAGCAATAGCGAAAACTGCTCACCGCGATCGACATCAGCCCGCACACCCGGCGCTCGCTGGCTTGGTACTGCTCCCCAAGCCAGCCCGCGTCCGTCCTCCGGTCTACGAGCTCAGGCCGTTTTTTGCGATCACCGCCTTCAGCATCTCGCGGTCCAGACTGAGGTCCGCCACCAGCCGCTTGAGGCGCCCGTTCTCATCTTCCAGCGCCCGCAACTTCTGCGCTTCACTGGCGTCCATGCCGCCGAACTTCGCCTTCCAGGCGTAAATCGTATGCTTGAACACCCCGCACTCCCGGGCCACGTCGTCCACCGTCCGCCCCGCTTCCACCTGCTTCAGCGCAGCAATGATCTGCGCTTCGCTGTGCTTGCTCTTGCTCATAACCATCCCCCTAAGTGTAAGCGTCCTGAGTTCCCCTCTGGCGATTGAAGCTGCGATGGGCTGAAGATCGGCTCATGGTCGACGTAGGGGAAGTGAGTTCAGGCCGCCGGATTCGCAGGTTTCGGCCGGTGGCGGAGAAGCGCCGGATTGTTGAGTTGACGTTGGAACCGGGTGCGAGCGTGGCCTTGGTGGCGCGTGCCAACGGGGTGAACGCCAACCAGGTGTTCAAGTGGCGTCGAGCATTGGAGAGAGGTGAACTGGTCGATCCCGTTGAGGCATCGACGGCGTTGCTGCCGGTGACGTTGTCGGCTTCGGCCATCGAGATGCGCGAGGCTGGTGCGAAGGAACAGCCGACGGCAGGCGGCTCCATTCACATCGAGTTTCCAGGCCGGGTGACGATCAGCGTCGAGTGCGGAGCCGACCCGGTTCTGTTGCGTTCGATTCTGGAGTGCCTGCGCAAGTGATCGAGCTTCGCACAGGAACGAGGATCTGGATCGCTGCGGGCGTGACCGATCTGCGGCGCGGTTTCAACGGCCTGAGTGCGCAGGTGCAGACGGTGCTGGAGCAACAGCCGTTCTCCGGCCACGTGTTCGTCTTTCGCGGACGCAAAGGCGACATGATCAAGCTTCTCTGGTTCGATGGCGACGGCCTGTGCCTGTTTGCCAAGCGTCTGGAGCGAGGCCGATTCGTCTGGCCGCAGGCTACGGAAGGAGCCGTCTTGCTGACGCGGGCGCAGCTTTCGATGCTGCTGGAAGGCATCGATTGGCGCAGGCCGCAGAGGACCTGGACGCCGGAGATCGCGGTGTGATTGACCAGCGAGATTCGTGCACATTTTCTGGTGCATTCCGATCGCATCGATGGCATACTGCGTCCATGGATGCCGCTCCGTTGCCGGATCTCGACACGCTCGATCGAGAGACACTGCTGGCGCTGCTTCATGCGCATCAAGAGGAGCTTCGATCCCTTATCGCTTCTCATGAAGACGAGCTTCGATCGCTTCAGGCTGAGCTTGAGTCCCATCGTCAGACGCTCTCGCAACAAGATGAGCAACTGCGTTCCAGCAGCGAGCAGATCGAACACCTGAAGCTGATCATCGAGAAGCTGAAGCGCAGGATGTTCGGCGTCAAGAGCGAGAAGATGGTCCTCCAACTCGAACAGCTCGAACTCCATCTGGAGGAGTTGGAGTCCACTCAGGCCGAGATGGAAGCGGCTGTCGAGCGAGTGACCCCGGCTGAGGAACCGAAGACGAGATCCCGGCGCAAGCCGCTGCCCGAGCACCTCCCGCGCGAGGTGGTCACGCACGGTGTTTCCGGCGACTGCTGTCCCGACTGCGGCGGCCAGTTGCGCCAGTTCGGCGAAGATGTCTCCGAGCAACTGGAGTACATCCCCGACAGCTTCAAGGTCATTCGCCACGTGCGGCCCAAGTTTGCCTGCAACGGGTGCGAGCGCGTGGTGGAAGCGCCTGCGCCGTCGCGCCCGATCCAACGCGGCCTTGCCGGACCCGGGCTGCTGGCCCACGTGCTGGTCTCGAAGTTCGCGGATCATCTGCCGCTCTATCGCCAGTCGGAGATCTACGCCCGCCAGGGAGTTGAGATTGAGCGTTCCACTCTGGCGGGCTGGGTAGGTGGAGCAAGCGAGTTACTCTCTCCGTTGATCGATGCGATTCAGAAGCACGTGCTGGCAGGCGACAAGCTTCACGCCGATGACACCCCGATGCCGGTGCTCTCTCCTGGCAGTGGCAAGACCAGGACGGGACGCCTCTGGACCTATGTGCGCGACGATAGGCCTGCCGGAGAAGACACCGCTCCGGCGGTGTGGTTTGCGTACTCGGAAGATCGCAAGGGCGAGCATCCACGGCAACATCTGAAGAGCTTCAAGGGCGGCGTTCAGGCAGACGCCTATGCAGGGTTCCATCATCTGTACGGCGATGGCGACATCTATGAAGTCGCCTGCTGGGCGCACGCACGGCGCAAGTTCCACGAGATCCATGCCATCCATGCTTCACCCACAACCACCGAGGCGCTGGCCAGGATCGGAGCTCTCTACGGCATCGAAGACGAGATACGCGGCAAGCCTGCCGATCTGAGGCTCGCTATCCGCCAGGCGCGGGCCGGGCCGTTGCTCGACGACCTGCGCAAATGGATGGAGAAGTCCCTTCGCTCCCTATCCAGGAAGAGCGAAACCGCAGCCGCGATCCGCTACGCGCTCTCGCGCTGGCGTGCCCTCACGCGCTACACCGGCGACGGACGCCTGGAGATCGACAACAGCGCCGCCGAACGGGCGCTGCGCGCTGTCGCGCTCGGACGCAAGAACTATCTATTCGTAGGCTCCGACTGCGGCGGCGAGCGTGCCGCTGCCATCTACAGCCTCATCGGATCAGCAAAACTGAACGGACTCGACCCGGAACTCTACCTCCGCACTGTCCTGGCCCAGATCGCCGACCACCCCGTCAGCCGCATCGAGGAACTCCTGCCCTGGAACCTCGCTGCCTCTCTTAAGACTTACCCCGCCCTGGCCGCTTAGCCACACTCAACAGGTGTCCACCAAAAATAAGTGGACACTTCAAGAGAAGATTCCCTCGATCCCGTCAAGAGGGGAACTCCGCACGCTTACCCCTAAGTCCGAAATCATACTTGCGTATGTGCGGATCCAGGGGGGCAGGTCAGGAGGTCGCTGACCCAAAACCCAAAAACTAAACCGCTTGGAAGTTGAGAGATCGAAGCCTGTCGTGGTTCTCTGGAACAAGAGAGGAGAGCCTAGAGATGGCGAGACGCGGACACAGCGAAGAGGAGATTCTGCGGGTGTTGCGGGAGGCAGAGTCTGGGGACACGGTGGTGGAGGTCTGCCGCTTTTGATTGACGTGGGTACAATATGACTGCCGATACTTGTTGATTGTTGTGGCCATTCGGTACTTTGACCGCTACAAATTTGGCAGTTTTCCTCCACCCACACTATACTTCACTTGTGTCGCTTGAGTTGCGACAACATCAGCGTCCACAGCATAGACATAGCTTGGCCCAAACATGTTAGAGGTGAAGATCACCTGCTTGTGATCGGGGCTGAACCGGACATTTGGCTCAACGGTGTACTTCTGTTTGGAGAGATTAACTAAGTGCCACGGATTCAAACTTCCGGTCTGGATTAGATTCTGCTTGCTGGGATCGAGTGGTTCGATCCTCGTTTTGGGGGTGAAGAGTTCAACCCATTTTCCGTCAAGCGCCACTGCTGGCCCAACTGAGTCGCTGCCGTCGCCGCAAAAGACACTACCGTCTGCTGCCGCGTTATAGTGAATCGACCAATTATCTCGCGCGATGGAGTATCGCATCCTCTGACCTGTCTTGACGTTATAGCTTGCGAGATAGAATGTCTCTCCCAAAGGTAACTGCAGGTCGTACCATATCGTGTTGCCATCGTTGTCCCAGAATGCATTCCCTACGGCTTCCCGGGACAATGTCCGCTTATGCACGAGTTCATTGCCTGTACCGTCGGTTCGTATGGTCCAGATTCTGTCCACCTTGGTCCAGGGTCCCTGATGACAGTACATCAATAGGGTCGGATCTTTAGGAGAGAACATAACCTCATCGAGCCAATCCGTGCTCCGCAATATAGTTTTGATGGTGGCGGTTCGTAGGTCAAGCGTATACAACGCCATCGGCAACCGTGCAGTGAACCGCGCGTCCATCTGGTCTTCCGTGAGGGGCGCACTTCGTAGAACCGGGTCGGTGTCTTGTTGGACTGATGCGCTGACCTCCCCTTCAATCAAAGTTCCCGCTGCCATCGTCTCGTCGGCGTTCAACGTAGTGACTCTCGCGTGTAGGGGCAGATCGAGAAGCTTCAACATCTGTCCAGTATTCACGTTGATGGCATAAAACCCGTTATCGTCCGTCTTTGTGAAGTACACGGTGGGGGTTTTCCTCCCAACCACAATACTGTTGATTGGACCCGGCACCAGCAAACGTGTCGGGTTGGTCCCGGCCAGAGCGACCACATATATGCTGTTGTTCGCCAGATAGACCATCTCCTTTCCATCGGGCGTAAAGGCATTCTGATTAAAGTAGAGGCTCCGAGAGTTTGGCTCGTCAGTGAGACGAGTAACCCGCTTCCCGGTGTCGCTGTCAACCCAGGTAACCGGAGTATTCAGGCTGTTTGACGGGCTCGATTGTTGAACGGGCTGTGCCCACGTGGATGCCTGACCACAGCAGCCCATGAGAGCCATGACAACACACTTAGTAATGATTGACTTGAGCTTTTGACACATGGATGAATCCCGGATTACTGCCCAGACGGTTGTTTGCTTGCCTTGGCTACCTCTACTGCAAACACATAGGTATCCCCCAATACAGTTGAGGTGAAGATCACCAGCTTGTTGTCAGGGCTGAACCGGACATTTGGTTCGATCTTGTAATTATGCTTGGCCATATTTGCCAAATGCTCTGCCTGAAAGGCTCCAGTCTCGACCATTCCTGTCTGATCGACTCCGGTGGGCGGAGGATCCAGGCTTGGGGTGAACAGTTCAATCCATTGGCCGTTCTTCGACTTTGCCACTTGGGTGCGATCCCCGCCATCTCCGCAGAAGATGCTGTCGTCCGCCGCGGAGTTATAGTGAATTGACCAAGCGTCCCGGTCCATGTGGTACCAGCGCCGTTCTCGGGTAGTCGTGTTATAGCTCGCAACGTAGAAATTCGCTCCATGCGGGATTTGCAGGTCGTACCAGATTGTCACGCCATCCGCATCCCAGAACTCATGGCCAGCGACCTCGTTGTCTACAGTTCGCGCATGGATGAGTTGATTCTGTGTGCCATCCGTCCGGATGGTCCAGATGCGATCTACTTTCCACCACAACCCCTCATGACAGTACATTAGAAGTGTTGGGTCCTTCGGCGAAAACTGCACATGGTTTAGCCAGTCCGTACTGTGCAACACTGTCTTGACTTCAGCCGTTTTCAGATTCACCGTGAACAGCACCATGGGTACGTGATCCGCCAGTCGCGCATCCATCTGGGTCGCGCGGACGGAACTGGCCTTTAGATTTGGATCCACTGGATGCTGTGGCACATCGATCTCAGTATAGGTTCCCGCCACTAACGTTTCATCCGCGTTCAATGTGGAGATGGTCGCCCGTGGAGGAAGGTCGGCAACCTTCACAATCTGTCCATTGTCCACCTTGGCTACATATAGGCCGGTGTCTCTCGGCCTCATAAAATAGACGACCGGCGTCTTACGCGCCACCGCAAGACTGTCGACCGGTCCAGGCACCAGTGGCCGAGCCCTGTGAGACTCCAAGTTGAGTACATAGACACTCTGTCCCACAAAATAAACCATCATCTTGCCGCCGTCAGTAAAGGCATTCTCGTTGAAATAGAGGCCACGCGAGTCTTTCTCGGGAGTCAGCTGGATCACCCGATGACCGGTGTCCTCGTCGATCCAACTCACTCGTGGAACAGTGTTCCCTACATGAGTTGTTGGCGTGGTTACGGCCTGGGCCGACAGAGCCACAGGTGTTAGCCCTACCATTGCGGATACAAGGCACAGCAGAGCTACTTGAAGAGAGCAAGCCAGTCGATATTGCATAACAGTTACTCCTTGAGACTGTCGTAAGTCCGTCCGCTATCTTGCAGCAGCCAGCTTTGGGGTTGCCTCGTTTGCATCTGCCATCTGCGACTTCCGAATGTTTGCGAGGATTGCGCGCAGCGCAGCAGCGTCTTTCGCCCCTTCGTACTTCGTCCCATTGATAAACAGCGTAGGGGTGGCATGAACGCCGTTCCCATTGCCCAAATCCATATCCTGCGTCACGCCGCCAACCGCCAGCCGCTTATCAAGGCAGGTCTGGAACTGTGCCTTGTCCACGCCGGCACTCGCGAACGCAAAGGTCGTTACATTCGCCCGTACGTTGTCCGCGGTAAACGTCGCCTGATTTTGAAACAGGTAGTCGTGTACCTTCCAGAACGCGGCATCGTTCTGCAGGGCCGCGCATCCGGCAACTTCGGCCGCATCCTTGGCCCACGGATGGATCGGCAGGGGATAATTGCGAAAGACGATGCGAATGTTCTTGCGTTCTTCCGCCGAAAGGCCGTTCTCCAGCACGTCCGCCATCCGTTTACAATAAGGGCACTGGAAATCCGAAAACTCCACAATCGTAATCGGAGCGTTCGCGGTGCCCTGCGACGGAGGACCGTCCGCTTCGAGCACCTTCCTGAGCCTCTCGGCCGCGGCTTTTTCCTCGGCCAAAGGATCGACACTCAGATCGTAGAGGCTGGGAACAAGATACTTCCCGTCCGGTGTTAGGTAGAGGGTAACGTCGGTCTTCGATGACGAGTCCCGGTAGTGAAGCTTCCAATAGCAAGCATCATTCGCTGGAGCGCTCTCCACAAGAGTAAGTTGATTTGTGGGGCTAAGGTGGCTGCGCTTCACGACATAGACCGACAGCCCCGCCTGCTTCTCCGGAGTAGGGGCCTTGCACTGGGCCAGGGATCGTACCGGTCCCGCCATCATCGTTACGGCCAATACGGCCAGCCACAATTCGCAATGTATCGAATTATTCTGTTTCATCTTCACGTTTGCCGCTCCCTTGTATTACCACTCGAAATAATCGGTTACCAATCGTCTAGCTCGCATTGGCCATCATCACACCACCCGCCATCGCAACAGGCGGTAATAGTACAGTCCTCCCAAATGTCGGAGCAGTTGCCGTTGTTACCATTGCCATTCCCGGGATCGCCGGGGTCGCTGCCGTTGACGCAACACGGATCGGAATCAGTGTCACATGAACTGCCGCCGCAAGAGCTTGCATCCCAACCAATATCGTCGCAGATTGCTCCAGAGCAGGGAGGAGGGCCGACGCAGATGAAACCACTACTACACCCGCTATCGTCCCAGCCATTGCTGGTACAAACCGACGCGCTGCAAGCACCAGAACCAGCGCACTCGTAAAGGCAGGTACCAGAGCTGCAACCCAGGGATCCAGCGCAATCGGAATCGCATAGGCAACCCGCACCTTGGCCGCCGGACACGCCGCAGGCCCCGACGGATCCGTCGGATTCGCCGGCCCATTCACACATACAGTTGCCTCCGAAACTGGCGCACGAGTTGTCGTTTCCGACCGCGCAGCCAATGTTCTGACAACTGGTATCATCCCAGGTCCCGTTGGAGGTGTTGCATACAGCGGTATCGCAGTTCGGGTCGTAGTCGCCATCGCATTCATAGCCGCAATTGCCGGATATACAAGCTTCAGTCCCTGCACAATCGGAGTCGCAATTGCAAGTCGCGTTCACGTTGAGAGATGCTCCACAGGTTCCAGGACCTCCGTTGTTTTCGTCGTATGAGTTGCACATACAATTGCCGCCTGCGTCGGCGCACACACTGTCGTTTCCCACCGTACAGGAAACTGGACAACTACTCTCGTCCCATTGGCCAGTCAAGGCATTACATACAGCGGTAGGGCAGTTAGGGTCGGTCGCACTTCCGCAGGGAGAAGTGAGACGGCAAACCCCCTTAGCCCCTGATGCAGCAATGCATGTATCGCTCGGCGTGCAACAGCCGGGCTCTGAATTGGGGACGCATCCCGAAGAGTTCTCTTGAATACATCCGCCCGGGCCCGCTGGCTGGTTTGGCACGCAGATGCCTGGCCCATCTGAGCTGCTGCAGGTAGACCCGTCTGGGCACGGTGCCACGTCTGAATTCGTGGGATCGCAACCTGTGTTGCTTCCATTGCATCCAAATTCGCTGTCGGTTACAGCCAAATAATCTTCCTGGTTGGCGGTAGGATACTGACAACCTAAGATCGCAGAGTTACATTCTGTTGGGTCCACCAGATCCATGCTCCCGACAGGTCCCGGAGTTGAGGTTTGGAGCCAGTTACCGCCGCAGTCACCACCGCACCACACATCGGTATTGGTGGGCGCATTACATCCAATGTATACATGCTGATTTGAATTCTGCGCCAAACATAGTGGACACAGGGTTGCCGCGATTAATATGAGCGGTCGCAGAACGCAATGTCTCATGGCATCCTTTCTCATGTATCAATGGCTCGAAGTCTGGGCCGGCCCCATAATGTCTGAGGGATCGGTAGGGATGTACCTGCCTGGGGTAGTCGGATCGACCCGCCTGAAGTTACCAACATTCCAGTGCAGATCTCCATCGAACCAGAATCCGCCATAGTCGATCGTGACCGAGGTTGCATGCGAAAGGGGGGCCCTCGCCACAATTTTGGATCGAATAGTCTCGTAGTCGTTTGCGAACGAAAACTTGACATACTCGCCTGGTGCAATCGAGATAGGAGTCTCCCCAGCCCGTCGGGTTCCCTTTGTCCCCGATGGCGAATACAGTTGGTTGTCAGGCACCATTCCAACTTGAACATAGTAGACCACCATGGGATTGGTCACTAGTTTTGTGAAAGCCAACTGCAAGGTTCCGGCTATGATTGTTCTTGCGCTTGTGTTCTGAATCGTAACCGTGAGGTGCTTCAACCAATCATCGGGAGCGTCAAAGGGAACTCTATTGTTAGGGATCACCTTACCGTCATATTGGACAACCATCTCACCCACCGGATTGTTCTTGTTCGGTATTGCCGTTATGATCCTCCGTGGGGCGATGTCCGCATCTGGAATGGACCTAGGTGCCTCCTGCGCACTTTGGGCATTGCCCTGGGCCAGAGAACCGTGGCCAGCGAAAATCAGGCATGCGGTCACAAGCAACGGTAGGAACTGCATTCGCGAATGGATTTGATATGGCATAATGTATCTCCCTTAGCGGCTACTATAGCTCGTGATTGCTCGCGACGGCATTACCATAGTTCGCAACTGGCGTTTAGGCAAAATAAATTTTCGATATAGTTTGTGGTCTTTCCATTGTGATTATGGCAAGCACAACAACGTGGGCATAGTCACTGCCGAAGCGGTTACAGGGTCACAACCGCGCTCTAAACTCAATTGGGTAAACGCTCGAGTGGCACTGCGTTATAGCTAAAAACGACAGGATCGCGGTAGAATGGGTATTGTTGCGGCGTGTCGAGGGATGATGCTAATACGCCACAAATGCTGATAAGGGACATTGCCGATAAGCAACAAGATGGCGTTGCCATCACATTTCAGAGTTTAACAGCGCTCGCAAAGATTGCTACAAATGGGGAACGTGCCCTGACACTTCGCTGCTTATCCGGCTGCTTGCGATTTGCGCCCAGACGGCGCTAACCTGTGGGATTCAGCGAATTTCTTTCCTCCCTGGCCCGCAAATGGGGTACTCTTTCTGCGAGTGCAGGAGCCCAGAATGGCTGGCATAGGCGACAAGCTTCGTGAGGCCCGAGTGCGATGGAAACTCTCACTGCGGGAGGTCGAAGAACGGAGTTCGCGGTTGGCCGCGCAGTGGCAGAATCCCGCCTATCGAATCTCGGCGAGTTGGCTCGATCGAGTCGAACGGGAAGATCGTGGCCTTTCCCCAACGAAACTGATTGTTCTCGCCGTGATTTATGGCCTTACCGCCGAACAGATGATCGGGCTATGTCCGGCGTCAGGAACGGGACCAGGCCAAGAGCTTAGCGAGGTCTCGACTCCGAACGCCACTCTGTTGCTTTCGTCGGGCTCTCTGGAGCAGCTTGCAAAGCAATGGTTGCCAGATAGCTTTCTGACGGATCCATTGCCCGACGCAACCACCCTGCTTGTTTCAGGGCAAGGAATGCTGCCGAGCCACTATAAGAGGGGCGTGATCGGGCAGCGGGATCGGATGCTGGAGCCAATGATCCGAGGAGGGTCCATCGTCCTTATTGATACGCTGAAACGCGCAATCGCGGGCAGAAAGGAATGGAAGCACGAATTCGACCGTCCTATCTACTTTCTGCTCACCCGAACGGGTTATGTTTCTGGCTTCTGCGAGCTTGATAGGGATTCTGAGTGGTTGACTATGGTTCCTCACCCGCTTTCCTTTGAAACGGTCAAACGGTGGAGGTACAAGAAAGAGATTGAGGTGATCGGCACCGTTGCCGGCGTGCTCATGCGACGAATTGCCTGATTGTTAGATTGCTCTTTGCAGGTCGGCAATTCGTGGAAAGCCAACCTGACCGTAAAGTTCCAAAACGTGCTTGGTCATCAGGTAATACGTTACCGTAGCGCGTTGAGCGTAGGCGGCAAATGCCGACTGCAGATTTCCGGTCTCGGCCGCGCCCTTGAGTCTGCCAACGTGCCACTCGATCTCCCGGGCATTGAGACGCAACTGTTCGGCCACTACAAGAGCTTCCGGATACCATTGTTGTATGTACGTCGCGAGTTCGACGAGAACGTGGCAGTTGCGCTCGATCACCTCGAGGCCTTCGAGACCTCCAAGGAGAGTCCAGATTCGGGACGGATCTAGAGCAAAGCTGTCTTCTTGCGACCGGGGCTCCCCGGATTCCTCGATGACATCCAAGGCAATCATTGCGATTGTGTCCCGGTCGATCCAGGTGAGGCGCTTGAGCATGTCTTCCCACGTGGTCTCTTCCGACGGCCGCGCGCGAAGATAATAGCGAACGAGGATGGCACTGAGCGCTACCATCAAAAGAACTGCAAGAACGACAAAGTAGAGGTTCCTCACTTCCCCCTCCATTTCCGAATCTTCTCCAGGTCACTCTCCACCTGCTTTTGCAAAGTATAGATCTTTGTTCGCATGGCTTCGGGAAGTTCGCGCGGCGCGGGCGCTTCCTGCCAGAGCGTGACGATCCAGTATACTTCGCAGGCGAGGTAGGCTAGGACTTGGATGTAACCCATTTCACGGAAGATATGCGTATCCCGACCTATGCCGGCGTAGTTGGAAACAATGTCCTTTGCGGCGCATATCATGGAAAAGGCGCCCAGTCCTTGAGCGATCCTCGCGACGTGAGTCTTCCAAGGTAATCCCACGGTAACCGACAGGACCATTGTGCCGACAAAGAGTTCGCTCAATAAGACTGCGGAGAAGAAGTTGCTACGCAGAATGAAAATCTGGATTGAAAGGCGCGCTGCAGGTTGAGCAAGCCACGTCAGAAGGAGAGCTACCAGAGTGCTTGTACTGACCAATCCGAAGAACGTTCTGCGCACATCCGATGCCCATACACCCGTGGGGCAGAAGACATGGACGGCGAGTTCGTAAAAGACCAGGAGTTGAAGGGCTTCGTCTATGAATCCGAGATACCAGTACGAGTAGAAGTAGACGCGCTGGGATTGATGGAACAAGGCTACGGTGAGTACGCTAGTACTGAGAACGCTCCATGCGATATAGACGGTGAATACCGGAAAGAACTTCGCCCGTCGCCGAATCCAGAGCACCAAAAGTAATAGGATCTGGCCGCAAAGGCCGGCCGCCCAAACGAAGCCATCAAAGCCGGACAAATTCATTCTCCTTGCGCTCCGTTCGGGCGACCACCTGTGCGACAGTCTTCCGGAACTTTACGTCCAGTGTATCGCTGTCATCGAGGGGCTGGGGCCGGGATCGGGTGGCGGCGGAAGAGGGCCGCCTGGGTCATCTGGCGTGGGGAACGTGGGGGGTGTCGGGGCTGGAGCCTGTTGAGCGTAGCTTTTGCCGATACCGGCGATCAACAGCACAAGAACCAAGGCGAGGGTTGATTTGCGTACAACTGTTTTTGCCACGTGTAGGTCTCCTTTTTGAGCGCGCAATGCGCTACCTAGGAGGCTAGATGGAATCCCCATCTAAATCACTGACTTACAGACATCTGTTGCTTATAGGAAACAGATTGGAGAAGATGTCGACCTAACTCTTTGGGTCGAATCACAAACGGGTGGGGTGGGGACCTGGGCGGACCTGTAAACGCGCACTTGGGCCGTGTTGCTTATAAGCAGTGACGAAGAGAATTCTCTTGCTTCGTTGCGAAGCGCAAAGAATTGACTATGCATGATAGCGATGCCGGAGCCGAACGTGAGATTCGCGGGATGCTGTTGTATGTAGTCCGCTCTCTCGCAGATCATCCGGATGACGCCGAGATCATACTGCTCCCCCACCCGGGAGTTTCCATTTTCCCATTCATATGCATCCAGCGAACGTAGCTAAACTGATCGGAAATTGCGGCCAAACTGCGAGTGCTCTGCCGTGCATCGTGGGCAGCCAGTGGAAGAGAGGTTGGCCGAATCCTGAGCCTTGATATTGTGCAAAGAGCGAGCCGGCTGCAATAGGGACATGCAAACCACATGAGGTCATTGTTGACCCCTCGGAACACATTGAGCACCCTTGCGTCCCAGTAGGTTTCCCCCTGCAGATCCCATTTGTTGCTTATCGGCAATGTCACTGAGGAAGCGGTGGCGCTTTGGCACGTTCGTGACAGACTGCACATCAAGGCTACAAAGAGCGAGATATGCCCCCGTGTCTGCCGCCCTCCAAAAAGGGCGGCGGGCACGCTCTATCACCCAATTAGAGTTTCCAGGTTTCGGGCTACTTGTCTTTCAATACCCCATAGCTGATTTACACGTCGGTGGACTCGGCAGTGCTTGTCTCACAATCGACCATCACGTCGAATCAACTCGGCCCCCTGTTTCTCTTTGAAGGCTGTTCCCTTTCTCCGTATTCTGTCCCATTTGTGTTCGTTCGGACTTGCGTTATCTAAGGAGGGGATTCCTTGAAAATCACTTGTCTGTTAGTTGCCTCTCTGACTTTTCTTCCGTCCAGCGTTGTCCGAGCACAAGACGACGATCTTAAGCCGTGCTCCACTGAAATTGTCAACCACCAGGATTGCAGAATTGTCTTTGACCGGCGCTATCCGGTCACGCTTCCGACTATCCAAATGAAAGAAGGCAAGAAAATCGAGGTTGACGTTCTCAGCCCGCTCGCCTTCGAAACTCTTTCGCTCGACGAAACCAGCGCTACTGCGCTGCCCGGGACCGAGCAGATGGCCTCGCTTCTAACGGCCGCCGTTCCCGATCTCAAAGGCCTTGTCTGGTCGAATGTTGTTATTCCAGCCCCGCTTTTCAATGCCGCGATTGAAAACGGCCCTTCGCAACAAATGGCAAGAGTTCTCGAGGAATATGCCGTTCTTCAGAGTCTGTTGGAATCCGCCCAAACAAACCTGAAGACTGCTCTCAACGACACTAATGCTTCATGTCCAGGCCCCGATTCTGGGAGCAATTCCCACCTTAAGTGCGCCATTATTGGAATCTATGCACAACTCAACCAGGCGCTAGCCCCGATTCCCAAGCCAGGTTCAGGCGGCGGACCGACTGGATTCCAACCCCCGCTTGACGCGGCAAATACGCCCAACCCATGGCTCGAGTATCCGAAATGGCGTAGCTGCATCCTGTATGAACTAGCCGGCGGGGACCAACAGCCCGATTGTTCCAGTAAGCCTAAACCCGCCCCGGATAGCAAAGAGGCGAAGGATTATCAGCCAGTCCCACCGGACTTCACCAACGTTCTCGGCATAATCGGCGCAATTCAAACACATTTGTCGTCTACCCCTCCGGCCCCGCCACCCACCGATCCGATCTTCGACCAGACAACTTTCGATGCGCTCGTCAAGGTAATGAAGGCCGACATTCTCAAACTGACGATTGATAGCGAAAGAGTCACCGCCAAATCTGACTTGGCAAACATTCAAACTGGGGAAAACCATCTGACCTCCGTCATTGCCGGGGTGTCTAATACTCTCACCAATGTCCAAAAAGACTTCCTCACCTACTACGAAAATATCTCGCTCGCGGATCACGCGTTACCGAAGCCAAAACCCAAAGCCGACGGCACATCTTCCTCCTCGATGATCGGGTACGTCTATGACCCTCAATCATCAACGAATCCTAAGGACGTGCCATTCCGCTATGCCAAGTTCCTCGGCCGGTCGGTTGTTTACTCCGTCAATGCAGTCAACAATATCTCCACAGCTCAGGCCTCTATCACTGCAGCAACAGCTCGCATTTCCATTGCTACGCTGACGGTGATCTATGCCGATCCGCGTCTGGAGACTTCAGCCGGCGCCCTCATCTCATTCGTGCACAATCGCACCTTTGCCAATCAGACAATCACCAACCCAGGGCCCGGACAGGTAGCCGGCGAAATTGTGATTGCGGAAACCAAAACGGACCCGGAAGTAGTTCCTTTCGTGGCGGCGCACGTGCGGCTGTTTGACGACTTCTCTTCCTTCCTTCATCGTCGATCCGCCGTTTATCTGACAGGCGCTCTCGGATTGAATCCCTATAGCACTGAGCCGGAATTTGGTTGCGGCTTCACGTTTTCCTGGCGGTCCATCATGATAAGCGCACTGTACAACCACGCCCACGAAAACGTTCTGCTTCCAGGCGAGACGGTTAACGAGACGGTGTGCAACCCCAACTCCGTAGTGGGCGCATCGCCGCCACCATGTACCCCTGCGCCTCCAGCGCCTATCACAAAGACGGTTGGAGAAAACGCTTTTGCTATTGGATTAAGCGTGCGTATCCCGACCAGCTTTGCGGCAGGAACGGGGGGCGTCAGTCGATAGTGCAAATTTCCGAATGCAGCAAGTCAATGGACAAAAGGCTGTCAACTCTTACAGCAAAGGAATCTCGGGAATGAAATTCGCGCATGCTTTGCAGTTACCAGTAGTAGTTCTGGGCGCATCGTCGCACTACATGTAGAGGCAGGGGAAGTGAAGCTAGGCGAGGAAATTTGTCATCGCTGTCTGATGGCGAACCGCGGATAGGTGGTAGACATGGCTCAAAGAACCGTCTCCTCAACTGTGGAAGAACTCCGACTCGACGCTCTCGAAAGCGACGATCCCTCTCAAACCGGACGTTACTTATTGGTATTCAGGCCCACCGCCACCGAAGCCGGAGTTCAAATGCTCCAGCAGAAGCAGGGTTTTAGCGTCGCCAGCGCGCTCGACTTCGAGAACCAGGCCGTCGCAATGGAGGCTTCAGACGCAGATATGATGGTGTTTCCCGAAATCGGCGTTGCTCTGGTAGGAGGCGAGGCCTACGAAAGCCGTCAGATGAGCGCTCAGGCGTTGGACACTGCCGGCCCCCTGAGCGTAATCGAACCTGAGTACTTCATGTTCTCATTGGTGTCGGGAGTCACCTGGGGCTTGGTGGAATGCAATGTGCCCCCAAGCAGATTCAGTGGGAAAGGCATCAATGTCGCGATACTCGACACGGGGCTCGATCTCGGGCACCCAGATTTCGCGGGCCGTGCCATCGTCAGTAATCAGTTCGTCGGACAACCCGTGCAGGACCTTCACGGCCACGGCACGCATACCACCGGCACCGCTTGCGGCCCTTTGGGGCCCGCTGGAGCGGCACCGCGCTACGGGATCGCTTACGATGCCAAAATCTTCGTTGGAAAAGTGTTGAACAATAGCGGAACGGGTACAACCGGAACCATTCTGGCGGGCATGAACTGGGCAATCGCCAATGGATGCCACACCATCTCGATGTCGCTGAGCGGGCAGATTCCTGTTCAGGCGTCATACACCAACGCTGGCACTGCCGCCCTGGCGAAGGGCTGCCTGATGATCGCAGCATCCGGAAACGCCAGTCGCCGCCCCGCACAAATTGCGCCGACCGGTGCTCCCGCCAATTCACCCTCCATTATGGCCGTCGCCGCCGTGAACAGTAATCTTCAGGTAGCGCCGTTTTCCAGCGGCGGCAAAATCGAGATCGCGGGACCTGGTGTCAACGTCTATTCGTCCTACCCTCGTCCCACGCTTTACAACACACTGAGTGGCACCAGCATGGCGACGCCGCACGTATCGGGAGTGGCTGCGCTCTGGGCAGAATCGGATCCGAGTCTGAGGGGTAGTGCGCTCTGGGCCAAACTTCAGGCCATGGCGAAAAAACTTCCCTTGCCACCGTCCGACGTAGGCAGCGGGTTGGTCCAGGCTCCATAATCGCCGTTTCCGGCGTTCAGAGACCGCAACGCCGGGTGGACGAACTATGTAACGATGTGGCGAGCTATAATGTTGGTTAGAAACGGAGCGGTGCCCATGCTAAGCTCTGGCAAAAAAACTTGGATCGTGACGATTTCTGGCGAACGCCCCATCCAGGCCGTGACAAACGATTTGAAGAACGCCGGACTGGACGTACACGATATTTTGCCTTACGTCGGCGGCGTCGTAGGTTATGCTAGCGATCACGTGGCCAAGCGTCTGAAGACAATTTCGGGTGTTTCGGATGTGTCCGTGGAGCACACCGTCGAAATCGGTCCGCCAGGTGCAGAGATCTCCTAACAGACATCTCCTGGATGTGGCGCCTCGGAGCTTGCACAACTTTCGGATTTGCGTAAGGGAGATCAAAGTACACATTGGTCCTCCGGTGGACTGAAAGGATGAATCATGAACCCGCCAACCTTGTCGTCTTTGCAGGTCTATGGATTCTGTGTTCTCGGGGTTGTCGTCAGCGTAGTTTTGCCGATCCTTCGCAAGATGCTTCCTACACAAGGCGTCGCCGCGGTCGGTAGCGTTTGGGCCGCAGTAAAGCCGTATGTAGTTATTGGGTTCTTTTCCTTCGTTGTTGGTGTCTTGGTCGTCGCGCTGGGCGGTGATGCAGTCAAGCAATGGAATTGGCAGACCGCTGTTCTCGCCGGCTACGCCTGGGACTCAACCCTGCAAAAGCTCGGCACATAAGATTCATTAGGCTGATTCTCCACACCTATCCGTTCTTGCAGGCTAAAATTCACTGCAGCCGGCTCTTAGAAGCAAACCATGATAGATGGGGCTAAAGGAAAGGTGTAGATCCTGCGCAATGGTGGTCCCAGCCCTGGGACAGAACACTGGAATGCTCGACACCAGTCTGAGCGTCGGCAAACTGACAACATTATTCCTACCTCCTGCTTCTGCCGTCATGGCACACTTTGGCGAGGGACAGGTTCTGAGTAGTACTTGGGGCTAGGCTCGGGATTTCGCATCCGATATCCACCGTCGAAGTAGCCATACCTCCACACATATAGCTACTACGGCAACGCCAAGACTGAACCAAGACGTGACGGGACTCAATATGACGTTGATGCAAAACGCGACCAGAACGAGGATTGCGATAATCTCCCACAGAAGAGCGCCAAATAAATTGCCCTTTGCAAAATACTGCCGCCCCGCGTAAAACCAAGCCGCAGAGGCAACCAAGGCGATCAGTATAAGGTGTCCTCTCAGGAAATCTGAGATTGTATTTGCCGCAAGCAGACGCGCTAAACATGGCATTCCGATTTCATCCTTTCCTGCTGAACCCGCTATAGGCGCGCTCTTAATATATAGTTGGGACAAACTCCGTTGGGGGAGTCAGACCTGCACACGCGGCATGAACCCGGATGTCTAGAACTGTCGCGGCACCAATTGCTATGGGGGCAGCAACCGCTCCGACTGATTCTGCGGTGCCTATCCCCGCAGCGGTCGGCGAAAGAACAGTGGCTGTGGGTGCCGCCGCTCCTGACGTAATTGACCAAAACTCAGTATTCCCTATAGCCTGGGAGGCTGTGTTGAGTAGACTCACTGCCCCGATTTTGAGGGCGGGCAACACGGTCCATTCTGCCCAGGTCTTTAGCGAGCCGATGTTCGTCGCAAGGTTGTAGAGACTAAGAAACTGCACGGCCTTGCCGCCCGCCGAATTGTTGTATTGATTCAGGCAGTCCTGCTGCTGTTGGTTATCGTTATTTGGGGCCGGTGATCCAGGCCAGAGTTTGGCCATTAACTCGGAGACCTCCTTCTTGGAGTTCTTTTGGCAGACGCCCTGTTACTGTCGAGATTGCCCAAAGCCTTCGCCGCGAGCTTTGATCTGGACGTTATTCCCTTCTGCTTTTGCGAGGTTGCCGTCGTGGTTACCGCCACCGCCAAATGCCGATCCCTATGACGACAAGACTGACCCATTGCCACAAAGAGATGTCCGACCGAGATTCATAAAGACGTCCGGGACCAGCATCAACACAATGACCATGCCCAGAATGCCCAATACATGCTTCAGCTTTTCGTACGGTTTCACAACGCCCAACATGAGGCCTAGCCCGTCAGAATCAGCGAGATAATTGCAAACGAATGGACGAGTGTTACCCAGGAGTGCCCTATCGCAGTCATCGTTCCCCACCCGAGCATCCCTGATCCGCGTCGGTGAGCAATCCTGTGCCATCGAATTGCACCTCTGCGGGCCTATCTTCTCTGGCGAAGTACGCGGACCAGAATGCTTCGACCGCTTTCTTTCGTGCCTCCGGGAGCCTGGCAAAGTCGCTGCTCTCGATGCGTCCAAGGCAGAGAGGTACACCCTGGATCACAAAGCCATGCTGCTCACGCAGCTTTACGGCAAGCTGGCGAGCGCGCACAGAATCTGCCAGCTCACGTGTCGAGACGAAGCGGTAGGCACCGTCGTCCTCGAGGAAGTCGCTCACAACGATGAGCCTGGGGCTGGATTCTTTGGGCAGTAGAGTAATTTCCTGCTGGGCGGCGTCGAGTGTGCCGAGGAGGTCAGTCCGGGACTGATGCTGATCGAGCGATGAGGCCCAGGCAACAAATTGTTTCTGAGCCTGCTCGTGAAAGCGGCGCAGGTCGGTATCGTATGTCTCGCGCTGGGTGGGAGCGGAAAGGCGGAGGATACGGCCTCCGGCGTCATTGGCGGCATCCCCAGTGATGGGGATGAGAACCAACCGATCCCCGCGCTGCATGTGGGCAATCTGATTCTGCACGGCATTGAGCGCGGCCTGTTCCGCGCGGGGAGCTATGCTGAGGCTGGTATCGATAACCTCGACGGTTGCTTTCGGGGTACGGTGAGAGCAAGCCACAAGCAGGAGGAGGACGGGAAAAATGGCTGACGGTATGGAGCGGCATAGGTTCATTTCTCATCCTCCGGGGGTGGAAGCAGCTTGGGTGTCGTTGGAGACACGACCTTATTACGGTCAGTACTCACTGCAAAGCGGGTGTTCTCTTGTTGCTTGAATTGGTCGTAGGTTGGGTGAAAGCGCCGGTGTCGGTAATAGAAAAAGGCCACGATCCACGTCCCAGCCGGCAATGCAAAGTAAAGCGGCGGGAGAAATGGCCCAAGCACGGTGCCGAGGACGAGACCGCCGAGCGACCATGCGGTCGACTTGAGGATGACAAGCCAGTGCGGGGCCTGCCGCGCGCTGTGTACGCGCCCGCGCCTGTGATATTGGGAAGCGGTGGCGTGCCAGTTCTCCTGACGAGCCTGCAATTGGCGGAGCTGGTGATGGTGGGTGGCGCGCTCGGTTTCCAGCTTCTTCTGTGCATCGGTCATTGCGGCGTGCAGGTCTTCGTGCGCCTGCTTTGCCCGCGTCCAGTTGAGCCACTCGTAGATCCGTGGCGCGGCGTAGTGGATGGCGGCTGCCCCCACAAGCGGCGCGGCTAGGGTCACGAAGCAGAAGAAGATGGCGGCGAGCATGGGGTGCTCTCCGAGGAATTGGCCCAGAGGATTCTGGTTGACGTCAGCCGAAAACTTCACCTGCAGGCCCCGGAGGACGCCCCAGCCGAGAAGGGCAACCACGGCGAATCCGCCCAGCCCTCGCCAGATGATTCTGGTTTCAAGAGTGAGACGGTTCGGCTCGAAGGTCTCGTGCGCCAGGTGGAAGATCAGACTCGAGAGCGCGGCCAGACCGAAGGCCGCGATGAACTGTATCGTAGGGTCGGCCACGCCGATGGCGTCGAGTCCCGGCCCCAGCAGGATGGCGTCGATCACCAGTGCACCGATGCCGAGGAACGCGATCAGGTATGCCGTGGCGACCGGCGGGGCATGATATCCCGTCCGGCCGAGAAGCTCATTCCAGGCTGCGTCGATGCGCGGTTGCTGGCGCTCCAGCTTGTGGACGGCGGCTTCGAGTGGTTTCTCCCGGCGAACAGACTCTTCTTCGAGTTTGGCGCGGTCCTGGTCGTGCGAAGTGGCGATCTCGCGCAGGGTTTCGTCGAGC
>Ga0181520_10001381_pt1 | contig 49553 bp, 53 predicted proteins | sample PEATcosm2014_Bin_29_FD_132451 | JGI IMG/M metagenome (GOLD analysis project Ga0181520, IMG submission 132451) | Peatland microbial communities from MTU Mesocosm Facility, Houghton, MI, USA - PEATcosm2014_Bin02_30_metaG | ecosystem: Environmental > Terrestrial > Soil > Wetlands > Peat | place... | reverse complement strand
GTCCTTGCGGCCTGGGCCTGGCCCATTATCCCTCCTCCGTAAATATTTACCTTGATGTCGTAATCCTTCATCAGCTCGGTGACCTTCTTCGAGATTATTATGGGCTCCAGGATGAGGTCCCTTATCTCCTTGGGCTTTATCAGCTGTGCGCTTACGCCGTTGATCATTATCCTTCCGGTTCCCGATGACATGCTCGCTCGGGCCACCGCCGCCTTCCTCTTTCCCCTTGTTACCACCACTACCTTCCTCTTCTTTGAGGGCTTCTTCTGGCCTGGGAGCGCTGCTGCCTTTTTCCCTGTTGTCTTCGCCCTCTTCGCGGTGCTCGGCATCGATTCGTTGAATTCGCTCAGCTCCTTCTCGAGGTCTGCTGTGCCTTTCTTTTCTATCTCTTGTTCCGCCATGTTGATCATGTATTGTATCCGAGTTTCTCGCAGAGCTCACTGATTGTCATAGAATTCTCAAAGGTGTCCATTGCCTTCTTTGCCTTTACATCATAGGCTTTTGCGTCTTTTATGTCTTTCGCCGGTCCGATGTAAACCTTGAGGAGCTTATAGGCCGCCTTGCCCTTGGGCTGCTTGTAGGGAAGCATTCCCCTTATGACCCTCTTTACGAAAAGGTCCGGCCTCCTTGAATAGAACGGCGAGTGCTCCGGGTTCGCCTTGTCCCTCAGCTCTATCCTTCTCTTGTATTTTGCCACAAGATCTGGAACGTGCCCTGTTATCCTTATCTTCTCCGCATTTATTAGGAATACCTCGTTGCCCTGTATGAGCAGCTTTGCCACGCTGGACGAAAGCCTTCCCAGGACGAGCTCTTCTCCGTTGACTATATAGCGCATTATACCACTAGATTATTACCCTGATGTTCTCACGCTTGAGCATTTCCTCGAGGCTGACCAACTTGCAGCCCGCGTGCTTGAGCTTCTTCTCCGAGCTGTCAGACCAGTCGACAGCAGCCAAATGGAAGGCCTTGTCCACTGTTCCCTTGCCAAGGATCTTTCCTGGAACTATTATGTTCTCGTCTGCCTTGGCGTACATGTTGAGCTTCTCGAGATTTACCGTCACCCTCCTTCTTTTTGGAAGGGATGTGAGTTTGAGTATGCGCTTTGCTACCTTTGAGCTCTTGGATTTCGGATCGGACTTTTCAAGGACTCCTATCCATTCCTTTACGTTGTGCTTTTCCATTGTACTCATTTGAAACACCTGAATGCGGAAATTTTGTTGTCTCTTTTAGAAAAGATTCTCTAACGTTATAATATCTTAGCATTCACTGTTAAATTATTAGGCAAGATAAACTTATATATGTTTAGAATCGGCCTTTCGACCCATTAATGTTGGTATTTGGGGTCTTTTTCTTCTACGCGATTTTTACAGTGCTTTGGCATTGGCTATTATGTATCTGAGTATTTGATCTGGGCATTTCCAAAATGGCGAAAGTTATAAATATCTGTATGCTGTATGTAGCATACAGATTACATGAAGACCATAATGATACAGGATACGGTGTATAGGAAGTTGGCTGTTTTGAAAAAGAAGAGGAGTTTTAGTGAAGTTCTCGAGGAACTTGTCGAAGAGTCAAAGGCCGTAAAACAGGCCAGGCTTAGAAGGTATTTCGGTATTGTAAAAGATGAGGATGCGAAGACGATGAAGGCTAAGGCCGCCAAGATTAGAAGTGAGTTAGAGGTTAGGCCATTATGAAACTTCTGTTGGACACCTCAGTGATAATTGACTATACTAAGGGAGATGAAAGAATACTCGATGCGATAAATGAGGCGGATGGAGTTTACACCAGCTCTTTGTGTTCCTTTGAAACGCTTGTTGGCTCGTCTAAGAACAAGGACATTGAAAGATTCTTAGTGGAGTTAACGCCGCTTCCGTTTACATTTAGGGATTCAAAACGCGCTGCTAGCATATGTTTGGCTTTAGATAAATTAGGCAAGAGAGTGAAAATTATGGATATATTGATTTATGCGCAGGCCATAGAAAGAGGGCTATGTATTTTAACAACCGATAATCATTTCGAGATTGTAAATGACGCGGTGAAGGGGGAGGTTAAGATAGTAAAGCTGTGAGAAGAAACTATCTCTATATTTTGGCTTTGGCAGTTTCAGGATACTGAAGCTATCTGCGCTTGGATGGTGGACCCGCCGGAAGAGGCAGTAGAGTAGGATACCCAGATGTAGCCTGGGGATGAGGCGGAGAAGAGCAATAGCTGTTTGGTTCCGCTGGCTAGGGAAGGGAGCTTGTTGTATATCGGCTGTGAAGCCAGTAGCTGTTCTGATAGGCCTGAAGATAGTACACTGGCTTCTTGGGGTTCGTTTACATATACAAAAGTGGCGTTTACCCATTCGGTTCCGGAGTTCTGGTAAATTGTGACACCCAGTTGGTTGGAAAGAGAATCGTATGAAACGATCTGACAGGTGAATCCGGGGGACGCTATGCAGGTGTTAAGATTGGTAGAAGGAGGTGCGGGTCCGGACGCTGTGTTTGTGGAGCCGCCACCGTAGGAAGCTTCTGTGTAGTTGTAGTTTGATACATAAGATAAGGCAGTGGATAGGCCGTTGTTGAGGTTTCCGGAGTAGTCATTGGCATTGCCGTTGAGCGGCCACCAGCCGACCAGATTATTCAAGAATTCCGGATCGGCGCCTATTCCTCCGCTATAAAGGGCCGCTATCTGTGGAGATGTTAGGGTGGTGTTGTAGATCTGTAGATTTGCCATCAGACCGGAGAAGTTCCCTGTAATCCACGACTTGGCGCCTATTTTTGTGAATGAGGCAGGGTTAGGAGGGGAAGCTGTCTGTGAGCTGTCCAGAACGCCGTTAAGATAGATGTTGGCTTTTGTTTTGTTATAGGCCAGTACTATGTTGGTCCAAGTGTTTAACGGAACTGTGCCTGTGCTGTATCTGTCCTGGCCGGGTTGAGGCCACCACCACACCTTTCCTGAATTTTGGATTCCCAAGGCATAGCCTGAGAAGTTGCCGTTTTGGTTGCTTTCTAAGATTGTGCCTCCGACCCCGGATCCGTAGCTTGATTGATTTGTTTGTTTAGGATAAACCCAGACGCTTATGGTTTGAAGAGGACCGGAAGGAACAGGTGCTGTGCTTACATAGCTGCTCTGCCTGTTGAACTGTGCAACGTACTGCGGAGACCCGTTGTCGCAAACTCCTTCAGTGTTGATGTATGTGGTCGAGCCAGGGCCATTCGGCCTGTAGACCTGGCAGCCCCCTGGACTGGCTTTAAGGGATATGGGCGTGGAGCTTGATGTGGAGCTTGGTGCGGAACTTGATGTGGGAATTACCGTAGCGTTTACTATCGGACCTGGAAGTGTGGTTACCTTGGTTTGGTTTATCTGCGTGCCGATTCCTGTCTCGTGCAATGTGACGGTTATGCTCGTGTTCGAGCTCGAGGCCACTCCGGAAAGATTGAAAGGTACATAGTAGTCAGTGGAATAGCAGCCTGTGAAATTCATATCTATGGTGGATACAGAGCCGGCCAGGCTTCCGAGAGTGCTTGAGATGTTGCTGAGGTGCTGCTTTGATCCTGGGGAGACTGTGCCTGTCATTGTGGTTAGGAGGCAGCTCTGCTTCTGGTATGACTGGAGTGAAAGTGAATCCACGACGATGTTGCTTGAGAACGAGGTTGTTGCGTTGATGAGAGATGAGAACTCGCTGGTGTTAGTCTTTGTGCAGGTATAGCCAGGCGGCCTTGTGTAGAGGCCAAGGAGCGAGGTGGCGTTGGATGTACAGCTGTAAATGCCGCTGCTCGAGTTGATTGCTATGATACTGAGGTTGCCAAAAAGAGGAACATCCTTGAGGTTCAGTGTGGCCCTGCTGTCGTTGTCGTATTTCTCATAGCCAGCGGTGAAGGGGATGCTTAATGTCAGGCCGCCCAGCAGCGTTGAATTTGACGAGACTACGATTTTGCCGCTGTAGTTGAGATAGAACTGCGGGAGGGACTTGAGCTTTTCAGTGGAGATGGGCTGGAAAGCGGTCAGATTCAGTGGGCTTTTCGAGACGTAGGATTTTAGAAATTGGGCGTAAATAAGATCATTGTTGGATGAGGAGTGACCAGAAGTCAGGTAGTATGCGGCCGCTCCTATTACCAGTATTATGACTACTACGCTTGCAATAGAAATCGTCGGAGAGCGCTTCCCTTGAATCGGAGTTCCAGGTTGTGGAGAAACAGCAGGCGGAGGCGGAGGAGGAGGTGCTTGTTCCGGCATTGTGGTTATTGCCGGGTTGTTATCTTCCAATTCATCCTCCTCTCTACCTTATTGAGAGTATGGATTTTTAGCTTTGTGGGTTTGATGCAAATATAGAATGCGGGGGACGAGATTTGAACTCGCGCAAGCACTAAAGCTACTGACACCTCAAGCCAGCGCATTTGACCAAGCTCTGCCACCCCCGCGGGTTACTTCAGCTCCTTGTGTACCTCTTTGATATTATTGGTTATTATACCTAACGCCTTCGAGATTATCTCCGAAGCGGGCATCTGGCCGAAGGTCTCAACATAGAACTCAAAGGAGTCGTTTCCCAGCTGCTTGTAGGTAATCAGACCTGCCTGGAACTTAGCACTCCTTGCCGCCGTTCCTATGACGGCCTTTCCGTCTATCCTCAGGGTCTGGCCTGCGGCGAGCTTTATTATCGGGATGTTGGGATTTGCGACCTTCACGCTCTTGTCGTTGCTTTCCAGGCTTTTGGAATATACGGTTGTGGGTCCCTCAGCCTCCAACTTGAAGAGTACCTCGTCCTTTGAATCATATCCGTTTGGAGTTATGATGGGTACCAGGCCTATCCTATGGGCTATGTACTCGTCGAAGATTGCGCTCGAATTTTCGTAGAATGTCACCGTGTCTATTGCGAAGGTGGGCACGCTGTTGATCGCTATCCTCCTTACTGCGTTGGCAAAATTTGTACTAACTTTGTCAAGTTTGAACCTGAAGACAGTCGGCGTGTTCTCTAATATTGTTAACTTCATATAAAGACCAAAATTAGGTGTTAATATGATTGGGTTAACAATATATATAAATATTTGCAGACGCTTGTAGAAGACATGGATTTCTGGAGGGCTTACGAGAAAAAGGAAGGGGAAGAAGGTTTCGGCGGCCAGCTGCTCTGGCTTAATACTGGGGCGAGGCCGAATGCCTCATTGGCAAGATGCCGGGAAAGGAGCGTGGAGCTGGATCCTGGAAAGGCCCTCTTTCACCAATGGAACCCGAAAGCGAGGTACCTGATCGCCAAATCAATAGTCTTTGACCTTTTTGTCTCCTTTTACGATCTCAATTCAAAGGGAATAGTGGCCATTAGGCTTACCGAGCCTCTCATTGGCAGGGAGCGGGCCAAGGTGAAGAAATTCGTCAGGTCTATGAGAAAGGCTCACTTTGAGATGCGCGCGATAGGACTGCAGAACAACTACAGCGAGCTTGTCCATTCAATTAAATTGCTTAGGAAGGCGGCGAGATGCGAGCTGGTCGAGGTTGACTTGTTCGGAGACCGGACAAGGCATCTGGCAATAGACCTCCTGACGGGCAAGCCCTACAGCCTTCTTTTGGAGAACAGGATCTACAGGCCCGGCGAGCTGGTGAGCACGCTGAAGAATGAGGAATTTGTAAAGACAAAGGGAAAACTCAGCTTTGTCTGATTCCAACTGTTATCTTCAATTCTTTTTAGCTTTCTGCTAAACATGACTTTATAACTTTATTCGGTCTATCCCAAGCCTATCGTATACGTGGTCAGAACTAATTATCTTTCCTCTACATAAGGCCGCATGAAAAGCATCAAATATAGATAGCTTGTTTTCAACAATATAGTGAACGGCTAGCATAATTGTGGGGTTATCATAATTATCAACCGTTGCTATTGAAAGAATATGTCTGATCAGAGTTTCAGGTGGCACTTCAAATCTTTTTCCTATGAGCAGCATCTCTATTATAACTGCCAGAGACGTTGAGATGCTTCCCTTGTATAGGTTGTATGTCTCTTTTGCAGAAGAGTTTAGTCTGTCGCCTTCGTGCATTAGCGCAATGAAGAAATCTGTGTCGGCGTATGGCAAAAGAATCGTCCCATTTTAGTATATTTAAGTAAAAGATTATATACTTTACTATATGAATTAATCTGAGTTGGACAACGCTTCCTTTAATGCTTCTTCCTCCGCGATGTTTTTGAGTTGTTTGATTGAATGTTTATTTATTCCGAATTTTTGGCCCAATTCTGCTAGACCCGTGATGGGGTCTTCTTTGACTATTGGCTTAAGGATGATTTCATCGTTTGCCTGGAGAATCATAAATTTCCTTCCATAGCGCTTTTGAATTTTCTTGCCTAGGGTTATTCTGCCTCTCTCGTCAGTTATGGTAATTTGCATTCGTATCCCGTTTTATTAATGGTGTGGGTAGATATTTATATTTATGGGTAAAATGGAGAGAAAGTGGGTAATCAGCTGGTTTGGAGCTTGACCTCATAGAGGTCTTCATACGCATATCCGGAGGTGGAAGGCTTGCTTACTTTCAGGATCATAGATCTTGCATGGAACTTCCCGAATTCGTATGAAGAGTATTTTGACATTATGGGCAGAAGAAGGGTCTTATCCTTTAGGAACTTGACTCTTGCCAAGGTTAAGTGGGGCTTGAAACTGTTTTCCTTTTCATAAGATATTCCTCTTTTTGTAAATTCTGAATCTATGCCTGCATATATCGATTTAAGTTCTTCAGATCCTTCCTTTATATCTGCGAAGAGCACTCTGAGGGTCGGGTCGAAGGATGAAATTCCCGAAATCTTGATCTTGAAAGCCTTGCAGTTTATCGTAGACAGCGCTTCTTTTATGACAGGAAGCCTTGATTCTTCCATTTCTCCAAGGAATTGGAGAGTTATGTGATATTGGTCTTTGTTAGAGAGTATTACCCCTTTCATGCCGAAATCTCTGGCAGCTTTCCAAAGCTTCTCCCTTATTTCTTCTGGAATTTCGATGGCAACAAAGAGTCGCATGCTACTATATAAAAGATGTCATATTAAGATATTACTGGTTAGATGGCAAACATAGACGACTTCAGCAAGCTCGATATACGGGTTGGAAGGATAACAAATGTCGAAGATGTGGAGAAGGCCAGGAAGCCGATTTACAAACTTACCATAGATTTCGGGCAGGAGATAGGAATCAGGATCATACTTGCAGGAATAAAGAACTTCTACTCGAAGGAGGAACTTATGGACAGACAGATCGCATGCCTGGTGAATCTCGATCCGAAGAATATCGCGGGAGTCGAATCGCAGGGCATGATACTCGCGGCCGATGACGAAAACGGCCTTGCCCTGATGGTACCGAACAAGGAACTCGCCAACGGCAGCAGGGTGCATTGAGGTTATTGGATGATACTCGTAGTTGTTGGATTGCCTGGCTCTGGAAAAAGCACAGTTGCCGAGACCCTAAGGGAGGAGGGCTTCAACGTGATCGAGTATGGGGATATCTGGAGGGAACTCCTGAAGAAGGCGAAGATACCCTTGAACGACCCTAGAGCCACGAGAGAATTCACACGGAGGTTGAGGGAGGAGCATGGAAAGGATATCTATTCCAGATATGCCGTGAAAAAAATAAGGAAGTCCATGAAGCATGTGGTGCTCATGGGTGTGAGGACCACCTACGAACTGGATTACCTTAGAAAGAAGGTTGAGGGAATAAAGATAATTGCGATCAAGTCGCCTTTTGAGACAAGGTTTGAGCGAATGAAAAAGAGGGCCAAACCGGAGGATCCAAAGAACATTGCGGATTTCAGGTGGCTCAATACCAGGGAAAAACGGGGTTTCCTTCTGGACAAGAAAGAGGAGAAGCACGGAGTTGTGGTGATAATGGGCATGGCCGACTATGTCCTGAACAACACTGGCACGAAGGAGGATCTAAAGAACAGGCTTATGGAATTACTTGTGAAGATTGAGACTGATTCCTAGGTCGGATTTGTGGAACTTGATGAGTTATAAGCTCTCTGGAGGAAAATTTGAGAATACAAAGTGAAAGCTCAGCTTTGTTTGGTTTTTACTTGGATTGTTTCCTTCTCTTTCTTTTGGGTTTCCTAGAGTTTCTCTTTTTCAATTTTTGGGAGTTGCGATGGTGGTGAATGAGGAGTATTGCCGCGATTGTGACTATCGTCAGGATCAGGAGTGAAATGGAGACGACTCCGAAGCTGAGTGCGAATGAACCAGACTGGAAGGACGGGGAGTATGAAACGTTTGGAGACCAGTGGTAGTTCAGAACTTGGAATTGGGGATCGCCTGCGTTTTGATTGAGTTCCTCCAGTTTTTTGCTAAGTGAATCGGCGCTCTGGTTGAGCGCGTTCTGGTCGGCAGTCGCAAACTGCATCGAATCGCCGTAGTACTGGCCGATGATGTTGTGCTGGCCGGTGCCGCAGGCATTCATAGTCAGGTTGAAGGCTCCTGCCGAATCGGTCTTGACTATGCCTATGAGTCCGAGTTGGGTGGTGCAGATACCACTTCCGTTGAGATATAGGGGGATACAGTAACTTGGATTGTTGTTTGCGCCTGTCGGGCATGATGCGGTTATGCGGTTGCTGAAATTGTCCTCGCCGTAGATGTTGCAGTCTATTGTGCTCTTGATCAGACTGTTCGGAGGCGGAGCGCAGAAGCCTGAGGAATTGTACTGGGGGTTGTAGTTGATGTTTCCTGCATCCTGGGTCTTTCCGATGTAGTTTGGATTGGCCAGGGTGCAATTGGACGGGAATGGAGTGGTGTTGTAGGGATAGGAAGGGTTTCCGAAGGCGCAGAGCTGATCCTGTTCTGTGTTAAGGCCCACATAATTTATGTTGTGGTTGTAGTAGAGGTAGACACTGGCGTTCGGGAGCGGAATGAAGGTTGCTGTGCCGTTTAGATTGGGGAAGAAGCCGTTGTATGACAATTCGCCGGCCCTTCCGGTTATGAACAGGGTGGTCTTGTTGGTGTTGGTCACGTTGACAACTGGAGTCGCGTTGAGCAGGAGGCTTGTGGTCCTGACTATGTCCACGTCCAGAGGTGCGTAGATTGTGTTATTGAAGTCGTCCGTAAATGCATAGACCAATCGTTGGTAGCCTAGGAGTTCAGGCAGGTAGAGATAGAGCCGGTCACTGTAAAGGGCTGTTGTGTATTCCGTTGGAGTCACGTAATTGGTTACAAATGGAGGCGTAAGGAGGGTCTCATTGTAGAGGAAACTTGAGGGTACGTCGGTCGCCTGGATTCCCGCGCCTGAGTATTGGCTGCCGTAGTTCGGGCCTATGGCGTTTGTTGATATTGCCTCGTATGACATGGAGTTACCCACATGCGCAGTCTGTATTATGTAACGGTTTTGCTGCGTTGCGTTGAGAATCTCAAAGTTGTTGCTCTGTAGTCCAGAGTTGGCGACATAGATCCTCCCGAAACTCCTGTCGCTTGTAAGGTTGAAGAGAATGTGCTGACTCAGGTAAAGACCCGTGTCTGCAAGGGTTGGAAGGTAGTAACTTGAGTTGGTCTGGCTGTTTACTGGGAGGAGGTAGGTAGGACCTCCCTGGATGGTCGTCGGCAGTGCGGTTGACATCGTGAAGGGCGTTAACGAGTAGGCGTATGTTGTGTAATGGTCGTAGACAGGTCCTACGAACGGCAGGAAGCCCCAGAATGGGCAGTTCCATTGCGGAGTGATGGTGATGAACGGCCCCCACCACTGGAATGTGGTGTAATGATATTCGTATGCGACTATCGCCTGCCCGGAGATGAGCGAAGTAAGCTTTGTTATTGGAGGGTTTATTTCAGAGGAATTGGCGGTTGCGGGTCCGGTAATTACCGGAGCAGAACTTAGAGTGCTTAATTCCTGGAGTTCGATGTCCTTCTCCACATCGAAAATCAGCAACTGGTTAAAGTATATCTTTGTCTCGTTCAGCACTGTGGTGTCGTTTGCGGCTGCCAGTGCCTCGAGGGTTTGCAGCGTTGAGTTGATTGCCTTGGTGTTGTTTGCGGTTTCCAGGGCCGCGGTGGTTTGCAGCGTTTCGGTCATAGCTTTGGTGTTGTTTGTTGCGTTTTGGGCCACGAGGGTTTGCAATGAGGAATCAGTAGATGCACTGTCGAATGAACCTGACTGGGCACCAAGGGTTTGCAGCTCGGAGTTGATCTCTGCCTGATTTCCTCCTTGGTCCATTATCTTGGTCTCGTTTATGATGATGTTTTCCTGTTCGTTTACCAGGGAGATCTGGCTTTCCAACAATTTGGTTGTATTGGCCGATATGCCAGTGGATGATGTGGTACTGAGAAAGAGGTAGGAAGCGTTGAGATATTCTCCAGCGTTCCCGAGGAATGGCTGTCCATGGATTATGTTCATGTGCTCTGCGAGAGTCTGTACTACACTCTGAAGGATGGAGTAGAGGGAGGCTGAGGAGGCGGCTGCTGACTGGGATTGTTGAGACGCAATTCCTTGAAGGATGTTTCCCTGAATGGCTGAGGTTATGTTGTATGTGTATGGTATTGTGTTTTCTGCGCCTGCCGAGTAACAGGAAGTTGGCGTAGAGAAATTGGAAAGTTGACCTATGCAGGTCTGGTTCAGACCGGAGTTAGGGGTGTTGGATGTTGCAAATTGACTGTTGTACTGGACAGTGTAACTCAGCGCACTCTGCGAACCGCGGTTTTCCAGATATTTGAATATATCGCCTGTTGCATAGATTGGAGGGGTTATGCTGTCGATGTCGTAGGCCTCGCAGGTTGGCGAGTCTACAGACAGATAGCATTCGTGTGGAGGAAGGCCTGATATCGTTCCGGTGTAGTTCACCGGATTAAGGTCCATAAAGAGTAATTCTCCGTACTTGAAATTGTTGCTTCCTTGAGGAATGAAAGTTGACATCTGCCCATCTGTCGATACCGAGAAGCCTATCTCAGGGGAATTGGAGAGGGAATGTTGGTTGTATATGAAACTCTGATTCAACTCCGGACCGGTAGGATAGTAGGTACTGTTTATGTCTGATTGGCTGTATTTGCAGGAAGTGGACGAGCAGAAGTTAATTCCGCTGACGTTTGCGGAGAGTATTATTCCATAGGGAGGGTAATCGAACTGGAGGCCTTGCGAATCGAAGTTGATTATAGCCTTTTCTCGTGGAGTAAGGATGGAAACGTCATTGAGCAATGATGGATTTACAGGAACGTCGATGCTCGTACCGTTCGAGAGTATCCTCAGCATCAGTATGTTGAAATTGTTTCCTTCCGCATTTCCGGACCAGTCGTCAAGGACGTAGGTATAGCCGTTGACATCGGTGATTGCGAGTGGGTGATGGTATCCTTCCTGGTCGGTGACATCAGAATTGGGATTGGAAGCAAGGTTCTTGATTCCGAATAGGCCGACATCGGTCAGCCACTTTGTTATGTTGAGGTCTCCGGAGAGGACCATGACGTTTGCCTGCTGTGAGAAAGGTTGTGGGATACCACTCACAGCGGTGTAATTGTCGAAGGTGAGAGGGAGTGTCTTAATGTACGTCAGGTTCTCGCCATCGAATACCTCAATTGCGCCGGAACTTGGATCAGCAAGGTCCACGGTTCCGGAGATTGGCGATTCTGCGATCTCCGTGAACCTGCCAGGCACGCCTGAAAGATTTCCCCAGTAAAATTGGTCGCAGGATGCAGAATTGAGACAGACGTCTCCGTTTGAGTCGACGGCGTCATTTATTTTAAGCAGAATTGTACTAGTATTGGAATTGGTGCCTCCGGAGATGAAGAGGTCCCCGTCGTTGTCCGCTGCGATGCTGTATGGAGTAAAGGATTCTGATGTGCCAGAATTAGATACACTGTCAGGAACAGGTATTGTATTGAGGACGTAGGCGGTGTTGTTCTCTTCGTTTATGACCTGGTCCCAGTAATTCCCCCATTCAGAGTTCCATGTCGATCCGCAGTCGGATATCGACCAGGAACCTGGTCCGCCGCATGTCACATTGGAAGTGGGAAGCGGCAGAGTAGGGTTGTATGTGCCGTGGGGATAGAGCCTTATCACGGCTATGGAATAACTGTCCAGACTATTGTTATAGTAAAGCACGTAAAGGTAATTGTTTATGGTTGAGGCGATAGCAATTGGGTTTGTGATTGGTTGAGTGGAAAGAGAGGAGACGGATGGACCTACGTTGGTATATGATGCGGGAAGGAGGGAACCTTCACCACCGGTTCCGCCTGTGTTTGTGGAGGATGAGGAGTACTGTATGAAGTTTATCAGGTTGGTGCTGTTGTATGCCACTGACGCCGTTGGCAGTTTCAGCACGGTGGTGCCTTGAGGCAGAGACGCGGACTGTATCGCAGTTGAGTTTGTCGTGCTGGCGGTATAGTTGTAGTTCCCTGGAGGCAGTTCATAACTGGTTAGATTCAATGTTGTTGTAGATGACTGGAAGCTTTGGCTATACGGCACTCCGGTAGAGGTGCTGCCTGTTATCAAAAGATTGAAGGGGATTGAGTCGGATATGAATGTGGTAAATGAGGCCTGCCCGAAGGTCTGTCCATATATGAGCACAGGCGTCTGTAAGGCCTGTACATTAATCCCTATGCCGTTTTGCGGGAGGGTTATCAGGTCATTTTTATGTGTGGTGGAATTGGCGAAGAGCACACTTGGAAGATCGACAGGGAACTGGTCCTCTGCGTTTGCGGGATTGTAGTAGTTCCACGGGCTGTAGACGTCTTCACTCATACCACTAAGGTTTGGGTTTGCCAGCTGGGAGTTGTTCTCGGAGAGGAGGTAATTGTAGAGAAGATAGGGGTAGATCTTTGTGTCGAAGATTGCCCTTGGTTGGGAGTTGTAGTTGATAGGGGAGTAATTCTCCAGCGTTTCGGTGAATGGGAGGTAGTTGAGGCTGATGCTGTCAAGGGTTGTCTGTTCAAAATAAGGACCGGTGTAGAGACATGGGACAACGTAGATTGGAGGGGGCGGATAGGTGAGTCCCGGTTCGGTGATTTTGATTAGTTGGAAGTAGAGATGAGAACTCTTTGGAAGACTGGCGTTTGAGAGGTTGGCAAGCACCAGGTTCCACGACCAGATCGAATGTTGTGGCGTTGATGGCACCTGGTCGAAGATGTAGGAACTCGTGTTCCAACCGTTTGAGAGCTGTCCGTCGACGCTGGGGAAGTAGCCTATGTCTTGAAGGGTGAGGACTCCGGGGTTGGAGATCTGAAGTTGGGTCACATCGGTGATGTAGCCTCCGGTAAATGCCTCGACCAGGATGTGAATAAATTCGTCAAGGGGAGGTACCGAAATGTCGGTCGTAAAGCCGTAGAGTGCAGAGGTGAAGGTGGTGTTCTTGGATAGGCACTTGTCTCCAGCATCCAGTGTGCTTTTGTTCGCGTAGAAGTAGAGATCGGTTGTGGGGCGCAGCGGCGAAGCGTTTATCGGGCAGGTTAGGTAGTTTGGTGCCTCTGCGGTGTTGTTCTTGTAGACTGATTCTACCGGCGAGAAGTTGTAGAATGTGCTATTGGTCAGGATTATGTTTGGTGGGATTGTGTTGTATGCGGTGTTGAAATATACTGTTGGAAATGGAACCTGAACCTTTGTAGGGCCTTCTATTATGGATATTACGGTAGTTGCGAAAGGAAGAACTTCCAAGACCGTGCCTATAGCCTGAATGATCTGCGTAGGAACTTGCAGGGCGGAGAGTGCAGCATTGAACAGACTTGCGCCTGGAGCGAATGCTTGGGTATATGCATAATAATAAGATGCCGCCGCAAAGGCAGCTCCAGGAATTGCCATCACGCAGGATGACGCCTTTCCGAATGCGCAGTTCAGTAACAGTCCGTAGCCTGATGCGGCAAGTCCCATTTCTCCTTCAGTTTGCTCCTGATCCTGCTTCTGCAAGTATGCCGCTGCATTCTGCGAAGCCAGCTGCTGTTCGTAGTCTCCCTCGGTCATTTGAGGAACAGGATATGTCTCACCTTCTTCTGGACCCAGGTAGTTGATGATTGCGGACGATTGGGTTGTTCCTACTGTTCCTGCTGCTACTGACGTTCCGATATTACAACCACTTGTATCTATACACCCACTGACGGCCTGCTGGAAATCATTTTGACTGCAGCCATATAAAAAGCAGCTGTTTACCGCGCTCTGGGCATTAAGGCAATCGGCGTCGGTGCAAGGAGATTGAGCCCAGGAAGGGGCCTGAAGTGCGGGGCCTGTGCTGTAGACAGGTTGTATCGGCCCAAGATCCGTCGATCCTGGTGCATATCCTATCTGAATGGGTTGTGCTACAGAACTGCCGGCTGGAGTAAAGGAGCCCTGAGGTTGTGATACAATCGCTCCTCCAGCGGCGGCCGGAGTCCATGCCGTGGTGATGGTTCCGTCAGAGTCCATGGTGATGGTGGCTGTGCCGGTGGAGGAAGTAAGAGTTATGGTTCCGGGGCCAGGCATAGTTACTTGGGAGTAATAAGCTTGGCCAACATCGGTTTCAGTTCCGCCGCTGAACGTGCCGGAGACTGCTGCCGTATACGGCTGGGATGTTTGAATAGGAGTGCTACAGGATGGGTCAGTACATACGCGTATGAACGTGATAGAAGGAGGGCTGGGCATTGTAGCCACTGTGAATCCGGCCACTTGGATCTCGCCCATTACACCACTTACAAAGTCGCCTCCTACTGCTTGGCCGCTAGGCTGAAAGAAGCTACCAACTGAAGGGGTGACACCAGGCTGCCCCCATGAATTAAATTCTGAAGTAACCACACCGTTGATGTTGTAGGTTACTTGGAAGCCGCCAGGGACTGGAACCACGGTTACTCCTGCAAAGAAAGGAGATTCGCAGGTCGTACAGACTGCAAACCCAGTTAATGTTCCTGAACCGATTGCGACTGAAGTAGACATTACACCTGGGTCTGATATGTATATGTTTTTGGGAATGACCTGCGCGTTACCAGCCCCTTGAGGAAAAAGGTCGAATATTACTTGTGGGCCCTGGGTAGCGCTGTTAGCATATGATACCTGTAATGAAATTCCTGAGTCTGTGGTTCCTTGCAGGACTGCCTGTGCGTTGGGCAGTGGGCCGATATTCGTCGTTGTTGTGGAAAGAGAGCCTAGCGAAGGAAGTGGCATAAGTGCGCCTATGTAAGAGGTTGGCGCTGTTATTGCAACACCTACATGCAACAATGCCGCTGCAGATGGTATTGTTTGTGCCAAAACAGTGCTGGAGCTGCCTGCAGAGATAAAGAGTATTAAAAGTGGTAAAAATCGGAAAAGGCTTTTGTGTTTGTGTAATATTGACGTTGCCCCACCATCACAAATGTCTGTTAGAAAGTACACGCTTGGTTTACCTCGTTTACCTTTGAAAGATAACTCTTATAAAATGTTACTATGGTATCGGAAGCGCGCTGGGTTGATATTTCTGAATATTAATTTCTTATGCTATAACTTCCCAAATCTCTATAATACCTACGTTCTTGGTCGAAGTGTTTGCCATACTGGCCCGATAAGTTCATCTCCGTCTTTGCATGTGTCCCTCTTGAGCTTTTCTATTTGGCCCTTATGGCTAGCCAAAACCACCTCAGGAAGTTTCACTTTATTAACATCACTGCTGTTTGCGGCGGTTTCAAAGGCTGATGTGCATTTGCCATCTACTGGTCTTTCTGCCATTATCCAGTATCGAACTTTGTCTGTCTCTCCGAGGTATATGCCGTTTTGGTGTGGAATAATAGGCAGATAGGAACGCGTGTAGGTAGGGGGGAACTGAATTGAAGGTGAACCGTTTGAGAGAAGCAGAAATGAAGAGTTGCTCGTAGACGAACGTTCTGATGGATGAGATGACCCGGTGCATGCCCCAAGAAGTGGAATTATTACAGCCGCAACTAAAGTCATAGCCGCCGCTTTTGTACCTCTGGAAATGCTTGTTAGATCGTTTTTGGTGTTCCTATTTGGGTGTTCAGCGAATATCATATAATCTAGTAAATAGTTATCCTTCTATGGTATTTAAGCTTTGCTAAATTGCACAACGGATGTACTAGTATTAGATTATTTGCAATTCTAGAACTGCGCACCTATTCCTATCTGTATTCCAGGCCGTGGAAGGCCCGGAGTCCTGAAGTTGAACTCCGAGGTCTTCCTCCTTACGGTTCCCCGCCCGAATTCAATGGGCAAGAGGGGCTTGTCTTCCTCGCTACCACTTAATAATGAATTGTTAGATATCCAATAAGGCAAGGAATACTGAAACGGGTATTATCCCCTCCCCACGGTCCGATTTGCTTAGAACAATGTTGTTTTTTGCGTTTGATCTTGGTATGTCTGATTTTGTTACGGATTCCTGCCATTTAACCTCGACTGCGATTTCATTATTTGCAAAATCTATTTCCCTGCCATTTGATTTGTATCCTATGTTTTTCATGATGTGCGCTAAATGTGAATACGTAATGCCCTCCACAACTTTGGATTCCCCCAGGTTTATTTGCATATTTAGTTTTTTGGAGAACAATGTAAAAAAGAAAGGGTCTGTGAAATATGCTTTCCTCTCCTTGCGGAAGAGAGGTAGCCCCCTATCGCTAATTGGAAAAATATATCCGATTACAAATAGTTCTCTTAGGAGTTCCATGTACTCGCGTGCGGTAACGTGCGAGGGTATTCCGGCGTTTCTTGCGGTCTTGCTCATGTTTATCTTGGAGCTATAGCTTTTGACAAGCTCCTGGATCACTGCAACTGAAGTTTCCACGCTCCTTTCCGCTTTGCTTATGTCTGAGAGGAAGGCGTTCCAATGCGTATCAAATGTCGTTTCGCTTATCGAACCCGCTGCGAAGTAATCAAATACGGCGAGTGGAAATCCTCCAGTCTGCATAAAAACATGGAAAAGCCTGTCAAGTTCATCGAAATAGGGTACTGCCTTCTCAGATCTCTCGATTACGTCTTCAATGCTGCCCGTCATGTTTGCCTTTACAAACTTTTTAAGGTCTTTGGATGCGAAAGATTGCACAAAAGACGCGAAGAAGCTAGGCATAAATTCCTTTAAAATGATGTCCCTGCCTGGGAAAAGCTCTTTCCTAAGATTAATGGAGGCAGACCCTGTGACATATACTCTGACATCCTTCATCTCGTTGGAGTCCAGCAGAAATTTGATGGCGCGTTGCCATTCGTCGACAAAGCTTACCTCGTCGAGATATAGGTATTTCCTTCCTGCGGTTGCTTTTATAAAACTCGATATCACTTCGGATATCACGCCATAGTCCCGTGCGGTGTCGAAGGAGTAGTATAGTATGCGCTTTGGATCAATTCCTTCCTTAATTATCTTTTTGTAGATATCATATTTCAACGCCGTTGTTTTCCCGAGTTGCCTGGGGCCTATCATTATCATGTTTTTGTCTTCAAGCTCTATGATGAGCCTTTCCCCCGAGGCTAGCACTCGCTTTACCTTTTCATCATTGGTTATTGCCTCTCTGTTGTACCACCAGGGGTTCTGCATCCCCATTAAGCTTAGCTCCATGATTGATATTAGGATATCAAGTTATATAGCTCTTTTGATATCCTACTGTCAAAAGTGTGTCAATGGAGCTTAAAATTGAGCGCCTATCCCGAACTGCATCCCAGGCCGCGGAAGGCCCGGAGTCCTGAAGTTGAACTCCGAGATCTTCCTCCTTACGGTTCCCCGCCCGAATTCGGTGAGCGAGAGGGGCTTGTCTTCCTCGCCCCTTTCTGTGAAATCCACCACCCTCTTCTCCTTAAGCTTTTTCAGCGTGTACCAGACCCCGCTTGCCGAGAGGCTGTATTTCTCGGCTATGTACTCAACGAAGCTTGTCGCGGTCGGGATCGCCTCCAGGCCTATCTCCGAAAGCAGGATTAGCTCCTTCTCGCTGATCTGAACTGGCTTCTGCATCGCAGACGCCTCTCTAACTATAGTTTTTGCCACTTGCATATCAAACACCAAAACAGATTTATGCGATGCAAGCGGCAGAAGAATGAGAGGGATTATAATTGCACTTCAAGACCGCTATAGCTACTGATCTAATGGTAGCCGTAAACATTTGCCATCTAGCGGTTAAGGACATTATCCACACTTTGTATGATATTGATTGAAACAATTGCTATTTAAATCTTTTCTTCAAAGTGTACTGGTGTCGTAATGATTTCTTTCCTTCTGAGAGTGGCAATACTCCTAGTTATAGCGTTTGCATACGCCATGTTTGACATCTTCAACAAGAGAAACGTCCCTGATGTCTTCGTCTATGCCAGCCTGATAATCGGCGTCATTGTGACCTTGACTTATGATACCGCAACGATGGAGGTCAGTCTTCTGATGGCGTTGATAATAGGCGCTTTGGGATACGTGCTCTTTAGAAAGGGGCTGGTGGGAGCAGGAGACTTCTTCGAGTTTGCCACCATAAGCCTTCTTCTTCCGCTGCAGCCGATGCCTATCCTGTCCAACGTGCAGCAATTCGGATTCCCCTTTATCTTTTCGGTATTCATAGCCACAGGATATGCAGCCGTTGTGGGAATGGTGGTCTACTATCTTCTAAGGGCGCACAGCAGAGGGTATCTTAGGCTCTCTGAGCTGAGTAGGGCTAAACTGTACCAGGCATTCGGAATGTTTGTTGCCTATCTCCTGTTGCTTGCTTTCATCTCGTATTTTGCAGGGATAAGATTGGTGGCTGTGGTTCTCATTCTTATAGTCGCGCTTGCCTCCGCGCTCACGATAATCTTTGAGAAGGCCATAAGCAGGCAGATGATTTCCTACGTCTCAGCAAGCAGGCTGACCAATGAGGACATGATCGCGACAAACGCCATGAGCAAGAGTGACTTGGAATTCTTCTCGAAGAAGTCGAAGCATTTCGGAAGACTGGTGACAAATAAGCTCATTCAGGACCTAAGGGGCGTGAGAAGGAAGATTCCCCTTTACACCAGCGGCGTGCCGCTTGCCTTTTTCGCTTTCATAGCCGTGGTAGTTTCTCTCCTGTTCGGCAACATTCTCCTTTACGTAATAATCTGAATTCTGGATTTTGCACTCGGTATTTATAAAAGTAGGGAGCCATGTATAGTAGATGTTATAATGAAGATTGCTATTCTTGCGGATTTCCACATAGGCTACGAACGCTTCCGTGAAGACGCCTTCAGGCAGACGGAGGAGGCGTTGGAGCTGGCGAGCCAGAACGCCGACATGATAGTTATTGCGGGAGACATCTTCGACTACAGACATCCAAAGCCCGAGGTGATTGCAGAGGCGATAACGCTTTTCAAACGTCTTTCGTCAAAGAAATTTGCCGCCAACGTTTCAGGATTTGAAGGAAGGGGAGAAAGATACACCGACATCCCAGTGGTAGCAATACCGGGAACCCATGAAAGAAGGAGCGATGGCGAGGTCGATCCGGTGGACCTGCTTAATCTTGCAGGTTTGTTGGTTAACGCCAACCAGGCGAAGGTAACTGTAGAGAAGGGCGGAGAAAGAGTAGTAGTATATGGGGTGGGAGGTACGGCGGAGGAGAGATTCAAAGAGACGTTGGACAGGATGGACCTGAAGCCTACTGTCGGAGCATTTAATTTGTTCCTCTTTCACCAATCGGTATATGAGTTCCTGCCCTTCAGCGAGGATTTTATCCGCCTGGAAGAGCTGCCTCCAGGATTTGATCTCTATGTGGATGGCCACATACACAGCAAGATAGAGGCGAAGTGCCATGGCAAGAAATTTCTCATACCTGGAAGCACTGTCCTGACGCAGTTGAGGGAAGGGGAGCAGGAAGAGAAAGGATTTTTTGTCTATGATACGAAAAATAATGAGCATTCTTTCATTAAGATAAAATCGCGCAAGTTCATCATGGTCAAGATCGACGTTGAGGGAATGTCCCCTGCGGAAGTGAGCGGCGCTATAGAGGGCAAGATAGCCTCTGTTGCGGACGAGGGACACGACAGACCGATAATTAGGGTTGTCTTGGAAGGCAAATTGAAGGACGGCTTTAGGAATGTAGATGTAGGGATAAAAGGCATTGTGGATTCATATTCCAAGAATGCCATAGTGGAGATTACAAAATCCGGAATAGAAACAACTGATTCGAAGGAGGCTGAAGACCTCAGGAACGGAGTACTGGAAAACGTCTCCATAAGGGATTACGGCATGGGCATCTTCCTTGAGAGGCTGAAGCAGAACAAGTACGACTTGAAATTGAATCCTTCTGCGCTTTTCGATAAGCTGAGCTCCGACGCGAAGAAGGAGGTTGTAGTGAAGGAGGCGATGGAGATTGTCTTCGGCTCCTGATTACTTCTGGGCCATCTTGGCCAGCCGTTCCTGGACCACTTTGTCCTGATATTTTTTGCTGTCCTTCAGATAGTCGACGATTGTATTGTACTCGATTTCAGAGAGGCTGTCCTTTAGCCAGCCCATCCCTTTTGATGCGAATGGAATGAATGCCGTTAGGCTGTATCCCAGTTGTTTCGCTTTCTCCGCTCCTCCCTGCTCCCTGTCCAGCAGCACTATTATGTCCTTTAGCCTGATGTCGGTGAGCCCCCTTCTCTTGATTTCCTGATTTATCTGGCCTATGGCGAGCAGTTTGCTGTCAAATCTGGTTACCAAGTCGTCTACCAGCGCAAGCCTGTCTCCTGATTTTAATTCGCCTTCCACTAGTGCGTGCTGGCCGTGCGACTGTACATACCTTTCAACGTCCTCTGGGGTTTTGACATCTTCCGGTAGCTTTCTTGTGTATAAGGAAGGGATGTCGGATTCTAGTGTGATTGCGTTTGCCAGGGGAACTCCCGCCATTGCTATCCCTACCACCTTGTCATTGTTGTTGGATTTGAATCCTATGTCAGCAAGGAGCATGCTCATTGCGTTTCCTGCCTTCCTGTAGAGTTCGGGGTGCGATGGAAGCAGCCTTAGGGTAATGTAGAATGGAGTCCAGAGTCCGCTGGCCATTACCCAGCCCTCTGGTTTGTCCCTGTACCATGTGAGGATCATGCCCGTCTCGTATAGTCCTCGCATTATCTCCCTGCCAAGATTCTCTCTTTTTTCATCAATCATGTTATTGCCTATCGTATCTGGCTTGAAAGCTCAAGCGCCGCTGCATGCATGTCCTTTGCCTGGTATATGCCCCTGCCGACTATCGCGTGGAAGGATTCTCCTGCAACCTTGGCCGCATCGGAAATGCTGCCGCCCTGCGCTACGAAGCCTGGCGCCCAGAAGGATATCTGTCCCTTCACCTCGGGCTTCAGCAGTTTCATGTAATGCTCGACCCGCTCCTTCTTGTTTCCTGGAACGACGAAGTCTGTAACACCGAGCCTTGCGCTGAGCAGGTACATCCGGTCAAGGGCTTCGTCAGCTATGTATCCACCTTCGCTGGTCTTGTATTTCGGGTGGGTCATCTCTCCTCCTACGATTATGCCAAGTTTACTTTCCTGACAGGCCTTGATGTAGGCCTCCTGGGTGGCAGGGCCTGATTGAGGGAATCCTATGATTGCGTCGACTCCTGACTTTTTAACTGAATCAATGATGTCCTGGCCGCTGTCGGGAATGTCGGTCATCCACTTCTGATGGTCGTAGATTATCGGCTTGTCGGTAAAGGATCGCACTATCTTTACCAGTTTGGGCAGTCCGTGCAAGATGGCGAGTGCGGAATTTAGTTTGTATCCGCCTATCGCGTCTATATTGTAGGTCTGCTTTACGAGTTCCTTGAACCTCCTGACGTTTTTGACATCAGTTGATGGAATTATGCTTCTCGCTCTTGGAATTATTCCCATTAATATCGCATCTCTTTGAGTTCTTCTTCTAATGAATAACCATGTGATTGTCTTAGTCTTTGTGGTTCTTGTATTGGTAGTATCTGAGGAGAGCTTCAAGTGACATCGCTGCAGATCTTGGTGAATCATAGACTGGAAGGCCTGAGCTCTCCATCATTATCTTGTGCATCTCGGTGTACTGGGTTCCTACTGAAATGATCACCATCGGCTTCTCTATCGTCTCCTTGAGCTCTATGACCTCCGCCGCAAGTTTTGAATCGGCGCCAGGAGTCTGGAAGAGTATTATCACTATGATCATGTCGATGTTTGGATCGTTTATTATCGGGTAGAGCGCATCGTGGTATCTCTTGTCACCCGCATCGCCGGCAAGGTCAAGTGGGTTTCGTAGGTTTACCAGAGGCGGCATTGTTTTGGAGAGCGTGGCTTTTGTTTCCTCGCTCAGCTCCGCGAGCTTCAGGTACTTGGAGGAGGAAATCGCGTCGGTGGTGAGGACTCCTGCACCTCCGCCGTTTGTTATGATTGCGATCCTGTTGCCTTTTGGCGCGCGCTCGGATTCGAATATCTTTGCATAGAAAAGAAGGTCGACAAGATCGTTTGCTATGGTGAAGCCGAACTGCCTGAATACCGCTTCGTGGGCCTCGTAGCTTCCCGCAAGTGCTGCGGTGTGTGAGAGCGCAGCTGTCGCCCCTGCCGCAGTCCTTCCGGCCTTTAGTATTATGACTGGCTTTACCTTTGTTATCTTCCTTGCGAGCTCCAAGAATGCCTTGCCCCTCTTTATCCCTTCAATGTACATCACTATTACTTTGGTCTCATCGTCATTCATGAGGTATTCCATTATGTCTGTTTCGTCCACGTCTGCTGCGTTCCCATAGGAAATGAATTTGGAGAGGCCGAAGCCTTCGCCCTCTATGAGGTCCAGTATCACGCTGCCCACGGCGCCGCTCTGGGCGACGAAACTCACTGAGCCGATTTTTGGCTTGCTAAGCTTGTAGGCTGGAAGAAAAAGGGTATTAACCCTTGATCTGGGATCCATGATTCCGAGGCAGTTTGGCCCTACCAGTACTATGTTGTATTTCTTCGCTATTGCCGAAATCTGGCTTTGAAGATCCACGTTTCCGATCTCGGCAAACCCTCCGCTTATCAGAACGACGCTCTTCGCCTTTGCTTTGCCGCACTCCTCCAGAACTTCAGGAACTGCGGGTGCGGGGATTGCGATTACGACACAGTCAAGCCTTTCCTTTATGTCAAGTACGCTTTTGTAGGGCTTCATTCCGAGTATCTCTGCGGGGTTCTTGTTGACAAGGTAGATTTTTCCGGAATAGCCTTCATTGATATAATTGAGGAGTATTATGTGTCCTACTTTTTCAGGATCGGCAGAGGCGCCTATTATGGCTACGTTCTTCGGCTTGAACAGTGGCGTGAGATCTCTTGTCATTCGAGCACCCTTATGTCAACGACTTCATAGCCGTCCTCTCGCAGTATGACAGGATTGAGGTCGAGCTCCTTTATTGAAGGGTTTTCCTTCAGGAGTTTTGAAACGTTCAGAAGGAGTGTGGTTATCATCGCCGTGCTCTTTCCGTTGTATGTTATTACATCCTTGGATCTTAGTTGGTCAAGCATCTCCAGCGCGTCGTATTTTGTTATTGGGCATGTTCTCAGTGCAAAGTCTTTGAATGCCTCAACGTATATTCCGCCCAGGCCCATGAGGATGAGCTTGCCGAACTGCGGATCTTCCCTGCCTCCCAGAATTGCCTCAATTCCTTTTCTTGCCATTTTCTGGGCTATTATCTTGTATGGGGTAATTTTCTTTGCCTTTGCCTCCAGCTCTTTGTAGGCCGGCTTTATTTCATTCGCTCCCTGGAGATTTAGTTTTACAAGACCGGCCTTGGATTTGTGGAGTTGTTTTTCTGAGATGACTTTGAGAACTATGGCGTCTCCTCCGGCGAATTTTACCGCCTCTTCTGCTTTGGTGACGTATTTGCTCTCTATGCTCTTTATGTGGTATTTGTCAAGAAGGGTTTTTGCTTTGAAATAGTCTGACAACATGCTATCGCTAGTTTAGAGAATGTGCCGGTAGATCAATAGGAATATCACTACAATTACAAGAATGACCGCTACTATTATCATCGGAAGCAACTGGCCCATCCTCCCTTTTTCTGCATGCACACCAGGCATCAGGCCTGGATGGAAAACTTCAGCATCAGGCTTTGCTGCCTGCGCAGGAGGCATTGCCATTCCTGGCATTTGTTGTGGCTTGGGAGGAGTCTGGCCTGGCGTTCCAGCCTGTATCGCCGGCTGCTGGCCCTGAGATTGCATCGTGGGTTGAGTGGGAGTTGATGGCTGTCTCACTGCGCCTCCGCCCTTTGCATGGAGGAACCCCTCCTCGGTTAGCAGCAGTTCGGCGCCTCCGTTTTTGAGCTCGTAAATTATCAGATTCTGCTTGTTGAGCTTGTAGAGCCTCATTGCGAGGTCCCTCGACCTTATGTTCAGCGTATGCTGCAGTTCTATTGGAAGCCTCTTGCCTCCTGAAAGCTGGACCAGTAGGGATTCATCAAGGGCGTCTATGGGCATCGTGCTTTTGGTGTCGGCTTCCTTGAGGAGATTCTGCCCCGCCTCTGTTATGGTTATTGAGTTTGGGCCGGGATAGTTTGTAGTGAAACTTATGAGGTCCTTCTGCTTTAGCGTTCCTGCCAGGTTTGAGGCATCGAAGATGCTCGCGTTCAGCGCGCTTCCGAGCTTCTCCAGAGGGGTGTTTGGCGTTATCTTTAACAACGCTGCCAAGTCCATAAATGTTATTTCGTCTGTCATGTTATCAGCTATTACTTCAATAGGAATAAATAAAAGGGTTATCGGAAAGGGTGTTTTGGTTTCCTAGGTGTTTGAGTAGGTAATAAAATATAAGCTTTGGGATGCTAATTGTACTAATAGTGATTTTTTGGACATTCAGATATTAGGAGCAGGACAGGAGGTAGGAAGATCGGGAATATTGCTTAAGGGCAGCAAGAATATACTGCTTGATTACGGAATAAAGGTGGAAGCCAAGGTTGAGTTTCCGTTGCCTGCGGGGCCTGTGGATGCTTTTGTGCTCAGCCATGCACACCTGGATCACAGCGGGTTTTCGCCTGTCCTTTATCATCAGGGCATGCCTGCTGCATTCGGCACAGAGCCTACAAGAGACCTTGCGGAGTTGCTCATAGAGGATTCAATAGAGCTGAATAAGAAAAAGCATGCACACCCGAAATTCAAGAAGACCGAGCTCAGGTCATTTCTCAATTCGTATACTCCTTATGGTTATAAGGAGAGGTTTGAGTTTGGCGACTATGTCATTTCGCTCCATGATGCAGGACATATAACGGGAAGCGCCATAACAAGAATAGAAAACCAGAGAAACGGAAAGAGGCTTGTTTACACTGGAGACTTCAAGCTCTCGCCGCAGACTCTTCATAACGGAGCCGAGGTGGTTGAAAGCGATGTGCTGGTGATAGAATCGACCTACGCCATAAAGGAGCACCCGGACAGGGAGAACCTGATCAAACTGTTCATTGAAAACATAAAGAAAATTATAGAAAACAATGGAGTTGCACTCATACCGGTATTCGCAGTCGGAAGGAGCCAGGAGGTCCTTGCGATACTGGAAAAGAACAAGTTGACTAATTATACACATCTTGACGGAATGGCAAGAGCTGCCACGCAGATAACCCTTGACCATCCTGGATTCATCGACCATGGCGATCTACTGAAGAGCGCGATGACCAAGGTGACGACTCTGAAAAAGCCTCATGAAAGAGAAAAGGCATTGGAGGGAGGTGGCATAGTAGTCACTACCGCAGGAATGTTGAGCGGAGGTCCTGTCCTTAATTATATAACAAAACTTAACAACAGGTCTATGATATTCCTTACTGGCTTCCAAGCGGAAAATACCAACGGCAGGAGGCTGCTGGAAAATAGGCCTCTGATAATAGACGACCAGCGGGTTTTCATAAAAACTCCGTTCTCCTTTTACGATTTGTCTGCGCATGCGGGCCAGGAAGACCTTTACAACTATGTAAAAAGATCAGACCCGGATACGGTCATCTGTGTCCATGGGGATGATGAAAGCACAATCGCTTTCAAGGATTGGCTTGAGCTGGAAGGGTTTGAGGCTTACGCACCGAAACTTGGGGAGAAAGTAAAGGTTAATTTCTAATTTTAAGATTCCGATTTATGGTATGATGAGGCATCTTTGAGAAATGGATTGGAGAGAGTATGAGTGAGAGAAAGGTTGCGCTTGTCAGCAATGAACTTGAATTTGGATTGGTAGACGTAGGGCCAAAGAGCATAATTGAAGAGGGATTACTTGACGCGGAGTATGAAACAAACTTGAGGGATATGTTAGAGATCCGCATCTCTCTAGCCAAGGACATAGGAGAACTTAACAGGAGACTTGAGGAGGAAGTCAGGAAGCTTGTGAAGATGGCACATAAGTTTTCAGGAAGCGTTCATGGTGGGTCGTCAGTCTTTGCGGATGTTTCAGGCTTGGAGCCTAAATGGCAGAGGACCACGGCCCTCTCAAAAACTGCGGCACACGGCTTCCTTGACATATTAGGTCAGCAGATAACAATAGGTGTGAAGGATGAAGAATTCGGTTTTGAGCTTTATAACTTCGTAAGGGAGATATCTCCACTCCTTCTGGCTCTTAGTGCCAGCTCTCCATATAAATACAATAATGGGATTTTGGAGGATACTGGCCATCAGAGCAGGAGGATAGTGCAATATGAAAAACTTATAGGATATTATCCGAGGTTTATGTTAGATACTCCTCACCTGAACTCTTTCAGTGAATATGATAAGCACAGGAAGAAGATAACGAAAGATGTTAAGAAAAGAATTGAGACTGGAAGACTAGACGCCAATAAAGAAGAACTGTACAAAGTAAGAAAGGATAAGGCCGGAAAGGAGTACACCTACGGCTCCTTTGAGATACTCGAACCGAACCAGATATACTGGTTTGTCAGGCCAAGGCCGGATTTCATAAATTACGAGAGCAGCTTTGTGCTTGAGATAAGGATTCCAGATATGCCAGTAACAGTGCACAGGATGCAGGCCATAAATTCGTTTATAGTAGGATTGGCTTATTACATGGCTAGTGAAGAATCTGGATCATTGCCGAATTTAGATAACAATGATTTTCTTGGGAATCTGAAGAGGGTCAGTGTGGCTGGAATGGATTCAAAGATAAATGAAAGGACCGTTTTTGAGATAGTAGAGGAGTTCTTACCTTACGCCGTCAAAGGACTTATATCAACTGGCTTTATTAAAGAAAGCAAGGAACTTGGGAGAGAAATAAAGGATGTAATCAAAAATGGCAATGATGCAACAGAAATAAGGGAATTTGTGGGTAAAAATGGAAAAGATCCTGTAAAGCTTAGGCAATATTTGACGTCGTTATTAGATAAAAAATAGAAGCTAGTTTCAATATTTGGATTCTTTCGCTTCGAAAGGACAATTTTATATATCATAAAAGATAAAGGATATTGTAGATAGCATGGTTATTGTAGAGGCTCAAGGACAGACTAAGATCTCTTCAGTAGGGAGGAATGCCAGAATACTTATTCTCAATTGTGATTTTGATCAAAATCCAATGACAAATGGAGCGGAGCTCATAAAATCTGCTTTGAGAGTCGTTTCAGTTGATAGGATAAATGTCTTTGAGAATGCTCCAGATAGAGAGATGTTGGCTGCTTATAATGGATTAGTTATCACGGGATCGGAGGCTTCTGTCTATCATAAAAGTGAGTGGATATCGGACCTATTTCGAACGATTCAGGAGGTAGACAGGTTGGGGATACCTACTTTAGGTATCTGCTTTGGTTTTCAGGCCGTAGCAGAGTCGGCAGGAGGAAGAGTTATAGGGAGTGGGAAATTTGAAGTTGGATTTAGATCTATATCCTTGACGGAAGAAGGCGTAAGTAACTTTATTTTTGAGGGTCTGCCCAGACGTCTTATTATTTATGAGAGCCATGGTGACGTTCTGGAAAGACTGCCTTATGGGGCTTCTGTTTTGGCAGAGAATGCTTTTTCTATGCAAGGTTTCCAATTAAACAACTTTACTTGTGTTCAAGGACATCCAGAAATAAGGCCTGATATCGCCGCTATAATGGCAGAGAGAGACGGTGACAATCTAAAAACTATAATGAATGGGGTAAAAAGGGATTATGCCTCGCCACTTAGAATCTTGGAAAACTTTCTTGGAGAAGTTGAATTAAGATTATGACAAAGTCAAGAATAATGAATAGGGATATTATATTTTGAACTAAAACTCTTGTATTAATAGTTTGTAGAGTGCTGTAAGCTGTTCGAGACTTTTACTAGAAACCCATTCGTTTGCTGTGTGTTCATTGCCTCCTTGAGGAGCTAAAGAGAGAACTGGGATTTTCAATACGTTAGAAAATACGTTATCGTCTGCTACTGAGCTTCCATAGTTCACAATAGGTTTGTCTGAGGCCCTTTCTACAATATTGAAGACCTTCCTTACGGCTTTGTTTTTAAGGTCCGTAGCAAACGGTTCCATATATGGGGTGTCTCTTGTTTTAACTTCTGTGGATACTTTTGTTTTTGGATTTAGTATGTACTTTTTGTATAGCAAATGAATCAGCTCCTGGACTCTCTCTTTTGCATCTTTGACTGTGCTTGGAGGCACAAGCTGTATGTCGAAATCCAGACTTGCCTTGTCTGGAACAGAAAGACTTGTAGCTGAACTGTGTACTTCCCTCACGAAAAGTGATTCTCTGCCTAAATTTGGATGATTCCTGAATTTGAAGTGTTTTATATTACGTATTATGTTTGCTGCTTCGTTTATCGCACTTATTCCTCTTTCTGGTTCTGAGCCGTGAGAGGATATTCCTTTTATATTAATGGAAATTACTGTTCTGCCTCTCCTACCTGCAGTTATTACTCCTGTGCCTCCTAGTGTTTTGTCTGACACGCCGGGGTCTGCAGATATAAGGAGATCAGTATCTTTGAACCAGCTTTTATGTCCGTGCACAAAGTGCCAAGCTCCTCTAGATATGTTCTCTTCATCAACACAGAAAAGAAGTTTTATTTTCCTGTCTGTCTCTTGGCTCACGCTTTCAAGTATTGCTGCTACGCCCCCTTTCATGTCGCAGGCACCTAAACCGTAGAGCCTTTCTCCTACTCGAGTTAGTTTGAATGGATCTGTATTCCAATTACCGTATAAAGGAACTGTGTCTAGGTGTCCGTAGAATAGTATTGGTTTTCCCACGGTTCCTCGCTCTGCGTAGAGATTTGGTCGGCCTTCCTGAACCTTGCTTGTTTGTGTTTTGAAACCAATGGACCGTAGGTACTTATTTATGAAAACCTCTAGGGCTTCCTCTTTAGGGAAGACGGAATTGATTGCTATTATGTCTGCTAGTGTCTTTTCTACGGTCATCTTAATGCCCATTCCACTGCTCGGTTTAGAGCCATTAGGGTCTCATAATTTGGAACGTACATAACCATAAAACTTACCATTTGTTCGTCGATTATAGCGTTCAGAGGAAGAGTGCCTGCATACTGCAGCCCTTCTCTTGCAGAGGCTGTCGGCGAGGTTTTATGAGTGAGAGTGAATTCGCCAAATATAACATGGTCGGGAAACTCGCACATTTTTGCAAGTGTATGTGCAGTCAGAGCGAGATAAAGGTTTTTGCCTAAGTTATTCTCATATTGGGTTCCGTGGTTTGTAGGATATGCAACTACAACGTCAGTAATCTCTGCTATGAAGAATTTCTCATTTCCTACGTTGATTTCTATTTTTTCTATGACAGATAGACCTGCAGTTTTTCCGTTCCTGACTGCTAAAGAGATTATATTATCTTTGCTTTGTAGCACGTTTAAGGCGGCTTGTTGTGAATACCCAAAACTTACTCTAAGAAGCTCTGCAAAGGAGCCAATGTCCATTCCTAAGTCATTAATTTTTCCGAGTTTTCCTCTACCTGTGAGAGTATGAATCCTATATTCATCATCCCTTACAACACGCAGTGTGGATGCTATATCCGGGCTGTTATTTACTTTTTCTGGCAACTCTCTGTTTAGGAAGTCTGCGTAATCTGACTTCTGTTCAGGGGTAAGCCTTCTCTCGGGGGTGTTAAAGCCAAATGAAACTATATTATTTCTGCCGTTAGGAATTACCGCTTCTATGTCTATATTAAGTGTTTTTGCTTGCGATCTCAGGAGATCCATCATCTCTTCGCTTACTACGGCTCGTATGGAAAGCCTTGTGCATTCTTTCAGGAATGACGCCGTTTCAGCTACAGGATGACCGTTAATTCCGTTTATACCGTATGCTATTGCATCTAGTATGAAGGCTACGGATTCTGTAGTATCGCCTTTTATGGTTAGGAATCCTTTTGCCCTGTCGGCTCCTGTAGGACCTATATATCCTATTGGACCTTGGCTTGTATTTGTATGCTCATTTCTGTATAAATTGATTATTGCGGGAAGGAATGCCTCACGTATGGGCAGGTGTGCCTCTCTTGGTCGCATAATTCGTAGAGTTGACATTTTACTTGCCTTTGTAAGAGTCTGCTGACAGAAACTACATTGTCTCTGGGTCGCCGTCTGGAGTCTCTATTAACTGGTAATCCCCACCCTCCAAGCGCTTTTCATACATTAGAGTGACGTTCTTTGTATATATACTTGATGTTAGTGGAATAACAGAATATTATTATGGTTGGTCCTTGTATATAAAGCTTATCCGATTTCGAGGCTTGGATGTGTGTTTATTCTCATGGATGACTGCGGAGACTTTCTACTAGGCTTTCTGTTGATCCTGATCCGAGTAAGTCGTCAAGAGGCTTTGAATCCATAGTACGGTCTCTGATAGAAAGGTTGATACCAGAAAGTCCTGGTATTGAAGCAATTGTTCCTTTGTTTCCTACTGATCTGACAAGTATTGTGAAAACATTAATGTCCAATCCATTAGTTGTTCTTAGGGTTTCATGAGCTAGGGTATGAAGTCGTAGTAACAAGGTGGCTACATCAACGCCTTCTATTGATATTCTTCGGTTTGTTTGAGGTGGCATTATAATCACTTTTTAATCTGTACTTCGGAATTGAGTTTCGGTAGGTTCTCCACGATTTTCTGGCAGTAGCGCATTTGTTCTTACGTCTGGGTTTTCTGTTATTATAATGAAGTTATTAGTATATATACTTCGTGTTACTGGAATAACAGAACGCTATTATACTTTGGCTTTGTATATAAACCTAAGTTTGTTTTGGGGTTTTATGGTAACCGTAGCGCACATCGTCTCTAAGATCATAGGAAACAGACCATTTCTGGAAGAGGCTCTTGTCAATGACATAATCAATTATGCCTACCTTGCGGACATGCTAAAGCCCGAGATAGAGCGCGAGATGCGCCATGAGGTAAACCGCTATGCGATAATAATGGCGATACGTAGGTTTGCTGATACCCTCAAGGAGAGTTTTGTGGGGCAACCAAACCTCAGCCTGATGGATGCTGACATAACAATAATATCAGGCATCTTTGAGCTTACTACAGTAAAGGATGCTGAAACTATGAAGGTAGTATCGAAGCTCTACGATCTCGTGGACTTCAACAAGGGCGATTTCCTGACCATTACACAGGGCCTGTATGAGATAACCATACTCTCCAATGTCAGATACAAGAAGGCAATGCTGGACCTATTTGACAAAATGGATGTGAAGAAGGTAAGTACAGGGCTGTCCTCGCTTACTGTGAAGATACCTGAGAAGGCCGCTGAGTCGATTGGCCTGCTCTATACGCTGACCAAGGCGCTAAGTTGGGAGAATGTCAATATCTTCGAGGTCGTCTCTACGCTAACAGAGGAGATTTTCATAATAGGCGAGGAAGACACGGCAGTGGCTTTCGACGCCATAAAAAGGCTCATCAAGAATGATAAAAAAGAAAAAGAGGGGAAATAACTACATTTCCTCTTCTGATTCGGATTCCTCCTCTTCATCGTCGTCCGCAGGGGCTGGCTTCTTGCCTTCTCCGCCTTTGCCCTTCTCAAGGACTTCGATCTTTCCATACTTGCCTGTGGAAAGCTGGGGTGTTCCCCTGAACTCGTTAACATAACCATTGGTTATCTTTATCTTGTCGCCAACGTTTACAAGGTCTATCGACTCTCCCCAGAGGGAGATCGCTATGCTTCCTGTGTCGTCCTTAAGGATGGCGTTTGCAACGTTCAATCTCTTTCCATACTTTGTTACAACTTCTCTTGGCTCGTCCTTCTCTGCTACTACTGCTTCAACGTCTACGTTGGAGGCTCCTGCTTTCAAATCACTTATGTTCATTTATACACCGTACTACTAAATAGTAAATATAATTATGCCAACATCAGATATAATAAGCTTTGTTTTCGTCAGAGGCCTGGGAAAACGCTTTGCATGACTTGATTCTAATATATTACTAGAATTGTGATGCTCTGAGCTATATCCTAATTGTTGCTCCAGGAAAACGTAAAGTAGCAAAGTAATCATCTATTGTTTCGGCCCTCCTGATCATTACGACCTCACCTGTTTCCTTTAGGAGAAGCTCTGCGCTGCGCAGCTTCCCATTGTAGTTGAAACCCATAGAATGGCCGTGAGCTCCTGCATTATGAATAACTAGGATGTCGCCCATCTCTATTTTTGGCAAGGCCCTCTGTTCTGCAAATTTGTCGTTATTTTCGCAGAGTGAGCCCACAATGTCGTATATGTGGTCTTCAGGTGTGTTATCTTTGCCCATCACAGTTATGAAATGGAATGCTCTATACATCCCAGGGCGCATTAGATCCGCCATCGAGGCATCCACGCCTATGAAATCTCTGTATGTGCTCTTTTCGTGAATGGCTGTGGTTATTAGGTAGCCGTGTGGACCTGTGATCAGCCTGCCAGTTTCCATCAGTATCCTAAGGGGCGCGAGGCCGTTTGCGGTTATTTTGGTTTCATACGCTTCTTTTATACCGTCTGATACAAGCTTCAGGTTTACTGGTTCCTGTTCAGGTTTGTAAGGTATGCCTACGCCTCCACCGAGATTGACAAATTCTATCTTGATGCCAAGGTTGTTGTGTACTTCAAGAACCAAATCGAAGAGCATGTTAGCGGTCTGTATGAATGCGTTGGGGTTTAGTTCATTGGAGGCCAACATGGTGTGCAACCCGAATCGCGTCGACCCCTTTTTTCGCATTGTGGAATATGCCTCAAGAAGTTGTTGTTTTGTTTGCCCAAATTTGGCCTCCTCAGGCTTGCCTATGACATTGCCTTCGGCTGTCTGCCGCATTGGACCTGGATTATATCTTAAACATGCCAGATCTGGTATTCCCGCATGCTGTTCAAGGAAAGGGATGTGTGTTATGTCATCAAGGTTGATTATGGCGCCAAGGGCAGACGCTTTCTTGAATTCTGATGCAGGAGTGTTATTTGAAGTGAACATTATCTTTTCGCCTCGCAAGCCTCGGTTTTCTGCTATGAGGAGTTCTGGAAGAGAACTACAATCGACTCCTTGGCCTTCCTTCCTCAATAGGTCTATCAGGTAAGGATTTGGAGTGGCTTTTACCGCAAAATGGTTTCTGAAGCCCGGAGCCCATGAGAATGCGTCGTTTAGTCGTCTTGCGTTTTCTACAATTCCTTTTTCATCATAGATGTGGAATGGTGTAGGATGCTTGGTTATAATAGCTTGTAGTTGCTCCAGCGTGAATGGTATGTCCTTGTGTTTGTTCATTTCCTCACTATTTCCTGAGATTGCTCCTGAGGAGCTCTGCTGCAAGTTCTATGTCTTTTATTGGAGGAACTAATGCTAGTCTCACGTAGTTGTCGGCATTTGGAGCGTCTCCAATTGCCAGCATGGCTCCAGGAGTTACGTTTATTCCTATTTTGTTGACCGTATCTATCTGGAGCATCCTCTTTGCAAATTCCATAGAATTTCCGCCGGTTTTTGCCCAGACATAGAATGTGGAATTTGCCCAATACTTAATGCCTGCGTCATCGAGAGCTGCAGTGAGGATGTTGCGTTTCTTATCATAGAGCTCGCGCATGCGCTGGACGTGTTCTTCGTCGCTCAGAGCCGCTATGCCTGCCTCTTGGATGGCGTTTGGAACTCCAGAATCTATCTGTGTTCTTAGTTTTCGGAAATAAGATATGACTTCTTCACCGCCTACTGCAAACCCCAATCTAATTCCTGTTGCGTTGCTTCTTTTCGAAAGAGATTGAAATACTATGATATTATTCCAATCGTTTGTATACTCAAGTATGGAGTGTGGTCTGTCCTTGATGTACATTTCAGTATATGCTTCGTCAGAGGCTATCAATACGCCGTGTTTATTTGAAAGTTTTATGAGATCTATGAAGAAATCGGCGTTGGCTGTTGCAGTTGTTGGGTTGTTTGGATAGTTTATCCATATAATTTTGATCTTACGGTCTCTTTCTAGTATGCCTTTTATTTCATTTATGTCTGGAAGGAAGCCATTTTCTTCATTTAGTTGATAAAATCTTGGTATTCCTCCTGCAAAAACTGTTCCTGCTTTATAAGGAGGATAGCCTATTGAAGGCATAAGGACAACGTCGCCAGGATTAATTAATGAAAAAGGAAGGTGGAATACTGCCTCTTTAGATCCTGCGGTTGTGGTTATCTGTGTGTTAGGATTCGCGTCAATTCCGAATCGATTAGAAAGCCATCTAGATACTGCTTGCCTATACTCAGGCATGCCAATATAGCTAGGGTATCCTGAATTTTTGTGCAATTCAGCTCCGGCTCGTAGAGCAGTTATGGCGCCTTTGTACAATGATTCGGTAGGGTCTCCAACGCCAAAGTCGATTATTCTGAAGCCTCGCTTTGCTGCGTTAATTTTGGCTCCGTCTACTTCTGCAAATGCGTAAGTCATGAATCTTTCGAGTCTTTTGCTTGGTTTTATCATTAAATCGCGCTTGGCTTCATTGTGTAGTATTAAGTTCCACTACGGTAGAAAAATCTCTGATTACTTCTGCCAACTCTGGTCTTCTTGTGGCGGCCGCCAGAGTTGTGACTCCTTCGCAGAATTCTTTTGGAGTAATCCGCCAATCTGATTGCACTCTCCTCTCTAATGCTTCAAGTTTCTTATCAACTTCTACTGTGGCTGCAATAAATGGATCTGTATCTAACTTAAGTGTCTCCATGAGTTGACTCATAACAATGCCTTCAGCTAAGCCCGCTTCGCGCCGAGACATAACACTTATGGCTTCCGGGTCTGTAGTTTTTGAAAACCTTATGTCCATCAAAGCCTTTCTTAGTTGGGGATTTGCCTGTGGAATGGTTCCTCGCGCTGCGTTGATATACGCTTCAACTTTTTCAAGTGTTATGGCTACTCGTAGGTCTTGTGTAGTCGTTTTATTCAACTTATCACAATAATTGTTGTATTTACTTCATACTTAAAACTATCTTTTTGAAATCAGGCAAGGTATAAATAGGAAGAATGCGTAATAATAGTGATTGATATGGTATTTGCCTTACTAGCTACTAAATTGGCTCTGAAACAGGCTCTTAGGACAGGCGTAGAGGTAGCGGTAGTTGCTGGAGTGGCATATGTGGGGCTAGCCGTAGCAAAAGACAAGACCAAGCAGCTTTTAGGACTTAAAAGATCATGAATTTCTGCTTCTGATTATTGCATGTGATGTATTGGCAAAAATTGAAGTTTGCAAGATATCAGATCTCCCTCCGGGGCAGATGAAAGGCGTTGGCGAAGGCGAAAAGAAGCTGCTTGTTGCAAATGTTGGCGGGAAGTTCTACGCGATGCGTTCTATTTGTAACCATGAAGGAGGCCCATTGGAAGACGGTCCGCTGTTTGAAAACGAGGTTACCTGCCCATGGCACGGTTCAGTATGGGATGTCACCACTGGCAAGTGCACCTGGTTCGGCGAACCTTTGAAGGATGAACCGACATACAAAGTAATCGTTGAAGGAGATGTTGTCTTTGTTGAGATCTAGGGTGTTGAAATGGCAATAAAGGAAGTGGATTTCGCAGAGGCCCTGGATTTTACAAGAAGGAACAGGACCAAGCTTGTCTGGCTTGGAAGGGAGCCTGTTGAGCACATAAGGGAGCTCCTCGAGCTTGATTCCTCAAAGTTGATTGCTGCGGACCCTGACAGCGTTGTTAACGCCGACAAGGAAGAAGCTGCGAAGTTCAAGGATTACGTCTTTGTCTGCTACCATGGAAACACCTCGAGATATGTTGCCAACGCGCTGAAGGACAAGTTCGGGGTCGACTCGTTGAATCTGAAGGGAGGAGTGACTGCGGTTGTCGGAGAGATTTTCTAGTCCTTGACTTGTTTTGCGTAGATCATAAGGCTTTTTATTGTGCCTGAGGTCTTCAGCGTATATAGCCCTATTTTTGTTCCGTTTATCTGCCTTACAAACGAAGACGCCAGAATAACTCGGTCTTCGAACCCCCTCTTGGATTTTATGACAAATAATCGTGGTGTGTATTGCGCCACTATTCTGGGGTTTGCCTCTGAATAAGCCAACTCACCCATGAACTTCATGATTTCGTTGCTTATGCTGTTTGAAAATGCAGAAGCATCAATGTCTCTGGAGGTTAGAATCAGTACATATCTGTATTTTCGTTTAAGTATCATTGGATTTCACCGAGGTTGTTTATCATTTTCTTGGCCTGCTCTTCGTTTGCTCCGAGGAACTTTGCCATCTCAATCATCTGTATTGATGAAAGCAGGCATGACTCGTCTTCCGCGAGCGAAATTAGGGAGACCTTCGCTTTTGAATGCGTTGCAAATGACAGAAGACCCCTCATCCTGTAGAGATTCCTTAGTCTTGTGCGTGTATCCACGCAGGTAAGATCGTGGACTGAAAGGAATAGGAGTTTGTCTGTCTCCTTGACTTCTTCCACAGACATGCGAATGAGTTCGTTGTCCTTGATTATTATTCCAATTACGTTGTTTCTTCTAAGCGCCCTGTCCAGAATGCCCGATTCTCCGCCCCTTACAATGCATTTGTTGTTTGAACTCAGTCCGTCTACCACGGGAAGTTCCTTCTTGCCCAGTATTTTCTTGTAACCAAGAAGGTTCCCCATTTTCTTTTCGGGAACTTCCATATTTACAATATCGAAATAATCCATGCCTTCAACTTTTGTCGTATATCAAGGTGATGCAGTCTCCGTCCAGGAGCACATGCTCCCTTCCGAGCCTTTGGTTGGTAAACTTTGCGCTTTTGCCGCTTATATATGCATACCTAAGGTTCTTTGCTGCCTTGGAATGCAGCTCCTTCGCAACATCATAGACCGTGGCTCCCTTCTTCATTATGAGCGGCTTCTCGAAGTCCACTTCGCCGTCCTTCGGTTTGAGGTATATCCGCATTAGCTCCAGCTCGCCGAAGATCTTGGGCTTGAGCTCCTCGATGTTTGTCTTCTGGGATGCGCTTATCGGAATCACTTTGACTCCGGTGGAATTTTCAAGTTCCCTTTTGATTCCCTGAGCGTATGAGGAGTCGACGCTGTCTATCTTGTTCAGTATTATTATCGCCTTCACGTAGACCATGCTGGGATCCATCAGTTCCATAACATCCTCTATGTCAGCGTCCTGGTGGAATATCACTTTGCCGTTGTATATTCCGTATTGGTTTAGGACTTCTGCTATCTCCTTTTTGCTTGGGGTTTTGTGGTTGATCTTTTCTATCTCAAGCCCTCCTGTTGCCTTCTGTTCTATTAAGATGTTCGGCCTTGTCTTGTTTATCCTTATGTCCAGGCCATAAAGCTCGTCGAGCAGCTTGTATAGCCCTTCAGGTTTGTTCACGTCCAGCATTATCAGCAGTAGATCTGCGACGCGTATCACGCTTGCCACTTTCGCCCCGCTTCCTTTCCCTTCGCTTGCGCCTTCTATCAGACCAGGTACATCGAGAATCTGTATCTGGGCGCCTTGGTAGGTCATCGTGCCCGGGATCACCTCAAGGGTGGTGAATGCGTATGCCGCTATCCTGGACTCTGCGTTTGTGATTACAGTGAGAAGAGAGGATTTTCCCGCGTTCGGAAACCCCACAAGAACTGCGGTGGCGTCTCCGGATTTCTTTACTGCGAATCCCGTTCCCCTGCCTCCTTTCTTCTTTACCATGTCCTTCTTGATGTTGGCAATCTTCCTCCTGAGTATTCCAAGGTGCTTGTTAGTGGCTTTGTTGTGCTTGGTTTTGGCGTACTCCTCTCTGAGTTCCTTAAGCTTGCCTTCAAGATCTGACATATTTAGGATATGTTAGTATAACTTTATAAAATCACGGAGCGGAGTAAGTTGAAGCCCAGGAGTTTGTGAAAATCACGTTTGTAGGAACTCCGTTATTGATATTGCCGCTGTAGTCATTTGCGTTGCCGTTGAGTGGCCACCAGCCAATTAGGTTATTAAGTAGTAGTGGATTCCCGCCTATTCCTTCATCATATAACGTTGTCACCTCGTTCGCAGTGAAGGAAGTGTTGTAGATTTGGACGTTTGCGATTGAGCCTTGGAAATAATACGAAGTAGAAAAGGGCTGGGCAACATTAACTTGTGCGCCGATGAGTAATGGGGAACTTCCTGAAGATACTATGTTGCCTGATGCTGTTAATGTATTGCTAATTTGTCCGTTTAGGTACATGTTAGCAATTCCTGTGTTGCCATTGTATGTTACAACGACGTCATACCAAGTGTTCGGGTTTATACTACTGCTAGAATATAGTGTGTATAGTGTTGGTGTATAAAAATTAAAGTCCACATGATAAACTTTTAGTCCTGTCTCAATGAAAAATCCGGCGCCTTGACCAGTTATTCTATTATCAATAAATCTGTAGCTACCTCCAGAAGAGAGGGCTGATGTGCTTGGATTAATCCAAGCTGAAACGGTTATGGTACTCGGAGTATTCAGGCTTATTGCGGTGGTTCCGGTGTTGATATAACTGCTCGCTCCGTTGAACTGTGCGGCATACTGCGGAAGCTCGTTGTTGCAGACTCCTTCGGTGTTGATGAATTGGGTAGTTCCTGGCCCCTGCGGCCTATAGATCTGGCAACTGCCTGGTCCGACTTTCGGTGCAAGATTTGCAGAGTTGAAAAAGCCTAGTCCAAATAAAGCGCCCAGTACGAAGGCTATGATTAGTATGGCCCAGCCATAGGTCATTAGGTATTCCATAGCTGACTGGGCTTTTAACTTGTGCATGTTAAGGGGATTGATGTTGAGACTTAAGAATCTTGTCTTGATGTAAGGTTCTTAAACTCTCACTGAGAATATACTCTTATGTACTTGAAGAGAATCTTTATCGGCAGCGACCACGCTGGATGGAAGCTTAAGGGAATACTGGCAAAATGGCTCGCGGAGGAGAGATATGACGTCAAGGACATGGGCCCCATCTTGTACGACCCTGATGACGATTATCCGGATTATGCTGTTAGAGTTTGCAGAAAGGTTCTGGAGGAGCGCTCAAAGGGCCTTCTCATCTGTGGATCGGGAATGGGTATGGATAGGGCTGCCAATAAGATCCATGGCATCCATGCTTCGGTCTGCTGGAACCTGGAATCCGCACGACAGGCAAAGAAGCACGGGAATATCAATGTACTATGCCTTGGCGAGAAGTTTGTTAAGCCTGAGCTTGCCAAGAGGATAGTCAAGATCTGGCTTGAGGAGCCTTTCGAAGAGGAGAGAAGGCATGTCAGGAGGATACAGAAGATCAGGGAGATTGAGAGACGGACTATGAGGTAGGATTATGATTGTGCTTGACGGCCCAGCCGGAAACGGAATCGGAGCGAACGTGGCCAAGAGGCTGGATGCCGCCTATGCGCTTGTCAACCACAAGGTCTTTCCCGATGGCGAATCCTATATAAGGATACCCAGTCTTGAAGAAGACGACACCGTGGCTGTGGTGCAATCAACCTATGCTCCACACGAAAAACATCTAATAGAACTTCTTTTCATGATAGACGCGCTAAAGGAGATGGGAACAAAGCACATAGTGGCTGTGGTCCCCTATCTTGCTTATGTAAGGCAGAACAGGATGTTCACCGCAAATGAGGCGGTAAGCATAAACACGGTGATGAGGCTGCTCAGCGAATCCGGGGCGGAGGCCCTGGTGACTGTGGAACCGCATCGGTACGATGTTGTTTCGCTTTTTGAGGGAAAATTTGAGATTGTGGATCCTTCGGCGGCATTCGCAGAGGAGCTCGGCAAGAGGGTCAAGACGCCTTTTGTTGTTGCCACCGACGGTGGAGACATGGTGCGCGCAAAGAAGATGGCTGAGCTGCTTGATTGCGAATATGATTTCATAGAAAAGGAGAGAGACCTAGCGACAAATAAGGTCAGGGCGGTCAGTTCCCTTACTGCGGACCTGAAAGGGAAGGAGGTCGTCATATTTGACGACGTGATAAGCACTGGAGGTACCATTGAACTGGCGGCCAAGATGGCGGTCTCAAATGGCGCAAAAAAGGTAATAGCCGCAGCGGCGCATCTTGTAATGGCAAATAATGCGTATGAAAGGATAACAGGAGCAGGCGTTTCTGAAATATATGGGACAAATACAATCCCGTTTCCTCGTGCTCACCTAATAGACGTTTCTGCACAGATCGCTGACGCGATGAAGAAAATAGTTAAGTAATTACTTCCTTGGTCCTTTTACCTTTAGTACTATGTTTGAATACCTCTCCTTTTTCTTTGAGACTGCCTTCAGCCTGCCGGTCTTCATGTTTATCATCCTCTTCAGGAGCGATATCTCCCCCTTCCTGAAGAACCTGAACATGCCTCTGTTCTTCCTCTCAAATTCAAATATGAGCGCGTCGAGTGACTGGTTCTCCTTGTCGGTCTTGGAGTTGTAATAGGCGAGCCTCTGCTCAAGTCTTAACATGAAAGAGTCGAGATATCTCTTTGCCGAGTTGGTGTCCCTTGATTTCAAGATGAGACCTGCCAGGAAGATGTTTGCGAATTCGCTGTTGAACCAGTGCTTGTATCCTACTCCAAGAGATTCCAGAAGGGTTAGGTATGCGACCAGCTCCTTGTACGACATGCGCTTGGCGTTGTTGATTATGTTTGGCATGCACAGCGCTCCGTAGTCAAATGACCCGAAGAGGCTCTCCATCCGCGTGGCGTGTTCGTCGAGTATCTGCGATATCTTTGGGTCCTTGTTGGCTTGCACGGAATTGCCACGCCAGCTCTCCCTTATGACCTTTCTCAGGATGCCTTTTTCAAACGTCTCGTTGCCGCCTGTTTCTTCTTTGTCGCCCTTTATTAATATCCCGCTCATGAAATCCCTTGCTATACTGAAATGAATGATGTCTCGTCTTTGCTGTCGAACTTGAAGAAGCCTATGCGCTCGAACTGCACATAGTCGCCTTCCTTGAGTTCTTTTGCTTGGGCTTCGGCGTATCCTTCTACGGTTTCCAGACTGTTTTTGTTAAAGATCTCGCCATTCAATAAATTCCCTATTACCAGTATTTTGGCGTTGATGTAATTGCCCTCGTTGACCCACTGGAGTTTTGGGGCTTCCTTGCCCCCGTCCTCGGTGTATGCAGCCTCGATTGAGTCGCCTTCAATCTTTTCGATTTTTATGTCGAATGCATCCTTCAGTCTGACCAGGTCGCCTTTATTGAGATTGATAGCATCATATGTATTTATAAAGAATACGTCTGTCAGTTTATACTTCCTATACCCCAGGTCTTCGGTGGGGTGCATTTTGATCTTACCTTCCCTCTTGTCTTCAGGTATGCCATTTACCTCGAGCCTGGCAGGCTTGGCGATGAAGAATAGCCTGATGGCCATGCCGTCTATCAGCTTCCTGTTCTCCGCGAGGAGCATGTCTATGCTGACCTTGCTGTCTGTCTTGCTGAGCCCGAATCTCGTGACGAATTCCCTTATAGCCTCCGGGAGGATTCCCCTCTTCCTGAGGCCGGCTATTGTTATGAGCCTGGGGTCGTCGTAGCCTGAGAGCAGGCCCTGCTTCATGAGCTCGTTGAGCTTCCTCTTGCTCGTCACGTTGTTTTCTATCTCGAGCCTGGCGACGCTGTGTATCCTCGGCTTCCTCAATTGCAGCATGTCCAATATGGTGTAGTAGAGCTCGTCTCTCAATTCGTACTCCTTGCTCCTTATGGCGTCCGTTACTCCTTTTATCGAATCCATGATCGAGGTGTTGAAATCGTAGGTCGGCCAGACCGAATACTTGGTGCCCTGCCGGTAGTGCGGCTCGGTCTTTATCCTGAAGAGGGTTGGATCGCGCATGGCGGTGTTAAGGTTCTTTATGTCACCTTTGAGCCGGAGTATGCCGTTGTCCAGTTTTTTATTCAGAAGGTCTTGCCAGAGGCCCATGTTTTTCTCTGGGCTTTGTGATTTATGTTCGCAGTCTGTTCCCGCGCTTCGGTTCTCCTTGACCTTTTCAGGCGCGCAGAAACAGACGTAGGCGTTATTGTTTTCTATTAGGATTGAGGCGTATTTGTATAGAGTCTCGATGTTGTCGCTCGCGTAGTATTCGTCATCGAAATCTATCCCGATCCACTTGAGGTCTTTCTTGAAGGCGTCTACGAATTCCTGCTTTTCCTTCTCAGGGTTTGTGTCGTCGAAGTAGAGGCCTATCTTTCCGGAGTAGATGTCGGCAAGCTGCCTTTCCATTAGTGATACTTTTGCGTGCCCTATGCTCATGTAGCCGTTTGGCTCCGGAGGAAAGCGGGTTACGAATGCTCCTTTCACCGCGCCCTCAAGCTCCAGCCTGGGCTTTGCGGTGCGCATGGCCTTCTCTTTTTCCTTTTGCTCGAATTCCTTCTTGTATGCCGAGGCCTCTGATTCAATTTCTCCTTTGCCCAGCCCGTTTACCCGCTCCACTTCCGTCTTCACTGCCAGGGAGAGTTCCTTGAGGCTTGATTTGAGCTCTGGAAATTTTGAGAGGACGCTGTTTACCACAGTCGAATCCCTTGCCTTGCCGTAGTCCATGGCGTTCTTGAGCGCCGCCTTCCTTATTTCTTCTTCTGCTCCTTGGCTGATCATTCAGGTCACGGCAGCTTGGAGACGCTCATGCTGTAAATGGTTCCGTTGGTTGTCACCAGCGCGGATACCCTTACCCTTACTGTAGAAGGCGTGCTGTTGCCTAGCGTAAGCGGGACCTGGGCCTGCCTGAAGCCCTGCGGCACGGCAATTGTGTAGGACTTGTTTACTATGAATATGTTCAGCTCCTGCGGCAGGGTGATGTTGGCTTCCGAGGAGAAGGTCAGGCAGGAAAACTCCGTTTTGTTGAGGTTGTTTGAAAAGAATCGGTATAGGGCGGGGATGCTCATGGTGCCCGGCTGTACTGTCGTTTCGTTAGGCAGTGAATATGAATTGTAAACGGAATTGTTGTTTTCCATTGCAGAGATAAACTGACTGATCTTGGTGTTCACAGCTGTGCTGGTGGAATTGGAGCATGAGACCGCTATGTTAAGGGTATTGTTATAGCCTGAGAAGACGGCGTTTGCAGTGGCAACGCCGAAGAGCGTTTGTGGCGTTATTGTCTTGTTTGTAGCGGCGCCTGAACTTCCTGTGCTTAGGTTATGAAGCGTGAAGTAAGATGAAAGGAAGATAAGCCCTATGAATATGGCGCCGATGGCCATGGCTATCCTCCTCATGGTGTTGGATTTAGTGGCTTGCGCTTTGGTTGTTGGCTCTGCGGGGGTGGTGCTCATTCAAATCACAAAACTTTTAGTTATTGATGCTTAAGTATTATTGCAATTATATTATATACATTGAGGGTTAGATATTCCTTTCTGGATGTTGATGTGATATTATGGGTTTTAAGGATGGAGATTTTGTAAAGGTAGACTACAGCCTATGGAGGGTTGCCGACAGCCAGCTCGTGCGCACTACTGACAAGAAACTTGCACAGGAGAAGGAGATTTACAACGAGGAGACAAGGTACGCGCCCCAGCTCATCGTGGTAGGCAGGGACAACGCGCTGAAGGCGCTCTGGGACGCCCTGAAGACCATGGACGTAGGCCAGAGTAGGAAGATCGAGCTTGAGCCGAAGGATGCCTTTGGGGAGAGGGACCAGAACCTCGTCAGGGTCATGCCCATTGCGGATTTCAGGAAGAAGGAGCTGGAACCAAGGCCTGGCATGCAGATAGACATTGATGGAGTCATAGCCACCATCAAGAGCGTCAACTCGGGAAGGGTGATGGTCGACGCAAACAACCCGCTTGCTGGGGAGAAGATAAGGTATGACCTGAAGGTTGTGGCAAAGGTGGAAAAGGATGACGAGAAGGTCAGGGCCATAGCAGAAATTTACGGACTTGAGCCTGATAAGATAAATGTTGGAGAGGGCCAGGCAAAGGTGGCCTTTGGACCCAAGACAAAGATGAATGCGGACTATTTTGTAAACAAGAGCTATATGGTAAATGCTGTCTTGGAGTACATGGCCGACGTCAAGAAGGTAGTGGTTGAAGAAGAATATGAGAGAACTTCAGATAAAGGATAGTTGCCCAGTCCTTCGGTTTGGATAAAGTATCGCGGACTTAGTGTGACTTTGGTATATTGATTGGTATGTTGACTTTTTAGATTTTATATCTAATTATTTATTAGATATCATGGCGATGAAGAGGGTAGTGGCTGCTCCTATGATAGGTGTTGGAAAAGAAAATGGAGAAAGATTTTCTGAGAGAACAATGGATGAACTCAGAAGGAGACTGTTTTTGTTTGCAAAAAAAGAAAATGGGTTTACGTTTGAAGAGAAATCTAAGAGAATTAAAGATGTTTTTGTAATTTTATCTGGCTCGGATAGGATAATAGGTACCAAGATGGCATATGCGATACTTAACAACGGAGGGGTAGGTAAGTTCCTTGAAGCAAAAACCTTCGAAGGTTTTTTAGTAGACAGGGTAAATAAAGTAGGTAAGAAAACCGAAACTGCATTGAAGGAGCTCTTTGATTATTGCAGGGGGAATCCAGTTATGGAGGAGCAGTCTTCACAGGATGACTCAAAATCCTAGCCGTTTATGCTCAGCGCATAGGTGCCATTTGCCGATATTCCGAGGTTCTTGGCCAGTTCTGATTTTTCGACGTTAAGTATCACTACGTACCCGCTCCATTTAGAGGTTAGCGATGAAGATCCGCACATCGGGCAGACCTCTCCTTGGGCTATTATGACTCTGCAGTTTTTGCATGCTTTCTCCATGAAAATTACCTTCTGCCTCTTGGCCTTCCTCCGCCAGGGCCTCTGGAGTCCCTTCTGTCCTTGGTCTTTATCGGCTCCTTGGTCCATTCATACTTGCCGAGGCTGTCAGGCCTCATTGTGAGCGCTATTTTTGTGTCCTTTATGTTGTTCTTCAGGCTTATGGTGGAGACCTTTACATAGACCACATCTCCTTTCTTGATGGTCCTCCCGCTGTTCCTCAGGACGAATGTTCCAGATTTTCTGTCATTGGTTATGAAGTCGTTTGTTATCTGCGAGAGGTGTACAAGCCCGTCTATTGGACCCAGCCTTACGAAGCATCCGAAATCAACAAGCTCTGAGACCTCGCCCATTAGGATCTCGCCGACGTCGAGGTTGAAGGCAAGCATGTCGAATGTGACGTCATGATGGGTTGACGGGTCTCCTGGCATTATGAATCCGTCGCTTATCTCCCTTACGTTGAATACTGCCAGTATTATCCCTATATCCTTCTCCAGAAGACGCTCGTGCCTCTTCCTGAGTATGACCTCCGCTGCCTTGTTGAGGTCCTCACCGAAGTGAGCTGGAGGGATGCTGATGGTGTCCTTTATAGTGTATACATAGAACAAAAAATTGCCTCTAGGGTATTTGATGCGTTATAAATATGGGGGGTTAAATTTAATAAGGTTATCTGAATTGGCCTCCCATTCCCATGGCCACTGCCGTTATACCTTCCGAGCGCAGTTTCGCACGCAGTTTGGTGTCGTTGGTGCAGACGAGCGCGCCTGTGCTGAGCGCCTCCCTTATTATCCATTCGTCCACGTAGCCTTTGTCCTTTTTGAGAACGTATTCCTTCTCCAGGAGCATGAGGAGTGCGGTCCTGGCGTCTCTCCCGTTTTTCTTTTTTGTCAGGGCGAGCTTCTTCAGCTCCTTGATTATCCCCTTTGAGATGACTATCTCGCACCCAGGGTATTCCTCTCTCAGCGTTCCGAATGCGTCCCGCTTGATGGAGAGCGCAAAGAGAATGGAGCTTGTATCAAGTATTATGCGTTTTATCCTATCACTTCTTCAGGTTATAATTGCCTCCAAAGGGTTAAATTTGTTGCCGAGCCATTATCCATCATTCCTTATCATCAGTAAAGGTGTTAGAACGGCCGACTTGGACATGTATGCTGAATCGCTCATTTACGCTTACGAGCACCCGCAGCACAAGGGAACCATAAAGGACGCGGAGGCCAGCATGCAGGAAGAGAACATTTCATGCGGTGACAAGATCACCGTTTATCTTGGAATTGAGAAGGGAGTTGTCAAAGACGTCAAATTTGATGGGATAGGATGCGTCATCTCAATGGGCTCGGCAGATCTGCTTGCTGCTGGGCTGAAAGGCAAGAGGCTTGATGAAGTATTGAAGTTCGGGCAGGGAGAGCTGCTTAGGCTGATAGGCATTGATCCTGGTCCTGTGAGAATGCATTGCGCGACCCTTTCCCTTAGGGCGATTAAGGAGGCCCTGTTCGCCTACGCGAAGAAGCCCGTTGATTCTGCGACCAAAGAGCTTTGATTTACTAAGGATTAGCTCAGTATCATTTCTATCTGGACTGTGTCAGGAACCGGTATTCTCATTATCTGCCTTAGGGCCGCGTCGCTGCCGTCTATTGACACCATCCACTTGTGGATTCGCATCTGCCATCTTTCGTAGGTCTTGGAGCCGTCTCCGCATGGGGATTTCCTTGTGGTGACCTTTATCTTTCTTGTAGGAAGAGGTATCGGGCCGACGCATTTAACTCCAGAGGATTTTGCTATCTCGACTATCTGCTTTGCTATGTCCCTTGCCGCCGTTCGGTTCCTGCTTATAAGTTTGATCCTTGCTGTTGGCATTTTATCTTCTCATTTCTTGAGCATCAAGTATTAATTGCACACTATGATGCGGATATTTCCTCCCTATTCCAGGTATTTTGTTTTCGTCTACCAATCCGCTGCTGGCCTGACTGTCTGGGGTTTTTGATCTTGAAGCTCCGCGTTGTAAAAATATTATTAGGTCTGTGTTCACTTGTCGGGACGGACGCATGGAGGCAAGTGGGGGTCTGTAAGTCATCGTCTCACTAGGCCTTCTTCACAACGTCGAGCACTACTCCTGCCGCTACGGTCTGGCCCATGTCCCTTATTGCAAATCTTCCAAGCTGTGGGAAGTCTGAGTATTTCTCCACTACTATGGCTTTTGTGGGCTTTACTCTAATTATTGCAACGTCTCCATTCTTAATGAACTCTGGATTCTTTTGGAGCGTCTGGCCTGTTTTCGGATCCTTCTTTTCTATGATCTCGGTTATCGTTGCCGCAAGCTGTGCGGTGTGTATGTGGAAGACCGGGGTATATCCGGGGGCTATTGCCTGAGGATGGTTGATCACCACTATCTGAGCGGTGAATTCCTGGGCCACTGTTGGCGGGCTGCTTGTTGGACCTACCACCATTCCCCTCTTGATGTCCTTCTTGTCTACACCCTTGATGTTGAAGCCTACGTTGTCTCCGGGACCAGCCTGTGTAAGCTGTTGGTGGTGCATTTCCACGCTCTTGACATCCGTCTTGACGCCGCTAGGCATTATGACTATCTGGTCTCCCGGTTTCATTATCCCTGTTTCTACTCTACCTACTGGAACGGTTCCGAAGCCCGCAATGCTGTAGACGTCCTGAATCGGGAGTCTTAGTGGTTTGTCCGTCGGCTTCTTTGGAACCTGGAATGTGTCTATTGCTTCGAGAAGTGTTGGTCCTGTATACCATGGAAGCTTGTCTGACTTGCTTGAAACGTTTACTCCCTCAAGTCCTGAATAAGGAACGAAAAGGATCTTTGATATGTCGTATCCTACAGATTTGAGGAGTTCGCTTACCTTCGCCTTTGTTTCCTCAAACTTAGCCTTGTCGTAGTTTGCCGCGTCGATCTTGTTCAGCCCGACGATTATCTGCTGTATTCCGAGAACCTTTGCCAGATATGCGTGCTCTCTTGTCTGTGATTGCACTCCGTCAGGTGTTGAAACGACTAGAACTGCTGCGTCTGCCTGGCTTGCTCCGGTAATCATGTTTTTTACGAAGTCCCTGTGGCCCGGAGCGTCTATGATCGTGAAGTAGAATTTCGGGGTCTGAAAATCCCTGTGCATGATGTCGATTGTGATTCCACGTTCCCTTTCCTCCTTGAGCTGGTCCATGACGAATGCAAATTCGAACGTAGCCCTGTTGTACTTGGTTACCTCTTCCTTGATCTTCTTCATGTCCTGCTCTGTCACTGCCTTTGTGTCGTAGAGCAATCTGCCTACCGTTGTCGACTTTCCGTGGTCGATGTGTCCGATAAAAATCAAATTCATGTGGGGTTTTTCTGCCATTAAATTCACCTAAATAGGATATTTTGGTTTTAGAGATAATTAAAAGCTAGAGGGATTAATCTCCGTCGTTATTTCTCTTCTTAGTAGTATGCCCTTTAACATATATAAATCTTTCTACGTTGTCTTCGAGAGATACACGATGCGTTGGCTAAGAAGATGCCGACGGCTTCTTAGGGAAAGACTAAGGGAGGCGTTTACAGGCTGTTTATAAGTGTATATATACTTTAACTGGATATTTTAAGTATGGCAGCAAAGTTAACTAAAGAAGACATGAAATTCCTGATCAATACATCAATATATAACCGGGATTATCTACTCAGCATAAATAGTATTATGCTGTCGCTTGTTGTGGCAGTAACTGCAGTTATCGCATCAATCTTCTCCATATTCGTTTCTCTCAGACTTGTTAATCCAGTATATTTGGGTGTTTTCTCGGTGTTTGTCATAGCGGCAACTTGGTTTTACTGGTATCGAACAAACAAAAAGTTAAGAGGGAGGATAAAACATATCCAAAGGCAGTACAGAACCTATCTTACCCATCTGTATCCGGACATCAAAGACAGCGATTTTTACTATTGAGCTGTTGATTGTAATCGGGCTTTCCCGCCGAAAGGACTAAATCCTTGAAAGATTACGGTTATCTGGTTTGATGTCAATAAAATATTGGGAGTTTGAGGATGCTCCATTGAAGGAGAAGCTCAAGAGCCCTAGCGTGAAGGAGGTCGCCAGGATATATTTTGACAATGAAACGAGAGCCTATAGGTTTGCAATGGCTTTGAGCGCAGTAAAGAAGGCGAAGGAACTTAGACTGAAGGATTGCGGAAAGGAGCTCCCTCTCGCAACATGGAAGAGGTATCTGGACTATGGGGTTGCGGTAGGCATACTTAAACATGAAAACAGCGCGTACAGTTTTACAGATAGGTATTCGAAGCCGCTTAGGAATATTTCAACTTACATTAAAGCGTGGATGGAGAGCATTAGCGATGAGGATCTGGCTCTTCTTTTTGCGAATGCAAATACTGAGAGACAGAAAAGACGGGGAGGAAAACAAGAGGCTCCTGAAGAGATAACAAAGTTGCTCTGATTTTGTTGTGGATGGTATCTTCGAACTGTAAGACTTTAATAACTATTGTGCGTATATTTCCTGATGATTCTTTGGAACTAGGCGAGGCTGAATTGATAGAGCAGGAGCTCACAATAAGGAACCTTAGGCTTAGCAAGGAAGTTCTTGAAACTAGAAGATCCGCGGTAAGGTGGCTTGCCCTTTCGCTTGGCATCCTTAACCCAGGCGAGTCGAGGCTCAGCTCCCTTGCGGTGCTCGACTCCCTTGTCTATTACCAGTTCCTGAAGAAGCAGGATCCCACGGTTAAGGAATTAATAGAGTACATAAGCAAGAACTGGGAACCGATCAACGAGAAGACCCTTAGATACCATCTCCTAAGACTGAAGAAGATGGG
>Ga0181520_10001380_pt1 | contig 49568 bp, 26 predicted proteins | sample PEATcosm2014_Bin_29_FD_132451 | JGI IMG/M metagenome (GOLD analysis project Ga0181520, IMG submission 132451) | Peatland microbial communities from MTU Mesocosm Facility, Houghton, MI, USA - PEATcosm2014_Bin02_30_metaG | ecosystem: Environmental > Terrestrial > Soil > Wetlands > Peat | place... | reverse complement strand
TCGATGCAATCAAGTTTTGTTTAGCCGAGGCGGGCATCTCGGTTTCAGACATCGACGAAATCGCGCATGGATTCGATTACTCCCCCTATCGCGAGCTTTATCTCAGGGACGAAGTCTCAACCAAGCTCTACCAACAGGTCTTCTCACGCGGAGCACTGCTGGCGCAGGTACGCCGCGACCTTCCTGGTTTTCCCGAGGAGAAGGTGTTTTTCGTTGGCCACCATCTGGCGCACGCTGCCAGCGCGGCCTACACGTCAGGTTGGGACGAGTGCCTGGTCGTAGTGAACGATGCGATGGGAGAGATTGAGAGTCTCACCGTTTACGAGTTCCACGACGGGCAGCTGGAGAAGCTTCGGACAGTGGGCGCCAACGACTCGATCGGCATCCTGTATTCGTTAATAACCCTGCATCTGGGCTTCGATTTTAATTCAGACGAGTACAAAATCATGGGCCTCGCGCCTTATGGCGACCCTTCCCGCTTCCGTCCCTTCTTCGAGCAGGCCGTGGAGCTTTGCGACGACGGGTCGATCCGAATTCCGATTCTGAAATTGAACCATTCTCGCGAGGAACGTGAGAATTATCTAGCAACGCGCGCATGGCTGGACGAGCATCTCATTCCGCGCAGGCCGCAAAACCATTCCGTCAATTCCATCCATGAAGACGTGGCTGCGGCGCTTCAAGAGTGTCTCGAGCGCGTCGTCATGCACGTTTGTGAGCACTTTGGAAAGCTGACGGGATTGCGCAGGATTGTCCTGGCCGGGGGCGTTTCTCTTAACTGCACAGCGAACGGCAAGCTGTTTCGTTCCCGCCTTTTCGACGAAGTCTACGTTCAGCCCGTGGCCGGCGACGATGGCGTTGCCCTGGGGGCGGCGCTCTATCGGACCTCTCTTGCCATGGAAATTCCGAATCACCGATTCCCGGCCCCGCTCTTTGGACCCCGATACGGGGCGAGTGCAATCGAGGCTGCACTTCAGTGCTTCAGTGGCAAGATCCAGTGGAAGCGTCTTGATTCCCTTGAAGCCACGTGCACCTGCGCGGCCCGGCTGATCGCCGATGGGCGCGTGATTGCCTGGTCTCGCGGCCGCATGGAGTATGGTCCACGGGCGCTCGGCAACCGAAGCATTCTCGCCGATCCCAGGCGCCCAGATATGCGCGACCGCATCAATGCCATGGTCAAGAAGCGCGAGGCGTTTCGTCCCTTCGCGCCCGCCTGCTCGGTTGAAGAAGCCCATCTCTGGTTTGATGTGGCTGAGGGCACTCAACTTCCCTACATGATCAGCATCGTCGATGTTCGTCCCGATTTAAGGGCCCTTCTTCCCGCGATCACGCACGTGAACGGTTCCGCGCGGCTTCAGACTGTTTCGGCGAGCGACAATCCGGACTTTCACACCCTACTGCTGGCCGTCGGTGAAACGACGGGTCGCCAGATGGTGCTGAATACAAGCTTCAACGTCAAAGGACAGCCAATCGTGAACACGCCCGAAGAAGCTATCGAGACGTTTCTCGGAACGGGCATAGAGTTTTTGTTCCTGGAGAACTTTTATGTCACGCGTTCCATTGCTTGAGCAGAATCGCACGGAAGTCGATTACCCGCGTCATAGCACCATTGCGGAGTTGTTTGCGCAGCAGGCTGCTCGAACTCCAGATGCCACCGCCCTAGCCTCGGGAGATCACACCCTCAGTTATCGTGAACTCGATGAAAGTTCCAATCGCCTTGCCCAGTTTCTGAAGAGCCTCGGTGTGAAGCCGGAGACTTTAGTTGGGGTTGCCATGGAACGATCGGCGACTCTCGTGGTGAGCCTGCTCGCCATATTGAAGGCCGGCGGAGCTTATGTTCCGCTCGATCCCAGCTATCCCAAGGACCGTTTGTCGTGGATCATCGAAGATTCGGGCATGTCGGTTCTCCTGACGACTGCGTCCACCCGCGAGCGGATTCCGCCCGGGGCGAATCGTCTCAACTTTGTCGACGCGGGCGACCCGGCGATTGCGCTCCAAAGCACGCAGTCGGTCCATCCGGATGCCGCCAGCAGCAACCTGGCCTATGTGATCTACACCTCTGGCTCCACGGGCAAGCCCAAGGGCGTGATGGTCGAAAACCGGAACGTTGTCAACTTTTTTACTGGCATGGATCGGGCCATCGGTTGCGAACCGGGAGTTTGGCTCGCCGTCACCAGTGTTTCGTTCGATATCTCCGTTCTCGAACTTTTGTGGACTCTGTGCCGAGGCTTCAAGGTTGTCGTCCATGGCGACGAGGGCCCAGGCACAATGGCCGACGAGATCGTCCGTCACCGAGTCACTCATCTGCAAATGACCCCCTCGCTGGCGCGCATGCTCACGCTCGACACACGCGCGTTTGCCGCGCTCGGCTCGCTGCGGCAGATGCTTCTGGGCGGCGAAGCGGTCCCGGCCTCTGTCATCCACCATCTTCGCCAGAAATTCAATGGCGAGATTCACAACATGTACGGACCGACAGAGACCACCATTTGGTCGACAACTTTCCGCGTAGAAGAAGTGGGCAGTGCGGTTTCGATCGGCAAACCAATCGCGAACACGCAAATCTTCCTACTCGACGCGGAACGGAATCCTGTCGCCGCGGGTGAAGTCGGAGAGCTTTACATTGGTGGCGATGGCGTGGCGCGCGGCTATTGGAACCACCCCGATCTCACCGCTGAGCGATTTCTCGATATCCCTTCCCTCTCAGAGCAACGGATCTACCGCACAGGCGACCTTGCCCGATATCAGCCCGACGGGAACATTGAATTCCTCGGGCGCGCCGACTTCCAGATCAAGCTGCGAGGCCACCGCATCGAGCTAGGCGAGATCGAAGCTATCCTTGAAGATTGCTCTGGAGTCAGGCAGGCGGTTATCGTCCTCCGAGAGGACCGTGAAGACGACAAACGCCTTGTTGCCTATCTGGTGGCCGACTCCGCAGGAGCCAATGACGCAGGCATTCTGCGCAAGACGCTTGAATCGAAGCTGCCCGATTACATGATCCCTTCGAGCTTCGTTTTCCTTCCCGAATTGCCGCTTACTGCGAACGGAAAAACGGATCGCAAAGCTCTCCTGAACCTTCCTCCACCAGGCATCTCCGCCGGCGCCGCCGATGCACTGACCGGAAGCCAACCCAAGAACGAATCCGGCCACGAACCCTCAAGCGAAATCGAACGCATCGTTGCCACTGCCTGGCAAGAGGCGCTGGGCGTACCGACAGTCGGCCTGAACGATAACTTCTTCGACCTCGGAGCACACTCCCTCACCGTCGCCGAGGTACAGGCTAAGCTCCAGAACGTATTGGGGCGCGAAATTTCCCTCGTCGATCTGTTTCAGTTCTCCACGGTACGTGCGCTCGCCGATCAACTCGCAGGGACGGGCGCCCATAGTCAGGGATCAGATCGCGCGCAACGCCGCAGAATGGCCCGGCAGGCTAGAAATGGAACGCCATGAAGCCCTCGTCCATTGCGATCATTGGCATGGCGGGCCGCTTCCCCGGCGCTCGAAACACAGGCGAGTTCTGGAAGAACCTGCGCGATGGCGTCGAGTCTATCCGCGACCGCTCTCAAGCTGAATTGATCGCATCCGGGGCGACTCCCGAAGACCTGGCCAACCCCGATTACGTCAAGCGCGCCGCAGTTCTCGACGACGTTCCGATGTTCGATGCGTCTTTTTTCGGATTCAGTCCGAGAGATGCGTCCATCATGGACCCGCAGCATCGGCATTTTCTCGAGTGTGCATGGGAGGCCCTCGAAGATGCAGGCCATCCGCCGCGTCTTTTCGATGGATCGATCGGTGTCTTCGCTGGGTCGGGCATGAACACCTACCTGATTCACAACCTGCTTGCCAACCATCGGCTGCTCGAATCCGCAGGCTTGTTCCAGCTCAAGCAAACCGGCAACGACAAGGATCTACTGGCCACGCGGGTCTCCTATCAGCTCGATCTACGCGGGCCCAGCATCAACGTGCAAACCGCCTGCTCCACTTCCCTTGTTGCGGTGCATCTCGCCTGTCAAAGTCTGCTCAACTACGAATGCGACATGGCTCTGGCCGGCGGAGTCACGATCGAGTTCCCGCATGGGCAGGGCTACATCTATCGCGACGGAGAGATCCTTTCGCGCGATGGCCACTGCCGCCCTTTCGATCAGGCATCGAGCGGCACCGTCTTTGGAAGCGGCCTCGCAATCGTCGTATTACGCCGGCTTGAAGATGCGCTCGCGGACCACGACCATATCCGCGCAGTGATTCTCGGATCGGCGATCAATAACGATGGCGCCCGCAAGGTCGGCTATCTCGCGCCAAGCGTGGAAGGCCAGGCCGAGGTGATCGCCGAGGCGCTCGAAATCGCTGGCGTCACAGCGGACGACATCTCGTACATCGAAGCGCATGGAACAGGCACCAGAGTCGGCGATCCCATCGAGATCAGGGCGCTGACACAGGCCTTCCGTAAGACTGCCAACCGCGGCGCCTATTGCGGAATTGGCTCGCTGAAATCGAATGTGGGCCATCTTGACGCAGCCGCCGGCGTAGGCGGCCTAATAAAGACGGTCCTTGCGCTCGAACATGCGCAACTTCCGCCCAGTCTTCATTTCGAGAATCTGAATTCTCATATCGAATTGAAGAGCAGCCCATTTTTCGTAAACAACCAACTCCGCGATTGGCAATCTACCGGTTCACCCCGACGCGCTGGTGTCACGGCGTTGGGCATCGGAGGTACGAATGCGCACGTGGTGCTTGAGGAGGCTCCCGGCTCCGTGGTGTCGCGCCAGGCAAGGCCATACCAAGTCCTGACTGCCTCCGCAAAGACCGAGACTGCCGCAAATCAAGCAAGCTCCAATCTCACCGCCCATCTGCAAGCGAACCCTGAGTTGGATCTTGCTGATGTTGCCTTCACTTCTCAGCTTGGCCGCACTACCTTTCCCCATCGGCGTGCACTTGTTGTCGAGGATTCTCGCGAAGCGATCAATGCGATTGCAAACAACGAGCCTCAATCCTTTATCTCGGGAATGGCCGCGAAATCCGCGCCGCAAGTGGTCTTCATGTTCTCCGGGCAGGGTTCGCAATACGTCAATATGGGTCGCGAACTCTACCGGAACGAGCCCGTTTTTCGCGATTGCCTCGACCTATGCGCGCAACATCTTCGTGAACCTCTCGGGCTTGACCTTTGCGATGCGCTCTACCCAGCAGAGCAGGAAAAGGAGCCGGCGACGGAACGGTTGAACCAGACCTGGCTCACGCAGCCTGCCTTGTTTTCGATCGAGTACGCAATGGCCCGCTGGTGGATGTCGCTCGGCATTGAGCCTGCGGCGATGGTCGGCCATAGCATCGGCGAGTACGTCGCTGCCTGCCTCGCCGGTGTCGTCTCTCTCGAAGACGCGCTGGCCATCGTTGCTTTCCGCGGACGTCTCATCTACGAACTCCCCGCGGGGTCGATGCTTGCCGTTCCGCTCTCCGTCGACGAACTCAATCTCAATGGCGTCTTGTCGCTCGCCGCTGTCAACAATCCCAAACTCTGCGTTGTTTCCGGGCCGACGCCGAAGGTCGCGGACCTCGAAGAAGACCTCGCCAAGCGGTCAGTCGCCTGCCGACGCTTGTTCACTTCGCATGCCTTCCACTCCGCGATGATGGACCCCATTCTCGAGTCCTTCGAGAAGCGGCTCTCAACGGTCGAGCTCCGCCCTCCGCGCATTCCTTACATGTCCAATGTCACCGGCACGCAGATCAAAGCCGAAGAGGCCACCGATCCAGCTTACTGGGCGCGCCACATTCGGCAAACCGTCCGATTCTCCGACAACCTCGGCGAGCTGCTGAGCAAACCGGAACAGATTCTTCTCGAAGTGGGGCCAGGTAATGCGCTCACGTCTCTGGCGCGCCAGCAGGGCGGCAAAGCCGCAAGAGCATTTCAATCGTTGCCTCATCCCCACGAGGCCACGCCTGATCTTCGTTGCGCGCTCCAGACACTCGGACAGCTTTGGGTTTCGGGAATCGATGTGGATTGGGCCAAGCTTCATGCGCCCGGTTCCGCGCAGCGCGTTTCGTTGCCAACGTATCCCTTCGAACGTCAGAAATTCTTGATCGAGCCGGATCGAGTTCAACCCGCCGCATCGCCTGTACCTGCGTCTGCACCAAGCGATCAAGAGCGTGCGAGGGAGTATTTCTATCGCCGCGTCTTCAAGCCTGCTTCTCTTCCCGCGGCGTCCATCTCCGAGCCCGGTTGCTGGATTGTTTTCCGCGATACGTCTGGCCTCGGCGAGCAAATTGCCGCCAAACTCAAAACAGAAAAGCAGCATGTGGTTCTGGTCGATCCAGGTTCGAGTTATAAGCGTACCGGAAAGTCGACTTATACACTCCGGCCCGATGTCCGCAGCGACTATGACGCCCTCATCACGGATGCGATCGCAAATGGGGTAACGATCCGGAAAGTTCTTCATCTCTGGTCGGTGGTTCCCGAAACCGCAGACGCGCCACTCGAACAGACGCTTGCTCGCAGTTTCCATAGCCCTCTCTATCTAGCGCAAGCGTTGACCGCTCAGGACCTCGCCAAGATCGACGTCGCCCTAATCTCAAACGGCATGCAACAGGTTGCAGACGAGGCGGTTCACAATCCGGCACGGGCTGTCTTGCTCGGTCCGGCGCGCGTCATTCCCAAGGAACTTCCCGAGATCGCCTGCCGTTCCATCGATGTCGACTTCGATCGCGGCCACGTAAAAGAGTGCGCGGCGCAGCTCATAGCCGAAATGGCCTCTCCAAGTGACAACGCCACGGTTGCCTATCGCGGCGGCCAGCGGATGGTCGAAACACTCGATCGGCTCGATCTCTCGACCTTACCCGAGCGCCACCGCCTGGAGCGCGGCGGCGTCTATCTGATCACCGGCGGATTGGGCGGCATTGGACTGGTTGTTGCCGAACATCTGGCTCGCCAATTCAAGGCCCGCCTCGTGTTGGTGGGCCGCTCCAAACTGCTTAGCGAGGCAGAATGGGAAACGGCACTCAACGACAGCAAGCACACGGAGGCTGATAAACAGAGAATTCGAAAGCTCATCGAGATCCGTTCCATGGCTGGAGGTTTGCTCGTCGCTCAGGGAGATGTCACGAATCCCGATCAAATGCGCGACGTCGTTGCCATGGTCCGAAAGAGATTTGGGAAACTCGACGGCGTTTTTCATGCAGCAGGAGTCTTAGACGACGGACCGTTGATGCCGAAGACCGCAGAAAGCGCTACTCGCGTACTCGATCCGAAGGTGCGTGGAACGCTGGTCCTGGAAGAGGTCTTGCGCGATGAGCCACTGACTTGCCTTGTTTTGTTTTCCTCGATCAGCTCCATCCTGCCGCCTGCGGGCCAGGTGGACTATGCTGCCGCCAACGCCTTTCTCGACGCTTTCGCGCTTAGCCGCAGAGCCCCGGTGACCGTCATCAACTGGGGCGCATGGAGCGAGGTCGGCATGGGCGCGCGCTCCACCTTCTCGCATCCGCTGCTGCAAGAGCGATTGGTAGACACACCTCGGGAGATCGTGTTCGCCAGTCGGCTTTCACTTGAAACGGATTGGCTTCTCTCCGAACATCGGCTGAAGACTGGCAAGGCTCTCATCCCTGGCACGGGTTACCTGGAAATGGCTGCCGGTGCGTTCACGCGTGGCGCTTTTCAAGAACCAATCGAATTCGAGAATGTGCATTTTCTCTCTCCGCTTATGTTCGACCCAACCGCACCGAGAGACGTCCGGATTGAATTGAAACGGGAGCAAGGAGCCGCAACGAAGAAGGATACCTTTCGCTTCGCCGTTCTTGCGCGAGTCGGCTCAGCAGAAACTGGCGAGTGGAGCGAGTATGCTGCAGGCCAGATTGCGCCATGCTCAGAGCGTCCCGCGACGCGCGTCGATCGAGCGTATATTGCGAAACGCTGCCGCCAACGCGAGATCGCATTCGATGATCGACACCGGACCAGGCAGGAGCGTTATTTCGATTTCGGTCCTCGATGGCACTGTCTCAAGCGCTTGCTGATCGGCGGACGAGAAGGCCTGGCCGAGCTTGCGCTCGAGGAGGCGTTTTCCGTAGACTCTTCCGCGCTTCTCATGCACCCCGCAATACTCGATCTGGCCACAGGCTGCGCGCTCTATCTAATCGAAGGCTACGAGTCCTCCAACGATCTCTATCTTCCGTTTTCCTACAAGAAGATTTGCGTCTACCGCCCCATCCCTTCCCGATGCTTTAGCTTCATTCGGTCTCGCCAGGAGAATCTGCTGCGCGGTGAAGTGGAGACCTTCGACATAACGCTCTTCGATGAGCAGGACCATGTGCTTGTGGAAATCGAAGGCTTCACAATGCGTCGAATTGGCGATCCCGCAAAAGCAGCGGAGGAAAAAGCGCGGCCTCCAGGTGCCCCATACTCCGAGGGACAGCAGGCCATTGACACCGATTATCGCCCCAGGATACAGCCGCTCGACGGTGCACGCGCCTTGACCCGCATACTAATGGCGAAGGCTCCCCTTGCCGTCGTTGTATTAGCCCAGCCTCTCGAAGATCTGATCGCGCGCAATGCCGTCTCCTCTCCGTTGCCCGTCGCCGCAACACCACCGAGTGCCGCAGAACCGGCCAAAGGCGTGGAGGCCACTCTGGCTGGTTGGTGGCGGGACATGCTGGGCGTCGATCGGGTAGGGCTGGATGAAGACTTCTTCGACTTGGGAGGTCATTCACTCGTCGGCGTTCGTCTGTTTGCCAAGATAAAGAAGACGTATCACGCGGATCTGGAGCTTGCCGTCCTCTTTGAAGCCCGTACTGTCCGTCAACTAGCGAATTTGATTCGCGGGTCGCAACAATCGACTGCCGGGAAACCAAAAACGTGGTCGGCGCTTGTGCCCATTCAGCCGCTAGGCTCGCGCATTCCGCTTTTCTTCGTTCATGCTCTGGGAGCAGACGTTCTCTTCTATGAGCAGCTGACCAAGGCGCTCGGACCCGACCAGCCCTTCTATGCTTTCAAGTCGCCCCTCGTATCCCAGGTGGAAATTCGCGAAACAAGCGTCGAAGAATTGGCGTCGATTTACGTTAAGGAACTAAGAGCCTTTTTCCCGCAAGGTCCCTACCTGATCGGAGGCGCATCCTTTGGAGGGCATATCGCCTTTGAGATGGCACGACAGCTCCATGCTCAAGGTTTGCCGCCGGAGTTACTTGTACTACTCGACGCATTTATTCCAGGAAGCGCAAGGCAGTTAGGCATGAGAACTCAGGCGCATATCCTCTTACGTAGGCTCGGCCAACAGGGCGTAGCGTATCTCATGGAAAAAGCTTCAACAAAGAGGAAGTACTGGGGGAAACTGCTGGGTGAATCCGCCAAACGCCTGGGATGCTCTTGCTTCCGTCTGGCGGGCCGGCCTCTCCCTGTCAGCCTTCATCTTTTTGAGGTGGAGGAAGCTCACCTGCGAGCCCTCAATCGTTACACCCCCCAAGTCTACGCGGGGAAGGTCACTCTGATGCGCGCCGCGCTCCGCGGGGAAGCCCTTAGCAAGCGAGACGACCCAAATCTGGGGTGGGGACCATTTGCAGGCGGCGAGCTGGAAATTCACGATGTCCCTGCTGGACATATGACCATGCTCTTCGAACCCCACGTTGGGACTTTTGCAGAAATACTCAAGACGTTGCTGCCATCCTGAGTGTGCCCTTCTCTCGTCAAACGTGGTCAATGCCCGGTTGTTTGCGATGCCGGAAACCATCGAATCTCACCGGCGGGCAGCTGCGTAGGAGCTGCTTGCGAAGGCCGCATCTCCCATAGTTCCAGTTCGGGCTCTGTCACCTGCTCGGCCATCAGAGCTATGCGGTGCCCGGCATGCTCAAGCAGGCAAAATCGCCAGCGCCCTGCTTCATCGTCCAATTCTGGATCCAGTTCCAGGCGAGGAGCGTCGGCGCCGCCGAACAGAAACGAGAACTTCTTCAAGGGCAGGGCCAGCCCCATGCCCCTCGCTTTGATATAGGCCTCCTTCAGCGTCCACAACGACATGGCGCGGTCCAATCTCTCACTACTACGCAAGGTTTGCAGCTGGGCGAGCTCCAATGGGGAGAACACTTCAGCGGCAACTTCGACGACCTTTTCTGCGCGATCGTAGGGCTCCGCGTCCACACCCACTTCGCCCCCCCTGGAGATTAGACAGACCACTAAGCCCGGAGAATTGGACAAGTTGAACAGCAGGCCACACGCTGGGTCTGCGGCGGGCCTACCGTGGACGTTCGACTTGAAGTACCATGCCTTAGGAGCAAGCGGATGATATTGGGACAATGCAGTGCGCACCAAGGCGCGTGTGGTCAGGTACTCGCGGCGATGCGGCTCAAACTTATACTTGTGCCAGCGTGCACGCTCATCGTCACTCAGCAGCTCCGCGCAGGCCTCCGCGGCCGATTCGTTGAGAAGATCCTCTGGATATGCGTACCATAGGTAGAGTGGTTCTTTGTCCATTTCAGTTCGAACGTGTTCCAGAAACAACGATTCGCCAACCCAGAGAATATAGTTGATTCCGTCCGCATCACCAGCTATCCATCTTGGCTTACTCTACTTCGGCCCATCGAGCGCGCTGCGGCCGGTTCCCGAGAAATAGGTGTAAGTCTTTGAAGCAATTTGGTGGACGCGGTAGGAATCGAACCTACAACCTGTCGGTTAAGAGCTAGAGTTCTGCTCATTTCAGCATTGCTCGTCATTGCTCTATATTAACCAAATTCAATGACTTGCAACGCCCGCCGATTGCAGTTCAATTGTGGGTATTACTCACAATTGCTCAGCTTTTTGAAACAGTCTACCCACAAAAGTCCCCACAGCGTTCTTAGATTATGGATCTCGCCCTTCACCGCCGTGATCGGCCAGCCTTCTTTGCTGGCTTCTTTGTGGATTTGTTCGCGGCCTTTTTTGCCGCAGTCTTTTTGGCCGGAGCTTTCTTGGCAACCGTTTTCTTGGCAGCGTTTTTCGGGGATCCCTTTTTGGCAGCCTTCTTTGCCACGGCTTTCTTCGCCGCCGTCTTTGCGACCTTCTTCGCAGGTGACTTTTTCAGAGCCTCTGTCACCGTGATCACGGCGTCCCCAATCGCTGTTTAAACGGTGCCTGCCACATCTTCAGCCATCGCAAGGCCATACCCTACCTTCTCCGCAGCTTTCTCGACAATCGTTTTCACTGCCATATTTAGCCTCCTTAGTTTTGCTGATCTCACTCCATTGCTGCATCAGCTCCTTGCCGGCAGAGTTGCAGCCATGGCCGGATAGCCCTCATCGAAGCCGATCTTCGCGTCGGTCTGCGGCAGGTGAGCGGCTACGATTTCGCGCATCTTGGCTTCCACGCGCAGAGTTTGCTCATTATTGAGAGTGCGAATATCGCCGGATGCAAAAGCCGAAGCCGCGATGACATTGGATTTCCCTGTGGCAGTGCCTTCAGTGGCGTCGGCATTGACTTCTGCGGTTGCGCCGCCCAGGATTAAGGCCGGACTGAAGGTGAGTCCATCTTCTGGGAGTTCGCGGCGAAAGGCGTCGACGATGCGCCATCTCGTAAATCGCTCCGTATCCTGAGGAAACTGCCCCTCCGCCAATGAAATCGTGCAAGCCACTGCGGAAATCACAGTCCATTGCAAGGCAGATCGGAAGGTCCGGTCAAAGCGAAGAGTTGATGGCATGCGGGGATTCTAACGCATTGCCCGCCTCGGCAAGCTCGGCATCCCAGACTGCAACGATTCGATACTTCCGAGCGGACTGCCACAAGCCGTCAGCTACTAGTCGGTGCGTTAGCCCGACATCGGCCGTACCCGGGGGTGCCCCAACCGCCTAGCCATGGCCTAGGATTGGCTACCAAGCACATTCCTTTGTTTCTATATCTCCTCGAAGGACCGGAAGACAGCGAGACGAGTTCCGAAGAGGAGACGGCGCGTCTTGCACCAAGAACGACGCGAATTTTCTGCGCTCCCTGCGCATCTCCGTGGAAGAACCTATGCTTCGGTTCAGGGTGAGTCCCAAACTGGCCTACAATTTATATGAAACCGGGAAGAATGCAGAGCATCGTAGAGGAAAAACATCATGAAGCTCAAGCTGAAATGCGGATTCCTTACTTCGTTGACTCTGGCGGCGTCGATGGCGTGGGCCGACATGTTGGAGTTGAAGAATGGCAGCCTGATTAAGGGCAAGTTTCTGGGTGGCACGGAGACGGAAATCAGCTTCCAAGTCGGCTCGACGGTACAGAAATATAACGTCGCTGACGTCGTATCGCTCAAGTTCGATTCGGAAGGCGCAGCGAATGCCTCGGCACCAAATGCCCCGGCGCCGCGGCCGCAGAGATCGCTTCCCGACGATCCGGGGGCGGGAGTGCATCTAGAAATGAGACCAGCCGAAATAAAGCCGGCTGAAACGAAGCCGGCCTATGTAACTATCCCAGCCGGGACACGAATTTCTGTGCGCACTATCGATGCCATCTATTCCAGCTCTAGCTTCGTGGGCGACCGCTTCCAGGCTTCGCTCGAGGAACCCCTGATGTGGGAAGGCAACGTGCTAGTAGCGAGAGATGCCCTCGTCTATGGCGACCTGACACAATCGAAGGAGTCTGGAACGTTCACCGGCAAATCGCAGCTGCGTCTGGAGCTGACCGGGATTGTGGTGAATGGAAAGATGGTGCCCGTGGTGACGGGAGAATATGAAGCGACCGGCAAGTCGCGCGGCGCGAGCACGGCGAAAAGAACGGTCGGCGGAGCGGCTCTTGGAGCGATCATCGGCGCGGTCGCCGACGGCGGCGAGGGAGCAGCGATCGGCGCGGGCATAGGCGCGGGTGCTGGCGCAACTTCGGAAATCATCGTTGGCGGCGACCAGGTAAAGGTGCCGAGTGAGACCCTGCTCGATTTCACGCTGGAGCAAGATGTGTCGATCCCGACGCCACAGAGCTAATTCCGGACACACTCACGAGAGAAGGCCAGTCAAGCGCTGATCGACGGCGCTTTTGCCCGCTATGCGGCCAAGGCAAGAGCTGGCACCGGACCTGGATCCCACGGCTCTGGGATTAAGGAGCCAATCGAACAATCCTCTCCGATCCACAGAGACCACACCGCTGCCGGAAGGAAGAAGAGACCGTCTTGCAGTTCACACAACAGACAGCCTTCTTTATAGAAATCGATGCGCTGATTCGGGGGTCGCCTACAGAGGGATGAAACGCTGCTTCTGACCGGGGACCGAAGGCGCTGTGGGACGCGCAGCGACACAGCTCGCTCATCGCGAGTGGGCGCGGGTGATGTATTCGATCGACTTGAAATAAGAGAACTCATCGACAACTGGGTCCTCTGGCGGGATTCATGCTCCGCGAATATTATCGGACGAAGCGATTTACCAAGAGTCTTTTCATAAGAAGAGAGCTATAGATAGGCTGTGGGTATCCTTCCTCACGCTAAGAGCCTCGAAAGATTTGTCACTGGTGAAAGCGGCGTCGTCGGCAAAGGCCGGGGGCAGAGCAGTACGAAATGACCCAATACTGCCGCGGTCATAAGGATTGAATTGGAGAAGGGGATAATCACCTTGAGTAGCTTGGCGCCGAGGATCATATTGGCATTGGCTGGAATGGCATCCTGTCTCGCCAGCGCGCAAGGACCACCCGAGAATGGAATCAGCCTCACGACTCCGGACAGGCTGGAAAACCGTGGCTGGTGGCCGACGAAAGGAGATCCGCCGCGCACTCAGTATTCTGGAAGCGCGGCCTGTGCCGGTTGCCACCAAAAGATAGCAGCATTCCAGCAGTCGACACCGATGTATCAAGCCAGTGTGCGCGCCGCGCAGTCAGATATTTTGACAAATTATGAGTCGCTCCGATTTCAGGAGGGCGTATTCAGCACTTCTCTTAAAACTTCGCGCGAAGGGTCCACATTCAGCGTGACTGACGGAGTCAATACGACTTCATTGCCGGCGGTTTGGGCCTTCGGATTCAAGAATGGGCAAACTTACGTTCTCGAGAAAGACGGCGCCTACTTTGAGAGTCGCTTGAGTTTCTTTACAAAAATTCATTCGCTGGATGTAACCCCGGGACACGCTTCCGAAGTGCCGAATGACTTAGAAGGAGCGCTGGGCCGGAAGATGGACATCGATAGAGCGAGGGCCTGCTTCAGGTGTCATACAACCGCGGCTGTCACTTCGAAGATTTTCGAATCGGAGAAGTCGATCCCGGGAGTTACTTGCGAAGCCTGCCACGGACCGGGGGCTGCCCATGTCGCATCCATGACTGCGAAGGACCCAAAGCAAGGTGCGGAAAAGATCATGGATCCTGCCGATCTTTCCCCTTCCGAATCTGTCGACTTTTGCGGTGCCTGCCATAGTACATGGGCGGACGTGATGGGGGCTGGGAGCAATCCCGGTCTCGGGAAGATACGTTTTCAGCCATTTGGCCTTGAGCAAAGCCGCTGCTGGGGAACAGATGGCGACGCTCGGCTAACCTGCGTCGCCTGTCACAACCCGCACAGGCCGCTTGTTCACGAGCCGAGCGCCTATGACTCCAAATGCCTGGCCTGCCACGGTCTCCCCACTGGATCGAAGAAGCCTCTGTCGGCCAAGACAGTCTGCAAGGTGGCGGCCAGAAATTGCGTAGCCTGCCATATGCCCAAATATGAACTGCCGCAAACGCATGCCGTGTTCACCGACCATGAGATTCGCGTGGTCCACGCAAGTGCTACCGACACTGGCAAGTTGATTCGATAGAACTCTCTCCAGAGCGCGGTGCAGCACTTATGCACGGTGTGTCTGATTCTGGAGCGTGGCACGGCGCTGAACGGCGCGGTAGTTGGGATCCGGTGGGAAAGGTAGCTCTTTTAGCAGTTCAGGGTCGTGCAGTGAATTCTCATTGTTGGAAGTAGAACGGCAACCGACGCTCTAAGGTCATTTACCAGCAGTAGGTGGCAACAATGTCCGGAGCACCGGGAAGCTGATTGGTTACGCTGGTGTGCAAGACGATCTGAATGTTTTTCTTTTCCCAGCCTTTGGGGAGCAACTTTACCAACGCCGAAATGGACTGTGGATTGGTGAGGAACTCGGCGGCAGACTGAGTTCCAGCGTACCCTACCCCAGCCGCAGCAATCACGGTCGAGCCGGTCTTGGAGTTCAAGATCCGCGACACGATTGCGTAGTCCTCTGTGAAGCCGGCACTGGCAGACCAGCGCCTTCGGGAGTCTGAGCGGTCTACGACGCTGCTAGGGCCATCGAAGACATATCGCAAGTTTTCCATCATGGACAACGTCCAGGAGTTGTTGTGCGCTCCGATGAGGATGGTCGGGCTTTCCCGCAGGTCGCCATACGTAAGATCTCCACCGTACCGAATACTGAACTGTCTATCGCGATGCACCAGGAGGGCCTCGATCTTTGTGATCGCGGCGACATCGCCAATTGTGACGAAGGTATCCTTCGCGGGATAGAGGTCCTGCGCATCGATCTTGGTGCCTGGGGGCAACGGGATGTAGGACTCAAATCCCATTTCCTCGGTTTGGCTCCGAGGGTGGTCACGGTAGTAAGCGGCCAAATACGAAGGCGACAATTGATAGACAGCATTCCCGCCTACATAGATCAGGGTCGTGTGGGAGTTGTCCAAAATCGGCGACCAGAACTGATTGAACGCACGTGCGCCGGGGGACGGAGAGTAGCGCACGAATGCGAAGACTAAGGTCGCAACGGAGGCGGCGAAGACAATCCACCACCCGCGCCGCCGGAGATTTGAAGAAATCGGCTGAGGTTCTTTCCCGGAAACCTCAGGGAGAGTCGATGACAAGTTAAGGTCGACTGCCGGGTGGATGGATTCCAGCCTGGGATGAAGAACCGTCTGAGCCTGAACCTGATTTTGGTCAGCCCATTCGAAGACTGCCTTGAACGAGCCGGAAGGTATGCTGATCCGAACGGATTCGTCCCGTGCTTTTTGATAGTAAAGTGCGAGGCGCTTCCTGACCTCCGCTACGCGCGCCCGGACGATCGGATCGTCACTTGTGGCGTAGTCCATCCGCCTGCCAAAAACATGCGCACCGATCATCCGTTCCTTGAGCATGTCAAGGTGGTTGGCAAGAGTCTGCCCGACGATGTATTTCAGCAACTCGCGGGATTGTGCACTCGCGTGAAAGGGAGGACTCTCAAGTATCGCAGACAGCGTTTTACGTACTTGGGTCTCGGGGACCGCTTTTAAAGCCTCTTGGCACCCGGCAGATTCGGCGTTCTCGGAGGTGAACTCCAACTGGGGCCTCGAATTCTCAACTTTCATGCGTACTGTACCTCCAGCGAAACCTTTTAGCAAGAACCGATTCCAAGAATCTTCTTAGGTCAGTACCATACAGCACCTTGCATTTCTTTTGTCAGCGGACGTTTACTTGGCGCGCTCCAAAGTTAACGTTTACGGTTGCGCTAAAGCAAGAAAAAAAGGTCAGGCGAGATTGTGAACTCAACCGGTCGATCAGCGTTGTCGTTAGCGGTGCCGGGTCCTCTTGAAGGGGGCTTTCAACAACTTGGGCATATCAGGTCAAACAAGGGAAGACTCTCAGGAGGCAAGATGAACAGGTTATGTCGCATAGTTTTGGCAGTCTTGATGGCCACCATCGGACTGACTTTCGCTTCGAGACTCAGTGCGCAGAAGAGCACGACTGCTTCACTGTCCGGCACAGTGACCGATCCGTCGGGGGCAAGAATCCCGAATGCGACGGTGAAGGTCACCAATCCAGAGAATGGAATCGTCCGGACCGGTACCACGACCTCGGCTGGGGAGTTCTCGTTCGCGCTTCTCCCGGAGGGTACCTATACTCTCGAAGTCCATGCTCCGGGATTCAAGACGACCCGGCAAGACAGGATCGTCCTCACCCCTGGGGATACGGTCGCGGAGAACGTGACTTTGACGATCGGCACTACAGAGCAGGTCGAGGTAAATGCGACCGGGCCGCTGCTTCAAACCCAGGACGCCAACATCAGCACCGAGCTCGAGAGCAAACAAATCGAGGAACTTCCGCTCAACCTCAGAAATGTGCTCAGTTTTGTATCGCTCGATTCCGCCGTGAACGTGCAGGGCGACCGGCAACTATTGGCGGCAGGTGGGAGTGAAGATACGGCCGATCAGGATTACTCCTTCCTGAACTTTGGAGGCGGCTATTTCGGGACTAACCTCTTCTTACTCGAGGGTGGCTACGATACGTCCCAAGACTGGGGAGGCGTACTCTATGTTCCCGCTCCGGAGGACACGGACCAAGTCAAGGTAACGAGCTACTCGTTTTCCGCCGAATATGGATTCAGCACCGGCAATGTGATCAGCATGACCACCAAGGCCGGCACTCACGACTACCATTTCGTCGCCGACGAGTATATCCGCAACCAGGACCTTGACTCCAACCTCTACTTCAACAATCTGGCTGGCACACCCAGGCCTGACGATCATCGCAATCAGTTTGGATTTGCCGGCGGCGGACCGCTGTACATCCCTGGCATCTACAAACAGCGGGACAAGACCTTCTTTTTCGCCAATTATGAGGGGTTGCGGCTAAACGGTGGCCTCAGCTACGGCGCTATAGTGCCCACCACCGCTCAGTTAGGGGGCGACTTCTCGTCGGAGCTTACGACAACTGTCATTGGCGCGGATTGCGTGGGCCGGCCCATCTATCAGGGGGCGATTTACAATCCTTACTCCTTGGGTACCTGCCCGGACGGAAGCTCCGTCCGCAATCCCTATCCGGGAAACATCATTCCCACAAGCGGCCCAGGGTCGATTGACGCTCTGGCGAACAAATTCGCAACGGGAAACTACTGGCCGGCGCCAAAGAATCCCGGTGGCGGAAACAACTTCAACACCGTTGCCAGTGCCCCGACCACTTCCAACGAATGGGGAATTCGCATTGACCAGAACATCAACGCAAACAATCGAATCTACGGGCAGTTTTCGAACAAGCATGAGGGAAAGGTCCAAACAGGGGCCTTTTACGGAAACGACGTTGCGGGGCCCTATGTATTCGACCCCAACAACCGTATGTTCGGGGTTTTGGGCTATTCCCACGTCTTTTCACCGACTCTTGTTTTGAGCGGCAACTTGTTTTTCATTCGCAATCCGGGTGGGAACGTTGTCCAGGGCTATCCGTTTAAGCCTTCCTCCCTGGGATTGCCGGGTATTCTCGATACGTGGACGCCCCAGTTTCCGCAGGTTCAGTTCGGGAACACCTTTAGCGGTTCCCTCTATGCCCCCCTGGGAGCGACTCAAAACTCCGGCGAAGCCACCTTTCCGAAGACTAATGAAAGCCTGAACATAGACATCAGTAAGACTCTCAAAACGCAGTCCATTTCGGTCGGATATCTTGGTGTCAGGCAAACAGACGACGGTGGCAGGCTCACACCCACAGTATTCAATTTCTCGAACCAAATGACCGCGGGTCCTGACCCAACGAACTTGAAAATCGACACCACTGGAGATCCGCTTGCTTCCTTTTTGGCGGGTGCCGGCAGTTCCGGAGCCGGGAGCGCCGGCTCGACAGGGTTTAGCGCCTATCCCGCGCCAACGTATTTCATGCACGGGATGTACGTTCAGGACGATTGGAAAGCGACTCATAAGCTCACCTTGAACCTCGGTTTCCGCTACGACCTTCAGATGCCCGTGACCGCGCGGCATAATCAGCAGGCCTATTTCGATTTCCACGCCCTCAATCCGATCAGTGTGACGGCCGGAATCCCGGTCTACGGAGAGATCGTCTACAACACTCCGGGAAATCGCGGCCTGTATCAGAAAAACCTGAATGACCTTGCTCCCCGCCTTGGCTTTGCATACGCCGTGTTGCCGAAGCTTGTTGTGAGAGGCGGCTACGGCATTTATTACGCACGAAACTTCTACGGCGGCAATGGACCAGACCCTGGCTATTCGACATCGTCAACGTGGACTTCATCGGCCGACGGGATCAACGTTACAACGCCCCTCGCACAGGCATTCCAATCGGGACTTGTTCCGGTTACGGGGAACTCACTCGGAGGTCTGACGGGAGTGGGCCAATCGGGCGGCGGCGGAGTGAATCCGCATCGTCCCGATCCTCTCATCCAGCAGTTCAGCTTTGGATTTCAGTACGCATTTGGTCCAAACGACGTTCTGGACGTGAACTACGTGGGAAGCCGGGGAAGGCGCATTACCGTTGGCAGCTTCAACTACGGCCAACTGAATCCAAGCTATCTTTCAATGGGATCGGCATTGCAAGCCCCTGTGGCCGATCCATTTGCCCCCGCCCTCAAGGCACTGGGACTCCCGCCCAACGCCTGCGATTCTCCGGTTGGAACGATCGAACAGGGGTATTTGCTGGAGCCGTACCCGGAGTTCTGCAACGGAGCCTCGGCCTCGAACGAGCCTGCCGGAATCAACAACTACAACGCATTGCAGGCAAGCTTTAAGCATCGTTTCGGCCAGGGACTGATCTTAACCGCCTCCTACACCTTCTCGAAGTTCCTCTCGGATACCGGGGGCCCTGAAGAATGGGGTTCTATCAATGGCGACCAGGGAGGCTCGAGTATCCGCAACTACTACGACATAAAAGCGGATTGGTCGGTGGACGGCGACGATATCCCACATTCTCTCGTTCTGAACTACGTGTATGATTTGCCCTTCGGCAGGGGCAAGAGGTTCGGAACTAACGTGAACCGAATTGAGGACGCAGTTGCGGGTGGTTGGCAGATATCGGGTATTACAACAGCTCAAAGCGGTTTTCCGATGTCGATCAACCCTAACGGGAACAATCAGACGTTTGGTGGGGGCCAGCACGTTAACTTGACCGGGGCCAGTTTTAAGACGGCCGGCTGCGGCGGTTTCCAGAATGTGCCGTTTACTCCTGTGGGAAAGAAATACTGCTTCTTCAACGGGCAGCCCGCTACAGACCAAGGGAACGGGCAGGGGCCGTTCGCGGCACCGTCCGAATTCAGCTTCGGCAATGGTCCTCGCTACTTTTCTAATCTAAGAGCACCGAAATACGTGGACCAAGATCTGACCTTGGGAAAGTGGTTCAATTTCACCGAGAAATTGCGTATGCAGATCGCCGTCCAGATGTTCAACGCTTTCAACCATCCGAATTTCGGCATACCCGGCTCCTCTGTCGGGAGCCCCAACCTGGGCGCGAGCTCAAGCACCCAGGGATCGCGACAGATGCAAGGGGTGCTGAAGGTAACTTTTTAGCGTTCCTATGCGACGTACTGTTCTCCTAGCGCTGTGCACAGCGATTCCGTTCACGATTTTGACAGTGGGCGGAATCGCTGTAGCTCAGGATCGCGATCAAACCATTCAATCTCTCCTGGCTGATGCCCGCGTGGCTCAGTCCAGGGGAGACTTTACCCAAGCTGCGGATGCATATCGAAAGGCAGTCGCACTGGATCCTTCCGTTCCAGAGCTGTGGGCAAATCTGGGCCTGATGGATCACGAGGCGGGGATGTCCGCGGAAGCAATTCAAAGCTTCAGGCGGGCAATTCAACTCAAGCCATCTTTGTTCGCTGCTCAATTGTTTTTGGGTATCCAATACCTGAAATCCAAGGACCCAGAGGCTGCCATCCCTTTTCTCGAGAAAGCCGAAAAGCTCAACGCAAATGATTTGCAGGCCGCTCTTAACCTCGGAAAGGCTCACGCGATGTCAAACCATGCAGACCGTGCAGTGGATGCCTATTTGATCGCGGCCCGCTTGGCGCCGAAGGACGGGAATACGTGGCTGGATCTCGGAACAGCCTATCTGCAGCAGGTGGAGAACGATGCGCGTGTCATGACCTCGGTCTACGGTCATTCGCCTTATGTCAGTCTGCGGGCAGCGGAGACCTTAGCCGAGGAGGGCAAGCCGCTTCCAGCAGAGAGGGACTATGAAGCCGCAATCGCTTCGGGCTCACCTCCACCTTGCACTCACGCAGAATTCGGTATCACGCTGCTCCGAACGAAAAACTTGGCCGATGCGCGTGAGCAATTCGAACTGGAGACAAAGGCTGGATTTCATTGTGGACTGACGCCTCTTGGTTTGGCACTTACTCAACTTGTCGAAGGACATCCGGACGATGCGTTAACGAAGTTGATTTCTATTTCGGTGGCCGATCCAGGTTTTATCGAGTCGAGCCTGCCGCTATTTCGCGATGCGGTTTCTGCAGAGCAGGCAAAATCACTGATCGATCTTAGTCGAGCGCGAGCGAGCGACAACCTCGCGTCGGTCGAGATCGGGTCACTTATGGAGAAGACATTTGTTTCCGATGAGATACCGGCACACTTCGAATTCAGCGAGGTGGACAAGCCTTCAAGTACAGGAGCGGCACAAACAGATGTCGAGAGGCTTTATGCAGCCGGTCAGTTTGCCCAGTGCAGCGAGGCGCTAAAGCCGCTAATCGGCACGATCGCCAGCAACCAATTGCAGCTGCTTGCTTCGTGCTCCTTTTTTGCGCCCGATTACCGAACTACTTCCGCCGCGGCTCAACGCCTGAAGAGCAATCCCTCGACTCGCACGCAGGGATTGTATTGGGAGACTAAGGCAGATCAGAAATTAGCGATTGCGGCGTTGACTCGCGCGGGCGAAATCGATGCGGACTCTCCGCGCATGCACGTTTTGCTCGGCGATGCCTTTCGGCAAAGGCGGCATTGGGACGAAGCCGAAAGCGAATATCGAAAGGCCGTCGCTCTCGATCCAACCAGTCACGCAGCGCGGCTGAGCTTGGCGATTGTGCTGTTCACCGAATTAAAGAACGACGAAGCATTCAATATCGACCGCAGTCTTTTGGCGGAAGATCCGAACGATCCTGAGTCAAATCTGCTGGCCGGCGAGATCCTTGTCCAACGGAACAGGTATGCGGAAGCTGAGGCCTATTTGTCAAAGTGCGAGAAACTCCAGCCAGAATTTCTGCCCCGTTTACATGCACTCCTAGGCCAGGTGTATGCATCGACGGATCGGATTCCGGCAGCAATCTTGGAATACAAGAAAGGACTTTCAACCGATGAGGATGGAAGCATTCATTTTCAGCTAGGCCGCCTCTATCAGAAGTCGGGCGACAGAAACGCAGCGGAGGAGGCGTTCAGAGAATCGAAACGCCTCAGACAACAATGGGACGGTCGTTCACGGCTTGCTCCTGAGCAGACGTCTACAGACAATGGCCGTCAGTAACAAACAATCCAAGATCAGCCCAGGGGCTAGTTGGAATGAGTGAAGTGAGAAGCCGATTTTTTTCTAACGCTCTAAGATCAGGAGCCTGGTTTATGTTGATTGCCTCTTCTAAAACGCTTTCTTTCTTAATCGTGTGTTTTCTTGCGGTCGGATTTATCGAATCAGCACGTCTAAGTGACGCGGAGCAGATCGAGCGAACGGAAAATGGCGCGATCGTTCGGACAGCGACGGGGGTGGTTCGAGTCGATGTCTGCTCGGACGCGGTAGTTCACATCCTCGCAAACGCAACAGGTTCGACAATCGAGTCTCTTGTGCCAACCGTTGTGCGGCCATGCGCGGGCGCACAGTTTACAACTTCCTCCGACAAGTCACACGTCTATCTCCGGACTCGAAAACTCAAGGTTGACGTTGCGCGGGGCACGGGAGCTGTCCGCTTTTTGACATCCGATGGACAGACCGTGCTAAGCGAGCAACCAAGTCAAGGACGAGCTGTCGCGCAGGGTGGAATCGAGCAGGAGTTCCTGCTATCCCCTGGCGAAGCGCTCTACGGATTGGGACAGCATCAAGAAGGTTTCTTCGATGTGCGCGGTATACCGATCCGGCTTCTGCAGGCCAATACAAATATCGCAATTCCATTTCTGCTTTCGACAAAAGGCTACGGATTGCTTTGGAATAACGCGGCGCTTACGGACTTCAATCCAGCGGACGAGACCATCAAACTGGACGAAAAAGGTGTTGGCAGTTTCCGAGCCCAGCAAGACGGCTCTTATGGATTTCTTCTCAGCGGCAACTACCGTCGCAAACTTCGTCTCTCGGTCGACGGTCAACAGATTATCGACATAAGAAACATGTGGGTTCCCGGTTCAGCCGGCGCGAAGATACATCTCTCGCCAAATTCAATTCATACAGTTGTAGCCGAAACCGGTGGAGACACCAAACTCTCCCTTCGCGCTCCCTCGGATACCATGGCCTTTCGTTCCGAAACCGGCCAGGGAGTTGACTATTACTTCATTTACGGACCGGAACCGAGCCAAATTATCGCACAGTATCGGGATTTCACAGGGGCCGCTCCGTTACTACCTCGGTGGGCTTATGGCTTTTGGCAATGCAGGGAGCGCTATTCGAGCCAACAGCAGATTCTCGACACGGCTGCCGAATTTCGGAAGCGGCAAATTCCAGTAGATGTCCTGGTGCAGGATTGGCAGTACTGGGGAAAGTATGGCTGGAACGCCATGCGGTTTGATGAAAGCGAGTATCCGAATCCGGCGGAGATGATGACTTCATTGCATCGCGACAATCTCCATATGGTTATTTCTGTGTGGGCTAAGTTTGGAGCGGAGACGGCGGTAAACCGGGATATGGAGAATGCCCACTTGCTCCTGACGAGCGCCGCGAGCACAGGAGAGCCAGGAGAGGCAAAAGAGAAGGAGAACTGGGCGGACCTATTCAATCCGAAAGCCCAAACGGCCTTTTGGTCCGATATTGATCGTGATTTATTCGCATTTGGACTTGATGGCTGGTGGCTCGATGCTTCAGAACCGGAAGGCGATCCTCTCAAGAACGACGAGACTTTCCTGGGACCCGGAGACACCGTTCGCAATGCATTCCCGCTGTTTGAAACGTCAGCTGTATATAACGGGCAACGGGCTACAACCCAGGACAAACGCGTTGTAATCCTGTCGCGCTCTGCCTATATCGGGCAACAGCGCAACGGTTCTATCTCCTGGTCGGGGGATGTCACGGGCGATTGGGATACGTTCCGCCGCCAGATCCCTGCCGGACTCAGCTTTGGAATGTCGGGGTTCCCCTATTGGACGACGGACATTGGTGGATTTTTCCGCCCGATGGATCAGTACACATCGGCGGATTATCACGAATTGCTGATTCGCTGGTTTCAGTATGGGGCGTTCTGCCCGATCTTCCGCATTCACGGATTTCATTCCGAGACGGAAATGTGGAAATACGGTTCGGAGGTGGAGAAGATCCTCACGCAATACGACGATCTCCGTTATCGCCTTCTCCCTTACATTTACTCTGCGGCGTGGGGGACTACTAACCGCGGCGAAATCCCCATGAAAGCTCTGCCCTATGTTTATCCCCAAGACCTGTCAGTTAGAGACGTTAGCGATCAATTCATTTTCGGCGATTCCTTGCTCGTGAATCCTGTAACTGAGCTCCATGCCACAACGCGCAAAGTTATCTTGCCGGCCGGAGACGACTGGGTAGATTTCTGGACTGGACAAAAACAGCTTGGAGGGCAAACCATCACGACAAATGCTCCAATAGACCAAATTCCTATGTTCGTAAAGGAAGGCAGCATCGTGCCTATGGGACCGGTCGTGCAGTCTGCCGCCGACGCAGAAGATCCGCTGGAAGTTCGTATCTATGGTGGGAAGGATGCCGACTTCCAATTGTACGAAGACGGTGGAGACGGTTACGCGTACGAAAAAGGCCTGAGAGCGACGATCCACCTGCACTGGGACAATCGACGCAATGTGCTGTTGATCGGAGATCGTTCGGGAACCTTCCCGGGATTCCGAATGAAAAGCACCTTCCGGATTGTTCTGGTCAAGCCGGGACATGGGACAGGAGCCGGATCCGACTCGGGGCTCGATCGCTCAGTAACCTACGATGGTCATCAAATGAGGGTCAGTCTTGGCAAAGCGAGCTGAGCGCGAGAAAGGTGCGCGCCGGGCCTGGGAGCAGTGAAATCGAGGGCAGAGAATCTTGGCGCTCAACTGGCGCGATACCCTTGGGAGCCTTGCTTTCCGCCATCCGTGCCACAACAGACCTGCCGCTTGGCTCAATGGAGAGAGCGTTATTCGGTGGTAGTACAGCGGAGCTGCGGCTTCGGCTTCACAGGAAGGGTTCGAACTTGTGGAGTCGAGAAGGACTTGATTCGATCGGTTTGATTGGTTCTCGCTGGTCGGAGCTTCGACTGTTGGAAGATGCACATTCCGTTTTTTGGAGGGTTTTGATCGATGAACCGCAGGCTGTTTCTCACGAGCGGAATATCGATGATCGCGCTGTCTCGGATAGCGGATGCAATTGAAATTGGGACATTTCAATTGCAAGCCGCCGAACTGATCGGTGGAGCGTCAAGAATAGCGGATAGTGTCTCTTTTGCGGGTTATCTCGTCAGTCTGACCCAACCCGGCCATGGCCTCAGAGTTAACGGTCTGCCTGCTGGCAGCAAATTGGCGATTCACTATGCGTCTCTGTCCGTGGGTACGATCAGCATCGTGGTCAACGACAAACCGGCGCGCAAGGTGAATGTGCATTCTTCGGGAGCGCTTACCAGTTCTTATCTAACGGCCATCGTTGATCTGGTGATTCCAAGGAGTGGAACGGTGACCATCACTCTGGAGTCCGACGATGTCGGAGTGAACATTGAGGGGATCACGGTTGGAGGCGACCTGGGCTTGCCACCAGACATCTGGAATCTGCCGCCATTATCGATCGCGCCGGGTCCTTTTGCTCCCGACTGGAAGGCCCTCAGCCGAGCCTATACCGCTCCGGCGTGGTGGCGCGAAGCCAAGTTCGGCGCATGGTCGCACTGGGACCCTCAATCTATGCCCGAGCAGGGAGATTGGTATGCACGCGGCATGTACGCCGAGGGCAAACCGCAATATGAGTCCCACCTGAAGCACTTCGGCCATCCATCCGAGTATGGTTACAAGGACATTTGCCATAATTGGGTGATTGACCGATGGGATCCCGAGCGGTTGATGAGCCTGTATGTCGAAATGGGCGCCCGGTATTTCATGGCGATGGGTTGTCATCACGACAATTTCGACTGCTTCGATTCAAAGTTTCAGCCGTGGAATTCGGTGCATGTCGGGCCCATGGTTGACATCGTCGGCACATGGGAGAAAGTGGCGCGTAAGAATGCGATGCGTTTCGGCATCGGTTTTCATGACACTCCAGCTCGCACATGGGGCCAATTTATGACGGCGCGTTATACCGCCGACAAGATGGGGCCAATGAAAGGCGTACCATACGATGCGCTTCAAACTGTTCTAGACGGAAAAGGGGAATGGTGGGAGGGCATGGACCCGGTGAACCTTTACGGCCCAACCCACACTGCGCAGGATCCGTTGCATTCGCCGTTCGCCAATCAGTTCATGTGGCGAGTGGATGACGCGATTACTAAGTATCATCCCGACGTCATTTACTTCGACGAACACGCAGGCGATTCGCAAGTCGATTTGGGTGTGCACATGGGATTAGGGTTCCTAGCCCCACAGCTGATCGCGAACTACTATAACAAGTCCTTGCAATGGAACCACGGAAAGATGGAAGCGGTCGTCAATCTCAAGGGTGTCGGTGGACGTTACAACAGCTTTCAGGACCACCCGGAACTCCTTCCCTACGTGGACAGTTCTCTGGTCAAGAGTACTGAAGCAATCATCGAGCCCGAAATCATGGCATATCCATTCCAAACTGAAACCAGCATCTCGGATTGGCACTACAGAACTGGGCAGACATATATGGATGCTCAGGGCATCATCAGGTCGTTGATGGAGAACGTGTGCCGCAACGGAACCATGCTGCTCAACCTCACCCAGCGCGGTCGCGGCGATCTTGACCCCGAAGTGATTGGCATTGCCAAAGACGTCGGGGCATGGTTGAAGATCGACGGCGAAGCGGTCTATGGGTCCCGCCCGTTTGAAGTCTATGGCGAGAGTGAAGTTCGCTATACACGCAACAAGGGAAGTGTGTACGCGACGCTGCTGAGTTGGCATGGCGGCACGTTGACGCTTATAGCTCTTCGTGCCGGCGGCGCAACCCTCGGCAAGGTCTCCAAGGTCGAACTGCTTGGTTCGAACGTTCCGCTGACCTTCGTTCAAGACGATAAAGGCTTGACCGTTACTCCAGGTGGGCCCGTGCAACCGTTGCCTGCAATTACCAACGAATTGCTGGCGTCCGCATGCCGCGTTCTGCGTATCTCGCATGACAAGACCTGGATCAACGACGACGATCTTGACGTGGTGGCGCACGGATGGCTGCGCCGCTGCAACCTGGGAACCGGCGACTACAACAACGACCTCATCACCAGCGATACGCCCGGCGATGTTTGGAGTTGCTCCTTTAATGGAAGCAGCGTCTCGGTCATCGCCCCCAAGGAACTCGGAGCCGGAAAGATCGAGGTGCAGATTGACGGCCAAATCCGCGCCACCGCGGACCTGTCAACGACCGGCGCGCGTCAAGCCCAGCAGACCGTTTGTGATGTGACCGACCTGACTGCTGGCAAACATTCAATCGCCATTATCAACAAAGGTCCGGGACCGGTGGCTGTGGATGCCCTTGTTGTCCAATGACTCACCAAGCTGTGAACATTGACCGCCACAATCGCCGACGACCCGGGGCCCAGACTTGGAGTGTGGCTGGGAATCCCGGACCTTGCGCCGATTCGATCGCTATGCTGCCGCTTCGTTTGGCTCAATTGGCGGCGCGACAAAGGCGTACATTCCATCGCCCTCAATTTGAGGGGATGCGCCGGCTTGAGGCTCGGATAACGATGCGCGGCGTGATGAGTTCGGTTTTGGGTCTATGCGGGTCTTTCTTTTGGGCGATCCCAAGTGCCAGATCTGCCGCGGACTTCCCTATGCTTTCACTTCCTTGATCCACCGAAGACAAGGGAACACGCAGGAAGTCGGAGTAGGAAAGGTTGCCGCAGCCCACGACGGCGACATCCTGGGGAATGCGTAAGCCCGCATCGAGTATCGCGCGCATGGCGCCGAGAGCCGAGGGATCGTTAAAGCAGAACACTCCGTCCGGTTGAGGTCCTATTGCTAGCAGCTTCTTGGTTGCCTCGTATCCACCGTTTTCACCACGATGGTCTCCAGACGTTCCGAGGGAGACAATATGTCCCGGCAAGGGGGCCATGTTGTAGGAGGACAGAACCCGCCTGTATCCTTCGAGGCGGCCAACGGCAGTGCTGACTTCGGGGCCTCGGACGTGGGCAATCCGGCGGCATCCCTGTTCGATGAGGTGCGATGTAGCTAAGGCGCCAACCGCTTCGTCATCGACGCCGATAAAGTTTGCATCAAGCCCCTGGAAGCGTCGATCGATCAAGATGTACGGCGTTTTGTGTTCCTCGATCATGCGAAAGCAGTCAACCGACCATTGTGCCGAAGCAATCAAAATCACGTCGACGCGCCTTGCCAGCAGCTGGCTGATCTCCTGCACTTCAAGTTCCGGATCTTCGTCGGAAGATGAGATCAACAAACTGTACCCATGCTTCCGCGTTTCCGCCGAGATGACTTTGGCTATTTCGGCGAAGAACGGATGCAACAGGTCGGGAACGACGAGGCCGATAGTCCAAGTTTGGCCGGTGACGAGAGAGCGGGCGGCGAAATTCGGCTGATAATTGAGCTCCCGCATCCGTTTTAGGACGCGCCGGCGCGTTTCGGCTGCTATGTCCGGGTGACCGCGTAAAACCTTGGAAATCGTTACAACAGACAGACCCAGATCGTGTGCGATGTCTTTCAGGCGGGTTGCCATAGTACGAATTTATCCTATTTCGCGCTCTCATGATCCGGCTAAACCGATTATCTAGTGGTCAGCCGAGACTACGTGCCGAGCGATCTGAGCCGATAAACTGTGCGCATCAAAAGTCTTTTATGGCGGAACTCTGCTTGACAATCCTGCGTTTCCAAAACTAAGATGTTATCGTTTCAGTTATCGATTACTATCATGTGGTTTGGAGGGCGCAAGCCGATGCAATCTCATCCTCAAATATCTCCTGCCCATGGCGAAACCGTCGATCCGGTGCGAGTTCCCTCTCGAATTTTGAAGACCGGTCTCCGAATTCCGGCCATCGGTTTGGGGACATTTGGCTCAGATCATGTTTCTCATGACGCCGTGGCCGAAGCGGTGAAATATGCTGCTTCAATTGGCTACCGGCACTTTGACTGCGCGTCGGTTTACGGCAATGAAGACAGTATTGGGCATGTGTTCAAAGAACTTTTCAGCGGCGAACTCCGCCGCGACGAAGCCTGGATCACCTCGAAGCTATGGAACGACAGGCACAGTGAAAACGATGTAATTCCAGCGTGTGAAAAATCGCTTACAGATTTGCAAATCGAATACCTCGATCTCTACCTTATCCATTGGCCTTTTCCGAATCATCACACTCCGGGATGTGACGTCTCCGTACGCAATCCGAATGCGGTGCCCTATATTCACGAGAACTACATGCGCACGTGGCGGAAAATGGAAGAGCTTGTCGATCGAGGGATTGTTCGCCACATAGGCACCTCGAACATGACCATTCCGAAGATGAAGCTGCTGCTGCGCGATGCCCGCACAAAGCCCGTGGCCAACGAGATGGAACTTCATCCGCACTTTCAGCAACCGGAGTTCTTTCGCTTTCTTGTTGACAACGGAATTCTGCCAATCGGGTATTCGCCGCTCGGATCGCCGGGACGGCCCGAGCGCGATCGTACTCCCGAGGATACGTCGCCGACAGAAGACCCTGTGATTCGCGGAATCGCGCAGAAACTGGGAGTTCATCCCGCGGTTGTCTGTATAAAATGGGCGATCCAGCGCGGACAGATGCCGATTCCTTTTTCAACGAACCCAAGAAACATCCTGACTAACCTTCTCGGTGCGGTTAGTCAACCACTTAGTCATCAGGATATGGACGCAATCGAGAAGTTGGACCGCAACTGCCGGCTTATTAAAGGGCAGGTATTTCTTTGGAAGGATAATCAGTCCTGGGAAGACCTCTGGGACATTGACGGCGTTGTTACTCCCGCATAGCCCCCCGCGGCCGAGAGGGCGAGCTCACTCCTGAAAGCTTCGCCTTCTCGGAATTTTAAAATCGCGCCGCCCTCGGAGTAAGGCGATCGCGTCGAAATGGTACGCACACGCGACTAACGAGGAGATCGGTCCAGTGTCGAAGAGGATGATCGCGGCATTTCTTCCAGGGAACAGCACCGTTGAAATGAAGAGTGTCCTCGTCCCGGAACCAGGACACGGGGAAGTCCTTATCGCAGTCAAGGCGTCAACAATCTGCGGTTCGGATATCCGCGCCATCTATCACGAACATCTTGGCAAGGGGCCGGAGGGATATCAGGGAGTGATCGCGGGCCACGAACCATGTGGGCAAATTGTTGAAACAGGCCCAGGCTGCCGAAGATTCGAGAACGGCGATCGAGTGATTGTGTACCACATCTCCGGTTGCGGGGTGTGCAATGACTGCCGTCGCGGGTACATGATTTCTTGTACCAGCGCGGAGTATCGACGCGCTTACGGGTGGCAGCGCGATGGCGGCATGGCCGAGTATCTGCTCGCGGAAGAAAAAGACCTGATCCCTCTCCCCGAGTCGCTCACTTACCTTGATGGCGCACAGGTCGCATGCGGATTCGGCACCGTCTACGAAGCTCTTCAGAAAGTCAGTATCAGCGGTAACGACGCAGTACTCATTACCGGCCTTGGCCCAGTGGGATTGGCGGCAGGCGCGCTTTGCCGCAAACTCGGCGCGGAGAAGATCGTCGGCATCGATATTTCAGCCGAGCGCCGCGACCTGGCACTTCAATTGGGGCTTTGCGATTCCGTGCTCACCGCGGGGCCTGACAACGTGAATCAAGTGCGCGAGATGACTGGCGGGTACGGGGTTGAACGCGCAGTCGATTGTTCGGGCAACGCAGAAGCGCGAGCCACGGCTATTCGCGCTACCCGCAAGTGGGGAAAGATAGTTATGGTTGGTGAAGGAGGAACGGTGTCGTTCAATCCTTCGCCCGACATCATTCATGATCAGAAGACGATCTACGGCTCATGGGTAACATCGACTTGGCTGATGGAGGAGTTAGTCGAGCGGCTGGTGCGATGGAACCTGCATCCAGAAGATATCGTCACGCACCGTTTTCCTCTGGAGAAGGCAGACGAAGCTTACAAATTGATGTCGTCTGGCCGCTGCGGCAAGGTCGCTGTTTGCCCAGGCGTGGAGTAGAGAATGTATACATCTCCAGCCGCAAACAGTCCGGCGCGGTCTAACGGCCAAAGGCTGATCCCGCGCCAGGGGAAGCTCGCTTTTTTTCTTGTAACAGGGTTGTTCTTTCTCTGGGCTATTCCCAATAACCTGAACGATGTACTCATCCGCCAGTTCATGAAGTCGTTCGAGATCACGCGCCTGCAGGCGGGTCTCGTTCAGTCGGCTTTCTATCTCGGATACTTCGTGTTCTCGATTCCAGCTGCCCTTGTGATGCGGCGCTTCGGTTATAAGACAGGTCTTGTTTCCGGCTTGATTCTTTATGCCAGCGGTACTTTTCTGTTTTTCCCAGCGGCGTCGGCGCGAAGCTATCCACTATTTCTTATGGCGCTTTTCGTTATCGCCAGCGGTCTCGGATTTCTCGAGACCGGAGCGAACCCGCTCATCGCACAACTGGGGGATCAGGAGAGTTCAGTGAGAAGGCTCAACTTCTCCCAAGCCTTTAATCCGCTGGGATCGATTTCCGGGGCGATGATCGGCACGCTGTTCATCTTTTCGGGAGTCGAGCCTCATGCGCGCGAGATCGCGGAGATGAAAGCGCAGGGTGTCTACGATGCCTTCCTCCAACATGAAACCGCGCGGGTACTGGCTCCTTATATGGTGCTCGGCGTCGTTGTGCTCGTCTGGGCATTGTTCATTCTGAGGACGAACTTTCCCGCGGTTGCCGGGGCGCAGTCTTCAGTTGCGGAAACGAAGGACGGCGGATATGTCCGGCTGTTGCAATATCCGAGCTTTATGTTTGCAGTGGCTGCGCAGTTTTGCTATGTAGGCGCGCAGGTCGGTACATGGAGTTACTTCATTCAGTACGCGCAGGACTATACACATGTTTCCGAGAAGACGGCAGGTTATTTGCTGACCGCAACTTTGGCCGCATTCGCGGTGGGGAGATTCGCTTCAAGTTACCTGATGAAGCGGATAAGTCCCGCGAAGATGCTCGGCTTCTTTGCACTGGTGAATATCTTCCTGCTCGGGATCGGAATCGTCTTTGCCGGGTGGTTTGGCCTGATCGCGATTCTCATGACGAGTTTCTTTATGTCCCTGATGTTTCCGACTATTTTTGCACTCGGCATCAAGGATCTCGGCCCACATACCAAAGAGGGAGCGTCGCTCATCGTCATGTCTATCATCGGAGGCGCAGTTTTCACGCCGCTTATGGGCGTCGCATTCCAATTCACAAAAAGCATGGCCATCAGCATGAGCGTCCCCCTAGCTTGCTACGCGGTCGTCGCCGGGTACGCTTTTTGGGGATCGCGATTTGCCCCTTCTCCAACACTCGCCGAAGTGCGACTCAGCGAGGTTCCGAATGATTGACAGGAATTCCGAGAGGGCAGATCCTTGGAAGCTCGTTCTAAAGAATCTGCTTCCGTTATGGGGCCATCGCAATTGGATCGTCGTTGCCGATGCAGCGTACCCTGCGCAGTCGAACCCGGGAGTTGAGACGATCGCTACCGATGCGGATCACTTGCTGGTTTTGAAAACAACGTTGGATGCAGTCCAGAACAGTAAGCACGTGCGAGCAAATATCTACTTAGATGCCGAGCTCAAGTCCGTTTCGGAGCAGCATGCTCCTGGGATCACTGGCTTCAGGAAGAAGTTAATGGAGCTGATTGCCCATCGAGATACCCGGGTTCTTCCGCATGAAAAGATCATTGCGAGACTCGATGAAAACGGCAAACTGTTTCGCATTTTGATTCTCAAATCGAACCTCGCAATCCCTTACACGTCGGTGTTTCTCGAGTTGGATTGCGGGTATTGGAATCCAGAATCAGAGGAGCGCCTGAGACTTTCGATGGCAAGACGCAATCCATAACCGCGATAACCGGCAAAACTTTAACAGCGAATTTCAGAGAAGTGATTGACGACAACCTGACCGAAGAAAGCTATCTCCGGACTTCAGCTCTTTGAGACACGAGGTAAGTTCCGAAATGACGCAACTTTTTTTGAAGGGCGAGTCAAGGCTAACTCAACTGCCTGCAATTTTGACAATTACCATAGCCGCCCTGACAGTGCTTATAAGCTCCTCGACGCCGGTTAATGCGCAGTGTGGCGGTGTGGGCGGAAATAGCTTGGGGTTCGACATGGCCCCGGAGACGAGTCAGCGCGTGGTGGAGGACGCCGTCAGGCAGATCCCGACGCCGATGGCTCCCGGACCGGTGAAGCCGACCTGGGATTCTCTGCAGGAGAACTACAAGGTTCCAGACTGGTTCAGAGGGGCGAAATTCGGTATCTTCATGCACTTCGGCATCTTCTCGGTGCCGGCGCATGGCAACGAGTGGTATGAGAAGTTCATGTATGCGGGCGGCAACGATGAAATCTTGAAGGTGCTTTTCGGCAACGATATGGCGGTCGACTTCAATAATGGTCCCAACAGCACGCGTACCTGGCACACCGAGCACTTTGGCCCGCCCGACCAATTTGGCTACAAGGATTTCATCCCCGCGTTCAAGGCGGAGCATTTCGACGCCGATGCCTGGGCGGCGTTATTCAAAAAGGCAGGCGCGCGGTACGTGATTCCTGGCGCGCAGCATCATGAGAACTTCGCTATGTGGGATAGCAAGGTGACTCCCTTCAACTCGATGCAGATGGGACCGAAGAGGGACGTCATCGGCGAGCTTGCAGTCGCCGTGCGAAAGCAGGGAATGAAGCTGGGAGTAGCAAATCACGGAATCGAAAACTTCCAGTTCATCAACCCGCCGCTCGAGTTAGCAGAGAAAATGAAGGAGGACAAAGCCGATCTCTACGACCCGAAATGGGCAGATTTCTACAACTACGCGGATCGTAGCGATGCGGCCATGAAGCGCTTTCTGGTGAACTGGTATGAGCGCAATGCTGAACTGATCGATAAGTACCAGCCGGACCTCATCTACTTCGATAACGGAGTGGATCAGCGGCATATAGATCCGTTGAAGCTGCAGATTGCTGCTTACTACTACAACCGGGCCAAGAGCTGGGGCAAAGAGGTCTCGTTCACCACGAAGAAGGCGGCATTTGCTCCCTCCGGCACGAATACAAAGACCATTGCTTCGATTCTGGATTTTGAGGGTGGGCCGCCGGACGGCATTCGCGACGGTTCGTGGGTCGTGGACAGGCCGATCGGAACGAGAAGTTGGGGATATGTTGACGGGCTGAAAGCCAATTCTCCGCAGACCGTAATTGGGTGGCTGGTCGACACCGTGAGTAAAAACGGAACGCTGCTGCTCAACGTTTCGCCAAAGGCCGATGGAACGATTCCGCAGGATCAGCAGGACACGCTTCTCGCCGTCGGCAAATGGCTGGAGACTAATGGCCAGGCGATCTACGACACACACGCATGGACGAAGTTCGAGCAGAGGGGCAAAGACCAGATCTACTTCACCGTGAAGGGACAAGATCTCTACGCGATCGTGATGGGCAAGAGTGCCGGAGCGGAGATCGCAATCGGTTCATTGCCGCGGGGTGGACCCGCTGGCTCGGTGCGTTCTGTGGCGCTGCTCGGCGGCGGGGCACTGCCCTACAAACAGGATTCTGCCGCCCTCACTGTGATGTTGCCTGACTCCACGGAACGCAAGGATGCGTTTGTCCTGAAAATCAGGGGACTGAAAACGAATCCTGATACGACGACCGATTCCGGCAATCCCTCCGGCTCATGTGAGCAACCGCAGTAAGCCACAGGCTCTGCGTTATGCTTAAACCTTCGCCCTTTCAAAGTCGATCTTGCATGAAAACGATCCACCGCCTCCAGCGGAAGAACAGGTGGACGACAAAGTATACGGCTGGTTGTTTCACAGGCCTCACCGGGAGAAACTTCACAATGCTCCACCATTCGCGTCGCTCTTTCCTCAAGACCAGCGCCGGTGCCGTCGGTTTCAGCCTGATCGGCGAGTCGGCTTCTCTCGCTCCCCTGTCCGCACAAACTCGCGAGCCTTCCTCCGACCGGTTGATGCCGTTTCCGCTGGCTTCTGTGCGGCTTGCTCCCGGAATGTTTCAACAGCAAGAGGAGATCAACGCGCGCTATCTCGATTCGCTTTCAGTCGATCGGCTGCTGCATAGCTTTCGCATCACTGCGGGCATCTCCTCGAGTGCGACGCCATACCAAGGCTGGGAGGCTCCAACCTGTGAATTGCGCGGGCACTTCAATGGCGGACATTTCCTCTCCGCAGCCGCCCTGGCTTCGGCAGGTTCCGGCAATTCCGCTTTGAAGGATAGAGGCAACGAGATTGTCGCGGGTCTCGGTGCATGCCAGAAAAAAATGGGAACAGGCTACCTCAGTGCGTATCCGACGGATTTGTTCGAGCACCTTGCCGAAGGGAAGCAGGTCTGGGCGCCCTTCTACACCTACCACAAGATTATGGCCGGGCTGCTCGACATGTATGTGCAGACCGGGAATACGGAGGCTCTCGAAATCGCAGAGGGCATGGCCCGATGGGCAGGAGACTTTTTCTGGCCGATCGGCACAGAACAGCGGCAACGCATGCTGCGCACTGAGTACGGGGGTATGAATGAGGTTCTGGTGAATCTCGCGGCCCTGACGAAGAAGGATCGATACCTCGAGACAGCCCACTTGTTCGAGCAGCCGAGTTTTCTTGATCCTCTGGCAGGGCGACGCGACGAACTGCAGGGGCTGCATGCGAATACGCATGTGCCGAAGATCATCGGTGCGGCCCGCATGTGCGAGGTTACCGGCGACCGTCGTTATCGGCAGATCGCCGAGTATTTCCTCGAAGAGGTGCTCACCGCCCGCAACTATGTCATCGGAAACACAAGCGTCGAGGAATTCTGGCGGACACCACCCGGACAATCGCAAGGCACTCTGCAATGGAAGAACGCAGAATGCTGCGTTGCCTATAACCTGATGAAGCTCGAACGCCTCGTCTTTGGTTGGACAGGCGATGCGCGCTGGATGGATGCCTACGAGCGGGCTCTTTTCAATTGCAGGCTGGGCACACAGAGCGGGCAGGGGCTGAAGCAGTACTTCGTCCCACTCGCAGCAGGATACTGGCGCGCCTATCACACGCCGGAGGAATCCTTCTGGTGCTGCACTGGCACCGGTGTCGAGGAATTCGCCAAGTTCGCCGACACGATCTACTTCCATCGCGGAACCGATGTCTATGTGAACCAGTTCATCGCATCGGCTCTCGACTGGAAGGAAGAAGGCATGTCCATCGAGCAGGTGACCCGATTCCCATTGGAGCAAGGGACAACACTTAAGGTGAAATCGTCGGGCCCTACGGCCCGCACCATCCATGTGCGGATTCCGAGTTGGACCACGGCCGAGACCGAGGTGAAGATCAACGGCCGCACTCTGGAAGCCGTCGCCGATCCTGGATCGTATCTCGCGCTGCACAGAGTCTGGCGCGACGGCGATACGATCAGCGTCCATCTGCCGATGCAACTATGGACTGAGCCGCTCGCTGGAGACGACTCGATCCAGGCAGCACTGTACGGTCCTTTGGCGCTGGCAGCTGATCTGGGGTCAGGGCCCCCGCCCGACGCATCGAACCGGCTGATCCACGATACGTTTCCAAAGGAGATTCCCGCAGTCGACCCTTTGCCGAGTGTTGCAACGAAGTCCGATGCCGATGCCTCGCAATGGATTCATGTCGAATCAGCCGCGGATTTGCACTTCCGGGCCGACGGTGAAACCGCGCAGTTCAACTTGATGCCGCTGTACCAGATTGCCGATCAACGTTATTCGGTGTATTGGCAACTGCGGGGTCAGACCGGTAAGAAGACCTAGTGCTCCTTTGGCAATTCCGGGCCAGACGACTGGAATAACGAGCGATGACTGCGGAATTGACATCATTTGCGTCATGTATTTGTTCATGTTGAATTTCAAGTCGGAAGCTAGGCAGAGCGTCTTCCGCCCACGCTAGCTTCAGAAAATCGTGCGGAAACCGAATTACAGTATGCCGGCCATCGCAAATCGAAACTCGCGTTCTCGCCCGTCGCCCTACCGCGCAGCGACGGCTGGTTGACTTTCATTCTGGAACAGCCGCGGCGCGAAGTCTTTCAGGTCGCGGCGCAATGTCTGCCACTCGTGCGACGTGCCCGGCGATTCGTAAAACACATGCTGGATCTTCCCCTCGTCCAAGGAGGCGTGCAGATTCTCGAGCCCTGACTTCATACGGTCCGGCTCGTCGGTTCCCACACCGATCCATCGCAGATGCACCCGCGTGGCAAACGCAGCCGGATCAGCCATCGCTCCGTGGAACGCCGTCTTCGTGTCCAGCTTGTCGTTTCCCATTACGAAGACATTGGCAGCGCCACTGAATCCGCCGATGTACGAGAACAGGTCAGGCAGTGAGGGACTCGAACCTCAATATAAGCATTCTAAATAGAGTAACTTGACAATTTGACTACCTAAACTACCCCCAGAGATACCCCCAACCCAATTCGTGTAGAGTTTTTCGCCCATTGAGCGGTCATTCCTAGCTTAGAACGCTTCGGTCAAGAGGCCAATCATGAACCCTGGAGCATCAATGGTTTCAACGGAGCAGAGAGGAGTAAAGAGGAGAGAACGGAACCTTTTCGGCGCGCAATTCGGCGAAGAATTCGGCGAAGTTTGCGCATGGCCTGAGCAGGCGGTTGCGAAGTGGTGCTGGAGTTACCGTTACGCCGCGTCCGGTGCCTGCAGGAGGCGGGACCGAGCGCGTTCTATTCGTTGGCGACGAGCCTTTAGCGCGTCGTTGGGCCTGCTGGCCTGTTACGATACCCACTTCTTTCGAGCCTCAAGGACCGCGTCGCGAAATGCTGTATGCAACGGATCAAACGCCGAGTGCGACATCTTTTCGACAGCAGGCGTGGCTTTCTGCGGCGTGCCCGGCCCGAATGGTGGCTGCGGGTCATATTCCAGAGCCAGCGTAAGGAACCGCGCATAGTCCTCGCCCCGCAATTCCGCAGCGACGCGAAGGCCGAAATCAATTCCCGCCGTGATGCCGCCGGCAGTGATACGGTTACGGTCTTGCACCACACGGTTGACGGCAAGCTCCGCTCCAAGCTGCGGCAGGATGTCACGCACCGACCAGTGCGACGTCGCTTTGTAGCCGCGGAGAAGGCCGGCCGCGCCGAGAACCAAAGATCCTGTGCACACGCTTGTCACGAGCTTGGCATTCTTTCCTCGCTGCGCCAGAAAATCGAGGGTTTCGCTGTCCGTCATGAGCGCCACAGTGCCATCGCTGCCGCCCCCTACAAACAGGATGTCCACAGGATCGGCACAATCTGCGAAGGTTTTGGACGGCTGGATGGTAATGCCAGTGTCGCTTTTCACCGAGTCCTTTGTCTTGGCGACAAGCTCCACCTTGACGCCCGGGAGATAGCCAAATACCTGCTGCGGACCGATGAGATCGAGCGCTGTCATGCCTGGATAAATCAGCATCGCAATTTCTGTCGGTTTCTCCGACATGGAATGTTGCTTGCCGCTCGTGTCTTGAGTTTGCTGCTGTGCAACGGCCATCTTGGCGATGGCCGCGCTCAGAGCCGCGCCGCATAACTGTTGGCTGAATTCTCGTCGGTTCATATCGATGCCTTTCTGTGCTTCACTCTGGTGTGCCATACGGTCATGGCCTATTCCATCTTCGCCGCAGTAATCGCGCGAGGCTGCGAAGAGCAACTACCAGCGCCACGCCTTAACCCTTGAACAAATTCATTGACCGCGATGAGCCCATAGATCCTGGAAGCGGCTCACTAATATCTCCCCATACCAGAAAGTCTGGCTAATACAGCGTCACACCCCTTTACTTGCTGCTGACGGATAGCCGGCCCCACCGAAATAGCACTCAAGAGCCTCCACCTTCCCATCTCTGACCCGGAGATATTCCACATTCCGGAATGATTTACCGTTCGTCGTGTGACAAAGATACTTCACAAACGCCTCGTTGCCACTCGTGATCACTCGCTCCAGATCGGATCGCTCGATAAGCTTGGCCTGTGTATCCCAGCATTGCGCTTTGAAAGTGCTCTTGCTGATGTGGTCGTCGCCGGCCGCGCTGGTGAAGGTAAAGTCGTCGGTCATCAGGGCCTCGAATTGACCCTCGTCCTTTTCCACCCACGCCCGATACCACTTCCGGATGATTTCTTCGGTCGCCGTGCTCGGCCCCGTCCCTGCGCGCGCGGTTGCTGTCACCAAGAGTCCCGCCGCTCCAGCCAGTGCGGAAGCTCCCACTTCGAGGGCCTTCCGCCGTGATAGTCCGATTCTTGTCATGTCCATTCTCCTGTTTCAGATTCCTGGGTTAGTGCCCTCTGGGGCCGTCCTTAGTGTTTCGAGCCCGGTGTCTCGGTTTTGCGTGCGTCGCGCTTCTCTCCACTGCACCATTCTCGGTTAGGAAAGTGGGGCCCAATTCGAACATCGCATTTTCAATGCGAACATGGAAATCGTCTGATCTAAAAGACTAGTTTCCCTCCCAAGATCACAAACCTATTGCCAGAAGTGCTGCCGGGCACAGTTCCGGAAGCGTTCTCGATATTGCTGGTGAAGTTGCTTGCGCCAATGAAGGCATTGCCGGTACCGAGGAACATCTGGTTGAGCGCGTTGTAAGCTGCCATGGAAAGTTGCAGGTGGATGCGCTCAGTTATAGGAAACGTTTTTGTGACGGTCAAATCCAAATCGCTGTAGGGTTGGCCGCGAAGCAAGCTTCTGCTGGAGCCGGGATAGGGATTGTTGACGGCCAGCGCATAGGCTTGGTTGTTGACGATCCAGTGCGTGTTGGCGGGGTCGGCGGGCATGCCGGGAGAATAAACTCCGCTCGAGTTGAAGCCATCGCTTCCATAGATCACATATTCGGGCGTGCCCAGAAGCGGTGCTCCCGTACTTGGGTTCTGGCCGCCGGTGTAGGGATTCAAATAGGCGAGTGTATTGACGGGCGCGCTTTTGTTCGAGAGGACGAGCCGGCAGGTATCGACGCCGATTACGTCGGCGTTGAAGGCCCCATCGCAGAAGCTGGAGTCGCCGGTGTTTCCATCGAGGGTAACTGGTTGATATGGCGTATAAACCTGGCCGCTTCGATAACGGTAGACGCCGCTCAACAGAAAGCCATTCACTGAACGGCCAAGCAATGAGTTTCCCTTGACGAATTTGGGCACGTCATAGGTAAAACCGATACCGAGAGTGTTCGGGAAGTCGTTGCCGCTCAATCCACGTTCGCCCGCGCTGGCGTTAAGAGGATTCTGGGGAAAAGCGATGGTGCTGCCCCCGCCGCCAGTACTGCGGAATCCGTCGGTGGCGTTATTCATGGCCTTGCTGAACGTATAGGAAACAGTCGAAGTCAGGCCATGGAAGTTTTGCGAGGTCACATTCAGTTCGAGAGCGTTGTAGTTGGCCCAGGCACCGTTGTCGGTCTCGATAAGATTTGAGTAGTTGCAGTTGGGGCGACCATATCCATCAGCGGCCGGATTCGAGCAAAGCGACGAAGCAGAAACGTTGTTCGGGAAGGCCAAGGCCACCGGCAGCAAAAACGGATTGGCATCGATCGACTGGAAGTCGTCGGTCGTCTTGGAGCCTACGTAGCGTATTTCCCCAACAGCGGCCTTGCCTAGCTGATGCTGGGTGCCGAGCGTCCAGGTCTGCACATACGGTGTGCGGAAGTTATTTGGGAAAATATCCACGATGTCCTGGCCAGGATCCCCGCCCGCCAGAGAGGGGAGGTTGAGCGTGCGGAAATCCGTGTCCAGGAGAGAGCCGTTCGACGGGAGGCAGGCGTTGGTGCCGCAGAGGAAGGCGCCGAGCTTGGTCACAGGCGCTTCATCGGCGACGAGCAGAGCGAGGTTATAGTACGCCGGGTTCGCGTTGATAGCGTACCCAGCACTTACCACAAGCTTTCTGTCGAATGCGGGATTCCAGGCCAGCCCGATGCGGGGTTCGAAATTCGTATAAATCTGCTGGACATATGGTACGGTGCGAACGCTTAGTGGCAGCGAAGGATTCCAAAAGGCCGTGTTGGGATTGGTCTCGCGGGCGACGGTTTCGGAGTGGAGTTTGTCGACAACATCGCTAAAGAACTCCCAGCGGAGACCCAGGTGCAGCGTCAACGTGGGAAGGGCCCTCCAGTCATCCTGAAAGTAGACGGCGACGTCAGGCTCAGTGAACGGAATGACCGGATTGCCGTTCGCCAGATAGGACTCTGCAGACGTGTTTGAGGGCGCGCCCTCTGCTATCAGTCCTTGGCTGGGTGCTCCCATCAGGTTACTGAGAGTTCCATAGATCGGATAGCCGTTGTAGTAGAAGATGCCGGTATCGGGTGAATTCTGATAATCGAATTCGCCGCCAAAAAGAAGCGTATGGGCGCCATGGGTCCAGGTGGCGTTGTTCTGCACTTGGGTTACCTTTACGGTGTTGCCTTGCGGGAAGTCAGCATCTCCCCCGAAATTCGAGTCATCGATCCCACCGTTGAAATTCACCTGCGCTGGGCACGCTCCGAAATCGGAGGTAACGCAACTTGGGAAAGCGCCGCCTTGGAAGGCAACTTTGGAATCCTGGAAGCTGTAGCGCAATTGATCGACCATGTTAGATGTAAAGGTGTGCGTCCAATCGGCCCCGATCGAGTATGTGGTCGAGGGTTCGTCGTACCAATCGCCGGCGGCGATCCCGTCCGCCCCCGGGAGACCTATGTAGTTTTGCGACTGGTAATAGAAGCGAAGGAACAGGCGGTCTTTCTCCGTAGGCTGCCAATCGAGGCGAGCCAGTTCCTCCTGATCACTGGAAGGGCTCGCAATGGTGCGCTCCACTCCTGCAACCTGAACCGGCGTTGTGGCTCCATAGGCGTCCGTAACATTCTCCAGGCAGGCCCCGGCGGCCGTATAGGTGTCCGCTGCCGGGCACAGGCTAGCAGGCACAGGAATTGGTTGCGGGTTGCCTGCGATGATCGAATATGGGCCGAAGCTCGTGATCGCGGCAGAGCCGGGATCGGCCGAGAAAGTCGATTGAATGGCGCCAAGACCGGCTGCGCCGGGAATGGGAGTCAGACCGGGGAAAGATTCCGAGGGCGCGACACCAGGACGGATCCTGTCCCAAAAGGTGCTGTAGAAAAAGAAAAGCTTATCTTCGAAAACAGGACCGCCGACGGTAGCACCGGCGCGATTTTCGACATAACGGGGAAGGAACGGAACTGTGCAACCTGTCGATGGGCTTGCACCGGGAGGGCAAAAGCCAAGAAGCGGGTTCTTTTCGGTATTCGATAGCGAGCTGAGGAATTGGCCTTGGTAAAGATCAAAGGCGCTGCCGTGGAAAGAGTTGCTTCCCGACTTAGTGATGTAGTTCACTACCGCCCCGGCATTGCGGCCATATTGCGCGCTGTATTGATTCGTGATGATCTGGAGTTGCTGAATCGCGTCCTGGCTACCAAAGAACACCAGCGTTCCACCTACTGAGTTGTCGTTGTTCGACTGGCCGTCGATTTCGTAATTGTTGTATCGCGAACTCTGGCCGTTGACCGAAAAGTTGTCGCCGTTGGAGTTGGAGAAGTTGTCAGCTCCGACGCCCACCACGCCGGGAATGAGTTCAGCCACCGTATCGAAACCATTGTTGAGGGGCAGATTCGCCATGGTTTCCGTATCAAAGGTTGTCGTCACCTGTGAGTCGGTGGTTTCAAGCAATGCAGCCGCGCTACCGTTAACCTCGATCACCTCGGACTGACCGGTAGCGACGTGGAGCTTTACTGCGTTCAAATTGCTTGTGGCTCCCGAAACAACCTGAACATTGTCAATCTGTTCGTTCGCAAATCCGTTTGCGGTAATGAGCGCATGATAGGACCCGATAGGAATCAAAAAGAACTTGAACGAGCCATCGGCGGCAGACGTCTCCACGAGTTTGAGACCGTTCGCCTGATTCGTGATTTTAATCTGCGCGCCGGGGATGACAGCCCCGGAAGGATCGGTAACAACTCCTAGGACGGTACCTGTCGTAATCCCTTGGCAAACCGAAAATGCCGTAGCATTGCAAGCAAGCAATCCCAAAAATAAGTTCCTGGCCAATTGCAACATGAGTACCTCCGTCGAATTTGCCGTTCTCGATGTGTTCGTCGTCCTGCTAGTGGCGAGCGCCACGCGATAACCAAACCGAGCAGCCCAGTGAATTTAGTGTTGCGAGAACAGTTCCTGCAGTTTTGCAAGTGACTCTTCCCACATTTCCTTGTGCCAGAGGTACTCTTTTTTCTCAAATATGCCGCAATGGGTCAAACTCAGAATGCTGCCATCAAAGCAGCCGTCCAAACGAATTTCGACTGAGCTTGCGGCGGAATTCGACGAAGCCTTCCACCAATCAAAAATGATCTTCCGTTGCCGGCACCTGCGGTACGAGCCGAGGATGGTTAGTGACAAGGTCTCCGACTGGAAGTAGTCAATTCGAAAGAGATCTTTCGACTGCAATGCCACGATACGTCCGGATCGATCCTGGCCTGGCAGGTGGATCCAGAGTTCGCGGTACTCCGGCTCAATCAAAGCGTTGAAGATGCGCCGTGAGTTCGCGTTGACTTTAACTTTCATTGAAATGCGCCTGTCAAGTGCAGGCTCCTTCACCACGCCACGAGTTAAGGTTTCCGGGGCATATTGAATCGACAGCATTGTTGCGCTCATGGCGATGACGGGCTCCCGGCAAGCTAAGTTCTACTTTCGAGTGCCTGATCTCGTCCGACTGCAGGGAGAGATCAGGCAAAGTTGTGGGCCGAACTCTAGAATTGAACCTTCAGCGCGAATTGGCCGAACCGCCGTTCGTCGTGGTTGCCACCGGTAGCTAAGGTACCCAGTCCGCCTTTTAACTCCTGAACAAAGAGGGGCGTGGTTGTGGGGCCGCCGTAGTCCAGAGTTGACGTGTTCACGTAGTAGTTGTGGCGGTTCAAGACATCGATGCCGTCGGCAGAGAACTCCATTGCCACGCGTTCCGTGATTGGGACGGTCTTGTGGAGCGATGCGTCAACGTTCCATGCACCTGGACCCCGGAGCGAGTTGCGCCGCATCATGTCGCTTGGGAACGGCCCAAAATCCGAAATACCGAGAGTGCTGCTGAGTGGTGTGAAGCTCTTCGGCAGCGGAATATTCAAGCCATTAAATTGGTTGGGCCCGAGCATCTGCGGATTCCTGCTGACCTTCTCGGAGTAGAAGGGCGTTGCGGGCTCCAGTCGCGGCACAGTGTAGAAGGTCTCGTCTTCGCTGTAGTCGAAGACAGAGAATGGGATTCCGCCACGTGCGGTGTAAATGCCGGAGAGCGCCCACCCCCCCAGAGCCCGATGCTCAATTCCAGTTCCCTGCTTGAACCACGGTGTCTGCCAGATGGGGGCCACAGTCAGGCGCTGGCGAATATCGTAATCGGCGCTGCCCCAATCGAGACCCGGGTCGGCCAGAGAGGTATACCCAAGCGAACCGATATAACCGGAACCGCCCTGCAGGCTGTCACCGAAGGTGGAGCTCAGTTCGTCGAGAGCGTGCGACCAGGTGTAATTAGCGGCGAGGCTGAGGCCTGTTCTATGCAGGTTCTGTAACTGCACCTTGACGTTGAGGCCATCGTAGGCGCTACTCGCCCCGCTGCCGCGCATGTTGATATTAGTATATTGCGGGTTGGGCCGGGTGAGACACTCCTCTATACCTGTGACGAGGTTCGTAATGCCGGAACCGGAGCAGTTGGCATTGCTCTGGACCAGCGGATCACCAAGATAAACCTGACCGGCGCCAACTTGATTCACGTTGGCAAGGTCGTAGAGATGAGTGCCCTTCGCGCCGACGTATGCGATCTCAAAAAGTGCACCGCGGGCGAGCTGGTGTTGAAGGGCGAGGCTCCAGAACTGGGTTTGCGCGACGTCGATGTTCTGATCGAGGTGGCGAAGCTCCACCGGAGGCAGATATTGTGCCCCGATGGATTGCCCCAGCGGCCCGAGATCGTCATTGGTTACCGTAGCGATGCAGCTCGCATCTTCTGGAGAACAGGCGTTGCTGATCACGGCGCTGGCCGGCGGATTGAAGCTGGCGTTATAGGTGATATTCCCAAAGTTGCGCTCGTAGCTGATGCCGTAGCCGCCACGGATACTATCGCGGCCATTGCCGAAAACGTCATAGGCAAAACCGACGCGAGGCGCAAATGTTCCCCAGCGAGGTTTCCAGAAACCGCCTGCCGCACTTTGATCGGCGATCTCGACTTGCCCGCTGCGGATTTGCGCCTCAAGGCTGCTGCCCGAGCCGAAGTAAAAGTTGGAGTCGAGAGCGGGGTGGTTGTTGTGCTGCACGCCGTAGTGCTCGTAACGGAGACCGGCATTTAAGGTCAACCGCGGCGTCATCTTGTAGCTATCCTCTCCGTACCCGGCCCAATCCTTGTAGCGATAGCTTCGGGCAAAGGATGCCTCGGCAAGCGGAGTCTGGATTGCGCAAGAGGGATTGTCAACTACATTGCCAAAGTTGCCGTCAGTAGTCGACGTGTCCGCAGGGCACGGGAACTTGCCCTGGGGGTCGACGCGCGTCTCAAACTGCACGAGAGACGCGCCGTTGGGATTTCCCGCCGTGTTCATCATGTCGTTCAAGCTGCTCTGAAACGTGAAGCCGAGCTCCTCCACGGCCTGAGCGTAGGCGCCAGAGGCGTAATTCAACTGGATATAAGTTCCCATGAATCCGAGGCGCATGGAATGCTTACCCTTGGTCCAGGAGAGATCGGGCTCGAGCTGGATGGTGTTCTGAGGGCCGCCGGCCGGGAGGCCGCCGAAACCCGGCTCGCTAAAGTTCTCCAGCCCCGGCATCTGGATCAGCGCGCCGGTGTTCGGGTCGGTGGGCGAGACAAACATCAGGCTGGGAGCGTTGAGGAGCGATTGGTCGAACGAGGTGTTTTCGTTGAACCGCGTATAGCTCGCCTTCATCGAGAGAAAAAGGCTGGGCGTGAAGATGTGGGAGATGCTGTAGAGATAGCTCTGATTCAGAAAGGTGAGGCCGGTGTTGTACTGGGGATAGGCGCTGTAGGTGTTCGATCCAGGGAGCTGAATGGAATTTTCGCGGCCTCCGCGAAAGAACATCATGGTCCTGTCGGTGGGGTTATAGTCTACTCGGCCAATCAAATCGTAGGTATTTTGAGGGATGCCGCCGCCCGCGTCGAAGGGGGCCTGAAAGTTGACGGTATCGAACATCGGGGTCGACGCAGGTATCGGCGTTGTGCCGTTCACCGCGCCAAAAGTTGCGCCGGTGCTCGCAACCTGGGCAACCGTAGAGGCTACCCCTGCGGAGTTAATCGTCGTTTGGCCGTAGGTCTTGTAATAGGCCTGAACGTTCGACGGCATCAGGGCGATGAAGGCAGGATCGAAGACTTCCTCACTCTCCGTGGCGGCGCTGCGCACGCGCGTCCATTCCGTGCTCTCGAAGATAAACAGCTTGTCCTTCTTGATGGGGCCGCCGGCTGCGTATCCGAATTGATTGCGGGTATAAGTGCCTTTCGGGTCGGGTAAAGATCCCGTCCCGCCGCCCGCCAGGAACGCCGCATTGGCTGCATCGTTGCCGTAGGTGTTAGCGGTATACGCGGAGAGACGATTGAACTCCCACCCGGAGCCGTGGAAGTTGTTGGTACCTGCCTTGGTGGTGACGTTAATGACGCCGCCGGAGGCGCGTCCATACTCTGCCGAATAGTTACTGGTGACTACACTGAATTCCTGGGTGCCGTCCAGGGGAACGTCTTCCCCAATGGCCTGGGAAAATATGGAAATGTTCTCCACGCCGTCCAGGAGAATTTCGGTGCCCGACATGCGCTGGCCGTTAATGGAATAACCGACCCCGCGATCTTCCTGGTTCTGACCGCTGCCCGTTTGATCGATGGCGCTGGCGCCACTGTTCGTGCTGTTGTCTCCCCCCGAGACATTTCCGGCGAGGGCAACGAAATCGTAGGGGTTGCGCGTGAGGCTGGGAAGATTGGCAAGCTGCTCGGTGTCGACGACCTGCGACATTTCCTGGGTCTGGGTGTTCACTTGAGCGCCACCCTCGTCAATCACTTGCACTTCGGTCGTGGTACTGCTCACCGAGAGCTTGGCGTCGAGGGTCGCGTGGCCGCCAACCGTTACCTCGACCTTGGCGACAAGGGGTTGGAAGCTATTGGAGTTCACAGTTACCTGATAGATGGCCGGCTCAAGGCCGAGAACCAGGTAAGCGCCGGTCGACGAAGAGACCGTGTTACGCACCGTATTGGTACTGAGATTCTTGACGTCGACGGTCGCGCCGGGCACTGCGGCGCCGGATTGATCCATCACCGTGCCGGCGATCTGTCCCGTTTCAAGCTGCGCCGAAGCCATGACACCGCCGAGAGACAAGGCGGCTAAGGTGACGAATACAAGCAATGTTAGGGATTCAAACCGATTCCATCGCTGACCGGAAAAGCCAGCCGCACGGATTACCCCAAAATTGAACCTGAACAGCCTCATGAAAGACCTCCAAAATCGACCTCAACTTAAAACAACATTTGTTGTGACCAACCGGATCCATTCCAGGGATCTCAGTGGGATGTCTAATGTGGCGCCGGGTCGCTCTTCACGTGAATATTGGGCCCTTCGTGCGCGCTCAAGCCGAGATCTCACGTTGCCAACTCCGTCGCAGGTTTTAGATCGAGCGTCCAACCGTGTTCAGAGCTTATGTCAATGAAGGTTGGTAATTCGGACCTAATCCGCTGATCGATTGAGAAATGCGATGAGCCGAGGGATTGATGCGACAGGCCGTGACCAACCGAGTCATGCCTAAGCTAGAATGTCCATCATGAAGCGAGAGAATGCTCTGAATTTGAAGTCCTTCTGGCAATTCCAGATCATTGGATGGGGCTGCTTTTATCTTTTCGACCTAATGGAATCGATCCATTTTTTCTTGACTAAGCATCTGTCGATCGATGAAGAGCTCGTACCTATATCTTTTATGTTCCTGGCAAGTTTTGCCTTACGCCCCATCTGCCGTCGACTGCTCCAACAATCGCAGTCATGGATGGCTTTTGAATTGAAAGCAGCCGCGGCGGCCATGGGCACGTCCATTCCCGCCGGCTGCGCAGCCTGCCTCGTTTTGCGTTTTTCTTATCCCGTCATGCCCTGGCACGCTGTGGTTGGAACTGTGATGTGGTCCTTTTTCATTCTCTTTATGTGGTGCAGCTTGTACTTCAGCATTAAGCAATGGCAGCAATTGAGTATCGAGAGGGAGCGGCTGCATCGCGCTGAGTCGGAGGTTCGTGAGGCAAGGTTGCTTGCATTGCGCTATCAACTGAATCCCCATTTCTTATTCAACTCGCTCAATGCGGTCTCCACTCTCATTCTCGATGGAAATGCGCCTGCGGCCACGCAAATGCTGGCGCAGATCGGAGATCTTCTGCGCACGAGCCTCGATTCCGAAGTCACGGCAGAGGTGACGCTTTCTCAGGAACTGGCCTTTACCGAAGGGTACCTGGCAATCGAGCAAACAAGGCTGGGAGAGCGGTTAAAGATCGATTTTGCTGTTCCATTGGAAACGCGGGATGCCCTGGTGCCGAGCATGTTGCTGCAGCCGCTCGTTGAGAACGCAGTGCGCTATGGAGTGGCGCCATTGATCGACGGTGGGTGGATTGCGGTCAAGAGCTCGCTCGATGCCGACAGATTGCGAATTGTCATCAGAAACTCGGGACGACGTGGTGAGAGCGAGCAGAAAAAGAATGGAAATGGAATCGGTCTCGGAAACACAGCGGAGCGCCTGAAAACACTTTATGGGACGGATTTTGAATTCTCGCTTATGTGGCCTGAAGCGGGCGGTTGCGAAGTCATCTTGGACTTGCCGTTACGCAGGGCTCGAAACCTGCAGGAGGCTTCGCTGTGCGCGTTCTAATCGTTGACGACGAGCCCTTGGCGCGCCGTGGCGTCGCTCACAGGCTCCGTCGATTCAAGGATGTGGAGATCGTTGGAGAATGCGGAGATGGGGTATCCGCGGTGGAGAGAATTCTGGAGCGATATCCAGATGTTGTATTCCTTGACATCCAGATGCCGGGCATGGATGGTTTTGAAGTTCTGAGTGCATTGCCTAGAGAAAACTTGCCAGCAGTCATTTTTCTGACAGCGTATGAACAACATGTTTTACGGGCGTTCGATGTTCATGCATTGCATTACTTACTGAAGCCGGTGGACGACTCACGCTTCGCGGCAGCGGTTAGTCGAGCTCGTGATCTGGTAGATTCCGCATTAAAGGCCGACATGACGCAGCGGGTAGTGAATATGCTGGACGGCACCTCGGATAAATACGCCTCCCGACTCGCCGTGCAAACTGGGTCCCGCATTCAAATCGTCACTGCTGAGGATGTTGACTGGATCGGCGCTGCGGGTGACTACGTTGAACTTCACGTCAAGGGTTGTTCTTTGCTGTTACGCGAAACAATGGCTTCTCTCGAACAGCGGCTCGACCCAGCAAAGTTTATCCGCATACACCGCTCCCGAATTGTGCGGTCAAAAGGCATAGTAGAACTCCGATCCATCGAGAACCGCGAATTCACGGTGAAGCTCTCGGACGGCTCGGAGCACCGATCAAGCCGCACCCACGCAGATCGACTCGACCGCTGGTTGTCATCT
>Ga0181520_10001378_pt1 | contig 49586 bp, 47 predicted proteins | sample PEATcosm2014_Bin_29_FD_132451 | JGI IMG/M metagenome (GOLD analysis project Ga0181520, IMG submission 132451) | Peatland microbial communities from MTU Mesocosm Facility, Houghton, MI, USA - PEATcosm2014_Bin02_30_metaG | ecosystem: Environmental > Terrestrial > Soil > Wetlands > Peat | place... | reverse complement strand
GGGGTCCCCTCGCTGTTCTCACAGGGGCTCGCCGCCCCTCGCCGGCCCGGCGGAGCCGGGCTCGGCTCACCCCGCCATGCGGGCGATCCGCTGTGGATCCCCGTTGGGTGCCGGCTGTGGACGGAGGGTCGAGACCGCCGGTCCACCACCTTGTGTTGTCAACGGCGTCTCGCCGAGCGGCCTCTACCTTCGGCGCGGAACGACCGTCACCTCCGGATTCTTGGGTGAGCAGCCCAGCTCCGGATCCCGCTGGGTCTTCACGGCTCACCCTCCCTGATGGCTGGATGCCTCGTGGGCTCGGCATTCACCAGACGCCACGCGGCCGGCGGCCTCCAGGGTGTGAGGGTGTCAGACTGGTCAAATCGCCCGTACCCATGCGGTCAGTTCCATACTTGGCCGCGTGGGCGCCGCCTCGGCATTCGCGACCATAACCGTGCCCTGGTATATCGGGGAGCCCCTCCCGAGGTTCGTCGTCGGGCACGCCCCGCGGCTCGCCGCGGAACCCCTCGAGGGCACGGCGGTGCAGCGCGTCACCGCGGTGCTCGGCGTGCTCGCAGCCTGGGTCGCCGACCACGTCCCGGCCCTGATCCAGGCCCCGGACTGCATGGCTCCGATGGGAGTGGTCGCCGGCCTGCAGCGCGCGGGCATCGAGCCGGACCTCGTATGGCTCGATGCCCACGGGGACTTCAACACTTGGGAGACGACTCCCTCAGGCTACCTCGGCGGGATGCCGCTGGCCATGCTGGTCGGCCGGGGGGACCAGTCCATTATCGATGGCCTGGGAATCGGCCCGATCCCGGAGGAGCGGGTGGTCCTCGTCGGGGCTCGCGACCTCGATCCCGGTGAGGAGGAGGCGCTCAAAGGATCAGCCATCCGCCGGGTCGCCCTGGCCGAACTGGGCCGGGTGGTGCAGCCCCGCCGGCCCCTATACGTTCACCTCGACGTCGACGTCGTCGCGCCGACGGAGATGCCGGGGTTGCTCTACCCAGCGCCCGGCGGTCCCGGTCTGGACGAGGTCAGCAAGGCGCTGCGCGACCTGGTGGCGGCCGCTCCCAATCTGGTCGCGATGTCGGTGGCCCACACCTATGACCAGCGGACGGAGACGACGGCCGAGGCTCACCGTCTCACCGCCGAGTTGGTGGCGGCCCTGGTCCCCTCTCGGTAGCGCCACTGCGCTCGACGGCCTCCCGGGCCGGTCGGTTGAGCAGGTCCAAGCGGGCCTCTCGCCCGAGCCTTTGAGGATGGTGGCGTCGTCTGGTGTTGAGTCCTTCGCGAAGGCCACGCCGGGAGTGGCGATCACTCGCGCACCGTGGCCGCGATCGGTCAGAGCTCGAGCACCTGGCGCAGTCCCTCGTCGATCTCGCGAACGAGCCGAAGTGGAAGCCGACCCCTGCGGGTGTCGAGGTCGTCCTTGTCAAGGGTCAGTAGTTGGGTGAGGTTCGCCACGCAGTCGCGGTCCAGTCCAGCCGTGCCCTTGCGTATTTGCACGTTGCCCGGGATACCTGCCCATCTCAGGTTCGATGTCAGGGCCGCCACCGAAACGGTCCGGATGTCGGATGCGTTCAGATGGTCAGCGGAGACCACGACCACAGGTCTTCGCAGTGCGGGGGCGGAACCGCGCGGAGGTCCGAGATCGGCCCACCAGATCTCACCCCGCCGGATCACCATTCAACGCTCGCCAGGGACCGGTGAGCCGCCTCCCGGATGAAGCCATCAGGTGCGGTGTCGACCCCTGCGACTACCAGGTTGATCTGCGCGAGGAGGTCCTCATCGGACCTTTCGGCGCCAACCAGGCGCTCCAGGGCTTCTGCGTACAGCTGGCTTCGGCGGAGCCCGCGCCGCCGCGCCAGGCGCTCGGCAGCTCGGAAGAGGGGATCGGGAATCGAAACCGCCGTCTTCATGGCCATAGTATAACTCTTTCCTACCAAGTTCCCATCTCGGCCCCATCGGCGGTGCGCTCAGCACAGGACACAGGTGGTTCGGCCCCCTTGACGGCTCTCCCGGGTTCGGAGTTGCACCACTGCCCTCACACGGCAGAGGTCCGGGGTTCGAGTCCCCGCCGGTCCACCACCTTGTGTTGCCAACGGTTTCTCGCCGGGAGACATCTACCCTCGACACGGAACGGCCCTCACCTCCGCGTCTTGGGATGAGCAGCCGGGCCCCGGAGCCAGCTGGGCCCTCAGGGGGAGACCGGGCGGCGCAGGAGGAACTCGATCGTGGCGGCCAGCGCGCGGAGATGACGACATCCGCTATTGCGGCGATTGTTGCCGGATAACGCATAGGCTGCGCTCAGGTCGGGCGGGCACGGCTCGACGCCCCCAACGAACGAAAGGAGCGCCATGCTAGCGACCGCCTCGACCAAACCAGCAGCTTCCGCTTGGGCGATTTTCCACCACCAGTCGTTCGCTTTCGAGGCGCTCAGAGCTCTCGCCTACGCCCCATACGGTGGCGCTGACATCGGCGAAGTCACCAGCACGGCGAGCCGGATCCCCGACGGTGACAAGGGCGCCTGGTACTCCGAGTGGCGGGCGCTTGCCGAACGAATTCACGCCGACGCCGATCGCAGCGCTGCCCAAGGGCACCCGGTCAGCGCCCGCGAGTCCTACCTGCGGGCAAGCAACTACTACCGGGTGTCCGAGTTCTACCTGCGCGTCGACCCGTCGAATGACCCCGAAGTCCGCGAAGTTGGTCAGCTCTCGGTCGAGAGCTTCGCCCAGGCCGCGCAACTGATGAACCCAGCACCCCAGCGGGTCGCATTCCCATACGAGGACACGACGCTGCCCGGGTGGTGGATCCCGGCAGATCTCGGGACAGCCCATCCCACCGGCGGCGACCCCGACGGCCCCCGGCCGACGCTCTTGTACCACGGAGGCTTCGACAGCACCGAGGAGGAGGTGTACTTCAGTGGCGGCGCAGCCGCCGCCCGACGTGGCTACCACGTACTCGCCTTTGCCGGCCCCGGACAGGGCAGTGCCCTTCGTGACCAGAAGCTGCTCTTCCGCCCGGACTGGGAAGCCGTGGTCACCCCTGCCGTCGACTGGCTCTTGGCGCGCCCGGATGTGGACCCCGATCGCATTGCACTCATGGGGATGAGCTTCGGCGGACTGCTCGCGCCTCGGGCCGCCGCCACCGAGCATCGCGTGGCCGCCCTCATCGCCTACGACGGGATCTACTCGTTCGCCGACCTCGTTCACCGCCTAGTCGGGCCCGAGATCATGAAGCTGGTCGACGACGACCTCCCCACCAGTGATGCAAAGGCGAACTCCCTGATTAAGGAGATCATGAGCTCCAGCACCCAGACCTTCGGCCCCGCCTTCCCCTGGGGCATGTGGGTCCTTGGAGCAGACGGCCCCGCCGCTTTCGTCCGCGCCGTCGCCCCCTACACCATCGAAGGCTACGCGCCGCTCATCACCTGTCCCACGCTCGTCCTCGATGGCGAGAATGACCCCGGGGACGCGTCCCAGCTGTACGAGGCTCTCCGCTGTCAGAAGACCTACCATCTGTTCCCTGCGGCGGAAGGGGGCGGTGAGCACTGTCAAGAAGGGGTGATGTCCAGGCTGCACCAGGTGGTCTTCGACTGGCTTGACAATGCCCTCGCATCCCCCTCGCGGTCCGTGTCTTAGCGGCGTCCATGAAGCCATTCCTGATCGCCGACGACCCACAGTTCCCTTGAGCACTGAGGCCAGAGTGACGAGGGCGACGACGTCGCGAGGTGGGCACCCTGCCCACCGGTGGGCCGCCCTGATGGTGGTATGCGCCTCGGCCCTGATCGTCAACGTGGACAATACGATCCTCAACGTGGCCCTGCCCACGCTGGTGCGGCAGTTGCACGCCACCGCCGGCGACCTTCAGTGGATCGTGGATTCCTACGCCATGGTCTTCGCCGGCCTCCTGCTCGTGGGTGGGAGCCTGGGTGACCGGTTCGGGCGCAAGCGCTTCTTCCTGATCGGGCTGGCCGTCTTCGCCGGAGGGTCGATCGGCGCGGGATTCTCAGGAACCGTCGACCTGCTGATCGGCTGGCGGACTGTCATGGGCGCCGGTGCCGCCCTGACGATCCCGGCGTCGCTGTCGATCGTCAACGACATATTCCGCAATCCGGCCGAGCGAGCCCGCGCGATCGGCGCGTGGGGCGGGACCATCGGCCTCGGCATCGCCATCGGTCCGATCGCTGGCGGGCTGCTGCTCGCCCGGTTCTGGTGGGGCTCGGTGTTCCTCGTCAACGTGCCGATCGCCATCGCCGCCTTCGTCGCTGCCCTGGTGCTGGTGCCGGACTCGAAGAATCCCGCGTCCGCCCGTCCAGACCCTGGCGGGTCGGTTCTATCGATCGCCGCCCTGGGCCTGCTGCTGTGGGCGATCATCGAAGCGCCGACCGAGGGCTGGACGTCCCTCCCCGTGGTCGGAGCCGGGGTGGCGGGCCTGATGGTTCTGGGCACATTCGTGATCTGGGAGTCCCGCAGCGCTCACCCCATGCTGAAGCTGGGTTTCTTCCGGAATCGCCGCTTCTCCATGGCCGCGGCGGCCGAGCTGCTGGGAACGTTCGGACTCCTGGGAGCACTCTTCGTTCAGACGCAGTTCCTCCAGTTCGACCTCGGTTTCTCACCACTCCAGGCCGGACTGCGCATCCTCCCCCTCGCGGCCGTGCTCGTCGTGAGCGCAACCCTGTCTCCCAGGCTCGTGCGCGCCATCGGCGTCAAGCTGACGGTCGGCACTGGGCTTGCGGCGATCGCGGGAGGCCTGTGGCAGATCTCCGCCGCGTCCGTGTTTGCGGCCACCTACGGCGACGTGCTGCCCGGCCTGCTGCTGCTCGGTCTGGGGGCCGGCCTTCTGATACCGACGGCGACGAACTCCGTTGTGGGATCGGTTCCCCAGGGAGACTCGGGCGTTGGATCTGCCACCAACGCGGTGGCGCTCCAAGTGGGCGGCGCGCTCGGCGTGGCAGTCATCGGCAGCGTCCTGTCGACCCGCTACCAGGATCTCATGACCGCGGCAGTCGTCGGGCGGCACGTGCCCGCCGCAGCAACACATGCCATCCTGGGTTCGTTCGGCGGCGCGCTCTCGGTAGCGGCCGACGCCGGTGGGTCGGCCGGCGCCCTCCTGGCGCACGCGGCGCGCGCAGCGTTCATGAGCGGCTCGCGCGTGTCGCTGGCCGCGGGCTCTGTCGTGGCAATCGGCGGAACCCTCCTCGTCCTCGCACGTCTGCCGTCGCGCACCGAGCGACTGTCGCCCATCCCGGCGAAGCAAGCTCCGTTGCTGCAAACGGCCGCACCGCTCCACCGCGAGCCCCGGTCACCGGCTCTTCTTGGCGTTTCTCCGGAGCCATGATCGAGGAGCAGGGTGGATCGGACACTACGCCGCGGTCGAGGCCGTCGGGGTCGAACCATTGAGACCTGAGAGCCGAAGCGGGGGAGGGCCTGAATGAACCGGCTGATCCGTTGCCTGCACCCCAGCCCCATCGGAGCCCCACTCTGGGTGCACTTCGCATAGGAAACAGGTGGATCGGCCCCTTGTCGGCTCGCCCGAGTTCAAATTGGCACCCCTGCCCTCGCACGGCAGAGGTCCGGGGTTCGAATCCCCGCCGGTCCACCACCCTCCGATTGCAGCCTCCTGCAATTCAGGGTCATCCCCCTGCGGCGTGGCTGCATCCTGGCACCACGACAAAGGACTCTGGTGCATTCGGTTGGCTGGCGTGGAAAGCCATGATCGAAGCAGGGATATCGGGGGTGCCCAGGACTACCGCCCCATGGCAGGCGTGCAGGTCAGCGGTGCAGGCACCTCTCGCGGGGTCCTGGTGGTGAAACCGACCAGCGCCTTCCGCTTGCCCTCCCCCGGGGACACGAGGATCTCGGCCCTGCACCGGTCCCACGTTAAGGGGCGAGCGGCTTCCAGGGTGCGCAGGGCGCCCGCTGCCGTCGCCGCGATCGACGGTCGAGAGCCTTCTTGAGCTCTAGCCTTCCAAGGTCGATGTCGCGGGTTCGAGTCCCGTCTCCCGCTCCGCGTTGCCATGCCGGTCAGGGAGGGCAGAGACGCCGCAGCTCCCCCCTGAGGCAAACCCTGCGACACGCGATTCGGTCCCGAGCGGTTTGGTCGGCTCGCCCATCTCGTCGAGGCGGACGAGGGCGATGCCGGTGACGACGAAGACACCGCCCGCGAGCTGCACTGCGTCCAGCCGCTGGCCGAGCAGTAACCAGGCGAAAAACACAGCGAAGAGCACCTCTGTCAAACCGGCGAATGATGCAAGCTTCGCGCCAAGCCTTCGGGCGGCGGCGATCCCTGCGAGATACGCGACGACGCCAGCGACGACCGCCAATCCGAGCACGGGAACAAACCACGAAACCTGCCGATCAAGCAGCGTCACATTCCCTGTGGTCACGCGGATGGTCAGCACGCCGGCGGCTGCCGCGATGCCGAGCAATGCAGCGCCGACCGCGAGCCCACCCCACGCCACCGCGAGTGGAGGCAGGACGTCGTCGGTCAGCGACGCGACGACGAAGTAGACCGCCAGCCCCACGGAAGCGCCGAGACCCCACAGCACGCCGGCCAGATCGACGTGGCGGGAGGAGCCGGCGACGTCGAGAACAAGGACGAGCCCGCCGAGAGCCGCAGCCCCGCCGATCAGAGTTAGTCCACGCGGGCGGTGCCCATGACGCACCCAGCCCCAGGCGACAACGAGCAGGATGCCGGAGTACTCCAGCAACAGAGCCACCGCGACGGGCAAGTGCGAGACCGCGTTGAAGTAGCAGAGCTGCCCAACGGCGACGGCAAAGACGCCGTACAGCACCACCGTCCGCGTCGCTCGTACCGACACGCGCCGCGACCGGAGTTGGGCCAACGCCGGCACGGTTAGGAGCACCGCCGCGATGACCACGCGGGCGATGACGGCGGCGCCCGGAGTCCATCCGGCGTCGATCAGGCTTGAAGCGAACGATCCGGACGTACTGAACGTTGCGCCAGAGAGCACGGCGAGTGCTAGTCCAGTGTTGCCCAGCGCACCGGCACGCACGGTCTTTCCTCCTGTTCCAGTCTGTGTAATGACCAATCGGAGTTATGCTCCTAGTGTAGGAGTGAGCGCAGTAAGGAGTCAAGTTGCTTTTTGCCGATGACACCGAGGCGGCGCTACAGGCCGCGGCAGCCTTGGTAAACACAGACGATCCCGACGGTGACCAACTCACCGACGTGTCCGCCCTGAACCGCTTCCTCGACGAATGGGGCTGGACGGGGAGTCGCCGCGGCGATCAGCGCGAGCTCGACGACGTCCGCGCGCTGCGCCCCCGGCTGCGACGGCTATGGCAGCTAGACGAGGAAGGAGTCGTCGATGAGGTCAACGCGTTGCTGCGGGAGGCACATGCACTGCCGCAGCTTGCGAGGCACGACGGGCGAGAATACCACCTGCACGCGACGTCGCCTGAGACGCCGCTGGTCGAACGCATGGTAGTTGAGGCGGCGATGGCCTTTGTCGATGTCGTTCGGCAGAAGCAGCTCCGCCGACTACGAGTGTGCGGCGCAGGCGACTGCGAGGGCGTCGTCGTGGATCTCTCGAAGAATCGGTCGCGTCGCTACTGCACCGTCAGCTGTTCCAATCGCGTCAACGTTGCGGCGTTCCGCGCCCGCCACCGCTGACAGCAGGCCGATTCCGAGGGCTGGCGCCGTCGGCGGGCCACTCCAGTTCCGCTCCGATCACGGCCGCGAGTCGCGTGATCGCGTGACGCGTCGACTCGTCTCCGATCCGGTCGGCAGTCCAGGCGCACGCGATCGAAGCCGCAATCGGCGGCGCGGCGTCGACGATCTGGGCCAGGCACTCCTCGACAACGCTGAAGGACGGGCCCGCACCGACGGGAAACCGGAGCCCGGGCAGATCCTCGCCGTCGATGATGTCGATGTCGACGTGCAGGTAGACGTCACGCACCGATAGCTCTTGCAGCGCGCCGCGCAGCGCGTCGGGATTCGCGGGCACCCGCCGGACATGACTGGCCTCCAGCGCGTCGCGCTCCGCTGAGTCGAGATCCCTCGCATCGCTCAGGACGACGTGCTCGTCTGGGACCGGTCGCAGCCCGAGTCGCTCGCAGATCGGCTCAGGAGCGCGACCGGTCAGCATCGCCAACGACATTCCCGCGAGATAGCCGCTGACCGTGATCGCCGGCGTGTTGAAATCGCCGTGCGCGTCGAGCCAGATCACTGAAAGCTCGCGATGCCAGCGCTGGAGGCCCGCGACGAGTCCCAACGCCGTGAGGCAATCGCCGGCGAGCAGGAGCGGTCGGTCGGCCTGCGCGACCGCGTCCGCGACATGCCGGTAGCGGACGGTCAGCCTGTCAAGCTCGCTCGCGGCAGGGTCCGGCTGCCCGGCGACCGCGATCGCGCGAGCGGGAGCGGGGAAGCCCTCGATGCGCTCGTCGAGGTGCCATGGGCTCAGCAGTAGATCCCAATCGCGGTGCGATGTCTCAGATCCGCGCATGATCGACAGTAGTAACACATGGTCTGACAAGTCTGTCTCCGATGGGGTTGGGGGAGCCTGGATGCACCGGCTGATGCGTTGCCTGCACCCTAGCCCCATCGCAGCCCTACGCCGGGTGCACTTCGCATAGGAAACAGGTGGATCGGCCCCTTCACGGCTCTCACGAGTCCAAATTCGCACCACTGCCCTCGCACGGCGGAGGTCCGGGGTTCGAATCCCCGCCGGTCCACGTCCCCATGCGCCAGGCCGCATGGGGTCCCCTCGCTGTTCTCACAGGGGCTCGCCGCCCCTCGCCGGCCCGGCAAGGCCGGGCTCGGCTCACCCCGCCATGTGGGCGGGCCGCTGTTGAATCCCCGACGGGTTCCGTTTGCGGACGGAGGGTCGATACCGCCGGTCCACCACCTCGTGGTCGGCCCGCTGCGCCGCTCTCGATCCGCACTGAGATCTTGCGTGGGTCATCGTTGTGCGCTACCATACAACCAAATGGTTGTAAGTCAAGTATCCGACGCCGGGGTCGACCGCATCTTTCATGCCCTTGCTGACGGCACTCGGCGCGACATCCTCGCCCTGGCCATCGGGGGCAGGTACAGCGTGTCGGCCTTGGCGAAGCGCTACCCGATGAGCTTCGCCGCCGTGCAGAAGCACGTCGCCGTGCTCGAAGGAGCCGGGCTCATCACAAAGGAGCAGCGGGGGCGCGAGCGGCTCGTGCACACCGACGTCGACACCGTCCACACGGCCCGGATGCTCCTGAACGGCATCGAGGAACTGTGGCGGGCGCGGGTGGGCCGGATCGACGACCTTCTGGCAACCGAGAAGCGAACCACTGGAGGCAGGCGATGAGCGTTACCAGCGTCGAGAAGGACCCCGAATCTCTGACCATGACGGTCATGGCGGACCTCGATGCCACCGTCGAACGGGCATGGCAGCTGTGGGCCGACCCCCGCCAGTTCGAGCGGTGGTGGGGCCCGCCGGGCTACCCGACGACCGTGGTCGACCACGACCTGCGGGCCGGCGGACGGATCACCTTCTTCATGACCGGGCCCGAGGGTGAGCGCCACGACAGCACGTGGGAGGTGGTCGCCGCCGACCCGCCCCGTTACCTCGAGCTGCGGGACGCCGACGTCGACGACGACGGGCGCCCCAACGACGGAAACGCGATGACAGCATTCATGATCACCATTGACGAGCGCGATGGCGGAGGCGCGGTGATGGCGATCCGCACCCACTTCGACTCGCTGGCGGGCATGGAGAACGTGCTTGCAACGGGGGTTGAAGAAGGCATGCGCATAGTCTTCTCGCAAATCGACGCGGTCCTCGCTGGCACGCCTGCGTGAGGGGCGTGTCGGGTGGAACATCCCGGTCCGAATCCCTGCTGCTCAGACGAAGTAGTGGCCCTGTTCGATGTCCTCGATGAGGCCGGGGTGAGTGGGCTTCCAGCCGAGGAGCTCCTGGGTGATCGTGCTGGAGGCGGGCATGTCGGTGCTGAGGGTGTGCACGAGCATGCCGCCGAATGCCTCGGCAGGAAGGGACCGGGCGGGCAGGTTCAGGTGCCGACCGATGGCCTCGGCGATCTCGCGGACCCCCACGCCCTCGTCACCGACGGCGTTGAGCACAGCGCCGGCGGGAGCCCGCTCGACGGCCAGCCGGTACAGGCTCGCGGCGTCCTTCACATGAACGGCGGGCCAGCGGCTGGTCCCGTCGCCGATGTAGCCGGAGACGCCCCCGGCCCGCGCCGCGGCGATGAGCTGGGGGACGAAGCCGTGACGATCGCCCTGGCCGTGCACCGACCGGGGCAGCATGACCAGGCAGGAACGGACGCCCCTGTCCGCGGCGGCGAGGGCGGCCTGCATGTTGGTGATGCGGGCCGCGATGGGCCCGGCGGCGATGAGCTCGTCGCGTTCGGTCGCGGGTCGGCCGGGTGTCACGAGCGTTGCGCCAGAGATCACCAGGGGCCTGCCGGAGCCGGCGAGTCCGGTGATAAACGTCGCGATAGCCTCGGCATCGGTCCGCGTCGCAGCCTCGCTCACGCTGGGCACGACGAAGGCGAGGTGGATGACACCGTCGCTGTTGAGCGTGCCGGCGCGCAGCACGTCGGTGTCGTTCAGGTCACCGCGCAGCACCTCGGCGCCCATTCCGGCGACCGCTGTGGCCGCGGCGTCCGAGCGGGCCAGTCCGAGGACCTGGTGGCCGGCACCGATGAGTTCGGGGACTATCGCCGAGCCGATCCAGCCGGAGGCGCCGGTCACGAAGATGCGCATGGAGAGTCTCCTTGGTCGTGCTCTCTCTCGGGTTGGGAGCGGTGATCGCCGGACGTAGGGCTCACGAGGGGACCGCGCGACTACCGTCGGGCGGCTCGCAGTGCGTTGCGGGCAGATGCTTCTCCGACCAGGGGGCCAGGGCCATCTTCCCATTCTCGGCGGGGGCGACGATCGAGGCCGACGACACCGGGGGTGGGGTGATTAAGGTGCCGTCACCCCCTGGCGGGCCCCGAGCGGCTCCGCTATGGTTTCGCCATGCCTATCTTCAAGAACCCCTACAGCAATCCGCAGAACCCGACGCCGGGGCCGGTCCCCGGGCAGACTCCCGGCGGAACGGACTGGGAGGCGATGGCCGCCCAGGCCCGTGCCCTGGCCGGCCAGGGGAGGGGTGGGACTCCCCCCAACCTCGAGGAGCTGACCCGGCAGGCCACCCAGGCCCAGCAGGCCGCCATGCAGCAGATGTCGGCCACCCAGGGTGCTGCGGACACGGCGGCGAAGACCGGGAACGTGCGGCCGCTCATGGCCGCTCTGGGCATGGCCTGGAGCAGCGATTTCGCCAAGCGCTCCGCGTGCCCGACCTGTGGCGGCTCCAAGCAGCTGGGCTCGCCCACCGCGTACATCTACTGCGACTACTGCGGCAGCCTCGCCGACTACGACTTCCGCAAAGCCTGCGAGTCCGAGGAGGCGCCGTCGTCCGAGTTCATCAGCCTGGCCAACAGCATGCGCGGAATCAAAGAGCAGGCCAAGGCCGCCGGTGACCGCGACGGCTATCGCGAGGCCCAGACCAAGTTCTACGACGGCTACGTCACCAACTACCCGCAGGCAGTCTCCCACCGGGTCGGCGACCCCAAGTACCGAGCCGCCCTGGTCGCGTTCCTGGCCGAGAACTCGGTGATCGACGACTTCGACCCCGCGTTCTCGGCCCTGGCCGACGAGGTCAAGGAGAAGGCCAAGGCGCTCCAGTGGAGCGGCGGGATGACCAGCCCCAAGGTGAGCGGCGGCTCCTTCCGGGCCATGGCCGAGGTGCTTGCCCAGCAGGTGACCCGCGGCAATGAGCTGGCCCACTCCGCCGACCTGATCGACCTCGACCCCGACCACGCCGGCACCGAGGTCCGGCGCCGGATGATCGCGGCCACGCTCTGCCAGGGCTGGCTCCCCCACCTGGAGGAGGAGGACGCCAAGTGGCTCATCGGCGCCTGGGGCCTGGATGGCGAGTACTTCAAGCTGGAGGTCCCCAGCGACGGGCAGAACTGGCACTGCGGGGTCTGCGGTGGCGAGATCATGGTCCTCAAGGGAGCCAAGGTCGTCGTCTGCGACCACTGCGGCCATTCCATCGACGTCGGGGGAGGGGAGTCGCCCTGCCGCAGCTGCGGCGGGATGATCACCTTCCCGGTCGGCGAGTCCCACATCCCCTGCCCGTACTGCAAGGCCGACAACCAGCGCGTCGGGTGGGCCTGAGCGCCTGTCTCAGGATGTGAGAAAGGGCGCCCCGTGGGGCGCCCTCTCCTCCGGCGCGCCGGTCGCGCCTAGCTGGCCCGCCGCTGCCAGCGGGTCTTCTTGAGCATCTTCTTGTGCTTGTGCTTGCGCATCTTCTTGCGCCGCTTCTTGATGACCGAGCCCACGCGAGCCTCTCCATACCGGGGGCAGGGCGACTGCCCGCTCCGGCTGTGATTGATCCTGAATCAGAGGGGCCGACTATACGCGCTCGGCGGGATCGGACGCTCCTGCCTCAGCCCGGGGTGGGCGCGTCCGCCCCCGGCCCGGGGCCGGCGAGCGCCTCGCGCAGCCGCCGGGCGGTCACCTCGAGGTGCTCGGGAAGTACCTTGGTGTCGGCCAGCACCGGCATGAAATTGGTGTCGCTGCCCCACCGGGGGACCACGTGGAGGTGGAGGTGGTCCACGCTGGCCCCGGCTGCCGCGCCGAGGTTGAATCCGACGTTGAACCCGCCCGGGTGCATGACTGCCGAGAGGGCGTCGAGAGCCCGCTGAGCAGCCTGGAGGAGCGCCAGGCACTCCTCCGGGCCGAGGTCGCGCAGGTCGGCGGCGTGGCGGCGGGGCGCCACCATGACATGGCCGCTGCTGTAGGGGAAGCGGTTGAGCAGGGTCACCGTCCGCTCCGCCCGTTCCACCAGCAGGCTGTCCTCCGGCCCCGCGCCCGCGGCGGCGCAGATGAAGCACCCCTCGGGCGCCGGGGAGTCACCGCTCACGTAGGCCATCCGCCAGGGTGCCCAGAGCTGCCGCATCCCGCGGACGTTAGCGGATGGCCCGGGGGGGACGGGGCGGTGTCGGCCCCCGGGGCTCTCGCGGTCCGGTGACGCCGGTCGGCAACCGCCCCGTCGGATCGGACAAACGGCTGGCTTTCATGGTTTGACGCGAGTGCCGTCACGCGGCTGTGGCCGGATGCGCCACCGCTCCGTCGCACCGACCCTCGTAGCGTGCCCAGTGCCGTCTAGTGCATTTGAACTACCTGGTCGGAGCGACCCGAGGCGGCGGAGGTCTCAGGATCATGGGCAGGAGCCACAGGGCCAAGCGATCGCTGCGGGTCGCCCTCGTGCTGGGCACCGTCGTGGCCAGCACCGGGTTGGTCGGCTGGGGTGGCCTGGCGGCCTGGGATGCCTACACCGAGAACGCCGGCAACAGCGTGGCCGCGGGCACCCTCTCGCACTCCAACGGCTCCAGCTGTGTCTCGCTGCTCGGCGCGATCCCGACCACGACCGGCACCGGCTGGTGCGCTGCCGCGGTCACGATCTCGGGCGTCGACCCGGCCAACTGGACGGGCACCAGTGGGACCATCAAGATCGCCGACACCGGCTCGCTCAAGAGCACCTTCACCATCAGCATGGGGACCGGCTCCCAGGCCCCGACCGGCGGCCTCTGCGCCGACGTGACCCTGAAGGTGACGGACCTCAACACGGTCGCGCCCGACACCGGGACGGTGTGGGCGACCACGGCGCTCACCGGCACGTTCGCGTCCACCAGCCTCTACAGCAACGCCACCACCCCCAGCCTCAGCTGGACGGGCGGCGGCACCGCGGGCTCCGGCACCGGAGCCAGCGCCAACACGTTCACGATCGCCCTGGCTCCCGGCACCAACTTCGCCAACGACCCGACGGATGCCGGGACCAGCTGCGCCTTCGGGATCCTCTTCGACCAGACGGCTGCCTGAGCCCGCTCTCGCGGCGAGGAGACGCTCGACGCCGGCGGATCGCCCCGATCATGGCCCCGGCCGGCCCGACAGCTGATGAGCTCCGCGAGGCCCCGTGAGACGATGAAACCGATGCGCACCTACACCGTGGTGGTCGAGCCCGAGGCGGCCGGCGGTTTCATCGTCTCTGTGCCTGCCCTCCCCGGTTGTTACACCCATGGCCGCTCCCTCGGGGAGTGCCGCGACCGCGCCGCTGAGGCGATCGCCGTGCACATCGCCGGCCTGGAGGCGGACGGAGAGCCGATCCCCGACGAGGTCGGCGCGCTCCATCTGCTGAGGGTTTCGGTCGGCGTCTGAGCGGTCGAGCGGGGCGATAGGGCGGCGAGCGGTCGGACTGACGCGTCCTCCCACTCCAGGTGTCGTTGGGCGCCGTGCGCCCTACCCAGGCGGGTTTGACCAGCCGGTCAGGGTGATGATGTCATGGGCGAGGTCGACGGCTTGGCGCCCGCCGGTCGGGATGCGGTGGACCCATGCAGGTGCGGTGGCCTCCAGGTGGCGGGCCATCTCTGCGCTGCGGGTGAGGTGCGCGTCGAGTTGGCTGCCGATCTCTCGGCGGCCCAAGCGGTGCCGCACGGTGGTGTCGTCGGCGGTCAGCAGAACGCCGGTGATGCGGGATGTGCCGCCCATGGCCCGGCATATCAATTCGGACTCGAGTACGGATACGGTGTTCGTGTAGATCAGTTTCCGGCATCCCAGGGCGGCGTAGTTGTGCCAGAGGGCCGCGAGGTTCGCCTCGGTGATCAGGGTGCGGGCCGGGTCTTCCGGGGGTGCGGGGAAGATCTGGTCCAGGTTGTCGCCCTCGACCAGGGCGTGGGCGATCTGAGCGGCTTGGAGTTGCGCCGATACCTCCCAGCCGGCCGAGGACTTGCCGACCCCGGCTCGCCCGCCGATCAGGAGTGCTTCCGGTCGCTCGTTCTGGGACATAAAACGGCCCTGGTGGAGACGGGGAGGATCGAACTCCCGACCTCTTGCATGCCATGCAAGCGCTCTCCCAGCTGAGCTACGTCCCCGGGGGAAGGACATGGTACTGCGCGCTCCAGCCCGCGGGAGCCCGCCCCGCCGGACTCGCGCCGCGCCGGTCCGGCGTCCCTCGCCTCTCTGTTCAAGGATTGCAATCCGCCCGTGAGTGGGCGCGCCGACTATGATCGACGTGAGCGCGATGGCCGCTCCGACTGGTGGATCCAGACGGGACGGCTCTGGGCGTCAGTGGGATGAGGTGTGTGAAATGGCCATGTCCTCGGAAGAGGAGGAGAGCCAGACGTTGGAACACGACCGTCTGGATGCTGGCCCGGGAGGGCGCCGGGCGCTTGCCACGCCCCACGCCGATGGCGAATCGCCGGTGGTCCGGGCCGCGGAGCGCCTGGTCCACCGGATCGAGACCCTGGTGGAGGAGGTCGCCCGGCTCCGCGCCGACAACGAGGATCTGCGCCGCCAGATCCGTGATGCGATCGCAATGTTCGACCGCGCGTCGTCAGCCGCCGGAGAGGCGCGCCCGCGCCGGCGCGCCGTGGCCGTCGAGGCGTCCGTCGTGGCGCCGGGCAGGCGCCGCCGGCCCCGCAGCCGGGTCGCCAAGGGAAGGGCGACCCCGCCCGAGGTGACCGCCGAGGTGGTCCGGGCGGTCATCGCCAAGCTCGGCCAGGGTACCGCCGCCGAGATCGCCACCGAGATCACCCGCGCCGGGGTGAAGGTCTCCGGCCGCGCCGTCCGTTTCCTGGCCGAGAGGGCGGGTGCCGAGACCTTCCGGAGCGACGACGGCCAGCGCCGCTATCGCCTCCCCGCCGGCTGATCCCGGACCTCGCACGTGACCCCCGGCGGCGTGCCCGACGACGCCGGCCGTTCGCGGCAGCCGGCGGCGCCGCCGGAGCTGCTCCTCGTCCACGGTGACGACCGGCACCGGGTCGACGAGGAGGTCCGCTCCTGGCGGCAGCAGGCCGCCGACGCCCAGCTCGGTGTCGAGGTCGTCGACGCCCCGGCGCCCATCGACCGGATCCGCACCTCGCTTGCCGAGCTCCCCCTCATCGACCCGCGGCGTTACCTGCTGATCCGCGACCCACCCCAGCTCGGCGGCGGCCGCCGCGCCGGCGACGCTGGGCGGGCACTGGCAGAGGCGCTGGAGCTGCGGGCACCCAGCACCTCCGTGTGCCTGGTGAGCCACCAGCCCGTGCCCGCCGCCCACCCGGTGGCGGCCGCGGTGGTCCGGCTCGGGGGCCAGATCCGCGCCTTCCCGCTGCTTCGCCCCCGGGAGGTTCGGGCCTGGGCGGAGCGAGCGGCGGCGGACCGCGGTCTGCGGCTCCGCCCGGGAGGACTCGATCACCTGCTGCGGGTGGCCGGCACCGACCTGGGTTTGGTCGCCACCGAGCTGGAGAAGCTCAGCGCCTACTCGGCCGGCGAGCGCCTCGATGCCGAGACCGTGCAGCGAGTCGTCGGGGGTGCCGAGGCCCTCGAGGTCTGGAACGTGCTCGAACGGCTCCTCGGACCGCAGCCGGGCCGGGGCGCGGCCGCGGCCGCGGAGCTGGCCGGCGAGGGCGGGTCGACCCAGTACCTCATCGCCACCCTGGCCGGTCAGCTCGGCGAGCTGCGCCGTGCTCAGGGGCTGCTCTCCTCGGGCGGCTCGGCGGCCCGGCTGGCCGCTCAGCTGCGCATTCCCGAGTGGCGGGCCGACCGGCTGGCCCGCCAGGCGCGGTCAGTTCCGCCCGAGGTCGTCGAGGACTGGCTCCGCCAGCTTCAGAGGATCGACGCCGGGATCAAGTCCGGCGAGGCCGACGACCGTCAGGCGATCGGCCGCTTCACGCTCGGCGCCGCCCGGACCGTGGCCCGGGCCCGCGCCCACTGAGGCGCCACCGGGCCGGTGAGGCCAACCGGGGAGCCGACCAGCGCAGCGCCGGGTTACGAGTCGCCCTTGCTCCGGCGGGTCGATCCGGACGCCTTGGAGGCGCCGCGCCCGATGGGGGAGACGCCCGGCTTGGCGGCGGGGGACTTCGCCGCAGCGGCCGGCTTGGAGGCCGCCTTGGCCGTGGACCCCTTGGCTGCCGGAGCTGTGGTCGCAGCCGTCTTGGCGGCGGGCGTCCTCCCGGCCGCCGGGGCGCTGCCCGCCGCGCGCGTGGTCCGTCCCTTGGCGCCGCCGGTCGCGGCTGCCCGGGTGGCCGCCCTCTCCTCCTCGCTGCCGCCCGACTGGGTCAGCCTCGCGGCCATCGCCATGATCCGGGACTTGCGGCGGGCGACGTTGTTGCGGTGGAGGATGCCCTTCTCGGCGGCCTTGTCCAGCTCCTTGACCGCCGCCCGGAGCTCCTCCTCGACGCCCTCGAGCTGGCCGCTCACCAGCGAGCGGCGAACCCGGCCGATCCGGGTCCGGACGGCGGAGCGGACGATGCGGTTGCGGACGCGCTTGCGCTCGCTGGAGCGGATGCGCTTCCGGGCGGAACGAGAGTTGGCCACGTTGACACCTGTTGAATGTGTTGGAAAGCTGGGCGCCCAACCTCGACGCACGCCCGGGAGCCTGGAGTATAGCAATCACCTGCTCATGATCTACACGCCGTCGTGATCTACGCGCCCGCCTACGCCAAGCTCAACCTCGCCCTGAGCGTCGTCGGACGGCGGCCCGACGGCCGGCACGCCCTGCGCTCGGTGGTGGTCCGCCTCGACTGGCACGACCTGGTGGGCGTCGGGCTGGTGGCGTCGGAAGACCCCGCCGTCCTCGGGGTGGCCGTCTCCGGGCCGGGCGCCGGCGAGGTCCCGGAGGCGGACAACCTGGTGCTGCGAGCCGGCCGGGCGGTCCTCGACCGCCATCCCGGGAAGTCCCTCCGGCTCACCCTGGAGAAGCGCCTGCCCGCCGCCGCCGGGCTGGGGGGCGGCTCGGCGGACGCCGGGGTGGTGCTCCGCCTCCTGGGTTGCCAGCGCTTCGAGAGCCCGGGACCGGACCTCCTCCGCCTCGCCGACGCCCTGGGCAGCGACGTCCCCGCCTGCCTGGTGGGCGGCAGCCTCCTGGTGGGGGGAGCCGGCGAGCGTCTCGAGCCCCTCCAGCATCCCGTCCTGCACCTCGCCGTGGCGGTGGCCGGGCGCAGTGGCACGGGCGCGACCTTCGCCGCGCTCACGCCGGGGGAATGGCGCGGCGCGGAGCGCCCGGAGCGCCTGGCCCGGCAGCTCGGCGCCGGCGCCGGCGCTGATCCCGAGCTCTGTGGCTCCGACCTCGAGCCCGCGGCATGCCGCTCCCACCCCCAGCTGGCCGCGGCCATCGACCGCCTGCGGACCGGCGTACCCAGGGCGCGCTGGCACCTCACCGGAAGTGGCGGCGCCCTCTTCGCACTGGTGGCGACCGGGTCCGAGGCCGCGTCTCTCGCCGCCTCGGCCCGGAGCCTGGGCTTCCCGGCCCGCGCCTGCCGCACGGTCGTCGCCCCCTGACCCTGCCGGACAGGGGTGAAGGAGGCGTCGCCCGGCGGGACGGCTACTCGACGACGGCCACCTCGACGGCGGCCAGCACCTCCTCATCGGAGTCGCCCTCGAGCCGGCTCGCGATCCCACTCCAGAGGTGGACGGCCACCGCCAGGCCGGCGCCGCTGAGGAGCAGCGCCCCCGCCGCGTTGGCGAGGGTCTCGGCCTCCGACGGCCACACCTGGGTGCCGCTGGCCTCGCTGGCCGGGAAGAGGAGGAGGCTGGTGACCACGACACCGATCGCGGCGCAGACGATGACCAGGAGCGCGACCGCCGACCCCACCACCACGCCGCGGGCGCGGAGGAGGTGGTCGAAGCCGGCGTCCGGACCACCGGCCGCCTCACCGTCCCCGGCCTCGGCCGTGGCGGGCTCGTCCAGCGCCGGCCCCCATCGCCGCAGCTGCCACCAGGCGATGGCGAGCGCGGCGAGCGGGAAGAGGACCACGTAGGGGGAGGCCCACTCGGTGGCGTAGACGGTCGTGACCTCGAGGGGGTTCGTCTGGGGTGAGGCCCCGGCCTGGATGATCCCCGCGGCCACGTAGGCCACGGCGAGGAGGAGCAGGGTCAGGAGCAGGCAGATGCCGAGAATCTCCTCGAGATCCCACGGCGCCCTCTTCGCCCGGGTGATGGCGGCTTCCGGATTGGTCCCGTCGTTGTCCACGGCAGCTCCTTAGGTGACCCGGGCGGTGTGCTGCCGTATGTTCACAGGTGGGGGGGCGGGGCGCAACCGGCGCGTCAGCGGTGACCGGCGCCGTCCTCCCCCTACAATCCGATCTCGTGGCCGAGGCTGACAGCGCTCTCTCCCCGTCTCCCCCGCCGGCGTGATGCCCGCCGACCGGTCACCCTGGGCGTGACCCGATCATGACCCTTGCCCGTCCCGCCGACCAGGACATCGTGGTGGTGGGGGCCACCGGCGACCTGGCGGCCCGCAAGCTCCTGCCCGCCCTCTACAACCTCGAGATCGAGGGCCTGCTCCCCGAGCATGGCGATGTGATCGGGGTCGCCCCCCTGGATTGGAACGACGAGCAGTTCCGCGCGCACGCGGCGGATGCAATCAAGAGCTTCTCGCGCAACCGCTTCGAGGCCCGCCGTTTCGCCGCCTTCGCGGCGCGGCTCAAGTTCGTCGCCCTCGCTCCTGACGGTGACCTCCAGCCCCTGCGGGCCGTGGCCGGGAGACCCGAGCGCCTCCTCTACCTCGCCGTCCCCGCCTCCGCCTTCACCGCCCTGGCGCGCAGCCTGGGTGCCGCCGGACTGGCAGCGGGCACCAAGCTCGTCATCGAGAAGCCCTTCGGCCACGACAGCGAATCCGCCACCCAGCTCAACGCCACCCTCCACGAGATCCTCCCCGAGGATCGGATCTACCGGATCGACCACTACCTCGGCAAGGAGACCGTTCAGAACCTCCTCGTCTTCCGCTTCGGCAACTCGGTCTTCGAGCGGCTGTGGAATCGCGACATGATCTCCCGGGTCGAGATCACGGTCGCCGAATCCCTCGGGGTGGAGCAGCGAGGCGCCTTCTACGAGGAGACCGGTGCGATCCGCGACATCGTGCAGAACCACATGTTCCAGCTGCTCGCGGTGACCGCCATGGAGCCGCCCATCTCCTTTGCCGCCGAGGCCATCCGCAACGAGAAGGTCAAGGTCCTCGACGCCATGCATCCGGTGGACCCCGGCGACGTGGTCCGCGGCCAGTACGCGGCCGGCAGCATCGGCGGCGAGCGCGTGCCCGGGTACCGCGAGGAGGAGGGCGTCGATCCCACCTCGGAGGTGGAGACCTTCGCGGCGATGCGGCTTCACATCGACTCCTGGCGCTGGGCGGGGGTGCCCTTCCTGCTCCGCACCGGCAAGCGCCTGGCGGCCCGGGACACCCGGGTGGTGCTCACCTTCCACGACGCCCCCCTGCACCTCTTCCGGGCGGTGGGGCTGCATGCCCTGGACAGCAACCGGCTGGTGATCCGGGTCCAGCCCGACGAGGGCATCTCGTTCACCTTCGTCGCCAAGCGTCCTGGGCCGGAGGTGACCACCCAGCTGGTGGGCATGGACTTCAGCTACGAGGGCTCGTTCAGGGCCAGCACCCCCGAGGCTTACGAGCGCCTCCTCCACGACGCCCTGAGCGGCGACCACACCCTCTTCATCCGTGAGGACGAGGTGGAGCGGGGCTGGCAGGTGGTCCAGCCGGTGCTGGACGAGCCGCCGCCGATCAACATGTACCCGGCGGGGAGCTGGGGGCCGGGGGCCGCGAACCGGATCGCCCACCCCGGGCACTGGCACGACGGCTCCGCGGGCGACCCGCGCAGCCCATCCGGGCGCCGGTCATGACGCTCTCGGCGGGCGCTTCTTCGAGGCGCCTCGTCGGCATCGATCTCGGCGGAACCAGCATCCGGGCCGCACTGGCCACCGGGCCCACCACCTACTCACCCCAGGTGGTGCGCCGGGCCACCCCGGCCGGGGACGGGGCCGACGCGGTCATCGCCGCCTGCGCGGCGGCCGCGCGGGAGGCGGCCGGAGGTACGCCGGACGGCATCGCCATCGGCATCCCCGGTCCCCTCGACCCGCAGAGCGGCGTCGTCTTCGCCGCCCCCCACCTCCCCGGGTTCACCAACTTCCCGGCCCGGGAGAGGCTCTCCGCCGCGGCCGGCTGCCCGGTGGCCATCCACAACGACTCCAACCTCGCCGGCTACGCGGAGTGGGCGGCCGGCAGCGGCCGCGGGGCCCGCAGCTTCGTCTTCGTGATCATCGGCACCGGCATCGGCGGGGCCGTGATCATCGACGGCACCCTCCTCGTGGGCACCGCCGGCACCGCCGCGGAGGTGGGACACGTGCCCTGGAGCCCCGACGGCCCGCGCTGCGGTCAGGGGCATCCAGGGTGCCTGGAGGGCATCGCCTCGGGGACCGGCATCGCCCGGTGCGCCGCCACGGCGCTCGCGGCCGGAGAGGAGTCGGCGCTGCGGGGGGTGGATCCGCTGAACGCCTCGGCGATCGCCGACGCGGCCCGGGCGGGCGATGCCCTCGCCAGGCGCGTCTTTGCGGATGCGGGCAGGGCGCTGGGTCGCTCCTTCGGCGCCCTGGTCAACATCCTCGGACCCGACGCCATCGCCGTGGGTGGGGGCGTCGGCAGCCACGCCGACCTGCTGGAGGAGCCCATCGTCGCGGCCATGGCGGAGATCGCCTTCGAGACCCCGCTTCGCCACTGCCGGGTCGGCCGCGCGGAGCTGGGCAGCGACGCCGGGCTGGTCGGCGCCGTGGCCTGGGCGGTGCGCACCTTCGGGCAGCAGTAGCACCCCTGCGGCTGCCGCCGGGCCCACGCCCTGCGCGGATCGCCGCCATCACGGAGTCGTGACGCCGGTGTGCGACCGAAGCTGAGACATCGCCCTGCACAGTGGAGCGGTCGCGTCTATCGGTGTGTTGATAGGAGGTGCAACCGGGACTCTCGAAAGGAGGTGGTGCCCCCGTGAACGGATCTCTCCCCACTCCCCCCCGGCGAAGTCAGCGCCGTCATGAGGAAGGGCAGGGAATGGTGGAGTACGGACTCATCCTCGCCCTCATCGCGATCGTGGCCATCCTCGGACTGACCGTCTTCGGCCACGCGACCAGCAACCTCTATTCCAACGTCGCCAGCACCCTGGGCACCTGACCACCTTCACACCGAGCGCAGCGAGGGAGCCGCGGCGATGGCCGCGGCTCCTTTCTTTTCGCTACACACCCCTGCGGCTCCGCGCCCACACCCGGGTGCGTGCGCACGCCGCGCTGCGCCCGCCGGCAACCCCCGGCGGAGGCGCGGGCCGCCAGATCAGGCGGCGGGGGGGAGGTGGCGCCGGTCGATCTGCTTGCTGGCCGCCTGCGGATTGCCCCAGGTCACGCTGCCATTGGGCCAGACCATCGCCGTCGTCCGCGGGGGGCGCTCGGCGTGGACCTCGCCCCCGGCGATGTACACGGGGCGATGAAGGCGGAGCGCCTCTTCCTTGGCGCGCTGGAACAGTTCGATGTCGGTGCGTGCCGACGTCTGTGTGGTCAACGTGGGACTCTCCGTGCGGGCACTCTCCGGCCCGGTTGCTCCGTCAACTATATCACGGAATCCGAGCCATCTCCGTTCAATCCGGGCGCTGTCGCTCCATCTGGGACAACGCTCGCCGCGGCCTCCGGGGTACGGGCCAGGATCCCGGCCAGCTCGCGCGCCAGCGGCAGCGCCTGGAGGCTCTCCCGGTCCAGCGGCAGCGCCAGCGACCAGTTGGGGTTCTCCGGTCCGCTCCCGGGCTGGTTGGGCCGCTCCCGGACCTCGGCCACGTCCTCCAGGGTGGCGGCCAGCAGCTGGCAGCTTGAGGCAGCCAGGCGGCGGTGGGCGTGCAGGACCGCCGCCGTGACGTCCGCGTCCCGCGCCGGGCCATCGTCACGCCGCAGGCGCTCCACCAGCCCCTCCTCGGCGGCGGCGTCGGCGGGGAGCCCGATCCGGCGCCGAGACTCCAGGTCGCTGCCGTCCCAGAGGCCGGCGACCGTGGGCAGATCGTGGGTGGTCACCGCGGCCAGCGCCTGCCGGGGCCAGCGCGACGGCGGCCGCTCCTCGAAGAGCAGCACCACGTAGCCGAGCAGCCCCCGCCGGTGCAGCCGCGCCCGCAGACCCGCGGGCACCGTTCCCAGGTCCTCGCCGATCACCCCCGCCGCGTGGCGCACCGACTCGAGGGCGACGATGCCGAGAAGGTCGTCGACCGGGTAGCGGACATAGCCCCCCTCGGCGGGCCCCCCGCCCTGCGGGATCCACCACAGGCGCTGCAGCCCCATCACGTGATCGACGCGCAGGCCGCCATTGCGGTGGAGATTGGCCCGCAGCGTCTCGATGAAGGGGGCGTAGCCGGCGGCGCGCAGCTTCCACGGATCGAACGCGGGGATCTGCCAGTCCTGGCCGCGGGTGTTGAAGCTGTCCGGGGGAGCCCCCACCGACACCCCGGGCGCCATCAGCTCCTGCCAGAGCCAGGCGTCGGCGCCTCCCGGGTCGACACCCACGGCGAGGTCGCGGATCACCGGGAGGGCGGCCACGGCCTCCTCCATCTGGCGATCCAATTGAATCTGCACCCAGGCGTGGAAACGGACCCGCCCCGCCATCTCCGCGGCCGCTGCCTCGAGCGCCGCCGGGTCCCGCCGCGCCAGCGGGCGCGGCCAATTCCGCCAGTCCTTCCCGTGCCGCTCCGCCAGCGCGCAGAAGAGCGCGAAGTCGCCCAGCCGCGGCCGTGCGGCGAGGGCCGCGTCGACCTCCCCCGGATTCCCCCTCTCGGCGAAGGCACGCTCCAGGGCCGCGATCTTGAGGGTCGCCACCCGGTCGCGGTCGATGCGCCGCTCGTGGTTGAGCCGGCGGGCGGCGGCGGCCAGCTCCGGCGAGCGGTCGCCGCCGGGGACCTGATCGGGGCGCAGGTAGAGGGGGTCGAGGAAGATGCGGCTGGTGGGGAAGTACGGGCTCGGCTCGACGGGGAGCAGTGGGAGCGCCGCGTGCAGGGGGTTGACCAGGAGGGTGGCGGCACCCAGAGCGGCGGCCCAACGGCCGAGCCCGGCGAGGTCGCCCAGGTCGCCGATGCCCCAGCTCTCCGCGGAGCGGACGGCGTACAGCTGGACCGCGAAGCCGAAGCCGCCCCAGCCGGGGGGCGGATGGCAGCGCGATGGGGCCACCACCAGGAGACGGCTCTCGCCTCCCCGGTGCAGGCGGTGGTACCCGAGAGGAAGGTCGGGGGGGAGGTGGTCGCCGCAGGGGAGGGTCCTCCCGTCCTCGAGCTCCAGCTCTGCGCGCGCGTGTCCACCCTCCCCGGGCTCTCCGGCGAGCGCCGTGCTCTCGCCACGCACCACCACCAGCGGTCCGCCGGCCGCCGGATCGGGCCGGGGGCGATCGGCGCCGAGGGCGCTGAGCAGCGCACCGCGGGTCGCTGCGGAGACCGTGTGGAGGCGGCCGTCGGTGTCGACGTGGCTGGCCACCAGGCCCCAGGCGGTCGGGCTCGGTGCGGTCATGGCCACGTATCATCGCCGCGAATCGATGCGCTCAGACGCTAAGGTTGGCGGCCACGGGCGGCTGCGATCCGGCGCCGCCCTCCTATGGGAGCTTCCCCGCTGGAGCCGTCCAACCTGGCAGCGCAACTGGGGCCGCCCTCGCCGCTGCCAGCCCCCGACGCCGACCCGGACCCGTTCACGACCGCGCCGCATCCGGTGACCGTCGCGCGCGAGCCTTGGCCCGGGCAGCACTTTCCCCTCGGAGCGCACTGGGACGGTGAGGGGACGAACTTCTCGCTGTTCAGTGCCAACGCCCGGCGCGTCGAGCTGCTGCTGGTCCACCCCGATGGGAGCATCCGGGCCGTCCACGAGCTGATCGACCGGACCGACCTGACCTGGCACGGCTACCTTCCGGGGGTCGGCCCCGGCACCCTCTATGGCTACCGGGTCCACGGTCCCTACGAGCCGAGCGCCGGGCGCCGCTTCAACCCCCACAAGCTGCTGATCGACCCCTACGCGCGGGCCCTCACCGGCAAGGTGGCATGGGGCCCCGAGGTCTTCGGTTACGAGTGGAACCGGCGGATGACCGACGACGTCCGCAGCGAGCTCGACTCCGCCGGCCACGTGCCGCTCTCGGTGGTGGTCGACGACACCTTCGACTGGCGGGGCACCCGTCCGCCCCGGACCCCCTGGCCCGACACCGTCGTCTATGAGGCGCACGTCAAGGGACTGACCATGCGGCACCCCGGCGTGCCCGAGCAGTACCGGGGCACCTACGCGGGGCTGGCCCATCCAGCGGCGATCGAACACCTCAGGTCGCTGGGGGTCACCGCCGTCGAGCTGATGCCGGTCCACGCCTTCGTCGACTCCGCCCGCCTCGAGCAGCTGGGCCTGCGCAACTATTGGGGCTACGACACCATCGGTTACTTCGCCCCCGAGGGTCGCTACTCGTCAGCCGGTGACCGGGGCGGCCAGGTGGTCGAGTTCAAGCAGATGGTGCGGGCGCTCCACGAGGCCGGCCTGGAGATCTTCCTGGATGTCGTCTACAACCACACGGGCGAGGCCAACCACCTCGGTCCCACCCTCTCCTTCCGAGGCATCGACAACGAGACCTACTACCACCTGGACCCCAACGACCGGCGCCACTACTGGGACGTGACCGGCACCGGCAACACCCTGAACGCCGGGGCGCCCCAGACCCTGCGGCTGATCACCGACTCGCTGCGCTACTGGGTCACCGAGATGCACGTCGACGGCTTCCGCTTCGACCTGGCGTCGGTGCTGGCCCGCCAGTTCTACGAGGTCAACAAGCTGGCCGCCTTCTTCGACATCATCCACCAGGACCCGGTGCTCGCCGAGGTCAAGCTGATTGCCGAACCGTGGGACATCGGTCCGGGCGGCTACCAGGTCGGCAACTTCCCGGTCGGATGGGCGGAGTGGAACGGCAAGTACCGGGACACCGTGCGCGACTACTGGAGGGGAGCCCCCCTGGGTGTCGCCGGCCTCGCCTACCGGCTCACCGGGAGCAGCGACCTGTACGGCGGGGACGGGCGCAGTCCGAGCGCAAGCATCAACTTCGTCACCGCCCACGACGGCTTCACCCTCCATGATCTGGTCACCTACGAGGTGAAGCGCAACCAGTTGAACGGCGAGGACAACCGGGACGGCAGCGACGACAACCGCTCCTGGAACTGCGGGGTTGAGGGGGACACCTCGGACCCGGCCGTGATCCAGCTGCGCCGGCGCCAGCAGCGCAACTTCCTGGCCACCCTGCTGATCTCCCAGGGCTGCCCGATGATCCTCTCCGGCGACGAGCTGGGCCGCAGTCAGGGCGGCAACAACAACGGCTACTGCCAGGACAATGAGACCTCCTGGGTGGATTGGGCCGCCGCCGACCAGGAGCTGCTCGCGTTCACCCGGCGGCTGATCGAGCTGCGCGCCCGGCACCCGGTGCTGCGCCGCCGCCATTTCTTCACCGGCAAGGTGGTGGGAAGGGGCCGCAAGGACGTTCGCTGGCTGCGTCGCGACGGCGAAGAGATGATCGACCCCGACTGGGGCAATCACGACGGGCAGTCGCTGGCGATGATCCTCGACGGTGGCCTGATCCCCGACCGGACCGCGACCGGCGAGCGGATCTACGACGACACCCTGGCCGTCCTCCTCCACTCGCATGACCAGGGCGGGGGCTGGACCCTTCCGCCCGGGAGCTGGGAGGTGCTTCTCGACACGGCCGACCCGGCCGAGGGGCCGGGCACGCGGGTTGTCGGCGATCCGGCCCCCCTCCACGTCGAGGGGCACTCGCTCCTCGTCCTGCGCCTGGCGGTGCCCCCGACCCCCGCCGGGTACGCGGGGAGCGGCTCGGGGGCCGGCCCCGGAGCCTAGCGGGGTCAGCGGGGTCGTGTCGGCTCTCGTCCAGCACTGGGGGTACCTGGCGGTGTTCCTCGTGGCCGGGCTGGAGAGCCTCTGCCTGCCCTTCCTCCCCGGCGAGACGGCTCTGCTCACCGCCGCCGCGCTGGCACCGAGGCTCCACCTGGCGATCGTCGCCGTGATCGGCGCGGCGGCCGCCGGTCCCATCGTCGGCAGCGCCATCGGCTTCGCGATCGGTGGGTGGGGTGGCTATCGCCTCCTGGTCCGGCATGGGGCGAAGGTCCACCTCGGTCAGTCCCAGGTCCGGGTTGCCCACTACCTCTTCCGGCGTCATGGTGGCGGCATCGTCTTCTGGAGCCGGTTCGTACCGGTCCTGCGCAGCTTCGCCGGACTGCTGGCGGGGGCGAACCGGATGTCGACACTCCCCTTCCTCGCCTTCAACGCCGCCGGCAGCGTGGTCTGGGCGACCGCCTACGGGCTGGCCGCCTACACGGTGGGGACGGCGTTCGAGGACACCAGCGGCTGGCTGGCCCTGGGCATCGGCGGAGTGGCGGTGCTGCTGCTCGCCGCTGCCGGCCTGGTGCTCCACGGCCAGTCCCGGCGCCTCGAGGCCCGGGCCGAGGCCGCCTTTCCCGACCCGCTGCCCGGCTACCCCGGCGGATCGCCTCTCTGACGGCTCATCGGCCGTCCGTGCATTGACATGGGGGCCGGGCGACCCCTAGCGTGTGCGGGTCGAGCCGGTGAGACCGCCGGCCGGGGGAGATGAGAGGAGGTGAGCCCATGCCCGGTGTCGTTCCCTTCACCAGCAACATCGAGGACCTCTCCACCCAGGAGGGGTACCAGTTCGAATTCCGCTGCATGCGGTGCAACAACGGGTATCGCTCCTCGTTCCACCGCTCGCTCTTCGGTTTCGGGGGCCGGGTCGCCGCCATCGGCGGGGGACTGCTGGGCGGCTCGGTCGGCGGGGACGTCGAGAGCGCCGGCTGGAACTCCAGCATGCTCATGTCCGGGACGGGCAGCCCGGCCAAGGACAAGGAGCTGGAGAAGGCGGCCCAGGAGGTCCACGACCGCTTCTACCAGTGCAACCGCTGTGGCAAGTGGGTCTGCCGGGAGGTCTGCTGGAACAATGACCGGGGGCTCTGCGTCGAGTGCGCCCCCAAGGTGGGCGAGGAGGTCGCCGCCATGCAGGCGCAGACGCAGCGCGACCAGCTGGAGCAGAAGATCCAGGCCCAGGACCTGACCCAGGGTGTCAACTACACCGACCAGGCCACCGGCCTCTGCCCCTCCTGCCACCAGGAGTCGGGCGGCGGCAAGTTCTGCCAGCACTGCGGCGCGCCTCTGGCCGCGGCCCCCGCCGCGACCAAGCGCTTCTGCGGCAACTGCGGGGCCGAGCTCACACCCGGGATCAAGTTCTGCGGCGAGTGCGGCACGGCGGCGCCGTGATCGCCGCCGGCTGAGCTGGAGCCATGCACTACCGGCTCAGCGCCGCCAGCGGCGAGGTGGTCGACGAGGGCGACGGCACGGTCGCTGTGGAGGGGGGCGCGGTGACGGTCTCGCCCCAGCTCGGCCAGCCGCTCCGGGTCGCCCCCGAGCAGATCACGGAGGTGAGCGAGCCCGCACCCTTCGTGGTGCGCGTCCGGCTCACCGACGGCAGCGCTGTAGACCTCTCCCAGCTGGGAGCGGTGCGCACCCAGATCCTCGCCCAGATCGGCGACATCCGGGTGGACAGCTCCCGCGAGGGCCTGGTGACCATCGGCTTCGGGACCCGTCAGCGCTTCCACGGGGCGGTGGACGACGTCGAAGCCGACATCAGCCTCTACGACGACGGTGTGGTGGCGATCCCCACCGGGGGGCTGCCGGTCCAGGTGCCCTATGCCGTCATCGAGGACGTCTCGACGGATCCCTCCGGTTATCGCATCACCATCTCGATGGGCGACGCCGGGAGCGTGACGGTCCAGCGCCTCGCCCAGATGACCTCACAGTTCCTCACCCTGCTCCGTCAGCGGGCGACCGACGCCCGTGGCCGCACCGGCGCCTTCCTCCAGTCGCTGCTCCCCGGGCTGGGCCCGCTGGCCCAGCGGCAGCTCGCCGGCGACCTCCGCGACGGGGTGGCGGTTCCCCGCCCCGCCCTCGACGGCATCGACCCCCGGGTGTGGCCCACCCTCATCGGCGCGGCGGTGCTGCCGGAGCGGGCGCCGGGGGCCGAATTGATCCAATCCCTGGGTCAGCCCGCCCTCGGCTTCCACCAGATCTCCTCGGTGGAGGTGGAGGCGCAGGGGACCACCCACGTCGCGGAGGCGGGGGCGGTCCAGAGCAGCGGACCAGGTCGGGGCCAGGGGATCGACTACGCCCAGATGGAGCAGGGGATGGGCGCGATGATGGCGGAGCGGTTCATGGGCGTCCCCACCCCGGGGTCGGGCGGTGGCGGGCCCCTCATCGGCGGACCGCCGGGGGGCGCGCTCGGGATGGGGATGGGCATGGGCATGGGGATGCCGGGGATGGGCATGGGCATGGGGATGCCGGGGATGGGCATGGGCTTTGGTGCTCCCTACGGAGCCATGGGCGGGATGCTCGCGATGCGGATGATGCGCGGCGGTGGCGCGTGGTCCCGGGGCGGGCAGGCCCAGGCCCAGTCGATGTTCCGGGTTCCCGAGGCACCGCCCGACGCCACCGCCGAGACCGCGGCGCACGACGATCTCGACCGCCTCACCGCCGGCGGTGACCACCCCACCATCGTCGCCTTTCTGCTCGCGCGCACCGCGTCGGGCACCTTCATCTACGAGTCGCTCAACGTCGAGGACCACGCCACCTACGTTTTCACCGATCCGTCGATGTCGCTGCGGGAGCTCGACCTCGCCCTCCTCCTCATCGGCTTCCACATCGAGGTGCTCGCCGGCGACGTCTCCGGCCTCGGTTCCCGCTATGCGGTGGCCGTGCAGAGGCTCCCGCACCTCACCCGGCTCGCCGCTGCCTTCCGGGGGCGGGCCATCCACGACGGGGGCTGGGAGGCAGCGCTCCGCAAGCTGCTGAGCTGACGCCCGCGCCCGGCGGCGCGCTCTCCGGCTGGCCCTATCATGGGGCCCCAGGATGCTGTCCGTGTGAGGTGAGAGCGTGAAGATCGTCGACGCCAAGGTCATCATCACCTGCCCGGGGCGCAACTTCGTGACCCTCAAGGTGACCACCGACGAGGGCATCACCGGGGTCGGAGACGCCACCCTCAACGGCCGCGAGCTGGCGGTCGCCAGCTACCTCACCGACCACGTCTGTCCGCTGCTGCTGGGGCGCGACGCAGCCCGCATCGAGGACACCTGGCAGTACCTCTACAAGGGTGGTTACTGGCGGCGTGGACCGGTCACCATGACCGCCATCGCCGCCGTCGACACCGCGCTCTGGGACATCAAGGGCAAGGCCGCCGGCATGCCCGTGTACCAGCTGCTCGGAGGCCGGAGCCGCGATCGCGTCACCGTCTACGGACACGCCAACGGGGAGACCGTCCCCGAGGTGCTGGACGAGGTCGCCCGTTTCCTCGACCAGGGGTACACCGCGGTGCGCGTGCAGGTGGGGATTCGCGGCATCAGCTCGGTCTACGGCGTGAGCCCGGACCGCGACCATCGCGAGGCCGGCTACGTGCCCGCGGCCGCCACCACCGCGGAGATGGCGGACTGGTCCACCCCTCGCTACCTCCAGCAGGTACCGGAGCTCTTCGAGGCGGTGCGGGATCGATTCGGCTTCGACTTCGCGCTCCTTCACGACGCCCACCACCGGCTGACCCCGATCGAGGCCGCGCGGCTGGGCAAGCGGGTCGAGGAGTACCAGCTCTTCTGGCTCGAGGACCTGGTGCCGGCGGAGCTGCAGGAGGGTTTCCGGATCATCCGCCAGCACACCACGACCCCGCTCGCGGTGGGAGAGGTCTTCAACAGCATCTGGGACTGTCAGCAGCTGATCACCGAACAGCTCATCGACTACATCCGCACCGACGTCGTCCACGCCGGCGGGATCAGCCACCTTCGCCGCATCTTCCAGCTCGCCGAGCTGTACCACGTGCGCAGCGGTTCGCACGGTGCCAACGACCTCTCCCCGGTCTGCCTCGCCGCCGCCCTGCACGTCGACATGGCGATCCCCAACTTCGGGATCCAGGAGTACATGCGCCACAACGCGCAGACCGACGAGGTCTTTCCCCACGCGTACCGCTTCGAGAAGGGCTACCTCCTCCCTGGCGAGGAGCCGGGTCTGGGGGTGGACATCGACGAGGAGGTGGCGGCCCGGCACCCCTATCAGCGCGCCTACCTGCCGACCAACCGGCTGGTCGACGGCACCGTCCACAGCTGGTGACGCGGATCGACCTGGACCCCGATCGCCTGCTCCCGGCGGAGCCTTCCCAGCGTGCGGTGGCCCGCCGTCTGCACCAGGAGGTGGGCAACCTGCCCATCGTCTCGCCGCACGGGCACGTGGATCCGCTCCTGCTGCTCGAGGACCGGCCCTTCGACGACCCCGCCGCGCTCTTCATCACCCCGGACCACTACGTCACCCGGATGCTCCACGCCCACGGCGTCCCCCTCGGGGCGCTGGGCGTCCCGCGGCGCGACGGGGACGGCTCCGGCGCCGATCCGCGCGAGATCTGGCGGCTCCTCTGCAGGCACTGGGAGGCGTTCCGCGGGACCCCGTCCCGCTACTGGATCGAGGCTCAGCTGGCAGGGGTCTTCGATGTGCCGATCCGCCCTTCGGCGGACGACGCGGACCAGATCTACGACCGGCTGCTCGAGCGTTTCGCCCTGCCCGAGTACCGCCCGCGCGCGCTCTTCGACCGCTTCAACGTGGAGGTGCTGGCCACCACCGACGACCCCTGCAGCGACCTCTTCGTCCATCGCCGCCTCGCCGAGGACCCCACCTGGACCGGCAGGGTCGTGCCCACCTTCCGGGCCGATCGCTACCTGGATCCCTCGCTCGACGGCTGGTCTACCTGCATCGACGAGCTCGGCCGCGCGGCCGGCGTCGACACCTCCTCCTACAGCGGCTACATCGAGGCTCTGCAAGAACGGCGCGCCCACTTCAAGCGGCAGGGCGCCACGGCGACCGACCACGGACCTCCCGATGCGGGGACGGCAACACTCTCCCCGGCACAGGCGGAGCGCATCTTCGTCAGCGCCCGGGGCGCGAAGGCCAGTGGCGACGAGACGCGCGCTTTCCGGCAGCACATGGTCTGTGAGATGGCGCGCATGTCGTGCGACGACGGCCTGGTCATGCAGCTGCATCCCGGGGTGTTCCGCAACCACCACCCCCAAACCTGGCGCGACCACGGGACCGACCAGGGGGCCGACATCCCGGTCGCGATCGAGTTCACCCGCGCGCTCCGGCCCCTCCTCGACCTGTACGGCGCGCACCCCAACTTTCGGATGGTCGTCTTCACCCTCGATGAGACGACCTGGTCACGCGAGCTGGCCCCGCTCGCCGGTTTCTACCCGTCGGTCTACATCGGCGCACCGTGGTGGTTCCTGGACACTCCGGACGCCCTGCTCCGCTTCCGGGAGGCGGTCACCGACACCGCCGGGTTCGCCAAGACCAGCGGTTTCATCGACGACACCCGCGCCTTCGGCTCGATCCCGGTCCGGCACGACGTCGCGCGCCGCATCGACTGCGCCTACCTGAGCCGCCTGGTGGTCGAGCACCGGCTGGCCGAGGCCGAGGCGGCGGCGACGGCACGGGATCTGGCCCACCGGCTCCCGCTCGAGGTGTTCAGGTTGTGAGACGGCTGGACCGGGCGAGCTGGCCGGCCGCGGGCCCCCTCCGACCGGTCCGTGCCGTCCACCTCGGTCTGGGAGCGTTTCACCGGTCGCATCAGGCCTGGTACACCGAGCATGCCGCCGATGCGGAGCGATGGGGCATCGCGGCCTTCACCGGCCGGAGCCCCTCGGCTGCGACGCCGCTCCGTGACCAGGACGGCCTGTACACGCTGGTCGAGCGCGGGCCGCAGATCGATCGCCTGGAGGTGGTCGCCAGCCTCAGTGCGGCACACGACGGCGGGGACGCCGCCGCCTGGGCCGCCTGCCTCGCGTCGCCGGGTGTCGCCCTGGTCACCCTCACCGTGACCGAGGCCGGCTACCACCTGGACGGCGCGGGTCATCTGCCGCTCGTCGACCCGGAGGTCGCCGCCGACATCGCCCTCCTCCGCGGAGCCACCGAGGGCGGGGCGGTCGCGGCACGGACCATGCCCGGGCGCCTCGCCGCCGGCCTGGCCGCGCGGCGCAGGACGGACGGTGGCCCGCTGGCGGTGGTCCCCTGCGACAACCTCATGGGCAACGGTGCCGCGACCCGCAGCGCCGTCGTCGAGATGGCCGAGGCCGTGGGGGGCGGGCTGGCGGAATGGATCGCGGCCAGGGTCTCTTTCGTCTCGACCGTCGTGGACCGGATCACGCCGGCCACCACCCCGGAGGACCTGGCCCTGGTCGGGCGGGGCATGGAGCTCGAGGACCTCGCCGCCGTCGTGACCGAGCCCTTCAGCGAGTGGGTGCTCTCCGGCGAGTTCCCATCGGGGAGGCCCGCCTGGGAGGGTGCGGGCGCCCGGTTCGTCTCCGACGTGACGCCGTTCGCGGAGCGCAAGCTCTGGCTGCTCAACGGCGGGCACTCCCTGCTCGCCTATGCCGGCTCCGCCCTGGGCCACCGCACCGTGGCATCCGCCGTCTCCGATCCGCGCTGCCGTGCCTGGCTGGAGGAGTGGTGGGACGGGGTCGTCCCCGTCCTCCGGATCTCCGCCGAGGAGGTGGCTGCCTACCGCGCCACCCTGATCGCACGCTGGACCAACCCGCGGATCAGCCACGCCCTCCGCCTGATCGCCAGGGACGGTTCCTTCAAGCTCGCCCAGCGCGCCGTCCCCGTCGTCTCACGCTACCGGGAGGAGGGGAAACGGCCTCCGCACGGGGCCGCGCTCCTTCTCGGCGCCTGGCTTGCCCACCTGCGCGGCTCGGGCGGCGAGATCGACGATCCCCGGGCGGCGGAGCTGCTCCCGCTGGCCGCAGGGGAGCCATCGCAGGCGGCGCGGGCGGTGCTCGACGCCCTCGATCCGGGACTGGGCGCCGACGCCACCCTGGTCGCGCAGGTCAGCGAGGCCTTCCGGGAGCTGGCGGGCATGGCGAGCGAGGCGGCCGGGGCGGGGGATACGCCCGGCTGAATCCATCTTGACGCCAATGTGGCGTCGCTTCTGCTTGACATGACGTCATAATGGTGCCATAGTGGCGCCATGAACCTCAGTCTGTACGTCGACGACATCCACCGCCAGCTGGTGACCGCCGCTGAGGCAGGCGGTGACGACTCCCGGATGGTCGCCGAACGGCTGGTCGCGCCCCTGGACTCGGCCCTGCGACTGGCGCTGCAGGACGCTCTGACCGCAGCGGCCGAGGAGATCACCTGCGAGCTCGCGCCGGGCTCGGTCGAGCTGCGACTGCGTGGCCGGGACCCCGAGTTCGTGGTCACTCCGGTGCCCCCGTCTCGCCCCGCGACCGGTCCGGCCGAGGACGAAGGAGATCGGACCTCGCCCATCTGGGGCACCTCGCCGGTCAGCTCGGAGGGCGAGGAGGGGGGGATGTCGCGGATCAATCTGCGGATGCCCGACCAGCTCAAGGCGCGGATCGAGCACGCAGCCGGTCGGGATGGGCTCTCGGTCAACGCCTGGGTCGTCCGCGTGACCGCCGCCGCGGTGGAGCGCGGCGAGACCGTCCATCGAAGTGAGCCCCGCGGTGCGCGGGGTACCGACCGCTACCAGGGATGGGCGCGCTAGCCGAGCCAGGAGACGTCGCGCGACGCGCTCGGGCAACGGGGATCGCCCGTCACGCCACCAAGAGGAAAGGACATGCCCACGTTCGACACGCCCGAACCCATCTCCGTCAACGTGGAGATCCGGGGCTTCGGTGACATCCGGATCGTCGCGGGGGATCGCGCCGACACGCAGGTGGAGGTGCGTCCCAGCGACAGCACCAGGAAGCCGGATGTCAGCGGCGCCGCTCAGTCCCAGGTGGAGTACGAGTCCGGCAGGCTGACGATCAGGGGGCCCCGCGCGTCGTGGCAGTACCTCCCGTTGGGGGGCGGCCGCGAGCACATCGACGTCCGGATCGAGCTGCCCTCGGGCTCGAGCGTGCAGGCTCACGTGGGGGTGGGCACGGTGCGCTGCAGCGGCCGCCTCGGCGAGTGCCGTGTCAAGTTCGGCGCCGGTGACATCCAGGTGGACCAGGCCGGGCCGGTGCTGCTCGGGACGGGCATCGGTGACATCACCGTGGGAGGGGCGGCCGGCGAGGCCACCCTCCGCACCGGCACGGGCACGATCCGGATCGACAGCATCGCCGGCCCGGCCGAGATCAGGAACTCGAATGGGGACACCTGGATCGGGGAGGTGACCGGGGATCTGCTGACCCGCGCTTCCAACGGCAGGATCTCCGTCGACCGGGCGGCCGCGAACGTGACCGCGAAGTCGGCCAACGGCGACGTCCGGCTCTGCGAGGTTGCCGGCGGCTCGGTGGTCGCGGAGAGCGCCTGCGGGAAGCTGGAGGTGGGAGTTCGCGCCGGGGTCGCCGCCTGGCTCGACCTCGACGCCCACCACGGCCGGGTCCACAACGAGCTGGACGCGGCTCCCACTCCCGCACCCGGCGAGGAGAAGGTGGAGATCCACGCCCACACCGGGTACGGCGACATCACCGTGCGTCGCGTCGCGCCGGCGGTTTCACTGAACACGGGAGGTGAGGCATGACCGCCACGACTGCCGCACCGGCGGTGAAGGTCGACGGCGTTCCCCCTCAGATCCACGGGCCTGCGATCCACGTGCAGGGCCTGAGGAAGTCGTACCGGAGGCTGGAGGTGCTCCGCGGCGTGGACTTCGACGTCGCCCCGGGCAGCATCTTCGCCCTGCTGGGCTCGAACGGGGCGGGCAAGACCACGATCGTGAACATCCTCTCCACGCTGCTCACGGCCGACACGGGGACTGCCTGCGTCAACGGCTTCGATGTCGCCACGCAGGCTGCGGAGGTGCGCCAGTCCTTCAGCCTCACCGGACAGTTCGCGGCCGTCGACGAGATCCTCAGCGGGCGCGAGAACCTGGTGCTGGTCGCCCGGTTGCGGCACCTCGAGGATCCGGGGGCGATCGCGGATGGCCTGCTCGCCCGCTTCTCATTGACCGACGCCGCTGCGCGGAGGGTGGCGACGTACTCCGGGGGCATGCGCCGCCGCCTCGACATCGCCATGAGCCTGATCGGGAATCCACCGGTCATCTTCCTCGACGAGCCGACCACCGGCCTCGACCCCCAGGGGCGCCTCGAGGCGTGGCAGGCGGTCAGGGAGCTCGCCGGCCACGGTACGACGGTGCTGCTGACGACGCAGGACCTGGGCGAGGCCGAGCAGCTCGCCGACCGGATCGCGATCCTCCACGGGGGTCGGATCATCGTGAACGGCACCCTCGCCGAGCTCAAGCAGCTGCTGCCGCCCGCCAGGGTCGAGTACGTCGAGAAGCAGCCGAGCCTCGAGGACGTCTTCCTCGCCATCGTCGGCGAAGGCGGCAGGGAAGGCGGCGCCGGCAATGCTCGCAGCGCCGGCAATGACCGCGGCGTTGGCATGGACAACTGAGGAGCGACGATGACCAGACACTTCTTCGGCGACAGCACCGTCCTGCTGGGACGGTCGCTGCGCCACATCACGCGCAGCCCGGACACGATCATCACGACCGCGCTCATGCCGATCGCCTTCATGCTGCTGTTCGTCTACGTGTTCGGGGGTGCGATCAACTCGGGGTCGCATTCGTATGTGAGCTATCTGCTGCCCGGCATCCTGCTCATCACGATCGTCTCCGGGATCGCCTACGTCGGATTCCGGCTCTTCCTGGACATGCAGAGCGGCATCTTCGCGCGATTCCACTCCATGCCGATCGCGCGGTCGTCCGTGCTGTGGGCGCACGTCCTGACCTCTCTGGTCGCCAATCTGATCGCGCTGGTGATCGTCGTGCTCGTCGCCCTGCTGATGGGCTTCCGCTCGGGGGCGGGGGTGCTGGCCTGGCTCGCGGTCGCCGGGATCCTGATCCTGTTCACCCTGGCGCTGACGTGGATCGCGGTGATCGCCGGTCTCTCCGCTAAGTCCGCGGACGGCGCCGGTGCGTTCGCCTACCCGATCCTCTTCCTGCCGTTCGTCAGCTCGGCGTTCGTGCCCACCGACACCATGCCGGGGCCGGTGCGTGCCTTCGCCGACAACCAGCCGGTGACGTCGATCGTCAACACGATCCGCGACCTGTTCGCGCAGAGGCCGGTGGGCACCGACATCTGGATCGCCCTCGCCTGGTGTGTCGGCATCCTCATCGTCGCCTTCAGCTTCGCCATGGTCATCTACCACCGCAAGGTCGCCTAGGAGAGCCCCGCGTGGGGGTGCCGGCGTCGGCATGCCGGCGGGCGCCGGTCTGGCCCGGGCCGGCCGCTCGCCGCCGAGGGCGATGACACTCTGAACGCCGCATGCTCGAAGGCGCGGCCTGGTGTTCAAGCCATGAACGCCACCGGCCTCCTGGTCGACGCGGTCGGTGGGGAGCACAACGGGCGGGTGATGATCGGGTAACGTCCGCACCAAGCTGCCGCCGGAGTCGCGGAGAGGGGCGCATGCTGGCGCCACCATGGGGTTGGACGGCAGCAGCCGGGTCATCGGCATCGACATCGGGGGCACCTTCGCCAGAGGCATGCGCGGTGCCCTGGTGGACGGCACCCCGTCCCTGATCGCGCGCAAGGAGGGCATCACGCCCCAGACCAGTCAGGAGGAGCTGGTCGAAGCCGTGACCACGATGGCCGGCCGGCTGGCCGACCTGGCCCGCCGGGACGGCCTGCCCGCGTCGGCGGTGGGGGTCGCGGTCCCCGGGCTCGTCGACGAGACCACGGGGGTGGTCCATGCCTGCCCCAACGTGAAGCTGCGCGAGTTCGGGCTGGGTGACTACCTCCAGGAACGGTTGAAGCTCCCCGTCTTCCTGACTCACGACGCCCGAGCCGGTGCCCTTGCCGAGTACTCCGCCGGCGCCGGCCGCGGCGTCTCGGACCTGCTGCTGGTGGCCATGGGGGTGGGCGTCGGCAGCGCCTTCGTCAGCGGCGGCCGTGTGCTCCGTGGAGCCCACGGAGCAGCGGGTGAGATCGGGCACATCTCGATCGACCCGGCGGGGATGCTCTGCGGGTGCGGCGGTCGCGGATGCGTCGAGACCTTCGCCTCCGAGACGTCCATCGCCCGCCGCTACACCATGGCCGCCAAGGAGGCGATCCTCGCCGAGGAGGTGATCGCCAGGGCCACGGCGGGCAACCCTGCGGCCGTGCGCGTCTGGAACGACGCCCTGGGCGCGCTGGCGACCGTCCTCGCCACCGCGGTGGCGCTCGTGGACTGCGACCTCGTCGTCCTCTCCGGCACGATGGGGATCCCATCGGAGGCGCTCGCGCCCCTGGAGGCCCTTCTTGCCAAGAGGATCAATCTGGTCCGGCTTCCGCGGGTCGCGGTCGGTGCGCTGGGCGGTGACGCCGCCGCCCTGGGCGCGGCGGTCGTGGCCTTCGAGCGCAGCGGTCTGGGCCATCCCAGCGTCGACTGGCGGGCGTCGGCGCGGCTTCCCGTGGGACTCGCCTGACACTCCGGCGCGCTTGCGGGTGACGCGGGCGGCTCGCACGGCGGGGCGGCCTCGTCGAGTGCATGTGAGCGCATTGGCCATTCGGCCCTGACAGGCCGGGACCGACGTCCCTTCGTCCAGCGCAGCACCGCACCGCACCGCCAAGGGAGGTGCTCTCCAATGATTCCGACGTGGTCGCCACGGTGCACTCATGGAGCTCCGGACGGCGAGCCCTTCAGCATCGGATAACGCTCGAACGGGGGGGCGCGGCCGAAGATTTCAGCCACTGGCGTCGTATAATGTCGCCAATTCTTACAAACCGCTGGACCAGTGTCGGTCGTCAGCACTTTGAACGATGCGGGCGACGACGAAGCGTCCTTGAGGAGGCGCGTTATGCTGCAGCCGAGCCGCGAAGACCGTTTCACATTCGGGCTCTGGACGGTGGGCTGGCAGGGCGTCGACGTCTTCGGCAGCGCGGTGCGCAAGCCGCTCGATCCCGTGGTTGCGATCAACCGCCTGGCTGAGCTGGGCGCCTACGGTGTGTGCTTCCACGACAACGACGTCTTCCCGTTCGCCGCCACACCGGCCGAGAGGAGCCATGCGGTCGGACGGGTGCGCCAGGCGGTGGAGAGCACGGGTCTGGTGATCCCGATGGTCACCACCAACCTCTTCTCGCATCCGATCTTCCGGGATGGCGGATTCACCGCCAACAACCGGCAGGTGCGGCGCTTCGCCCTCCGCAAGGTGCTCGACAACCTCGATCTCGCCGCCGAGCTCGGCGCCCAGATCGTGGTCTTCTGGGGTGGCCGCGAGGGCGCCGAATCGGGCGCCGCAAAGGACATCCGGGCCGCCCTCGACCGTTACAAGGAGGCCTTCGACGTGCTCACCGAGTACGTCATCGAGCAGGGTTATCAGCTCCGCTTCGCGGTCGAGCCCAAGCCCAACGAGCCGCGCGGGGACATCCTCCTCCCGACCATCGGGCACGCCCTGGCCTTCATCAATGAGCTCGAGCATCCGGAGATGGTCGGCCTCAACCCTGAGGTCGGGCACGAGGAGATGTCGGGGCTCAACTTCGCCCACGGGCTGGCGCAGGCGCTCTGGCATGGCAAGCTCTTCCACGTCGACCTCAATGGGCAGAACGGGCCCCGCTACGACCAGGACCTCCGCTTCGGTGCCGGCAACGCGCGGGGTGCCTTCTGGACGGTGGACATCCTCGAGTCGGGTGGCTACCAAGGACCTCGCCACTTTGACTTCAAGCCACCGCGGACCGAGGACATGGACGGTGTCTGGGAGTCGGCCGCCGGGTGCATGCGCAACTACCTCATCCTGCGTGACCGCGCCCGTGCCTTCCGCGCCGACCCCGAGGTGATCGCGGCCATGTCGGCCGCCCGGCTGGACGAGCTCGCCAGGTCAACCCTCGACCCCGGTGAGACGCTCAGCTCGTTGCGCAGCGAGACCTTCGACGTCGAGGCTGCGGCGGAGCAGGGCTGCGGTTTCGAGAAGCTGGATCAGCTCGCCCTGGACTATCTCTTCGGCGTTCGGTCGTAAGTGTCCCGCGCCGAAGGTTCTTCCGCGCATCGCGGCTCTGAAAGGCGGGCATCGGGATGAGTTCCAGCGCGCTGGTCGGCATCGACATCGGCACCAGCTCGGCCAAGGGCATCGCCGTCGACCCGACGTCGGGGAGCGTGCTGGCCGTCGCCGAGGCCTCCTACCCGGTGAGCTCACCTCAGCCCGGCTGGATGGAGCAGCGGCCCGAGCAGTGGGTGACGGCGGCCGGAGAGGTGCTCGACGGGCTCCGGGGCGAGGTCGACGAGATCCTTGGCATCGGGTTCTCCGGTCAGATGCACGGGCTGGTCTGCCTGGACGGGGCCGGCGAGGTGATCCGCCCCGCGATCCTCTGGAACGACCAGCGTTCCGCGCCGCAGTGCGTCGCCCTGAACGCCGGGGACGGGCGCGATCGCCTCGTGCGGCTCACCGGTAACCGTGCCCTGCCCGGCTTCACGGCCCCGAAGCTGCTCTGGATGCGAGACAACGAACCGGAGGAGTACGCCCGCATCCGGCAGATCTCCCTGCCCAAGGACTACGTTCGGGATCGCCTCACCGGTGGACACCGCAGCGATGTCGCCGATGCATCGGGCACGCTCCTCCTCGACGTCGCCGCGCGCCGCTGGAGCACCGAGCTCTGTGCGGAGCTGAGGATCCCGCCGGCGTGGCTGCCGGAGCTGGCCGAGAGCCCCGACGCCGTCGGGACACTCGAGGGGGTGCCGGTGGCGGCGGGAGCCGGCGACCAATCGGCGGCGGCGGTGGGGGCGGGGATCACCGGTCCCGGGCCCCTGTCGGTCGTCCTCGGAACCTCCGGGGTGGTGCTGGCCGGGACGGACCGCTTCCTCGCCGACCCGGAGGGCCGCGTTCACGCCTTCTGCCACGCCGTCCCCGATCGCTGGATGGTGATGGGGGTGATGCTGTCCGCGGCCGGCTCGCTGGCGTGGTATCACGACACCCTCCTCCCGGAGACTGGATACGACGCCATGCTCGGGGAGGCCGAGACGGTGTCGCCCGGATGCTCGGGCCTGATCTTCCTCCCCTACCTTGCCGGCGAGCGGACACCGCATTTCGATCCGGACGTGCGGGGCGCCTTCTGCGGTCTCACCGTTGCGCACGGCCGCGGGTCCATGACCCGGGCGGTGCTGGAGGGGGTCGCCTGCGCCCTCGCTGACTGCCTGGGTACCGTCCGCGACGTGGGGACGGTTGCCGATCGCGCCCGCGTGTCGGGCGGAGGTTCGCGCAGCCGGCCGTGGCTGCGAATTGTCGCCAGCGTCCTCGAGCTGCCCCTCGAGATCATGGCCACCGACCAGGGTTCCGCCTTCGGCGCCGCGCTCCTCGGGGGCGTGGCCGCCGGCGTCTACGCGGACCTGGAGCAGGCCGCTGCCGCCTGCGTCCGGGTCACGGAGGTCATCGACCCCGTGCCCGCGTGGACCGAGCCCTACCGGGAGCTGCGAGCTCGCTTCCGTGCCTGCTACCCCGCGCTCCGCTCGGTCAGCACCCGAGGTGGCGAACCGGCCTGACGGTCACCGGAGGGCCGGGCCGGCGGAGGCGATGGCTGTCCCCGGCCCTCAGGACGCTCTGATCTCGGCGGCCCTGGACGGCACCATCGTGGGGTCGTCGAGCACCCGCGTCAGGGCCAGCTCCGCGGCCCCCAGCAGGACCGCCTCGGCACCAAGCTGGGCGGGTCTGATCTCGACCACCTCGAGAGCGGGCGCCACGACGCGCACCCGGAGCTCCGCCTGCACGATCTGCTCCACCAGCGGCCACATGGTGCCCAGGTACCCGCCCAGGACCACACGCTGCGGGTTCAGGGCGTTCACCAGGCCGCCGAGACCGGCGCCGAGCCAGCGGCCGACCTCCTCGACCGCCGGGAGCGCCACCGGGTCACCCCAGGCGGCCTCCCTCACCAGCCGGGCGATCGCCTCCGGCCGGTACCCCTTCTCGGCGCTCCCAGCCCGCCGCAGCAGGGCCGGACCACCGATCTCCGTCTCCCAGCAGCCGATCGCTCCACACCGGCAGCGCACGCCCATCGGATTGACCTGGATGTGCCCCACCTCCCCGGCGCAGCCGGCCGCGCCCACCAGCGAGCGGCCGTCGATGACGAGACCGGCGCCCACCCCGACGTCGCCGGTGATGTAGATGAGGTGGCGCGTCCCGATTCCGGCACCCCAGGTGTGCTCGGCCACGGCGCCGACGTCGGCCTCGTTGGCGGTAAGGACCGGGAGCTCGGAGCCGAGCCGTTCGGCGACCAGGCGGCCGAGCGGCACATTCCGCCATCCCAGGTTGGGGGCGAAGTGGACCAGACCGTCGGCCCGGCGGACGACCCCGGGCACCGCCAGACCGAGGCCGGCGGTCCAGCAGCCGGCCGGGATCGAGGCCTGAGCGGACTGGATGAGCTTCACGACGTCCTCGACGGTCTCCTCGAAGGCGAGGCGGCGCGGGCTGTGGGCAACCCGAGTGACGCGCAGGACCTGGCCCCCCAGCCCCACCACGGCGGCCGAGAGGGAGTTGACGGCGATGTCGACCGCGATGGCGGCCGCGCCCTCAGGGTTGGGGCCGACCACCATCGAGGGCCGCCCGCGCGACCCCAGACGGGCAGGGTCTCCCGCCAGCACCAGCCCGCGCGCTCCTAGGTCGGCGACCAGCTCACCGACCGTGCTGCGGGTCATGCCGAGGATGGCGCCGATCTCCGACCGGGAACGCGCCCCGGATTGATGGAGGCGCCGGAGCAGGAGGCTCAGGTTGTCACGTCGTACGGTTTCGGGGGAGGCCACCGGACTCATGGGTCGCCAATATGGTCGAAGGAGAGGGACCTCTGCATCCGCGGCCGCGGCGACCAGGCAGCGGGGTGGGCGGAGGGTCGGGAGCTAACCGATCGCGGCCGTTGATCTGCGCAGTCCTGGGCCGGGCGTGCCGCTTGCCTCGACATGTCGTGCCCCCATGCCGGCGGGATGACCAGAGGGAGAGAGCGCCATGCGGGTGGCCCGCTGCCGGATGGGGTCAAGCGCGAGCCAGAGGGCGCCCACCATCTCCGCGCTCGAGCCGAGCTGGCCCGGGACGATCTCGACGGCACGCGCCGCCGCCGGCACGGCGCGGTGCATCACGGTCTGGCGCAGGGTTCCGAGGACCATCTCCTGGCCCCCGAAGATCGGGCCGGCCACGATGACCCGCTGGGGGCCGAGGAGGTTGCACAGGTCGGCGATCACGATCCCCATGGCCTGGCCGGCCTCGGCGAGCGCCCGGCGGCAGCGCGTGTCCCCCTGCTCGGCGAGCTCGATCACGCCGGCGATGTCCAGGTGCGTTCCATAGGCGCAACGGAGCGGTTCCAGGAAATTCGTGGCTCCCACGGCGAGATCGAGGCAGCCACGGTTGCCACAGGGGCAGGTCGGTCCGTGAGGGTCCACGGTCATGTGGCCGATCTCACCGGCGGTCCCGGCGATGCCACGATGCAGGCGGCCGGCCAGGATGACGCCGGCCCCCACACGCTCGTCCGCGTGGAAGAAGACGATGTCCACGAATCCGCGGCCGGCCCCCTGGCGCAGCTCGCCGAGGGCGCCGAGGTTGCAGTCGTTGTCAATCACGACCGGAAGCTCGAGCGTCTCCTCCAGGAACGCGCGGGGCTCGAGGCCCGCCCAGGGATGCGGCGTCGGTTGTCCCGTCAGGCGGCCCGAGGCCGCGTCGATGGGGTAGGGGAGACCCACACCGGCCTGGAGCACGTCGGCGTGGGGGACGCCGGCGTGCTCGAGAACGCGGGTCATCATCGCCCTGGCCTGGATGCACCCCTCCCGTGCGCCCAGGTCGGCGGGGAGCTCCCGCTCCTCGTCGGCGAGCACCTCCCCCCTCAGATCGGAGACGCCCACCCGCACGTGACGGTGTCCGAAGTCCACCCCCACGACCGCTCCGGGCGTGGCCACGTTGACCTCGAGGCCGCGGCCGCGGAGGCCCTCCATGCCGTCCCGCACCAGCCCTCGGCGGCGCAGCTCGGCCACGAGGTTCGAGACCGTGGCCCGCGAGAGCTTGGTGCGGCGGGCCACCTCAGCCTGGCTCAGGCCGCCAATGCCACTGATGACCTCGAGCACCCGGCGCATGTTGGCCTCCCGCAAGGCGTGGAGGGCCCCTCCAGGTGGACCGGCCGCCGATGCCGAACCTTCGTCAGCATCATCGGAGGAGATCATGTGGTCCCTGGGCGCCCGCCCCCGCGGGAGAGGACATCGATGGTCCCAGCTGCCAGCAGCACGAGGGCGATGCCGACGTCGACCCACTCGGACTGCACGCCCAGGAGGTAGAGGCCGTTGTAGATGCCGCCGATGACGATGCCTCCCAGGACCCCATGGATGGTCTTGCCCCGACCTCCAAAGAGGCTGGTGCCGCCGATGACGGCCGCGGCCACGGCCAGCAGGACGTAGCTGTTGGCGGACTTGATGATGTTGGTGGTGAGGAACACCTGCCAGGAGGCGAAGAGGATGCCGGCGATCCCGGCGGTCAGAGCGGCCAGGACGAAGCACCAGGTCCGGATCGAGGGCAGATTGACGCCGGCACGCCGGGCCGCCTCCGGGTTGCCGCCGATGGCGTAGACGTAACGCCCGAATCGCGTTCGCTGCAGCAGGATGGTCCAGGCGAAGAGGACGGCGAAGACGATCGGGATGAGGTAGGGCACCCCCTCGATGATCCCGAAGTGCGCGCGGTTCTCGTTGCACAGCAGGACCACGACCACCCCCGCCACGGCAACGGCGGCGATCTTGATCGCGGTGAAGCTGGCCGGTGGCGCCACCAGACCGCGGCGCCGCCGGCTGGCATCTCGGAACCACCACGACACACCCGTCGCGACCACGACCACGGCCAGCAGGATCCAGCCGACCATCGTGCTGAAGTGGCCCCAGAAGATGTCGTAGAGCTGCAGGTTCCCGAGCCGGACCGGGTTGCCGTTGAGAACGATGAGCGAAACTCCCTCGAGAATCAGTAACCCACCCAGGGTGACGATGAAGGACGGCATCCTGAAGCGGGCGATCATCGTCCCCTGAATGCCGCCGATGCCCATGCAGATGAGTAGCGTGACGATGATCGCCAGCCACCACGGGAAGGCAAGGCCGTGCGGGCAGAGCGCGCAGTTGGCCGCTCCCGCAGGCTGGACGAGCTCGGCCAGGGTGACGGCGGCCAGACCCATGACCAGACCGGTGGAGAGGTCGATCTCGCCGAGCAGCAGGGCGAAGATCTCGGCCATCGCCAGCAGCATGTAGATGCTGCTCTGCTCCAGGAGGTTGACGACGTTCTGGGCACCCAGGAACTTGGAGTCGGCGATCTGGAAGGCGACGTAGACGAGGATGATGCCCACGACCACGGGCAGGACCCCGCTGTCACCACCCCTCACCCTGCGCCAGTAGACGCGGAGGTACTCGCCCATCGACTGGGCCACCAGCTCGGGCGGGACCTCTTCGACACCCGCGGCGGCGGTCAGATCGACGTTCGCCCCCGCGACGTCGCTCGAGGAGTTGGCCGCCACAGGGACGGTCAGCGGGTCACTGTCGATCCGAGCCATCGCTCACCCCGAGATGTTCAGTCAGATGCAGATGTTCAGACACGAGCCGCGTCCTTTCCCGTCCGGGCGCCCCGCCGCGAGAGGACGTCGACGAGCACGGCGAGGAGCAGGACCGCTCCAGGCAGGATGTATTCGAGCGGGATCGACAGCGTCCCCAGGTTCATCAACGACACCCCGTAGGCGATGGCCCCGATGAGGAGCCCGCCCAGGACACCGTGGATCGCCTTGCCCCGACCCCCGAAGAGGCTGGTCCCGCCGATGACGGCCGCGGCCACCGAGTACAGGACCAGTTGCCCCGGGTCGCCGACGTTGCTGCTGTACTGACCGTAGTAGAAGGAGCCGAGCAGGATGCCCGCGAACCCGGCGGTTGCCGAGCAGAGCGCGAAGGACCAGGTGCGGATCCAGGGCAGGCTGACACCCGCCCGGCGCGCTGCCTCGGGGTTGCCGCCGATGGCGTAGACGTAGCGGCCGTAGCGGGTCTGCTGGAGCAGCAGGGTCCAGAAGCCGAGTATCCCCAACACCACCGGGATCACCCAGGGGAGACCCTGAATGGTCGCGAAGACGCCCCCCCGGTTGACGGTGCAGATGGCCAGCACCGCCACCGCGGCGGCAGCCATGAGAGCGATGCGGATGGCGGCCAGGCTCGCCGGCGGGGCGACCAGGCCGGAACGGCGCCGCGACGCCGCGCGGAACCAGGTGATCGAACCGAGGATCACGACCACCACGCCCGTCGCCACCCAGCTGACGACCACGTTGATGTTTCCCTGCTCCAGGTTGTAGAGGACGGCCTGGTTGGGATTGGTGGGGTCGAGCCCGAGCGACGTGTCCGCCCCCCCCAGGAGGATGACGATCATTCCCGTGAAGAACAGGAAGCCGCCCAGGGTGACGACGAAGGCAGGGATCCTGACCCGCGCCACCAGGATCCCCTGGAGCCCGCCGATCACACCGCAGCAGAGGAGGCTGACGAGGATCGCCGCCCACCACGGGAAGTTGGGGCTCGGCGTCTGGATCAGCTTGTAGGCGATGACCCCGCCCATGAGCGCCACGGCGCCGATGGAGAGGTCCAGCTCGCCCAGCAGCAGGACCACGATCTCCCCCATCGACAGCACCATGTAGACGGTGCTCAGCTCGAAGATGTAGACCAGGTTGCTGGGCCGCAGAAAGGCGTTCTCGGGGGTGATGAGCTCGAAGGCGATCGCCACGATGACCATCGCGACGAGCACGGGCAGCAACCCGCTGTCGCCACCCTTGAGCTTCTGCCAGTAGGCCCGGAAGTACTCGCCCAGCGACTGGGCCAGGATCTCCGGCGGGACCTCGGCGACCCCGGCGGCGGCGGTCAGATCGACGTCAGGAGCCGCCTCACCCGGCGCGACCGGTTCGAGTGTGCCCTGGGTCAGGGTCATGCCTCAAGCCTCCGTCTCGGCGGCGGCTTCGGCCGGCTGCTCCAGCGGGGTGTAGCTGGGATCGGGTCGGCCACCGGAGACCCCGGTGGTCATGTACTCGACCACACTCTGCCGGTCGAAGCTGGCGGCGGGCGCCTCGGCGACCATCCGCCCGAGGTGGAGGATCGCCAGTCGGTCCGCCACCTCGAAGACATCGTTCAGGTTGTGGGAGATCACCATGACCGCCAGGCCGTGGTCGCGGAGCCGGCGGACCAGGTCCAGGACCATCCGGGTCTGGACCACGCCGAGGGCCGCGGTGGGCTCGTCCAGGAGCACCACCTTGGAGTTCCACATCACCGCCTTGGCGACCGCCACCGACTGCCGCTGACCTCCGGAGAGCGAGCCCACCGGCTGCCGGATCGACCGCACCGAGGTCACGCGCAGACCAGCCAGGGTCTCGCCCGCGGACCGCTCCATGCTGTCCTCGTCGAGCATCTGATAGTGGGTCCGCTCCCGGCCCAGGAACATGTTCTGGACGATGTCGAGGTTGTCGGCCAGAGCAAGGTCCTGGTAGACCGTCTCGATCCCCAACGCCGCGGCGTCGCGGGCCTGGCGGATATGTACCGGCCGGCCCTCGAAGTAGATCTGGCCGCGGTCCGGCTGGTGCACCCCTGCGATGCACCGGGTGAGAACCGACTTGCCGGCCCCGTTGTCGCCGCACAGCCCGGTCACCTGGCCAGCCGGCAGGTCCAGGTCCACGTGGTACAGCGCCTGCACCGCGCCGAAGTGCTTGTCGATCCCCCGCAGCTTCAGGAGCGGCTCCGCCGTGGCGGATGGGTGGGGACCCACGCCGTGTTCGTTCTCTTCACTCATCTCACTGGCCTAGATCTGCGTCCGTTTCAGGCTGCCACGGTCGGCGTTCCCTCCCGGCGCAAGGTGAGATCCGGGCCGCCCACTTTGGGCGGCCCGGATTGTTCACCGAGGAGGATCTCTGTGAGAACGCTCCGTCAGCTGATTACGAGATTCCGTCCTGCGTGCAGAGCGCTGCGAGGTTCGTGTAGGACGGGTATGCCGGGGTTCCCGAGCAGATGGCGGCCGCGGTGTCGAACGCGTCCTTGACCACCGTGCTCTCCATGTTGGACTTGTTGACCCAGATCGGCGTCAGCAGCGACGCCGGCTCGCTGATGCTCGAGCTGGCGGGGTCCGTGGTCGTGCCGTTGAGGATGGACGTCGGCACGGTGTCGCCGGCGAGCAGGATGGTGGCCATGATGACCGCGTCCTGGGCCTCAAGGTAGATCGGCTTGTAGACCGAACCGCACTGGTAGCCCTCGAGGATGCTCTGCATGCCGTCGACGGTCGCGTCCTGGCCGGTGGTCGGGAAGGTCCCACCCTTCACGCCGTCACTGATCAGATCGCCGATGACCGCGTTGGCAAGGCCGTCGTTGGCCTCGATCGAGGCGGTGGTCTGCGGGTTGGCCGTGTACCACTGCTGGAAGATCGTGGCGCCCTGGGTGTTGCTCCAGCCGGGGGCGTAGTTCTGCCCGATCAGCGTGGCGCCACCCGCGGTGCTCGTCGCCGGGAGGGTGGCGACCGTCTTGGCCTCCGAGCCCCAGACGACCTTGTTGTAGCCATCAGCGAAGGAGATGGCGTTGGGGTCCGTGTCCTCGCCGCCGTCCAGCTCGAAGACCTTAGCGCCGCTGAGGCCTTCCGAGGTCAGGCAGCTGAGGAAGCCGTTGCCGATGAGCTCGCCCACCTGCTCGTTGTTGAAGCTCACGTAGTAGGTCTTGCCCGACGAGGGGAAGATCGCCCGGTCGTAGTCGATCAGGACGACGTTGTGAGCAGCGGCGAGCGCCGCGATGGACAACCCGGTCGGTCCGTCCAGCGGGCACACCACGAGGACCTTGGCCCCCAGGTTGATGTCTGCTGTGGCGTCGTCGATCTGGGTCGGGTCACTGCCCTGGGCGTTCTGGACGTTGAACTGGGCCGACGTGTATCCGGCGTCCGCGAAGGCGTCCGTCAGGTACGGCTGGTCGTACTGCACCCAGCGAACCGAGGATGTGGTGTCGGGCAGGATCACCCCGACCAGGAGGCTGTTGGCGCCCTTGGTCGCGTACTGGGTCAGCGGCTTCAGCAGGCTCATGGTTGCGTTAAGGTCCGGGCTGAGCGAGCTGAGCGTGATGCCCGACGGGACGCCAGGGTTGGACACGCTTGAAGAAGATGAGGTGGCGGAGCTGCTGCCACAGGCGGCCACGACGAGCGCGCCCACGGCAACCAGGCTCAGCTGGCCCATCCTCTGCAACTTGTGGGACCCCCGGTCCCTGATCATGCCTTGGATATGCATCTGTACCTCGACCTCCACGCAGCGAACGTTTTTGTTCGCGATTCCAGCCCAAAGGAGCGGGAGCGCCGCCCCACCTCATCACCCTCCGAACATCTCGTGATGCGGCGCCCGGATTGTCGGAGGTTGTTTCGGGGTTTGTCAACAGCCCGAACTAAAAATCACCCCAACGGGCGATGCCCTCCGTCCTCCGTGGGGCGTTAGGAGCGTATGACGCGAGAGGTTGGATGATGGACGACCCAGCTGGAGACGGCCCGCCGCCCCATCCCCGGACTTCGAGGCCTCCCCGGCCGGTCAGTCCTGCCAGCGGTGGTCCATCTGCCCGCCCCTCCGCGGCGGCGAGCTCGCGGCACGACGGCCCGGGGGCTCAGGCCGTCCCCGTGCCGTCCGCTGGGGTGTGGGCCTTCGGTTGATGATTGACGGATCAACTTCGGGTGATGCTTGACACTCCCAAGCTCCTGCTGTGCCGCCTTGGGGCCGTCCCCAGGGCGTTCTGGTTGCGAATTTCACCATGCGAGG
>Ga0181520_10001377_pt1 | contig 49595 bp, 29 predicted proteins | sample PEATcosm2014_Bin_29_FD_132451 | JGI IMG/M metagenome (GOLD analysis project Ga0181520, IMG submission 132451) | Peatland microbial communities from MTU Mesocosm Facility, Houghton, MI, USA - PEATcosm2014_Bin02_30_metaG | ecosystem: Environmental > Terrestrial > Soil > Wetlands > Peat | place... | reverse complement strand
CGCCCTGGCCATCGCTCGTGACTGCGCGCTTGGCCATCGTCCCCTTGTTGACGAGTGTGACTTGAGCCCCCGGCACCAACGCCCCGCTGCCGTCACGCACAGTGCCCAGGATTGCTCCGAAGGTTGACTGAGCAACAAGAGGCGTTGCCAGGATCAGAAGACAGCAAGCCAATACCGGGTAGACTGCAATCGCTCGCACGCGGATAAGAAATGAATGACTGCGCATAATGCCACCTTTCAAATCGAGATTTCAGTAGCGAACCAAGCTGCTTCGCTTTATCTGGGGTCGCTCGTCCTGCGGGTCGGTGATGCCTGCTCTGCTGATTGAGATCTCAGCTTTGTCCCATGCATGGTTCGTGAATGCTCCTCGATATCGAGGCCGCATTCGCCTCGAATAACTGCAGGTAGAAGACCATCGGATCGACGAGCGACGAGCGAAGCGAAGGCTGTTGAACTATGCACCGTGCTCGCACCAGCTTCGCTCCGGATAACTAGTCGCCGCTGTTCAGTGACCATGGCCTGGATGAAACGCCGCTTACAATCTTGCGATAAAAGAGAAGATTTAGTCGATCTTGCAGCAACCATGGTCCAATGTCAAGAATCTTTATGCGGTCTTTATAGGTGACTTTGTATGCTTTGGTGTAACTGATAATCGCGCGATTATGTGCATTCCAACAAAGTGCCTGAATGCCGATCCCCAATGTCTATAAGGCTCGATGCGCACAGCCAATCCTCTTGAAACCATCTACGCCGTACACTTTGCGCCAGAGCCCGTCGCGGCTCTGGTTCCCTAAGGGTTGCTTGCAGACAGGCCGTTGCGCTGCTTCAACAAGCAGTCTATGAGATCGACATTGGTATAGGGAACGAAGTACCTGAATTCATTATGCGGAGATCCGCCGCGCATCCGTGGCGCCCGCCCGGCCGGATGCATTGACGCATCCCGGGCTTACGACAATTGAAAGTCTCAAGCGAACAGAAGAAATCGCTCGCTTTCATTACCAAATCGGACAGCGAGCGAAATCGACATCGTACTCTGCGAAATCCTGCCTATCCAATCGAGATCAGCTTCGTCTCCAGATACTCATCCAGGCCTTCCGGCCCGGACTCTCTACCAATACCGCTCTCTTTCCATCCAGTGAAAGGCCCCTCGGTCGCAAACGGATTCCAGTCGTTCAATCCGATGAGCCCGAATTCCAAAGCCTCCGACGCCTGCCGGCCGATGCGAAGATCGTTGGTCCAGATGTAGGCCGAGAGGCCATGCCGCGTTGCGTTTGCCAGACGGATAGCCTCAGCCGTGTCATCGAATGGCGTAATGGGAAGAACAGGCCCAAAAATCTCATCGCTAAACGCAGGCGAATCCATCGCGACGTCTGCCAGCACTGTTGGCTCGTAGAAATACCCGCGCGCCTGGGCCGCAGGACGCTTGCCTCCAGTGAGAATCTTCGCACCGTGTGCGACGCTCTGCTGCACTACCTGTTCAATATGGTCGCGCTGCCTGGCGTTGATCAGCGGTCCCATGCTGGTTGACTCGTCGAGACCGTTGCCGATCTTCAACTTTGTCGTAATTTCACTGACTATCTCTGAAAACTCTGCCTCGATCGATCGATGCACCAGGAACCGCTGCGGTGAAACACACACCTGGCCCGCGTTGCGAAACTTTGCCACCACGGCTGCTGCCGCAACTTGATTGACGTCGACATCGGGAAACACCAGCACGGGCGCGTTTCCGCCAAGCTCGAGCGACAATCGCGTTATGGTCTTTGAAGCCCCGTCCATCAGGATTCGCCCTACACGCGGGCTCCCTGTGAAGTGGATCTTTGCGCAGAGCGGATTGTCGAGCATTTCCTGTCCAATGCTCGAAGACTGCCCGTTCACCAGGTTTACAACCCCATCCGGGACTCCCGCTTCCACGAGCAGATTCACCAATTCCATTGCCGTCATCGGCGTGTACTCCGATGGCCGGATCACAATGCAACACCCCGCGGCCAACGCCGCCGCTGCGGCCCGCGCGATGTTGTAAATCGGAAAATTCCATGCAGTAATGATGCCGACAACGCCGAGCGGTTGGCGCACAACAATCAACCTGCGCGCTGGATTCTTCGATGGAATCACGCGCCCATAGGCTCGCTTGCCCTCTTCGGCAAACCACTCGAAGAGATCGGCCGCCGCACCCCATTCGCCTTTTGCTTGCGGAAGTGGTTTACCGCTTTCAAGCGTCGTCGTGTGGGCCAACTCGGCCAACCGTTCGCGGATTAGGTCCGAAGTGCGCTTCAATGCTACGGCACGTTCATAGGGCGTCCGCCGGGACCACGCAGGAAAGGCCTTGGCTGCTGCTTCTATTCCCAGCTTGCAGTCAGCCCCGTCGCCAAAAGGAACCTCACGGAGAGCCTCCTCTGTCGCGGGATTCAGTACATTCTTGGTTGCGAAGTTCGCCGCTGCACACCAGTTCCCGCCGATGCGCTGCAGATAGGTATATGCCATCTCGTCCTCTGTTCCTATGCCGGTTTGGAGTAAACAAGTTGTCCCGCAAGATAAGTCCGCTCGACTGTGATTTTTCGTATCGATAGCGGCTCGACCGCGGTTGGATCTTCCGAGAGAAGTGCAAAGTCCGCCCAACATCCAGGCTTCATGCTGCCGCGTGTATCCCCTTCTCCAGCGACCATGGCTGCGCCTGCGGTATACGCGTGAAGCGCTTCTGTCGCCGTGATCGCCTGGTGAGGCAAAATGCAATCGCCCTCACGCGTGCGGCGCAACACTGCCGCTTGAATGCCTGCCAGAGGAGAGTCATCCACAACGACAGGAGCATCGGATGAAAACGCCACCGCCAACCCCGCATCCAGCATTTCGCGAATGGGATAGACACGCTCTGACAGGCTGTCGGGAACGAAGCTCCTGAAGTTCGCGCCTAACTCATCGAGAAAGATGGGTTGCGTCACAACCATTACGCCCGCCCGCGACATTCGTCGCAGTTGCGAATGACTGGGTAATCCTGCGTGCTCCATGCGATGAGCGAACCCCAGTGGATGGGGCCCAAGTCGTTCATAGGCTCCGAGCACCTGTTCAATGGCAGCGTCGCCGATAGCATGTGATGAGATGCGCCATCCTTGTCTATGAGCATCGGCGAACAGGCTCAACAACTCATCGCGCTGAAAGCGAGTCACCCCGCAGAAGCTGCTGTTGCGATAGGGCACGGATAGCGCCGCTGTACCGCCGCTCAATCCACCGTCTGCAAGAAACTTCACTGTGTCGACGCGCAACATGCTTGAGCGATGCCGTGCTGGAAGCTTGATAGGACCCGCAGTTCCGTCAGGTCTTCCCAAGGGCATCACCAACATCCGTGCAGGCAGAGTCCCGTCCGCATCCATTTCCAGATATGTATCCAGCAATCCCGGCATGACTCCGCAATCCGAGGAAGCCGTAATGCCGAGCATGAGCTGATGCTTGAGTGCGGCATCGATCGTCGCCCGATAGTCGGATCGCGTGGGTGGTGGAATCACTCGATTCAGAAGACCAACAGCCGTTTCATGCACCACCCCATTGACTTCACCCTCGGCATTGTGCTCTATGATGCCGCCGTCCGGTGAGTTTGTTGCGCTATCGATCCCCGCGAGCCGCAATGCCAGGCTATTGGCAATAAAAATATGGCCGCATGTGCGCGTGAGCAGGATGGGTCGGTCCGGCACAAAGCGGTCGAGATCGCTGCGCGTAGGTTTGCGCCCTTCGGCGAGAGATATCTCGTTGAAACCGCGGCCCAAGAGCCACGCATCCTTGGGGAGAACCGAATCTCGCTGTCGAAGAAGACCGCCGATTTCTTCGATGCTCGCCGAGCCGCGCAAGTCCAGCGAAGTCGTGAGTAGTTGACCAACCTTCCAGACATGAGCGTGTGCATCTTCAAATCCCGGGACGAGCGTCTTGCCTTCCAGATCGATCGCATCTACTGAGGCATTCGCAAAGGAACGCAGCTCGCACTCGTCCCCAACGGCAACAATCCTTCCCGCCTTGACGGCCACAGCGCCGACGCGCCGCGGTCCAATCACCGGGATGATGCTGCCGTTCAGGAATAGTTGGTCGAAGTCCACCATCAACGGACTCCAGCCAGTTCAGGCTTGCTCTGTGCAACGTGGGCGTCCGATGCTGCTGCGATTGCGCGTCCAACGACGGCCAATGCCTCGTTCAGCATATCCAGCGGCATGTTGAGCGGGGGCAGGAACCGAATGCAATTGCTGAATAGTCCAGCACGCATGAGAATCACACCGTGCGCCGCTGCGTGACGAACTATGCTGACAACCTGCGGCGCTGCCAGCGGGGTCTTTGTCTCCCGGTCGGCAACGAATTCCACAAGCAGCATCGGGCCAAGACCGCGCACATCGCCAACAATCGGGCATTTGGCCTTCCAGCCTTCCATAATGGAGCGCATCGTCTCTCCCAATACATTGGCCTGCGCAAGAAACTCCGGACGGCGCAGCATGTTCAGTGCGGCGATGGCAGCTGCACAAGCCACAGGACTTCCACCGTATGTGCCTCCGATGCCGCCGAGATGGGCTGAGTCCATGATCTCTGCGCGCCCGGTCACAGCACCGATCGGCATTCCCGCGCCGAGCGATTTGGCGGAGACAATCAGATCCGGAATAATGCCATAATGTTCCACCGCGAACATCTTTCCGGTTCGCCCCGATCCGCACTGGACTTCATCGGCGATGAGGACAATGTGGTGTTGATCGCAGATCTGCCGGATGCGCTCGAAGAACCGCTTCGGTGCCGGCAAGAACCCGGCCTCCCCTTGCACTGGCTCGATAAGAATTGCGGCGACCGCAGACGGATCTACCTGCGCAATGAGTGCGTGGTCGAGCTGCTGGACCGCATAGTCGATGTACTGCTCTTCTGTCATACCAGTTGGCACGCGATAGAGGTTTGGAAAGGGAAGCCGCACAATCTCTGGCGCAAAGGGACCAAAGCCCGTTTTGAAAAGTCCGTATTTGCTCGTCAAACTAAGGGTGAGCAGCGTGCGCCCGTGATATGCACCCTCGAAGCAGATAATCGTTGAACGCCCCGTGTATTTGCGTGCAAGCTTGATCGAGTTCTCGACGCTCTCGGCCCCACTGTTTGCAAGCAGCGTCTTCTTGGGAAAATCTCCCGGCGTGATCTCGTTCAACAATTCCGCAAGAGCGACATATGGCTCAAACGTGGTCACCAATGCACAAGGATGAATGTAGCGCTCTGCCTGCTGCGCGATGGCCTCGACCACCTCGGCCGGAGAATGGCCCACGCCCAACATGCCGATTCCACCGGCAAGGTCGATGAGAGTATTTCCGTCTACATCGAAAACGAGCGAGCCTTGGGCGCGTTCAACCACAACATCTGTTGCCCGGCCGAGACCTGCGGGAAGCGCATCTGCGCGACGTTGTAGAGCTACCTTGGCCTTTGGGCCGGGGATTTCAGTTTCAAGATGAATATATGCCATCGCGTCCTCCCTGGATGCATATCGCACGTCCTTCTCTGCGGGAAGAACCAGCAACACACTGTAGTTATCGCACACCGGGTCATTCAAGTAGTTGGCAACCAGGCCCCGCGGTTCAAAGCCAACCTTCATCTGCATGCTGAGCGTTGGATCGAACAGTTCGCCGCGCACCACCCGGCTGTAATACTCTTCGATATGCATCTCCGCCTTGTGCTGGCTGAATCCAGGAATCATGCCAGCCGTCACCTGCCCTCGCAGGCCAAGGCGCCAGACAAGTTCCTGGCGTGCGGCATACAGCGCTCCGGCAATACCCCGGCCTCTATACTCCGGATGCGTGCCGATGTCCGCTCCGTAGAGCCATTCCCCCTCGGGTTGATGCGCTGTTAGCCAGCCGCCCGCGATGATCTCGTCAAACGTGTGATTGACGTGGTCCAGGTTGAAATGCAAGCGCAGCGTCGTGGTTGCGCCTACCACACGGTCTCCGTCAAGAACAACCATTTGCCCTTCAGGGAACAGTTCCACATGTCTGCGATAGTGCTGCGCTTTGAACCGCTGATCGTCGTCGAGCGTAGGGAAGCATGCGTATTGCAGCTCCTCCAACTGCAGGCCGTGTGCGGGCTGCGTATTCAGCAGCGTAAGACCATCTCGAAGTTTCCTGAAATAACTCAATGGGCTACCCCCTCGCCTGCAAAGGCCTCGAACGCCGCTTCAAGCACATCCAGGCCCTCCTGCATTTGCGCATCGGAAGCCACTAATGGAACAAGTAGCCGAATTACGTTTCCATAAGTCCCTGACGTTACAAGAAGCACACCGTGCTCCAATGCGAACCGGGTGACGTGCTTCGTAAGTTCGGTCGCCGGCTCTTTGTGGATGCGATCGACCACTAGTTCAATGGCACGCATTCCGCCCAAACCGCGAACGTCTCCAATACATTGAAAGCGCTCTTGCCACTGCTGCGCCCGCTTCACAAAGATCTGCCCAATCTCCTCGGAACGAGCGCACAGATTGGCCTCTTCAAGAACATTCAGCGTGGCCAACGCGGCTGCGCATGAAACAGGATTGCCGCCAAAGGTTCCGCCCACTGCTCCTGGCCCCGGCTGATCCATAATCTCCGCCCGGCCTGTAATTGCTGCAAGTGGCATTCCGCTGGCAATGCTTTTCGCAGACAGCAGAATATCGGGCACAAGACCGAAATGTTCACACGCAAACATTCGCCCTGTGCGTCCATAGCCGGTTTGTACTTCGTCGGCAATCAAAACAATCCCATACTTATCGCATATTGCCCGCAGCCCGCGAACGAACTCGACAGGTGGAACGATAAAACCTCCCTCGCCTTGAATCGGCTCGAAAAGGATGGCAGCGACCTGATTGGCGGGGATGCGATGGCGAAAGGTCTCCTCGATAGCCTGAAGGCTTTCGGCGGCTGCCTCCTTGCTCCGATACGAATTGGCGAACTGAACTCGATACACGTCCTGCGAGAAGGGGCCAAAGCCGTGCTTGTACGGCTTCTCCTTTGAAGTCACAGACATGGCCATATACGTCCGGCCGTGATACGCATCGTCGAAACAGAGGACCGCGGGGCGACCGGTGAACGATCGCGCGATTTTGATTCCATTCTCCACCGCCTCGGCGCCGGAGTTCACGAAGAACGTGCGCTTCTCACATTCGCCAGGAGCGAGGCTGTTGATTCGCTCTGCCAGCGCCACATAGCTCTCGTACGGCGCAACCATGAAGCACGTGTGAAGAAATGCCTCGCTCTGCTGCTGGATCGCATCTACAACCGCGCGTTGTGTGTGCCCTGCATTGATACAACCAATGCCGCCGTAGAAGTCGAGAAAGACATTTCCGTCCACGTCGGTGATCGTAGCGCCCGCGGCGCTCTGCACAAACACCGAAGTGATCTGCGGCACGCCGCGCGGAACAGCCTTCTGCTTCCGATTCCCCAGTTCGATCGATTTTGGCCCGGGAACTTTTGTGAGAAGTGAGATTGATGGCATGATTCCCCTTGTGTTTCGCCCTTGCCTTCCGATTGAAGCCAAGACGCAACGTTCTGAATTAGACAAAGTGTACCACCGAACTTGCGATAATTGTGTAGATTTTTTGAATCATAGCACTTTCGCAAGTTCCCGTTCCGCAAACTCCATCGCCGTCTTGCGAGCCGCTCGTGCGTAGAGAACAAGCGCCACTCCGAGCACAGTGCCGATTGCAAAGATGAGCTTGAGTTCGTAAGTCCACACGTGTCCTGCGACCTCCACAGGCACGAATGCCAGGCATATGCCCACAACGCTTGAAAGCAATCCTGCAACGCCATTGGTCAAAATGTACCCTCGCCTCCCGCCCGATTGTTGTTTCCAGGCTAGCCGAAGCATGGCCGCGAACATGTACACATTGGGAATAAGTTGCAACACGACTGAAATGCTGAGAAGCGTGAGGTACGCCTCGCTCACTGACGCGCCGAGATAGCTCATCAGGATCAGCAACGCAGACAGAACCGCGAACACGATGAGAGCGATATAGGGCGTGTGAAAGCGCGGATGCACACGTCCCATCGATTGGGGGAGATAATGGTCGATGCCTGCGACAAAGGGCAGCCTGGCTGTCCCTCCGAACCACGCAGATGCCGTCCCGAGAATTGCAACCGCCTCAAACAGCGCCAGCGGGGCCACCACAACACGAAGATCGACTCGCTGCGCCATGGAGTTGATTGTCTGCAACACGCCGGATAGAACCCCAATCTGTTCGTGCGGCATAGCCACCAGCATGGAGAAGGTCACACCGACATAAACTGCGCCGGAAATAACGCCGCCCCAGAAAATGGCGCCCGGAAGAACCTTCCGCGGCTCTCGAATTTCGTCTCCCATGATGGATGCCAGATCCAGCCCCTGCAGGCTGTAACAGATTGTTCCGAATACAGCGACAAGTCGCCAGTCGGCAATACGCGGACGCATGTCATGAACTGCAATTGCACTTCCATGTTGGCGCAGAATCATGGCCGCAAGGCCGCAAATCATGACTGCGCCTACAACTGTTCCGATCCCTCCAAGATTCGTGATCCACTTGCCTGCGGATTCTCCGCGAATGTTCAGGGCCAGGAGGAAGAGCAGCAGCACGGCAGCCGCGCCTCCAGTGAATTGTTGATTGTCGGCAAGCGCCTGAATGTCGGGACCGAACATGTAAACGCCGACTCCGATGCAGGACAGCAGCACCGTGGGCAGGTAGACGACATTAGCGAGCCAGTAGCACCATGCTGCGATGAACCCATGCATGCTGCCAAAACTGTTTTTTGTCCAAAGATAGACTCCGCCTTCTCCCGGCCACACTGCCGACAACTCGGTTACAGCTACTCCTTGAGGCCAGAAATAGCACCCGAGCGCCAGCAACCACAGCCACAGCGTAACTGGACCGGCGACTGCGATAGCGGGCACTATGTTGAGATTCGCGACAGCGGCAACGAACAGAAGGATCAAGTCCCGGCGGCCCAGAACCTTTTCCAGATGCGGCTCCGCGACCTCGGATGCCTTTGGCTTTGGGTCCGCAGTTTGCAGGGGACCTCCTCGGATAAACAATGTGTGCGAAGGTCCAGCCTCTAACAAATCCCATCAGTTTTAAATAAAGAAATCGATACTGCTCTAAAGTAAATAACTGTGATGGAGTCGCAGTTAGTCCACAAGATATCGCGAATGGAATGGAGAGTGCAGGGCTTGGCCTTCTCTGCGTTCTGGTACGCAAAGAAACGATACTCGGCCTTCGGAGGCTAAAAGTCGTCGCTGCAAGCTCAACGAGGTGGCCGGAAGCAACTTGCGATAAACAAGCAACTTTGGTTTATAATCGCGTTTGGCTGGACTTTTGTCAAGCAGAGGCGCCATTGCTCCGTTCAACTCGAAGGGATGCGCCGCTGCGCAGGACCGAAAAGTGGATTGCCATGAACGCGCACAGAATGCCGCGGTCGATGGTGCGCGTGCGCTGCACAGTTGCACGGATGCCCTGACGATCCTTATGATTCAGGACGGTGGGCTGCATGTGCCGTGCGCTCAAACGAAGTCTCGTCGTCATTTCAGAGCTGAAGAGGTCCGGAACCGTTTGCCGAAGAACGCAAAGCAGATAAAGAGTGAACCAGACCGCAAGAAGACGGTGAAGGCCCCACGACCGGACGGCGCTGAAATAGCGGTTTCGAAGCTATTTCGCATTGGTGCCGTGGCAAAGCGCCTGGGGATCTCTGCCTCCATGATTCGCGCCTGGGAGCGGCTCGGATTGAGAAGAGAGGCGACCCGCGAGGGCGCTCACAGGCTCTACTCTGAAGACGATGTTCAGCTTCTTTCCCGCGCCGTGTATCTCAGAAGGATTCAGAGACTAAACGCTCCTGCCATCATCGACCAGTTGCAGCGCGAAGGGCAGCTCCCCGGCTCATCCAGCGCTCGTCCGGCAGCCAGGATCCGCGCCACCGGCAACCACCTTCGTGCGCTGCGGCTTGAGCGCGGGCAGTCGCTCGCTCAGGTGGCCGCCGCGGTTGGCATTTCCACCGGGTTTCTCAGCAATCTTGAACGCTCCCAAACAGGCGTCTCGCTTGGAATCATGCACCGCCTAGCCCAACACTATGGAACATCGCTGTCGAAATTCTTCTATCAGGCCGATTCTCCCGGACCGCTGGTGCGGAAAGGAAAGGGCCGAGCATTGGCAGGTGGCGATGGAGTCCGAATGGAGATACTTGCCTGGGGCGAGATTGCGATGGAACCCCACATTTTTCACGTCGCCCCCGGCAAGGGAAGCGCGGAGCCTTATTCCCACGAGGGAGAAGAGTTTCTTTATCTGGTTCGTGGCGCACTTTGCATTACTTTGGACGAAGAAGTATTCCAGCTCAAGCAGGGAGATAGCTTCTACTTTGCCAGCAAAGTCAAACATAGTTGGCTAAATCGCGGCAAGACGGAGGCAGTCATTATCTGGATTAACAGCCCCTCCGCTTCCGAGATGCGCGGTATTTGAACCTCAAGGAGCGTTGGATGGCTTGCGAATGACCTTCTTAGATGACTTGAACTCAACCACTTGGGCATTTACCTTTGTAACTCTTGCACTTTGCGCACTTTTTGCCTTTTCAAGAAACCGCACTTGGTGGGATGTCCAGCCAATTATAGGACGGCTCAGGCTCGTTCTACTTCTCTCCGGGGTCTGCTGGTCTGGAATCATGGGCTTGAGCACCCTGGAGAATGCCTCGGACGCCCGGCATGGGACAGTTACTGGGCCACTCGATGTCGTTGGCTACACTTACGCCGGCCGCGGCACTCACATAAATCGGTATCTGGCGCATGTCGAAGGTGCAATGGCTCATAACATTACCCTAGTTATGGAACCCAGAGCGCAGGCGGTTCTTACAAAGCAGAAGAGGTTATCCGGATTTACGGTCGGTTATCTCGCCGACCCCATGATGGTTCGTCCGGATGTCTTTGCTTTCAAGGTTGTGGATATCTCCAATCCCGAGACGGGCGCATCCTACTATCACATAGACACCGCCCGTCACGCCGTTCGCGCTGGATTCTTCTTTGCCGATGGAGTTCTGTTCGCCGCCTTGTTCATGTTGGCTATTCGCGTTCGAACGCATCCGCCAGAAACCCGGATGATGGACTCCGCGAATTGAAGATGAGCATCGCCGGACTGCAGCTACGGCATGGAGGCTGCGGGTTCCACTTCCGGGGGCACAGGAATCGACGGTGTCCTGTACCCCTCCCGGGCCAGGTGCGCTCCCATTTGCGCGTACATCGACTCGTCCTGCGGTTGTGTAGTGGCCAGACCATCCACATACCGGTTATACATACAAAATGCCGCGGCAATCAGCACTGTGTCGTGAATCTCCGTGTCGGTTGCGCCCTGCTCGCGGGCAGCATCCACCGCGCGGCGCGTCACGTTCTTGCCGCCGCTCTGAACTTGCCCCGCAATCGCCAGCAGCCGCTTCAACTTCTCTGAGACCGGCGCTTGTTCAAAATCGGTTCGAACCAGTTTCACAGTCTCGGCGCTACCCAGGTGGCAAGCCGCCGCTGCGCCGTGACTGGTATGGCAGAAGTAGCATTCGTTGAGTGAAGAAACATAGGTGGCGATCAGTTCGCGCTCGCCGGCCGTGAGGCTGTTAGGCTCGTGCAGCAGAACGTGCGCCAGTTCACGCAGCGGCTTGGCCGTCTCAGGCCTGAAAGCAAAGGCCGAGCTGATTCCAGGCAGTTGTGCAGGCAGGGGAATATGCGGCATCTTCAAGCTCCTTTGGTGGTGTGTTCCTGGTGAGGCAGGTACTCTTTGCTCATGGTCACGTAGCCTTCTTTCGCGGTCTTCTTGCCGCGCTGCCGGTAGAGTTCTTCATCGTGAGGCTGCCAGGTGTCCAAGCCGTCAACGTAGCGGTTGTACATGCAGAATGCGGCCGCGATCAGCACTGTATCGTGAATCTCCACATCGGTTGCACCTGCACGGCGCGCCGCTTCCACATCGCCCGTGGTCACCTGCTTGCCGCCCTGTTGCACCTTGCCGGCAATCGTCAGAAGAGCCTTCAGTTTCTCTGGAATTTCGGCGTGAATGAAATCGCTTTTCACACAACGCACCAGGTCTTCATTGTCCTCAAGGTGCGCCGCGGCAATGGCGCCATGCACGGTCTGGCAGAAATAACAATCATTCTGAGATGAGACATAAGTAGCGATCAACTCGCGTTCGCCCGGAGTGAGTGAGTTTGGGGCATGCAGCAAAACTTCGGCCAGGTCATTGAGCGGCTTTGCAGTCTCGGGGCGAAAGGCCATTGCCGCTCGAATACCTTGCAGCCCTTCGGGAAGTCGAATGTGTGCCATATGTTTTTCAGTTCCCTTCGTAAGTTAGCGGTGTCGCAGTCTGCCGCGCCGTGAGGAAATGATGCACCGCAAGCCCGGCTAGGACAACGCCCACACCAATCAATGCGGGCAACGGATTGTGCAGTAGAATCAGCATGCCAATCGCGCCGCAGAGGATGATAAAGACGATCGGAGCAGCCGGAAACCACCAGCCTCTAACCGGTTCCCGCATCCGAAACAGCGTGGATGCGGTCAGCGCCAGAAACGCTACGGCAGAAAAGATGATGTACGCCAGTACGCGATCGAACGCACCCAGAAACAGAACCGCCAGCGACAGTACAGTCTGCAGCAGGATTGCATTTGCGGGAGTGCCGAAACGCGGATGCAGTCTTGCGAAGACCGGAAAGAACGCGCCGGTCTGCGCCATGGCGCGCGTTACGCGCGGAGAAGCCATGGTAAGTGCCGCCATTCCTCCGAATACGCAAACCAGCACGCAGACCGAGAGCACTTTGGCTCCTGCCGTGCCAAACAGCGCTTCTCCAAATTGCGCCACGAACGCGGTGTTGGACGTCAGGCGATCGATCGGCAAAACTGCAAGGAAAGCCGCGCTGATGAGCAGATAAATGAGCGTCACCAACGCGACACCCCCGAGAAACGCAAGCGGCAAGGTTCGCCTCGGGTTGCGCACTTCGCCGGCTATCTTGCTGGCCTCCCACCACCCTCCGAAACTGAAGAAGGCACTGACAACCGCGCCGGAAATCGCCGGCATCAACGCCTCCGCTCCAGAGCGGCGAGCGACGAAAGGGATCAAGTTGCCGACGTGCGCGTGCCCTGAAATTGCTGCCCAACTCACCAAGGCAAGCAGCACAAACAGCTTGAGAATATTCACGACGGTCATCAGTCCGCCGCTCAGCCGCGTTCCCGCAACGTTCACCACACCGAAGATGCAGAGGATAGACGGGGGCACCAGGGCAATTGCTCTTCCATCTAGCGGAACCACTTGGGCAACATAGGCCGCGGCGCCAACGGCAAGAGCCGCAGCAACTCCGGGGTACATCACGATGGAGCTCATCCAGCCGTAAAGGAACGCGATTCGGTCGCCATAACCGGCCCGCAGATAGACATACTCGCCGCCTGACTCGGGAAAGCGAATCGCCAGTTCCGCATAACAAAGCGCCCCGCACATCGCCATCAGCGCCACTCCTATCCACACCGAGGCCAGGAGTAAAGGAGAAGCCAGCGATTTGGCCATAGTGGCTGGAGTCAGAAAGATGCCAAGGGCAATCGACTCGCCAACGACAATTGCAATCGCCGCCGGCAGGCCAAATTGTCGTCGCTCCGAGGGGACGGGGAAGGACATAACGCACACTGTAACATCGAACGATGCCGGCGTTGAAGACATTCGCCGCCCAAAAAAGGTGGAGAAAAACCTCCACCGAAAGGGCGATGACGGATTTGCGCCGGGTCGCTAGAATGTGACTCGCTCATGCGTCCTCTGTCCCCCAACGCACTGAAGCGGCGCATTGTTCCGCGCCGCTTCAGCTTGGCTCCCGGCCTTCCCCTCTCCGGCTATTGTTGGAAGAGATCGAAGCTGTCGCCGTCCCATCCAGCCGTGTTTTGTACCTGGATGAGAGTCGCTTCGGTCGGCGAGATCATGTAGCCGACGACGAACGGAGTCGACCCAATCGAGATCGCGATTCGACCCGTTGTCGGTTCAACTCCATAAGTCGGCCCTGAGATCGTCGAGTCCAGCGTCATGTCTTCCGACGATCCAGGCGCCTGCACCGTATCCGTGGTTCCAGTCAGCATTCCGCCCGATCCGAATTGAAGTGTGCCCGACTCTGTCTGCGGATAATTATGCGTTGGATTGATGTTGTACGCCAGGGGGGACACCGTCCCCAGCGCAAAACTCGTGCCTGCAAGCGCTGAAGCCGAGAATCCTCCGCTCGGCACAGTCTGTCCAAGCATGGTGTAAAAACCGATTCCCAAAGCCCCATCCAAGCCGAACCCAGAGCCTGGACCATACAAGTAGAAGTTCGGTGTATTGGTGTTGAGGCCGCTGATGGTCAAGTATCCCGACGATGAAACGGTATAGGTCCCCGTTCGTGTAAGGTCAAGGCTCACCATTCCGCCGGAGTTTTGATCGCGCACCTCATTCACTCCGCCAGCCCCGTTGAATGTGTACTGGCCTACGCGTATATCGTCGTACACCGGCGCAGTAACACTGGTTGTATGGAACTTGTGGTAAACAGAGCTGCCTGTAAACCCGCTCTGGCTGTAGGTGATGTTAGCCTGCTGAATTGCCTGCCCGGCCAATAATGCGTTACTCGCATCTGTGCTCAGCAGCAGCAGCTTATTGCCAGCGCCTACGGCGTACGCGATAAACGTCACCGTGGCGGTATTCGATCCTTGTGTGATTCCCAGAGTGATCGTGCCGCGCCCGGTCGCTCCCATGGTGTACCCGATTGCGGAGTTTGCCGCAGTTGTAAGCAGCGGTACCTGCGCGTTGTATTGCGTGCTTTGCGTCGCCGAATCGTAGTTGGCGAAATCAAGTTGCCCGCCGTTGATGCCGCCGCTTCCATTGAAGACTACCTGCCCGATTCCGGCTTGCCGCACTGGCTGAGGGCCGCCCGCGCTGGATCCCTGGAAGCCGAAGGCATACCCGCTGCTCAGCGTTGCCGTGTTCACCGTCCCCGTCCGGATCTGGAAGAATCCAGTCAGCACATACCCCGATCCGTCGGCCAGGATGATGCGCCCACTTTGCGCCACGCCGCCCGTAATCGCCTCTGTCGAGAAGCAGAAGGTGCTGGTCGGGGGCAGGCCGGAGGCGGCCGCTCCCGTATTCGTCCACGTAGCCATGCCCCGGTGGTCGGTGCCTCCAATCGAATAACTTCCGCTGAAGGTGTAGTTCTGCTCGGTCTGCACCGCCCCGCCATGCGAGTTGACGAAGCTCAGCCCATTCACATCGGCCATGCCTGACGTCACATTCCCCGCGCCATCTGCAGTAAACGCGCCGGCCATGTCGTACGGCAAGCCTGCGGGATCGAAGCCCGTCAGCAGCATGCCATAGGTCCCGCTCAATACGCCATTCCCGCTTCCGTCGTGCGTGCATGATGGAAGTGTCGCGCTGTTGACCACCAAGCCGTACGACGCAAAGGCCGATTCGCCGCCGGCGTCCTTCACCTGCACCTGGAAAGTGTACACACCCACCGATGTTGGAGCGCCCGTAATCTGTCCCGATGCGGACAAGCTCAACCCAGGGTTCGGTGTTCCCGTGGCCAGGATCCAGGTGTAGCTGCCTGCTCCGCCAGTTGCCTTCAGCGTCGTCGAATAAGCCGTGCTCACCGTCCCTGGCAACAGCGCAACTGTCGTTATCTGGAGATAATTGTTCACCGTCAGCATCAGAGTGGCACTCGCCAGGTTGTTTGCTGAGTCCTCTACCTGGACCGTGAAGGAAATCGGCGATGTTGTGGCGGCCATCGGCTTTCCCATCAAGTTACCCAACGAAGAGAGGGTGAGGCCCGTCGGAAGCGTGCCCGACGTTATCGACCAGGAGTAGCCAGTCCCGCTGCCGCCCGTCGCGTTGAGCATCTGCGTGTACTGTTCTCCGTCCGTCGCATTTGGCAACGAAGTCGTGGTGATGCTCAACATGGGATATGAGACCGTTATCGATAGCTTCGCGCTCCCATAGTCGTTATATGAATCGGTGGCCTGCACGGTAAACACCGCGGTTCCGGCCACCGTTGGCGTTCCGGTAATCGCGCCCGCTGAAGAAAGCGTCAATCCAGCCGGAAGTGCCCCGGCGGCGATCGAGTAGGTCAGCGCCCCCACCCCGCCTGTGGCCGCAACCGTGGCCGAATAGGCATTGTTCAACGTCGCGGCCGGCATGCTGGTCGTCGTGATGGTAATCGCCGGTGCCGTGATTGCGAGTGTGTACCCCGCCGTCGCCGTCAGGCTCGGTGAGCCGGAATCGCGCAGTTGCACCGTGAACGTGGAGTTTACGGCTCCAGTCGGCGTCCCGCTCAGCACGCCGGTTGCCTGGTTAAGCGAAAGCCCTGGAGGCAGATTGCCGTTGACCTCGCTCCAGGTATACGGCGGTACGCCTCCAGTGCCTGCCAAAGTTGCGGAATAAGGAGTGCCTACCCCACCCGCGGCTAATGCTCCCGCAGCTGTCGTAATTGACGGATTAGGTGGAACAGTGAGGGCGATCGATGTGCTGATGCTCGTATCCTGCACGGAGGTAGCCGTCACGGTCACACTGAGTGCGCTCGTCACCACTGCTGGGGCTACGTAGGTGGCCGATGCATTGCTCACAGTTGTCAACGAGCCGCATGTTGCGCCGGTGCATCCGGTCCCGCTCAGCGCCCAACTCACCCCAAGCCCCGTTGTGCCCGTTGATGAGGTCGCATTCAGCGTCACGGAGTTTGTAGGATCGACCGTGGTGCTGGCCGTGGCAGCGAGGGTGAACGTAGCCGGTGGCGCGGAAGTACCTCCACAACCACAGACGATAAGCAGAACCAGGGGTAGAGCCAGAGATGCGATGCGCAGAGAGTGGAGATGCACGGTTTCCTCCGGGATGTGCGGCTTGGCAGTCAGTTGTTCGTCAGAAGTGCCAGGCAGAACAGCGGAAGACGGGGAGCGTACCGCCGGCTGATTCCTGTCACCAACTCAGGGAACCTTCTATTCAACACAGCGTAGAGAGCAGCAAAAAGCCCTCATCGGGCGCGGAGATTTTCCGTCGCGGGTGCCGTCCGGTGCAAATGCGGGTGGCCCTCCGCTCCCTTCTGCGGCATACTGGAAGGAATTGATTCCGGGGCTGAACGATGGACCGGCACGATCCGGGTGAAGTCACAATACTCTTGGAACGTTGGCGAAGCGGCGACCCTGCCGCATTTGAGGCCCTTGTGCCGCTCATTTACGAGCAGTTGCACCGCATTGCGACCGGGTTGATGCGCCATGAGCGTCCGGATCACACACTGCAGCCAACGGCCTTGCTGAATGAGGTCTATATGCGCCTTGTCCGCCAGCGCAAGGCCGACTGGACAGATCGCAAGCACTTCTTCACTTTTGCCGCCATGCTCATGCGCAACATTTTGACCGACCACGCCCGTTCCCGGTTGGCGGACCGGCGTGGGGGCCCGAACCGCATTGCCCTGGAACTCAGCGACGATATCGCCTTTATCGGCACCGAAGACGACCGCATTCTCGACCTCAATCGCGCTCTCACCCGTCTGGAACAAGTCGATCGGCGCAAAGCTCGTCTGGTCGAGATGCGTTTTTATCTCTCGTTCACAACGGACGAGGCCGCCGAAGCCTTGGAGATATCGCGCGCCACTGCGGAACGGGACCTCAAGTTCGCCAGGACCTGGCTCTTCCGCGAATTGTCGGGGGCGCCAGCCATATGAGCGGCCCTTATCGTGATTCGGATCGGGATCCTGTCCCCGGCCTGGCAGCCGAGGCCGAAAACCGCTGGCAGCAAATCGAGACTCTCTTTCATCGCGCCATCGAATTACCCTTTGAACAGCGCGAAGCAGCGGTTCGCTCCTGGTGTCCAGGCAACAACGAACTGATTCAGGAGGTCCTTTCTCTCGCTCATTCTGCGGACGATCTCGCGGAATTGCAGACCCAAGCGCAGCCCGAACCGGCCGATCCCTGGCTCGACAGAACCCTCGGCCGCTACCGCGTCGTGGCCTTCATAGGCCGCGGAGGCATGGGGGCTGTCTATAAAGCATTGCGCCCGGGAATCGAAGGTCCGGATGGCGGGGAAGTCGCAGTCAAAGTCATTGCCAGCCGTCTCTATTCCCCGTTCCTGCAGGAGCGATTTCTCGACGAGCGCCGCGCCCTGGCAGCCCTGACTCACCCTCACATCTGCCGGATATTCGATGGCGGCGTCACCCCGGAAGGCGAGGCTTATTGCGTCATGGAATACATCCGTGGCGCGCGGCTCGATGAGTTTTGCCGAGGCCAAGGCGTCACTCGCGATCGCCTTCTCCAGCTTTTCAGCGACCTCTGCGAAGCCGTAGCCTTTGCCCATCGCAACATGATTCTGCATGGCGACCTCAAGCCCTCCAACGTAATGGTTGCCGCCGAGGGCGAAATCAAGCTACTTGACTTCGGCACCGCAAAATTGCTCTCCGCCGCCAACCAGGACGGAAGTCGTGACTCGGAACTGCTCGCCGTTACGCCCGGCTACGCTAGCCCTGAGGCTCTGCGCGGCGATCGGTGCACCACTGCGGCCGATGTTTACTCCCTGGGCGCCATCTTGTGCAGATTGCTCACCGGCGAAATACCTTCACCAGCCACCGGTTCGCCCACCATTTCGCCCCACCTGCCATCAAGCCTCGATTCAATCGCTGCTCCGCACGGCAAATCGGTCGCGCACGCCTCGATTCCTGCCGACCTTGAAGCCATCGTGCTCAAGGCCATCGATTCCGATCCCTCCGCACGCTATGCCACGGCCGCCGCCCTGGCGCGCGATGTACAAAGGTTTCGTGCCCAACGCCCGGTGGAGGCATCCGGCAACGGCTGGCCCTATCGCGCACGCAAATTTGCAGCGCGCAATCGGCTCGCGCTGACGGCCGGCGCAGTCGTCCTTTGCGCTCTCGGTGCCGGTTTCGCCGCCGTCGTTCATGAGACCCGCCTGGCCATGACCCAGGAACAGCGCGCTCGCCGGGAGATCGTTCAAGTCAGGCAACTGGCCAATTTCCTCGTCAACGATCTTTATGACCAGGTTGCCCTCATGGCCGCCTCTACCGGTGCACAACGCAAGCTCGCCGCTGAGGCCTCCGCGTATCTCGACGCCATGGCGCCCGATGCCGCCGGCGATTTTCCCCTCGAAATGGACATGGCAAATGCCTATGCCCGCCTTGGCGGCGTACTCGGCAGTCCGGAGCAGGACAACCTGGGTGACACGGCCGGAGCCATCGCTGCGGTGACCAAGGCTGTAGACATCACGCAAGATGCGCTCAAGTTGCGCCCCCCCGATCCCGAAGCGCTACGTCACGCGTCCCGCGCCCTGCGCATGCTCAGCGAGATCGAGTTCGGGGACGGCCGGGCTCAAATTGCGTTGCAACACGCCTCGAACGGAGCAGAACTCAACGAGGGGCTCCTGCAACTTGGACCATCCCCGGATGCAGCCGATCTCCGCGAAGCCACTCGTCTTCAAGTGCTCATCGGCGACGAATATGGTCTGCAGGGCGGCGAGAGCATCGGCGATGTCGGCGCGGCCATCGCAGCCTATCGCCGCGGATTGCCTTTCGCCGAAGTCCTGCTGAAGCGAGATCCGCACGATCTGCAGGCCCTGCGCGCGGCTGCCAACGTCCATATCAAGATCGCCAATCTGCAGCGTGAGGCACAGCCCGCGGTTGCTCGGCAGGGCTACCAGTCCGCGCTCAATCTCCTCCTTCAAATCGCCAGTCCGCCCCCCGTCGTCGAGCGGCAAAAAGCCATCGTCTATCAGAACCTGGCCCGCTGCCTCTTCTACGAAGAAAAGCCGCGGGATTCCCTCAAGATGTACTCCCAGGCATGGCAGATCATGTCGGAAGCAGTGCGCCAGGACCCGCAGAACATGCGCACGCAGCAGAACCTCGCCAGTCTCCTCAACGACTTCGGGCAGGCCAACGAGAAGCTCAAAGACTGGCCGGCCGCGCGTGCCAACTATGCTCACCTTGTCGCCGTCCTGGCCTCTGCGCTGGCCCGCAACAAAGACAACCACGTCTGGCGCGAGCACTACGCCCAGGCGCTTATCGAACTTGCGGGAGCCGACTATCACCTTGGAGACCGTTCGCTTGCCGAGCAGGAGGAACGCCGCGGAGTTGCAGAGTCAGTGCATATTGCCGAATTGCCCGATGCCTCCGCCGACGATAAAGACGGTGCGGCCGCAAATCTCCTCAATGCCCAGTTGCGCGGCTTGAGAAATCCAGCGAGGGCCCTTCAGTTTTCCACCCGAGCGGTCGAGATGGAGAAGGGTTCCGATCCCGAGGTGGTCATCACGCTCGCACAAGCCCAGGCAGCCTGCGGCCAGACCGAGGCCGCGCGAGCTACCGTGAAGAGAGTCCTGTCCGTGCCCGTCTCCAATGACGTTCGCCGCATGGCCGATCGTCTGCTTACCAAACTTCCCCCTGAGCCGCGCTGATTGCAACTACTCAGTCAGCGTCCGCCGCGCATCTGCTCCAGGCTCGCCCGCACTTCGGCTGCATGAGCCGCATGGGCGCTTTTGCCGCTCAGAATCGCCAGCCCGCTTTGCGCCGCAGCCACTACGGCCTCATGCGACCCCTTCTCCCTCTGCAGGAGTTGCCCCAGCTGAAGGTAGTCGCGCGCAAGCTCGACGCGAAACTCCGCGTCGTCCCCAACCTGGTTCGACAGATCGTCCAGGCTCGCCTTGGCCCTTGCCAGCACTGCATCTTCCGCAGCTCCCGAGTTCGGAACACTCGCAAGCTCCTCGGAGAGCTGCCCCAGCAACGACGACGTCAGCCGCTGCATCTCATGCAATCGCGCCTGCGCCGTTCTGCGCGAGTTCTCCGCTCGGACCGCCTCCCGCACCACAAATCCCGCTCCCCCCGCCGCAATCGCCAGAAGACAAAAGGCCGCCGCCGTTAATGTGCGATTCCGCCCTGCGAACCTCCATGCGCGGTACCAGGCCGTCCCCGCCCGCGCTGCCACCGCCCTCCCGTTCAGATAGTTGTCGATGTCGGCCGCGAAGTCGCCCGCGGTCAGATACCGTGCGCCCGCCTTCGGCCATACCGATCGCTCAACGATCGCGTCGAGGTCGTTGCGCAGGTTGAGTCCGGGCGTCAACCCTTCTTCCCTGCCCCCCTTTGACTCGAGCGCTTTCCGCTGTCCACTGAGCAGCGCCATGAGCATCTCACCGGCAGCTCGAATATCTTCCCCTGTGGTGATCGTCCCCTTTGAAGGTTCCGCTCGCTCCCCGAATCCAAGCACATGCAGATGTCCGTCCGCATCCACAACCACCTTCTCCAAATTCAGATGGCCATGCACAATAAGCCGTTGATGCGCATGTTCCAACACCTGAAGCACTTTCTGAATCAACTCCAGCTTCGGCCGCCTCTGCTCGAGGAACTTCGCGCAATATTCATCCAGCGGAGTACCCTCGGCTGACTCCATCGCAAACCACCGTCTCTCTGCATCGTCCACTCCCGCATCCACGAGCGCAGGAATCGACCGGTGATTTAACGCCGCCAACACTTCTTCTTCGGCCCTTACGCGCGCGCCGGAGGCTGCATCGCCGGTGTTGGCCAGCTTCACGAACACTGTCTGGCTAAAATCCTCCACACGCTCGGCCCGCCACACAACCGCGTCTCCATCGCTGCGCATCGCCCTTATCAGCCGGAATTTGCCTACCATCCGGTTCCCATTGCCATCGCTTTCGCTCATCTCCGGCCGCATAAGCACAGTATGCCAAACCATGCCTCCGGTTTTCTCGATTTCTGTTTTCGACAGTCCGCACAGCGGCATTTGGACAAAGCCGGACACTTGCTTGCCGGAACTTGGCTGCTACGCGACCGCAGCCAAAGGAGTTCCCTCGTTCAGGTCAAGTCCATTGGAAGCTATATAAAAACTTCTCTTGGTGTGAAAGGGCACGACTCCAGTCGTGTCTCCATGAGCCTTTGGCCCACCCAAGTGGATGAAAACGCCGGCGGATGCTGTGTCGCGTGAAGCGCCCCGGGGGCCAAATCGAAAATAGCCCAGGGCAGAAGCCCTGGGTGAGTGACCCCAAATTGTCGCGCAAGCCCCGGAGGGGCGGCCGATTCAGACGCATACAACGCAAAGACCTTAGCCTGCGTTTTCGACCCTGCCGCAAGCGGCTGAAAACATGAAGGGCATTAGCCCCGGAGGCACGCTCACCTTCCGCTCGCTCGTCGATGGCGCCTTCAAGCGAACTGACTGCGAGGCTGGGGAGAGCTTTTGGCTCTCCCCAACCCGTAACTACTGCGCGGTGATGCTGAGCGGACCGAGGGTGGTCGACTGCGCCCCGGTGTCGGTGGCCACCACGGTGACCTGGTGGGTTCCAACAGCCAACGACGCGGCTGAGTAGGTGAACGAGTACCCGGCGTTGGTGTAGGCCGCATTGTCGAAGTAGGCGGCCACATCGGAGCGATTCAAGCCGAGGGTGGGCGTACCGGCCAGATTCCCGTCGATATAGACCTTGACGTTGCCCAGGGGCGCACCGTCGGTCTGATCCGCGACCCAGCCGGTAACCAGCAGAGAGTCTGCCCGGGAAATGGTTGTCTTGCCGGTTGTCTTGTCGACCGCCTCCTCCAGGTTGCCGAAGGGAGGCGGGACTGTCTTGGGCACCACTGTGATCTGGATGGGCCCGAAGTTGCTCGATTGCCCTTCCTTGTCGATCGCCATCGCCGTCACCGCATGGGTTCCGATTGAGAGTCCGGCGACTGGATAGACCAGCTTGTAGCCCGACAGGGCATAGGCCGGTTTGTTGAAGTAGGCGGCGACATCGGAGCGATTCTGGCCGGTTGTCGGGCTGCCGATGAGCTTGCCGTCCACGTAGATGGTGATGCCGCTGAGCGGCGCACCGTCGGTTTGATCGGCAACCCACCCGGTGACCAGAAGCGAATCCGTTTGCGCGACTGTGGACTTCAAGGTACTGCTGTCGATCGCCTGGTCCAGGCTGCCAAAAGGCGGAGGCACTGCAGAAGGCGCCAGAACATTGATGCTCAGCTGTCCAAGGGAGGTCGTTTGACCGCCGGAGTCCTCCACCACCACAGTCACTTTGTGGCTTCCGACGGTTAGCGACGCTGCTGGGGCGATGAGTTGGTAGCCGGCCTGCGCAAAGGCCGGATTGTTGTAGTAAGTGGCCACGTCGGCCCGGAGCAGGCCAGTGACAGGAGCGCCGAAAAACACTCCATCGACGTACACTCTGACGATTTTCACGGGCGAGCCGTCGGTTTGGTCGGCGGCCCAGCCGGAAACCAACAGCGAATCCGTCTGGAAAACCGTCGAGGTCAGGGTTTCCCTTCCGACTGCCTGGTCGAGGCCGCCGAAGGGCGGCGGGATAGCGGCAGGCGCTTGCACGTTGATGGTCAGCGGACCCAGGGTCGTCGTCTGACCGCCGGAGTTCGCCGCAACTACGGTAACCGTATGGCTGCCGAGGGCAAGCGAGGCAACCGGGGCGATGAGTTGGTAGCCGGCCTGAATGTAGGCCGGTTTGTCGAAATATGCGGCCACATCGGGGCGGCTCAGGCCGGTGATCGCGGCGCCGAAAAACGCTCCATCGATGTTGACCCAGACCGACTTCAGCGGCGATCCGTCGGTTTGGTCGGCGGCCCAGCCGGTCACCAGCAGCGAATCCGTCTGGAAAACGCTCGTGCTCTGGGTTGTGCTGTCGACCGCCTGGTCCAGGCCGCCGAAGGGCGCCGGGATGAGGTGGGGAGCAACCACGTCGATCATGAGCGGCCCGAAAGTAGTCGCCTGGCCGCCGGAGTCCATTGCTGTCACAGTAACCGCATGAGCTCCAACCGCAAACGATGTGGCTGGATAGAGCATTTCGTAGCCTGCCTCGGCATAGGCCGGATTCTTGAGATAAGCGGCAACATCCGGGCGAGCCACACCCAGTGTGGGTGTACCGACCAGGACACCGTCCACAAAAACCTTCACGTCCCTCATGGGCGAGCCGTCGGTCTGGTCGGCCGCCCAACCGGTGATCTGCAGCAAATCGCCCTGGTAAACCGTGTTGCTGTTGCTGGTGTTGCCAACCGCCGTATCGAGACTGCCGAAGGGCGGCGGAATCGACGCGGCCGCTTTCACGGTGATGGTAAGCGGCCCCAGGGTCGTCGATTCTCCCCCTGAGTCGACGGCGACAACTGTGACCGCATGGGTTCCAGCCGTGAGCGATCTGGCAGCGTAGAGCATCCGGTAGCCGGAATTGGTGTAGGCCGGATTCTTGAGATACGTGGCCACATCCGGGCGAGCCAGTCCCAGCGTGGGCGTACCGATCGAGACGCCGTCGACGTAGACCTTGACGTTGCCCAACGGCGCGCCATCGGTCTGGTCGGCAACCCAGCCGGTCACCTGCAGCAAATCCCCCGGATAAAGCGTATTGGTTGTGCTGAAGCTGCCCACCGCCGAATCGAGCCCTCCAAAAGGCGGCGAAATGGCGGCGACGGTGACGGTCAGCGGCCCCAGAGTTTTCGACTCTCCACCGGAGTTGATGGCCACGACCGTAACCGCATGAGATCCGGCCGATAGATTGCGGGCTGGATACGCTATTTGATAGCCGGAATTGAGGTAGGCCGGATTCTTGAGATACGTGGCCACATCCGGACGTACCAGGCCCAGCGTCGGCGTCCCGATCGCGATGCCATCGACATATACCTTGACGTTGCTCAGCGGCGCGCCGTCGGTTTGATCGGCAACCCAGCCGGTCACCAGCAGCGAATCGGCTTGAGAAAGCGTGCTCTTGTTGCTGGCGCTGCCCACCGCCGTGTCGAGACCGCCGAAGGGCGGCGGCAGGGCGACAGTCGTGAAGCTGGCCTTGTCGAGAGTCGTCGAAATGCCAAACGAGTCGGTCGCCACGGCAGAGACTGTATGCTGACCCGCACTCAGAGTGTTGGCCGCATAGTTGAAACTCCATCCGGAATTGGCATAGGCCGGGTTCTTGAAATATGTGGCAACATCCGGACGTGCGCCACCCAGAGTGCCGTTGCCGGCCAGGACTCCATCGATCAGAATCTGCACCTGTCTGACCGGCGCCCCGTCTTGCACGTCTGCCGCCCAGCCCAACACCGACAGAGTATCGTTGCTGAGCATCGTGGCCGACTTGCTGGTCGCGCCCATAGCGGAGTCAAGCGACCCAAACGGAGGTTGGGCGGTCACGGTGATCGAAGCCGTGCTCATCGAGTTGCCGTAGTAGTTTGAGGCCGCACTGTCCGGAACGTAATTGACCGTAAGCGTGTCGCTGCCCACCTTCAGGGAACCGCCGGGAATGCCGATGGTCAGGGCGCCGCCGCTGAGAGTCGCTGTCGTACTATAGCCGCCCCCGGTCAACGTCATAGAACCGGTAGGAGATGGAGCACCGGCTACACCGCTGACGGCAACCGTCACCGTCAGCGTCTGTGTGGAGTTGATCGTCGTAGCGGACGGTGTTGCCGTGACGGCAGGTGTCGCCCCATTCACAGTCAACTGAACCGTCGCGTTGGCGGTGGTGTAGTCGGTCGAATCCGTAGGAGTGAAGTTCACCGACAGCGGATGCATTCCGGCGTTGAGCATTGTGCCCAGAGAGGGCGTGTAAACAAGGGTGCCCGGCGTGGCGCTTGTTGCGTTCAGCTGGGCTGCGCTCAATGCGGTGCCGTAGGTAATGGCAGCCGGCGCCGGCCAACTGATCGACGGCGTCCCCTGGGTGATGGCAAACGGTGCGCCGGACGAACTCGCACCGGATGTGGACACCGTGACACTGGCTGTTCCCACCGTGGCGATCAGGCTGGCCGCAACGAGAGCAGTAAGTTCTGTCGAACTCACATAGGTTGTCGCCAGTACAGTGCCGCCCCACTGTGCGGTTGAGCTTGAAGTAAAGCTGGTGCCGCCGATCTTCAGCGTGAATGCCGCGCCTCCGGCAGTCGTCGAAGCCGGGCTCAGGCCCGAGATGGTTGGTGCCGAAGCCGTAAGCTGATACTCCCACAGATCGTTAAGCACGCCAATATTGCCGTTTGAATCGACGCCATATCCTCCAAAGAGCCAGAGATTGCCGTTATGGTCGGTCCATGCGCTCGCGCCAACCCGGCTTCCGGGATTATTGTTGGCCGCCGTCGGATCCTCGTACACGCCTGTTACGCCGCAGAGGCTCATGCCATTCGACGCCGTACAGTCGCTCCCCAATGTGGTACTGCCGCTCACCCATGCCCATTCGCTGGTGGTGGTGTTGAACTCCCAAAGGTTGTTGAGAAGATAGTCGCTCAGGGCGATTCCTCCCTCTCCCCCTCCAAAAAGCCAGTGATTGCCGCTGCTGTCGGTCCAAACCGAGGCTCCCGATTGGCTGCCGGGAAGATTTCCAGCAGCTGCGGACCCGAATGTCCCGAACACGCCTGAAATGTCGGAGCAGAAATAGTCGCCGCATGGCAAACTGCTGGCTCCGCCCATCCATGCCCATTCCTGGTTCGAAGGATTGAACTCCCACAGATCGTTCAGGTCGCCCTGATTGCTGGCCGATCCCATGCTCAACATCTGCCAGGAATTCCAAAGCGGTCCGCTTGTGCCGGTCGAATCCAGACCCTGTCCGCCCAAGAGCCAGAAATTCCCGCTGCCATCGGTCCAGCTTGAAGCGTAAGCTCTGCTGCCGGGGATATTTCCGGATGCCGCAGTTCCCGGTGTCCCGTACACCCCGGCCTGACTCACGGAGCTGCTTCCGCCCATCCATGCCCATTGCTGGGAGGTGGGATTGAACTCCCACAGGTCGTTCAGCAATGCATTACAGCACAATCCTGAAGATTGCTCGCCTCCAAAGAGCCACAGATTCCCTCTGCTATCGGTCCAGCTGTTCGCACCCATGCGACCTCCGGGAAAATTCCCGGTGGCCGGAGTGCCAATGGTCCCGTAAACACCCGGCTGGCCACAGTAGGACATCCCTGACTCGCAGTTGGACCCGGCCTGACCGGTTCCGTTCACGAACGTCCATTCCACGGTGGAAGGATTGAACATCCACAAATCGTTTAGAATGCCGGCGTTGCCCAGCGAATCGTCGCCATACCCCGCAAAGAGCCAGAAATTTCCGCTACTGTCGGTCCAACTGCTGGCTGAGTCTCGGCCACCCGGAAGATTTGTTTCCGCGGCAACGCCCAACGTGCCGTACACCCCCAGTTGACCGCAGGAGGTATTTCCGTCGAGGTCGGTGAATGTGCAGCCTAGCGCGCTGCCCCCGCCCATCCAGGCCCATTGCTGCGTCGTAGGATTGAACTCCCACAGATCGTTGAGTTCCCCACTCGTCCCATTTGAGTCGACGCCGTTCCCCCCGAACATCCAGAGATTTCCGCTGCGATCGGTCCAGTACGCTGCGTTTTGGCGGGCTCCGGGCATATTGCCGGCGGCGGCTGTGCCTAACGTTCCATATACCCCGGCGGTGGAGGCGGTATTGTTCCCGCCCATCCATGTCCATTCACTGACTGTCTGCGAAGATGTGGCCGCAATCGCGATGGCCTCTGAAGCAACGCTGCTGGTTGCATAACCGCTGGCAACGGCAATCGCCTGAATCGTCTGTGTGGATGGGACATTGATGGAACCGTTATACACATTCGAACCAGTCGAAGGGGGCGTTCCATCGGTGGTGTAATAAATGGTTGCGCCAGGGGTGGTGTCCGAAAGCATCACAGACTGAGCCGCATGATAGATCCCAGGCGCCATATTGAAGGTTGGTGCGGCCGCCTGAACAAGCTGAGCAAGACCGGTCCCGGAGACCGATACCGTTTGTGGTGAATCAGCGGCGTTGTCGGCGAAATTGAGGGTAGCCGTCAGAGGGCCGACAGCCGCCGGCGTGAACGTCAAGGAGAGGATGCACGAACCCCCTGCGGCCAACGTTGAACCGCAGTTCGATGCGCCGAACGAAGAGGTATTCGCACCGGTCCAGGTGATGCCAGAGATGGAGAGAGCGACGGTCCCCGTATTGCTCAGGGTGACGGACTGTGCCGGGGCTGAAGACCCGACAGTTGTTGGAGCGAAGTTAACACTGGTGGAAGACAAGCTCGCCACAGACGCAACAGGCGCAGTTCCCAAAGCAACCACTCGTACGACATTGTTGCCGGTATCCGCTATATAGAGGTTGTTCGATGAGTCGATGGCCAGCCCGCTCGGGCCGTTCAATTCGGCATTCCACGACGAGCCGCCATCTCCCGAGTAGCCCTTGATGCCGTTGCCGACAACAGTGGTAATGATGCCGTTGGTATCTATCCTGCGCACAACATTGTTAAGGTGGTCCGCAAAATAGAGATTGCCCCCAGCATCCAACGCCAAACCAACAAATCCGTTAAGGAAATTCAAGCCCGCGGCCGTGGCCTGGCCACCGTCGCCTGAAAACCCGCCCTTGCCACCCGCAAATGTTGTAATAGTCCCTGCGGGATTAACCTTTCGTATAGCGCCGTTCCAATTGTCCGCAATATATAGATTTCCGGCGGCATCCACCAAAACGTTACTCGGGTAGAACAATTGGGCAGAGGTTGCTGCGCCGTTGTCGCCTGAATAGCCTCCTTGAGCCCCTTCCGGGGTGTACCGATACTCTCCTGCGACGGTTGTTACATTCCCGCTCGTATCAACCTTGCGAATGATATTATTTCCCGTGTCGGCGATATATAGATTTCCGGCAGAATCTTCGGCTACCCCTGTTGGACCGGCGAATTCAGCATCCAATGCCACGGTCGAGTATTGATAACCCAGTTGGCCGTTTCCAGCAACGGTAGACATGACACCACCGGACGATGCTTCGCGGATTCGTTCATTAATCGCATCGGCGATATAAAGTCCGCCGGGGAAATTGAATGTGCCCACAATGCCCGTAGGCCCATCCAACTCGGCGATGAGCGGAAATCCACCATCCCCGGAGAATCCGGCTTTGCCATTGCCGACCCAACGGTTGATGTAGCCCGAATTATCTACCCAGCGAACAACATCGTTTGAAGAGTCGGCAATATATAGGTTTCCACCGCAGTTGTTCAATGTCCCCGCGCAATCCAGCGCCAGTCCCGCAGGTCCATTCAATTGCGCAGTCGTGGCTTGAAATCCATCTCCCGAGTTTCCTGCCGTGCCGTTGCCCGCAATCGTCTTGATGACGCCCGAGATCGCACTTGTAGCCTGCCCAAAGCCGGTCAGCTTGATGGTCTGCGGGGAGTTCGCCGCGTTATCGGCGATATTCAATGTGGCAGTGTTCAGGTCTGTCGCCGATGGAGCAAATGTAACCTCGATGGTGCATGAACTCCCCACTTGGAGCGCCGATCCGCACTGAGAGCTGTCCGTAAACGAGTCAGTGTTTGATCCGCTAATGGTGATGCCCGAGATCGCAAGCGCCACATTCCCGGTGTTGGTGAGCACAATGCTCTTCGCGGCAGATGTCGAGCCCACGTTGACAGTTGGAAGAGTGACACTTGAAGCCGATAAGTTCGCTATCGGCGCAGCAGCGATTCCTGATCCAGACAAGCCAACCGCCTGCGGTGTACCGGTGCCATCATCGGTAATATTGATCGAGTCCGAGAACACTCCCGCACCGGTAGGCTTGAAGGCCACCGAAAACGTGCAGGTCTGTCCCGCTGCCAACGATGTCCCACACGTTGTGGTTTCGGGAAAGACTGAGGAATATCCCTGCGTAATGCCGAAGATCGTGAGAGTACCGGACCCGGTATTGCTGAGCGTCACAGTTTGCGGGGCCGCTGAAGATCCAGCGACTGTTCCGGGAAATGTGATCGTCGAAGGCGCAAGACTGACTGTCGTCGAAGCCGGAATCCCATTCCCGGTCAGTTTGACCGTTTGCGTTTCATAATTGGAGCTGTTCGAATCGTGGATTGTCACGACAAGATTGGCAGATTTTGGTCCAGCGCTTTGCGGCGTGGAGTGAAAAAAAAGATCACATCCCTGGTGGTAAACTACATTGCTTCCTCTGAGGCAGTCATGGGATGGCTCGTCCATGCTGAAATCAAAGGTTGCTGGTATGAATTGGTATTGAATGGTCGCATGGATGAACGCACTATTCCCAAAATCAATAATCTGAGCGTTGGATGAAGAGCCCACGATCGTGTCGGGGAAGTTCAACGAGGTAGGGCAGACGAAATTTATGCCGGCAGTACTGCACGAAGTTTGCGCGTGGATTCCTGCCACGCAGCCCTGCATCGACAACAACACAAAAAAAAGCCTGAATTTGCGAAACAGACAACGCGTAGACATGCCGAACTCCTCTTTTGTGCCGGGCTGAAGATGCCTGTCCTTCTGGCCCGGACCAGAAGCTGCATGGCTTGCAACCTCTACCTCTCTGGGAGAATCGGCATCTGATCCATAAGCGCATTGGGGCGCAAATGTGGGTCATCGATTTTTGTGAAAAGAGATGTTTTTATTGCGCAGTTTTTCTTCGCGCCCCGTCCCCCAGGTCGCCGCAGCTTTTTATCCTTAGTTATTCTCCAAGAGTATAGCGCTCATCCTCAGTCTGGCCCAACCGAGGGCGCGCATGGAATGTTGATAGCTCTCCAGGGGAGCACTTCGCGTGTGACACAAATCACGCTCTAAGTAGGAATACCCAAAGAATATCTGATCAAGTGGAGGCGTTGTTCAGTCGGGCGCTTTCTTTACATTTCAAGCCGGGCACATGGTTTACACTTTGGTCCGGTTTTTGGTTTTTTGTTTGTGTGAAAGGGCACGACTTCAGTCGTGCCGATAAGGCGAATAGGATGAGCGGCTTTACAGGCTGCGGAAAAAACTCGAGAATCCGGTCTTGTAACTGGGCACGGCTTCAGCCGTGCCGATTAAGGACAATAGAATGAACAGGGCTTTAGCCCCTGAGGGATGCTTTTCGGGCTCGTTACTCAAAGGGGCCCTTTTTCCGCAGCCTGTTTAACCCCTGAGTGTATTCCCGAGCAGGAATCGAGGCTTCAGAGGTTCCCTAAGATGACTTGCTGGGCCTGCGCTCTATTACTAACTTCGAGACGGGGCGAGTCTCGCGTTGGCTCCAAGACCTAGGGGCGAAAACTGTTGGCGGAAGGTCAGGGATTCGAACCCTGGAGAGTCTCACAACTCTGCCGGTTTTCCATACTGCTATAGCTTTCGCTACCAAGCCGAAACTTGTTTGCCGTCTGGACTTTGCCTTCACCTTGGCGAATAAGCTGCGTTAGGTGGGAGCCGTCAAGTCTCTACACGTTCCTGACCAAGGTCAAGCTTCGCTCGGCGTTACCTCGGTCTTCACCAGGGGCTTCACCGAATTTGACTCCTAACATCTGCCGCGTTTCCACGACAGCGCTCGATTAAACAAGACCGGTGCATTGAACCGCTCTGCCAACCTTCCGTACACCGTAGACTACCACGGTATCTAGCCAGACTCAAGCGAACCCGAGCGGCGCCGGCCGTGCTCTCCACGCCCCGTCGCCCACTGAAATCCAGCACCTCTGACGCAGAATCGGACCGCGCCGCCTCAAAACCGGGGCGAAATTCGAGAACCGCGGTTTTGCTCAACCTCCGGGCGAATCTCTTCAAGTTCGCAACCGGCCGACCGCGAATTTCCAGGCCCGCAACCCGCACATCCTTAAGCTGGAATCGCCGGCGGTCCATGTCCCTCCACCGGCAAGGCTTTCCCGCTATAGCGATTCCAGAATGACTGTACCCAGGAACCGCAGCGTTCAAGTCGACGCGACCACAAGGAGCGGCGACCCTGCACGATGCAAGATAGGGCACACCTATTCTGGAATCGCTCTAATAGGGCGGCGGTATGGAGGGGTCGCGGAATACGGAGTTGCTGCGCCGAATGTCGCCCACCGAACCGAAATTGGCCAGGGTGAAGCTGTAAAGCCATTCCGACTCGTCACGCACAGAACCCAGGGCAAATCGCCGGTAACCCACCGTCAAGCCGCAACAATTCCAGTTGTAGACGGCCTGAATGCCTGCATATTGCAGGGCTCCGTGAACAAAGTCGTACCCGCCGTTTGCGGCCAGGTTAAAGCCTTCTCCGCTTTGCTTTCCGATATTCAGGAAGGGCTGCAACTGCTGGCTCTGAATCGTGGATGCGGAACTGCCATTCTCGTCGACGGCGTTCAGCAAGGCATGACCCACGCCCACCGTGGTGCGGCCCCAACTGTAACCGGCAAAGAGATTGTCCGAGGCGATCCGCCCGCTCTTGGGGTCGTAGTCAAAGTCCCACTGGATGCGCAGATTGTCGATGGCTTCAAAACGCAGACGCGAAGTGATGGGCGAGAAGTTCCGCGGGGCGGTCAGGAAGGCCACGCCCGTCAGGTCCAGAGTGGAGTCGAAGACGTTGCGGCGATTCGGAATAATGGCTCCGCCGAAGTTCGGATCGACGAAGAATCTCTGTGCAAGCTGCCAACTGGCCCATTCCCGCGGTTTGGCCGGGCATGCGCCCACGGCTTGCTCGTCCCCGGATTTGCAGGGCTGCTCGGTATTGGACCGAAGAAAAAAGCGCTGCGTCAGCGACATGCCGATTTCGTTTGTATTGGTTGCAATGTCGGTGGTATCGGCCAGCAGCACGTTGCGCTCATGTGCGCCGATGCCGCCGACAAAGCGGTAAGTCACCTCCGGCTCAATCACATGCCGCAGTTGCCTGTGCCACGCGATGAGCGAGAAGTCCCTTTCCAGCGCTGGGGGGCGAAGATCGAGCGAGGCCTCGACATCGGTCCGGTTGATTGGGTCGTGACTCACGCTGGGCGTCCCGCTTCGAAGGCCGGTCAGATCGGGAGTCTGGCTGATGGTATAAAAGGTATCCCGCACCGCAGCCTCCGGCGTCAGGCTCCACCCTCCTGCGGCCAAAGGCAAGGAAACATGAGGGTAGAAGTCCAGACGGCCCACGTTGCGAGCGTGGAAGCGGGGCTCGGAGCGCGTCAGATAGCTGATTGAAGAGCCCAGGCCCCAATCCAGGTCCGATGTCCCCAGAGGACGATCCAGCACATCGTAGCGGGCACTGGGCAGATGCAGAATCCTGGCTTCGTCGCCCCTGGCCGAACTGGCAAAGGTCTCAAAGCGATTCAGCGAGACCGAGGGCACAAAACCATTGTGCTGATGGGTGAGAGAAAGGTCGCTGGCTACCTCGGAGCTGACCGCCTGCGAATAGTTGTCGTTGAACACCAACCGGTAGACGTAGCTGGACAAATACTCCACCACGCCCGCGACACGCGTCTGGGGCGTGAGGTCCTTGCGGCCAAGCGCCACAATGTCCACTCCGCCCTGATTGACGTACTCATAGCCCACCGGCCCTGGGAGGTGGTCTTGCGCCGTTACGGCTCCGCTTGGGATGGTGGCCCCTTGCTCCTGCCACACACCGCGATCGAGCAAAGCATTCCAGCGAACCGTAAGGTGGTCGATGTTCGGACCTTTGTAGCGAAAATCGCCATTCGGCGCCCATCCGCGCTTGCTGTAATACTCCGAGCCGACGACCATGTCCATGCTCCGGCCAAGGACCCAGTAAATCTGTTCGCCCACCACAAAACCCTTGATCGACGAATTGCTCACCACCGGGATCAGCATCCCGCTTTCCCGGCCGATATCGTCCACTGGATGGCGGAGATAAGGCAGATAGAACAGCGGTATGCCAAGAAACTCGAAGATCGATCCCGTCGTCGAGGCCTTGCCGTTTACCAGGTTGATGGAATTGGAGATCAGCCGCCAATCGGGCTTGGGCAGCCGGCAATTGGTCATGGTGCCGTCCACGATCCGGTAGTTGTCTTCGCCGTTCTGCAACAGAACCCTGCCGGAGAACTGAAAGGGACTGGGTGTGGAGTAAACCACCGTTCGCCCGGCCGTGCGGACACCCTCGGTACCCGTGACATTGAAAAAACGCGCAGTATGCATGTTCAGGCGCATATCGCCGTGGTCGGCATGGATCAGCACGTCGTTGGGCCCGCCCGTTACCTCCAGGTGCCCTTCGGCTTCCAACATCGACGAATCCCGATGGTAGACCACCTTGTCGGCGCGCAAGATGTAATCGCGATAGTGCACTTCAACCTGGCCGGTACCGGTCCAGATGTTCCCGGCCCAGGTCTGCCGGTCTGCCTGCAACCGCACGGGTACGCCCGCCGCAGCCACCGGTTCAGGGTTTGCCAGAGGAAGAATCTCCTGCCCGGGGTCATCGGGAAGCGCCACCGAGGGCGCCGCCAATTCCGCGTTCGCAGCCGTCTGGGGGGTGGGGGGTAGCGCATTGGTAAACGTCTGCGCCCCAAGTTCGAGGTGACAGAGGGCCAGCAGCGTGATAAACACTAAGTTACGAGGATGCATTCTTCGGCCGAGTACCGTGCAAGGCTCAGGATAGCAAAAGCCAGCCGGTTGGGTCGGAAAGCACACCTCGTAGCTCTGGCAACAGGTCAATTCGGTCGACAATCGCCGGGCACGGGTCAATGGACCCGGGCCGAGCCTGTAGTTCTTTGCGCCTCGACTTCTCTCCTGATAACAACGTTCGTACTGCCCCGGCTGTTAAGGGGCACGAACCGGAACCGTGGCTTTGAACCTGAATTTAGGCGATGAGCCGCATCGGAAGGGATCTGGGAGCCTTGAGCCAATCGAACAGTTCGGCCGAACTCGCCCCCGCATGGAAGCAGGAAGTTAACCGGCGTCTCGCCGCGCACCGCACCCGGACCGATTCCACAAAGCCGTCGATTGTGCCGGTGGATGCGCAGCGGGGAGCCAGCAGCGCGTCTGCTGCGGCGGCGGCGCGGGTGGCCGCCCGCTATGCCAAGGCGCCCAGCTACAGCCAGATGCTGGCCGAGGATGCACGTGCCTCCGTTCGGGCGGCCGCTGCTGCAGCCCGCGCCGCCAGAGAGGCCCAGGCTGCCGCCGAGCAGGTTCTGCAGGGTATTGAAGCCGGCATGAAGTCGGCGCAAGCCCTCACGCCCAAGCGCGAGCCGATTCCTGCGGGCCGCACCTTCAGGGAATTGGCGGAGCCTTTGCAGGAATGGCCTGCATGGGAGACGCCGGTCGAGCCCGTAACCGCGGCAATGTCTGCGCAAATCCAAAATGTTGAATTAGTCCCCGTCGAGGGGCTCCTGGACGCAACCTGGCCGCCTCAATCGACTGCAGCCGCAGCAGCGGCCGCTTCGCGCAGCTCGGGCTTGACTGAGATTGCGGTGGAGGAGTGGTGGCAGCCGGCTGAGGAGGCGCAAGAGCCCAGGAACCCTTTCCAGTCAGCGCGCCCGGAGCCGCCGGAATCCAGCCAGCCCTTCCACGCCAACCTGATCGAGTTCCCGCGCGAACTGGTCGCCACCCGCAAAGCCCGCCCTCGCCAGGCGGAGGCGCCTGCCCCGGTGGTTGCGGGACAACTCAGCATTTTTGAAGTGGACCCCGGAGCGATCGCGATTGAACCGGCCGCGGCCGCCCCATCCAGCGAACCTGCGCCGGCGTGGCCGGAACCTGTGTGGCGCGGCATCGAGCTCGACGAGGAGGCCGTCGAGGCCAGCGTCGCCGAGTCCATTGAAGTCAAGACCGAGGCGCGCCAGATGGCCACCATTGGTTGGCGGTCCCTCGCCTTTGTGGTAGATGGCTCGCTCGTTGTGTCAGTCTTTCTGGCTGCTGCGGCCGTGGCTGCCGCCAATGTGGAGCAGTTCCCTACCCTCAAGCAGATGGAAATGGGCTCCGGGGTTGCGCTCCTGGTCATCGGTGCGCTCTACCTGGCGATCTTCTACGCGCTTGCAAAGGCCACGCCGGGCATGATGTACGCCGGGATCTCGGTGGCCACCCTCAACGACCGCAGACCCACCCGCGGCCAGATGCAGCTCAGGCTGGGGGCTCTGTTGCTCTCGCTGTTGCCGGTAGGCCTGGGCGTGGCATGGGCGCTGTTTGACGAGGAGCACCTCAGTTGGCACGACAGGCTGTCGGGCACCTACCTGCGCCGGGGATGAAGACAGGAGATCTGAAGCGCAAAAAGGGGCAAGCCGTTTGGCTTGCCCCTTTTTGCGCTTCTGCTGCTCTGTTCGGACTACTTGACGATAACCACGTTCATGCTCCACGGGTCGAGGTTGAGAGTCAGCGGCAGGGTCTGTGCACCCAGGTTCACTGTGGTGGGCGGCGCCCACACGTTGTTCTGCGACAAGTCGTAGATGGCCTTGCTGTAGGTCATCACGGTGACGCTGGTTGAGGTTGTCTGGCCGTTGAGCGTCACCGTCACAGGCGCGCTGGTGGTTTCATTGCGGTTAAACAGCACCAGGGCCGTGCCGCCAGGATTGGTGGCTGCGTAAGCAACCACGGCCGTGTTATCGCCGGTCACGTCCGCAGTCAGCACCGTTTCGCCATCGATAGCCACGTTGCTGAACAGTTGGAAAGCCCGGGCCGTTGGCAGCAAGGTACCCGCCGGCACGGTGGGAATGTTCGAGCCGTTGCAGCCGCCCTCCGGAAGGCCGTCGGAGAACACCATGTAGCCGCCGTAATTCTGCCAGCCATACAGAGAGCTGGAGAAATTCTCGACAGTCGGATCGCTATCGCAGCCGCCGAAGCCGATCCACCAGGTGGCGCGGGAGACGCCGGCATTCATCAACTCGCCCAGCACCTGGCCGGCATACAAGGCCTGGGTGATGGACATGGATTGCTTGCCGGGGGTGGTATAGACGGAGCCTAGTTCACCCACATAGATGGGCGTGTTGGGCTTGCCGGCTGTGGCCAACTCGGTTTTGATGGTATTGATGTTCTTGGTCAGATCCTGCGCAGCCTTTTGCACCAGGTAGGTGTCGCTCTCCCCGAAGGGGCTTTGCGGATAGTAGTGGTACTCGACGAAGTCGTACTTGGCGCCGGCTAGAACCGTGGGATCCCAGGCTGGCGAATTGCCCGGATTGACGCTAACGCCCACCAGCAGATTGGGGTTGGCAGCCTTGATGTCGGGATAGTATCCGGTAGCAGCGGCGTTGGCATAGGTTGCCGCGTCCCACTGCTTGGTGTGCATATCGGTTTCCCAGTTGCCGTAGTTCTCGTTGCCCACGGTCATGTGGCTCACATGGTTGCCGTTGGCCAATGCATTCGCGGCCCAGGCCGCAGCCTCGGTTGGGTCGCCCGGGCCGTTACAGGCGGCGTTGGTGCCGTAGTCCGCGGTCAGCGCCACATCCACGTCTGCGGGCACCACCACGCTGCTGAGGAACTGAGACCAGGTTGCGTTGCTATTCGGATAGCCACCGCACAGCGTGTTGTTGGCCCAGTGATAGTCGTCGGACCAGGAGCCGCCCGGCCAGCGCACGGCCTTGATGCCGGCGGTCTTGAAGGCTGGCACCACGGCGGGATTGGTGGGGTCGAACCAGGCAGCCATATTCATGCCCATCAACTGGTCGGTCACGGCTGGGCCGGAACTCGACAGATCCACGGTAACGGCGCTTTGCACGCTCACCGTGGCAGTCTGCGTGATCGCCGTTCCCACCGGCGGGGTAACGGTGAGGGTATAAACGGTCGAGGTCGTGGGGCTCACGTTGACAGCCGTTCCCGAGGTCACGGCAAGATTGCCCGGCGCGATAACGCCCGTGCCGTTGGCGAAGACCGCCGTCAGGCTTGCACTGCCTCCCGCGGCGATCGTGGCCGGAGCGGAGGTGAAGCTGGCGATGGTCGGCAACGGATCGACCGTAACCGTAGCCGTCTGCGTCACCGCCGTACCGCTGGCCGGGGTCACGGTCAGGGTGTACGTGGTGGTGACGGCGGGGCTCACGCTGACAGCCGTGCCGCTGGTGGCGGCAAGATTGCCCGGCGTGATCACTCCCGTGCCGCCGGCGAAGACGCCGGTCAGGCTGCTGCTCGTTCCCGCAGCGATAGTGGCCGGGGTTGCGCCAAAGCTGGTAATCGACGGACCCACAGGCGCGGTCACAGTCACCGTAACCGTCTGCGTTACAGCGGAGCCGCTGGCCGGTGTCACGGTTACGGTATAGGTGGTGGTAGCTGTGGGGCTCACATTGACCGGGACGCCGCTGGTGACGGCCAGATTCCCCGGGGTGATCGTGGCGGAGCCGTTGACGAAGTCCGCGGTCAGCGCAGAAGAGGAACCCGCCACGATGCTGGCCGGATTCGCGGTGAAGCTGGAGATGGATGGGACGAGAACGGTTGGGCCGCTGGAAGACGAGCCTCCGCAGCCGGTGAGGCCGACCAAACCCAGGCAAAACGCCACGGCGCACACGATAGAAACAGCAGATCTGTTCATGGTTTTCCTGTGGTGAAACAGAATTGAACGATTAACTTTGTGTTCATGATACGAGTCTGAAGACAGTGTGCGGGACATTTCCGAATTATTTGGTAACGATACCATTTTCAAAACGGGAAACCCACAGGTGCCGCTCCAATGGGTTCTACAGGCCGCGGAAAGCTCTTCGGGAACCCTCGGTGCATCAAGACTCGACCGGGACACCGGGGAACCCGCTGGGTCGGGGCCCCGTGCCGATAACAGTCACAGAATAAGTGGGGCTTTACAGCCTGCGGGAAGGCTCGGTGCGTCAGGGCACGACCGGGACACCGGGGAACCCGCTGGGTCGGGGTCCCGTGCCGATAAGAGCCATAGAATAAGTGGGGCTTCAGCCCCCGGCGACGCTTTCCTGCCCCAAACATTGCTTTTTCCGCAGCCTGTAGCGCTCCCATCGCGGGATCAGGAGGCCAGGGCGCGCAGAGCCGAAACACCCGCTCCCAGCAGGGCGGTTTCGTCGTCGTTCTGCATGATCTCAAGCGAGAAGCTTTGCAGGGTGCTGAGCTTGACCATGGATTCGATGTGGGCTCGGAGCAGAATCAGATCGAGAAAGCCGACGTTGTGGCCGGTGAAATAGAACCGGCCCGGCCCGGCCAGATGAATGAACGAGGCCGTGGCGGCGGCCAGGGCGCGGTGCCAGAGATCGACGAATTCGCGGCAGCGCACGTCCCCCTGTTTGGCCTGCGCAAAGACTTCTTCCGGCTCCAGGTCGAGGAAGCGCATGCGCATGGCGCGATAGCCCATGATGCCCTCCAGGTGCCCCAGGCCCCCGCATGCGCAGTAGCGCTCCTTGGGGTCGAGGGTCACGGTCACATGCCCGCCCTCCCAAACGCCCTCCATATAGGGCCAGCGGCCGTAGCCGATGCCGTTGCCGATGGTCCAGACGCGGGTGAGCTTGTTGAGTTGGCCGCGGGTGGCAGCCACCCCTGCGGCGATGGCGTCGGCGTCGTTGGCCACGTGGACCGGAGCGGTGATGCCGCGAGCCACAAGAGCCCTGCCGAGTTCGTCGGCCAGGCGCATGCCTTTGATCTGGGTGAGGTTGGGCGAGTCCTCAACCACGCCGGAACGGATAATGCCAGGAACAGCCACGCCGATCGCATCTACCGGAGATTCGCCGCTGGCGGCCAAGGTGGCGACTTGGTCGCCGATCAGGTCGACTAGGCCGCTGGCGGGAATGGCAGCCAGCGCGTCGGCACCCTCTGAGTCCCCCGGATAGCGCAACACCGGGCCTGTGAGCCGCATGTCCTGCATTCTTCCTGCCGAAAGATGTTCCGTGATGACGATGCCAATGGCGGTGGTCATTGCGCCCTCCCTGGGTGCGGCGAAGCCTATCCTGCCTGATAGAGTTTGAGGCGGCCAAGCCCGTTGAAGGCAGCCACTTTGTAACATTCGGCGAGGGTGGGATAGTTGAAAACCGTGTCAATGAAATAGTCGACAGTTCCGCCGAGAATCATGACGGCTTGCCCGATGTGCACCAGTTCGGCTGCGCCCTCGCCAATGATGTGCACGCCCAGCACCTTGCGCGTGTCGCGGTGAAACACCAGCTTCAGGCGACCGGTCGTGTCGCCGCGAATCTGCCCTCGGGCGGTCTCGCGATAGTAGGCCATGCCCACTTCGTAGGGGACATCTTCGTCGGTCAACTGCTCCTCGGTTTTGCCGATGAAGCTGATCTCGGGGATGGTGTAGATGCCGTATGGGTAGAAACTGGGGTTGGAGGTTGTCGCCTTGTCGTCGAAGGCGCGGGCCGCGGCAATGCGGCCCTGCTCCATGGAGACCGAAGCCAGGGAGGGAAAGCCGACCACGTCGCCCACGGCGAAGATGTGCTCCACCTTGGTTTGATAGTGCTCGTCGACCGGGATGCGGCCGCGGTTGTCCGCCGCCAAGCCGGCGGCAGCCAGATTCAGATCGTCGATTGCGCCCTGGCGCCCCACGGCATAGAGCAGTGCGTCGCCCGACACCTTCTTCTTGCTTTCGAGATTGGCGACCACGGCTCCGGCGGTCGGTTCTTCGACGCTTTCCACCTCTTCACCCAGCCGCAGCGTCACGCGGGCATCGCGCAGGTGGTAACTCAGGGCCTCGATAATCTCCTGGTCGGCAAATTCCAGCAGCCGCGGACGCTTTTCAATCAAAGTCACGCGCACGCCAAGGACCGCGAACATGCAGGTGTATTCGACGCCGATCACGCCGCCGCCGACCACGATCAGCGAGCGTGGCAACTCCGGCAGGTCAAGCACCTGGTCGCTGTTGATGACGGTGCGCCCGTTGAGCGGGACCTTGGGCGATACGGCCGGCTTGGTGCCGACGGCAATGATAATCCGCTCGGCCTCCAGGGTGGTTTCCGTCTGCGGGCCCTCGACACGGACCTGGTGAGGATCGAGAAAGTGAGCCACCCCGTGGACCACGTCGATGCCGTTGCGGGACAGTTGCGCCTCGGTCACGTCGACCTCGGTCTTGATGACCGCCTGCACGCGGAAAGCCAGGTCGGCCATCCCAATCTTTTCCTTGACCCGGTAATTCATGCCGTAGACCGACTTGTAGTTGTAGCCGGACAGATGCATGACTGCTTCGCGCATGGTCTTCGACGGGATAGTGCCGGTGTTGATACAGACGCCGCCAACGACCGAGCGGGCCTCGACGACGGCAACCCGCTTCTTCATCTTCGAGGCGGCAACGGCGGCCCGTTGGCCGGAAGGCCCGGAACCGATGACGATCAGGTCATACTTGGCGGCGCTCATGCGAGTGTCTCCCCAGAGATCGTTGGTTGGTCCTGTGAACGTTGCAAGCGAGCGGGAAGCAAAGACGGTCCTCAACCGGAGGCTACCATAGTGCGGCGGGAAGAGAGCCATAAGTTGAATAGAGGATTCATCGGACAAGGCTGTTGGCCGATAACTCGTCGGTAGGGCGGGGGAAGGGTTGGCGGCAGACCGGCTTTCCCAAGGCCTTTTTGCGGCCACTGGGAAGGCAGACCTGGGGGTCCCGGCCACCGCCAACCTTTACCCCAACGTCCGGGCCGATCGTGCTGCCCGGAAAACGAGGCCGCTTCCGGGGGCCCGTGGTCGTTGGGGATCTCAAGATAAAAGTGCCCAGCCTGCGGTTAAAACGGTTCCACCATTGCTTTACCCCCCAGGGCCCCTGCTTTCAAGTGGCTCTTTCCCCAAGAAAAAGCTGCCTTCCGCAGAACCCCCAAAGAGCGCCGCAATGGCGAAATCGCCCTAGGAATGCTGTTGCCGCAGGCTGGACCTAAGAGCCGGTTGTCCCTTACCGGCAAACTTGGCTCCTGACTGACTTTCGTTATCGAGCCGAAACTGACGAATGGTGCCGTCCAGGTCGCTGGCCAGGGCGGAGAGATCTTTCAGGGCATCCACCGCTTCTTCCGCGCCCTGCGCAGTTTCCGCGGAGATCTGCGAGATCTGTCCGGCGGACTCGGAGATCTCGCACGATGCTGCGGTTTGCTCGGTGGCAGCGCTGGCTATCATCTGAATCTGGTGTTCCACCTGTTTTGACGCTTCGATGATCGCTTCAAGACTCTCGCGGGCGCGGGCCGTCTCGTCCATGCCCGACTCCACCGCGGAGCGGCTGTCCTGCATCAGCTTCAAAGTGTCGCGGGTCTGATCCTGGATGCTGCGAATGGTGCCGGCGATCTCTTCGGTCGCGCCTTTGGTGCGTTCGGCCAGTCGCCGAACTTCACCGGCCACTACCGCGAAGCCGCGTCCATGCTCTCCGGCCCGCGCCGCCTCGATTGCGGCGTTCAGTGCCAGCAGATTGGTCTGCTCGCTGATCTCCTGAATCACGTTCACCACTTTGCCGATCTCTTCGGAACTGTGGGCCAGCGATGTCATCTTTTCGGCAACCGAACTGGTGGCGGCGGCGATCTCTGCCATGGTGTCGGCCGTGGCTTTCATCACCGCCCCGCCCTGATTGGCCGTTTCGGCCGACTGACGGCTGGCCACCGTGGCGGTCTCGGCATTGTGGCTGATCTCGCCGATGGTCGCCGTCATCTCTTGCGCCGCGGCGGCAATCTGATTGGTCTTGCTGGACTGCGCGGTGGCATTGCCGGCGCTCTCGACCGAGCGGGCGCTCATCTCAACCGTTGCCGCAGCCAGGGTCTCCGCACTTCTGCCCACCGACTGCAGAACCGTGCGGATGGCTGTGACCGTTTCATTGAAGGCGGTGCCGATCCGGCCTATTTCATCGGTGCCGGTGATATCGACACCCACGGTAAGATCCTTCTTCGCCACCTGCTCGAGCGCCGATTGGACATACAATAACCGCGGCGCAATTTCATGCGTGAGAAGCCAGCCGGTAAGGGCGCACAACAGAGCGGTAAGAACGGTTAACAAGATGCTGACCTGGATGGCCCGATTCCCCGCGCCGGTGACCGCCAAGGCGTTCTCCCTGCCTAGCTTCGCGTGCACGCCAAACCCCTGTTCCGCTGCGGTCAATGCTTCTTCGAGCGCCGCTGTCAGGTTGTCCGACATCAGCAGATCCAGAGCTTCCCCCGTCTTGCCCGCCGTCAGCAAAGCAACTCCGCGATCGCTCATTTCCTGGTATTGCTTGATCGACGTCAGAAATTGCCGGTATTGCCCTCGCTCTTCGGGGACGATGAGGGGATCCATCAAGCGCAGCGCCTCCTGGTAGTCGGCGATCGCCTTCTGGCGCTTGGCGCCATGATCGGTCAAGCAGGCCGGCGTCTGGCAGAGCATCAGATCCAGGGTCTGGCGCCGCTCGATGTTCACACCGATGCGAATGTCGGCAATGCGCATCAAAGAAGGGAAATGGATTTCGCTTACTTCCGAAGCCTTCTGGGCAATGCCCCGGCTGGTGAACAAGTTGTAGCTTCCCAAACACACGCAGAGACAGCAGACGATTCCGAAGGCGGTTGCGAACTTGCGGGAGACCGGTAAATCGCGAAGCCACTGGATGCGCATTCCTGAGGTCCTTTCCCAACTCGACTCGTGAACTTCATCGACGAGGAAAGTTGGGGGAGCAGGGGCGCAGCGAATGGTGAAACTGCTTGAGTTTCATGTTGGAAGCTGTTTCCGAATTGGATCGGGGAAGATTTCCGGGGCGGCAAGCTGCTGAAAGAGCAAAAAAAACGGCGGCAGACCGTTGAGGGGTCTGCCGCCGGCTTTTTGAGTTTTAGTAGTGCGCAGGGCGCAGGTTGGACTGAACCGCCGGTTTCCTGGCGCCGAAACTCTTGGCTGTCTGGCGGCCGCCATCCAGGCGGAACTGTCGGATGATGCCGTCCAGATCGCTGGCCAGCGAGGAGAGGTTCTTCAGGGCCTCGACCGCCTCTTCTGCTCCCTGGGCGGTCTCCATCGATATCTGCGAAATCTGTCCTGCCGACTCGCTGATCTCGCTCGACGCGGCCGTCTGTTCGGTGGCCGCCGTGGCGATCAGGTGAATCTGGTGCTCCACCTGTTTGGAAGACTCGATGATGGCCTCCAGGCTCTTGCGGGCGTGGGCGGTTTCTCCCATGCCGGTTTGGACCGCCGTGCGGCTGTCCTGCATCACCTGAAGGGTCTCGCGGGTTTCTTCCTGGATGCTGCGGATGGTGCCGGCGATCTCTTCGGTGGCACCCTTGGTACGCTCAGCCAGACGGCGTACCTCGCCGGCAACCACGGCAAAGCCGCGGCCGTGTTCTCCGGCCCGTGCGGCCTCGATGGCGGCGTTCAGGGCCAGCAGGTTGGTTTGCTCGCTGATCTCCTGAATCACGTTCACCACCTTGCCGATCTCTTCGGAACGATGCGCCAGCGAGGTCATCTTTTCAGACACCGTGCTGGTGGCGGCGGCAATCTTCTCCATGGTGCTGGCGGCGGCCTGCATCACGGTGCCACCCTGATTGGCGGTTTCAGCCGACAGGCGGCTGGCGCCGGCGGCGCTCTCCGCGTTGTGGCTGATCTCCCCGATCGTCGCCGTCATCTCTTGCGCGGCGGCGGCAATCTGGTTGGTCTTGCTGGATTGCGTGTGGGCGTTGCCGGCGCTCTGCACCGACCGCGCACTGATTTCCACGGTAGCGGCAGACAGCGTTTCGGCGCCCTGAGCCACGGATTGAAGCACCGACCGCATGGAAGCGACGCTCGTGTTCAAGGCGGACGACAGACGGCCGATTTCGTCGGTTCCGCACTCGTCCACGCTCACCGTCAGGTCCTTTTCGGCCACCCGCTCCAGGGCCGCCGTGGCAGCCTGCAGCGGAGGAACGATGAACTTGGTCAGCATGATGCCGATCAAGGCGCAGAAGCCGACGATGAACAAGGTCACGACCGTGCTGATCCACAATGCGCTGTTACTGGCGCTGGTGGCGCCTTGCGCTTCGAGAATGCCGGATTGCGCGTGAGACTGGACGCCCTTGCTGACGTTGGTCAGAATTTCGTTGAGCGAGGCCAGCGCGGAATCCGACAGCACCAGATCCAGCGCATCGCCGGTCTTGCCCGCCGCCAGCAGGGCCGCGCCCTTGTTGCTGGTGTCGAGGTATTTGCTGCAGTTGGCCAGGAGTTGGTCGAAGAGGCTGCGCTCTTCGGGCGTGGTAACGAAGGGCTGCATCGCCTTGGTGCCCTCTTCGTATTCCGCAATCGCCTTCTGACGATTGGCGGTCTCCGCGGTGGTGCAAGCCGGTGTCTGGCAAAGCAGCAAATCGAGGTCTGCCCGGCGCAGCGCATTCAGCGAATCGCGAATGTCGGAAAGATGAACCAGAGACGGCAAACTCTTCTCGCTGACATCCTTGTTCTTTGCCGAGATTTCATGAAACGTGAAGAAAGTGTAGATCCCCAATAGGATGCACAGACCGCAGACTATGCCAAAGGCGTAAGCGAACTTGCGGGAGACTGGAAGGTTTTTGAGCGTTGCCATGCTAGATGCCCTCTCTATTGCTGTTAAAGCAGAAACGAACCGATACAAGGGTTTCATCGACGGAATCGGGAAGGACTTGAGTACCTGAGTAACGTGAATCGAAGAGAAAGAGCAAATTGTGTCAACGATGCGGGAAGGTGTTTCTAATTTAAGCAGCCGTAATTCTCCTTGCCGAAGTCGTAGTAAATCGATATTCTTGGGCGGTTCCAACCTTTCGGCCGAATGGCTCCGCGGAAATGAGGAACTCATGGCAAGTTCGCACATACCTGCTCCCCGCAAGCTGGTGGTATGGTCGCTGGGTGTTCTGATTTGCACACTTTGCGCCCCTCGGGAGGCGAAAACCCAGGCGCCAGGCTCAACAACCGGGACGGTGCCTGCTGCCCCCGTGCACTTGACGGCGGAAGAGGATCACCGGCGGCTGATGGGGCTGCTCGGCATCGAGAAGCTGCGGCCGGGCGAAGAAAAAGACGCCAACTGGGACGAGTCGAAGGCCAGCCCCTACCCGAATTTGCCCGACCCTCTCGTGCTGAAGAACGGCCAGCGCGTTACCTCGGCCAAGCTCTGGTGGCAGCAGCGCAGGCCGCAGATCGTGGCCGACTACGACCGTGAGGTTCTGGGGCAAACCCCGGCGCATCTGCCCGCGGTGACCTGGGAAGTAGTAAGCAAGACCGAAGAGAAGATGGGCGATTTTGCCGTGGTGACCAAACGCCTCGCCGGCCATGTGGACAACTCGAGCTACCCACAGATCGCTGTGACCATCGACGCCACCCTCACCACGCCGGCCGATGCCGCCGGGCCGGTTCCGGTGATGATGGAGTTGGCCTTTCCCGGCGAATTCAAGTCTTCGCTCGCAAGGCCGCTTTCCAAGACCGGGTCAAGCGCCCTCGGCGACTACGGTCAGACCTGGGAGCTCCAGGTGCTGGCCAAGGGATGGGGCTTCATGGTGCTGTCTCCCACCAGCTACCAGGCCGACGATGGCGCTGGGCTGACTGAGGGGATCATTGGGCTGATGAACCGCGGACAGCCGCGCTCGCTTGAAGACTGGGGCGGGCTGAAGGCCTGGGCCTGGGGGGCAAGCCGGGCGTTGGATTATCTGGCCTCCGACAAGAGCGTGGATGCCAGACGGGTAGGCATCGAGGGGCACTCCCGGATGGGCAAGGCCGCGCTCGTGGCCATGGCCTACGATCCCCGGTTTGCCGTTCTCTACACCAGTTCCTCGGGCGAGGGCGGAGCCAAGCTTTACCGGCACGTCTACGGGGAACCGTTGAGCCACCTGGAGTCGGCCAGGTTATACCAATGGATGGCCGGGGAACTGCTGAAGTATGCCGGACCGCTGACTCCAGCCGACTTGCCGGTGGATAACCATGAGCTGATCGCACTCTGTGCCCCGCGGCCTGTGTTTGTGGGCGCGGGCTCGACTGCCGAGAATGCGCCGGGCAGACCGGGAGACGGCTGGGCCGACGCGCGCGGCATGTTTCTGGCGCAGGTCGCGGCCGGGCCGGTTTACCGGCTTCTGGGAAAGAAAGCCCTCCAGACGGACGAGTTTCCGCCGACCGGAACAGCGCTAATCGAGGGCGATCTGGCCTTTCGGCAACATCCCGGTGGGCATACGCCGGCGCCGAATTGGCCGGCATTCCTCGATTTTGCTGCCCGGTATCTGGACGGGCCCAGGGCGGGGATTCGTTAGAGCGCCTTGGACATGAGGATGCAGTGGCAAGGCTCGCCCGATTTGAAGGTTCGCGGGAAGGCGAACGGTTCGGTGCCGGTCTCGACGAAGCCGAATCGGCGATAAATGGGCAGCAGTTCGGGCCGCAGGCTGAGCACTGAGATGTCCAGGACCTGGCACCCCTGCTCGCGAAGGCGCTGCTCGGCGGCCTCGCACATCCGGCGGGCCAGGCCGGTGCCTTGGTGGGCGGGGTCGACGGCGAGTTGGCCCATGTAGCCGCGGGTTCCGTGAACCTCAATGGAAACGCAGGCCACGATCTCGGCCGCTGCGTCTTCCATCACCAGAATCGAGCCTTTTTCAAAGCTGGATGCCAGCCGGGCCGCGTCGGTCCTGGTGCCCTCCAGGAAGCTCTCGATGGCGAACGCGGAGTTGATGAGGTCGATCAGCCGCTTGGCGTCTGCCGGGGTTGCCTTGCGGATAGTGAGCGAAGATCCGGATTCTAAAGCCACGTTCTCAGCCATATCTATATACATCACAACAGGAAATCCGGATTTGCGATACCCCGCCAGGGGCACACGCAGGCAAACTTTGAAGGAAATTGCAAGTTCTGCCGACAATGCTGAATAGGGACTGTACGCCTTCCGTTCCATGGAATTGGGCCCACTTTTGAAGAAGCTGATTTGTGTTCTCGGGATCGCTCTCGGATCTGCCGCGGCATCGTTGGCCGCCGGACCTGCGCCCCTCACCTCGATTCGTGCCATCCAGTTGTTGAGCGACGCCGAGGCGCGGCAGCAGTTGCCGGTTGCCTTCGAGGCCACCGTTACCCACTCCGGCGACATGTTGTTTGTGCAGGACGACGGCAGCGCCGTCTTCGTCGTGGCGCCGCCAAATTCCACGCCGCTGCTCGGCGACCGGGTGCTGGTGCGCGGCAAAACGCTGGGCAGCTTCCGCCCCATTGTCATGGGCGAGAGTGTAACCCTGCTGCACCATGGCGAGCTGCCCAAGCCCATTCCCGCCACCTTCGACCAGCTCATTCACGTGCAGCGCGACTGCCTGCTGGTCTCCTTGCGTGGCATGGTCCACGCCGCCGATGTGCGGCCCGACCGCAAGTCGGCGACCCTCCAGTTGCTGACCGACGGCGGATACATCGACGCCATCGTCAACAGCAGCGACCCCGCCGCGCTAGAGACCCTGCTGGACGCCGAAGTCGAGGTCACCGGCGTTGTGGTGGGCGAATTCGACGGCAAAATGCAGATGCACGGCGTCTTCATCGGCGTCTCGTCGCCCGACAACGTCAAGATTTTGCGGCCCGCCGCCGCCACGCCCTGGTCGCTTCCGGTTACCCCGATGGATGGGGTCATCGCCGGTTTTCACGTCACCGACCGCACCGAGAGAGTGCGGGTTCACGGGATCGTCACCTACTACCAGCCGCGCACCGCCGTGGTGCTGCAGGATGGGAACAAAAGCCTGTGGATCTCGACCCTGGCCGTCAACCCCATGCGTGTGGGCGACGTGGTCGATGCCACCGGGTTTCCGGAAGCGCACAGCGGCTTTCTGGTGCTCAGCCATGGCGAGATCCAGGATAGCCATGTGCTCGCGCCGGTCGATCCCCTGCCGACAACCGAGCCGGAGTTGGAGGCTGGCAAACATGCCATCGACTTGGTCTCGGTCGAGGGAAAGGTCGTGATGGCGGCGCGGGGCGCCTCGCAAGACGAGTACGGTCTGATGGCCGAAGGCCACATGTTCAAGGCAATCTTCCGGCATCCTCCTTCGGATACTGCTCTGCCCCCCATGAAGCCGATTGCGCTGGGGTCAAAGGTGCGCGTCACCGGCATCTGCATTCTGGAGGATTCCAACCCGTTCAACGGGCCGGTTCCGTTCGACATCCTCATGCGCGGCTTCGACGACATCGGCGTGATAGCCAAGCCTTCGCTCATGAGCGTCCGCAACCTCGTTCTCGCCGTAACCCTGTTGCTGGTGGTGGTGATCGCGGTCAGCGCCTGGGGCTGGACGCTGCGCAGAAAAGTGGATCGCCAGACGGCCAAGCTCGAGACCATGGCCCAGTTTGAGCTGCGGCGCAGCAATATCTTGGAAAAGATCAACGGCGCCGACCCGCAAGCCGAGATCCTGGAAGAGATTACCGCGCTGGTTTCCTCGACGCTCAACGGCGCTCCATGCTGGTGCGAGATCGCGGGAGGAACGCCGCTCGGGGTAGTTCCGGCCCTGAAAGCCACTTTGCGTGTCGTCCAGATGAGGATTGCCGGCCATTCCGGGACAGCGCTGGGAACTTTGTCGGTTGGGCTCGACTCCTCGACCCCGCACTCGGACCACGAGACTGAGGCCTTGAAAGTCGGGGCGCGGATGGCGTCGCTGACCATTGAAACGCGCCGCTTGTATACCGACTTGCGCCGCCGCTCGGAGTTCGACCTGCTGACCGACATCCCCAACCGCTTCGCCATGGAGAAATTCATGGATGCCCGCATCGAAGAGGCAAGGCAAACCGCCGGAACGATGGGGTTGATCTATATCGACCTGGACAAGTTCAAAGCCATCAACGACGAGTATGGCCACCACGTGGGCGACCTGTTCCTGCAGGAAGTCGCGGGCCGGATGAAGCGGCAGTTGCGGGGTGGAGACATGCTGGCGCGCCTGGGTGGCGACGAATTTGCCGCGGTCATCTCCGTCATACGCAATCGAACCGAGATGGAAGGCATTGTGAAGAGGATCAAGCACTGCTTTGAAAAACCCTTTGTGGTGGATGGCTATCTCCTGCAGGGCGGAGCCAGTGTCGGCGTCGCCTTCTATCCCGAAGACGGTCTCAACCGGGAGAGCCTGCTAGGCGTCGCGGACGCCGCCATGTACCTGGAGAAGAAAGAAGGCAAGCGGCACGAACAGGAAGTGGCCGGTGCCGTAGCAGAGGGAGCGCCCCTCTAATTCCAGTTCCGGGACCGACATGCGGGCAATGGCCACCTTGAAGTT